>WNGF01005237.1_pt1 | contig 16668 bp, 28 predicted proteins | sample 5400641 | NCBI WGS metagenome assembly WNGF01 (sample SAMN13153371, study PRJNA577476) | soil metagenome | isolation source: 80 cm soil or saprolite under grassland replicate 2 | place: USA:California | collected 2016-06-15
GGCAACGGCTGCGGACTGATGTCCTGGTTCGTGGTGAACGTGGTGAACTGCGCGCCGACTGCTGTCGGGAACGGGTCGAGGGTATTCACCCAGGTACTGTTGCCCATTCGACCTACCCACCATCACTCGGAGATGACCAACTGGGCCTTGAACTGCGTCGCCGTGCCGGCGCTCGAGCACGTCACCCACAACGCCAGGTTCGACGAGATCGGACACTGCACCTCGGCGCCAGGAGTCCACCACTCCCCCCAGTTGCTGCCCGCGGTGAACGGCAGCTCCTGCCCCCACGGCTCCACCGCAGTCGCGGTCAAGCCAGCGATCGCCGTGGACCCGGACAGCCACGCCGACTGCGCCGCCACGTCCCCGGTGTTCGCCGGGTTCTTCGTGGCCGTACCGCCACCGGTGGCGGTACCCGTCGAACGCAGCATCTGCGCCATCACCGACCCGTTCGCCGGATATGACACGCCGGCGCCGGAATGGATACCGATCCGCAGCGCCTCCACGTAGAACGTCTGCACCGCCGTCGTGGTACCCACCAGGATGCACGTCTGAGTTGTGGTGGCCACCGTGACGAGACCGGAGTCGATCGTGTAAACCCTACCGAGCGCCACGGCTCAGCCCACCTTCCCATGCCCATTGGTTAGTACCGCACCCGGCAGGATCAGCCCGGTGCCGGCCTGCCGCGCCTCATCGGCCATCTGCTGCGCCATCCTGGCCATGTCCGCGGGCAACAGCAGCAACGTCGCCGTGAGCTGCCCCTGCATCAGGACCAGGTTGCACAGAGGCTGTCCGTCAGGCGCGTTGCCGGTGTCGATCCGCCACTGCACCGGAGCGGGCACCACCACGGTAGGCGCCGGCTCGGAGCTTCTGTCGCCGGGAGCCATCAGCTCGTTTCCTTGGATGACTGATCGGTCTGCTGACGTCCCGGTCGTGCGGTTCGGCCCTGCGGCTGCGCCCGCCGCGCCTCCGACTCGTCGCCGGATTCCTCCGCCGCAGCCTTCCGCTTCCCACCGGCCACGCCCAACGCCCTGAGCTGCTTGTCCACAGCCTCCACCCGGTCGGTCATGCCGTACGCGACGGCGTTCTCCCGCTCCCGGCGGAGCTGCTCGATCTGCGGGACGAGCTGATAGGGAAGATCGTCGTCAGCCATGGCTCTCCTCAGTAGATGAACACGTCCGTGGCGTTCGTGGTGTTGGTGTTGGCGGAGTACGTCACCCGGATGTACGTCCACGGCGCATCGACCGGCAGCAGCTTCCATGTCGTCGTCGCCGAGGTAATCGTGAACGTGGCCGAGGTCAGCGTCCCCGGCGCACCCGCGGCGGTGATGTCCTGCATCGGCAATGGGAACCACGACAGACCATCCGGCGAACCCTCGACCAGATAGGTACAGGTCAGTCCCGCACCTGTGGTGACAACCCGCAGCAGCGCCGGCCGCAGCGCATTCGGATCTGACCGGCGGGCCACGATATTCGTCGATATGCCGTTGCCGGTCTGCCCGGTGGACAGGTTCGCGGCACTACCGGCACCGAGCGCATTGACCGTGGCCATTCAGTCCCCCAGAGTCGCTGGCAGGTCATAATTCAGGTGCACGGCGGGACATTCCCAGGCAATCGGCACTTCTTCAGCGACCCGCCAATGATGCCACATCGAGAACTCAACATCTCCGAAATGTGCGGCAAACCCGTCCCGGAAGTAGCCGGCCACCAGCGCCCGGGGTAGATATACCAGGCCGAGGCCGAACAGATTGCAAAACGGGTCGCCCGTAGCAACCGGTTTCGCGCCCTGCGGGACCGTGGTCCCAGTTCCGGTGCCATCCCAGCGTCGATGCGCCCATACCGGTTCCGACAATGTCCAATAGTAGATCCGGTATGGCGCGACCAGCACCCGGCCTGGGGTCCGTTGTGCTCGCCGGGCGAACGTCTCCAACTCTTCCCGGCCGACCGCCACATCCCATTCGAGCAGAAGAACGTCGTCGGCGATCTGCGCCAGCGGGCCATAGTGGCAGTTGTCGATGACCAGCCGCTCGATGCCGTCGGCCACGTAGGCGCGGCCTTCAGGAACCCGGCGCGGCCAGGACCGGAGCAGCCTCACGGCATCTCCAGCAGCCCGATCCCGCCCCAGTCGGTTGGTTCGGCGATGATCTCCCGGCTGCGATACCGCGGGATCAGCTCCCGCCACAGCCGGGATACCCCGACCTCCACCAGGCCGTGACCGGGGACCTCGATCGGTGGGTGCTCGCAGATGTCGTGCAACGCGACCAGCCCGGATGACCGGACTAACGGCGCGTAGATCTCGAAATCAGCAGCGACGGCCTCGTAACGGTGATCGGCATCGATGAACAGCAGATCTACCGCCTGTCCACCGAGACGGCGAATCAGCGCGGCGAAAGTAGCCGGATCGTGGGAGTCGCCGATTACGATGCTGGCGCCGTAGGTCGCCAACGTGCCGCCGGTCCCGAACCAGCCGCCCGGCAAGGTCACCCCATATACGTGCGGGGTGACCTGCCGGAACGCCCAGAGCATGCCGCCGCGGTCGCAGCCGACCTCGACCACGACATCCGCCGGTCCGACCAGACCGAGTAGGCCGGCAAGTTCCGCCGGTTTCTGCTGCGCCCCCCACCGGACCACTGCCTGTTCCGCGATGGCCTCGGCGGGGAACACCGGCTCAGGTACCGAGGAACGTCGGGGGGCCGAGGCCGGTACCGTCGAGCTTCACCATCGCACCCGACCCGTACCGCCGGAATGTGTAGGCGAAGTACCCGTACAGGACGAGCAGGACACCCAGGTTCGCGGCGGCCGGCTGCTCAGCGCGAATGAACACCGGGGCCTGAGGGTCCTCCCACAGGTGGCACTCCTGGGACGGGGCGACGTAGATGCGGTCCTGGTTGGTGCCGGTGCCCTGGTTGACCGCCACGTTGTTGTCCACGACCACGGACAGGCCGTTCTGCAGAACGCCGCGGACGCCCTTGCCGTAGGTCTCCGACAATTGCGCGCCGGTGGCGTTCACCGGCACCTGGGAGCTCGGCGTGTAGATCATCGGCCAGTTGGGGCCGACCGCCGACAGCATCGAGTACCAGCGGCGGGAGTGCATGACCGCGATGTCCGGCAACGCGAACCCGAGCAGCGTGCCCTCGACGGTGGCCGCCGCGCCGATGATCTGCGAGTAGATCTTCGCCGTGGTCGGGGTGGCGTCGGTGTACGTCTGCGTCGCGGCGACCGCGTCCAGGCCGGTGGTGGCCTGGGTGACCAGGGTGGAGTCCAGCGCGGTCGCGTACCGGCGGAACAGGTCGTCCATGACGATCTCTTCCACGCCGGTACCCCGGTCGATGGCCTGCCGGGACAGGGTCTGCTGCCCGGCGGCGGTCTGCACGTTCTCGGTGAGCAGCGTGTCGTCGATGTTGGTTTCCTGCACCGCCGAGTTCTCCGACGCCTGCACGGCCACACCGGTCGCGGTGGTGATCCGGGAGATGTTGACGGTCATCCCGTCCGGGGGCAGGTCGTGGTGGTTGCAGACGTCGGCGAACGGCCGCAGGTTCGCCACCGCCGGGGCGTACATGTCGGTCAGATACTGCGGCACCGTCAAACCGGCGAATGCACCGGTGCCGGCCGCCCGCTCCAGGTACTCGCCGCGTTCGACTCGCTCCTCCTGCATGTGCCGAAGGAGCCGCTGCTCGGCCTCAATGTCCCGGTACAGGAACTGCTTGATGACGTCACGGATGAACGGGCCGCCCTTGCGGGTGTTGCCCTTGTGGTAGGTCCGCTCCTCCTGCCCAACCCGCATCACCCGGTCGTAGGCCGGCTTGCGGCCGTCGGCGGTGACCGGATCGGCCTTGCGCTCCAGCAGGCCGAGCTCGACGTCGGCCTCCTCGGCCTTCACCTTCCGGGCGCGGGCGAGCTTGTTCTCGATCCCCTTGATGTCGACCTTGGCCTTGTCGCGGGTCTTGAACGCCGTCTCGCAGTCGGCGTCCTCCTCGTCGGACAGGTTGGCCCGGCCGTCAGCCTTGGCCTTGGCGAGGATGGTCTGGACCTCGGCGGTGGCCCGTTCGTACCGCTTCTTGGTCTGTTCCATCTCCACTTCGATGGAGGTGATCAGGTCGTCGATGGTGGGCATGCGTCGGTTGCCTTCCGTGCACAGTGATGGATGGGGTCCACTGCGCGCGACAGCCACCGAATCTCCGGTTCGCGGTCGAGCGAAGCTCCCTGCGGTCATCCGCCGCAGGAGCCGGGGTCGTGGGATTGTTCAGTCCTTCTCGGCGAGCATCGCCTCGTATTTGGCGATGCTGCCCCGCCCGACCAGCACCGCAGTCTTCCGCTGCTCGGCGAGGTCGGCGCGGTGGCTCAGCCGGTCCAGGGCCGCACGTGCGGCACCGGCCGGCAAATACTCGAGCGCGTCCAGGATCTCCCGGCTGCGCGCCGCCACACTCGTATACGGGTTGGCCCCGTAGTTGACCGCAGACGTGTCTCCGCGGTCGATGTCGTACTCGTTGATCCGGAACTCGGTGTAGTCCGGAGACCACTGCCCCAACTCGATCATGAACGCGAACGATTGTTCGGTGATCGTCCCGTCCTCAACCGCAGCGACCAGATCCTTCACATCCTGCCGGGTCGGGTTCAACCATGCCCGGTTCCCGCCGCCGACCTCATCGGACCACAGTTCGAGGGTAGGCGGGTCGGTGACCGTGCGGGCCATCGCCAACCCGGCATGGTTGGTCAGGAATACCACATCAGGGCTGGCCTTCGTGGTGGCCTCACCGGCGCCCGCGGAGACGATTTCAGTGTACGGGCCGGCCCAGTCCCACATCTCATAGCCGCGCTCATAGACCGTGTAGTAGCCCTCAAGCCGGTAGAACTGCTTGCCGTCGCGGGCAATCTTCGTGGCCCGCAGCTGTGCTGGGGCGCCCATGTCCTTGGTTGACACCCGGCGGGCTCCGCCGTTCGGCAGCATGATCCCGCCGCGGACCTGTCCGCCGACAAGCACCCCCTCGCGTTCGAACCGTTCGGCCCGCCGCTGCCCGGCCTCCTTCAACGCCGTGAGGACTTCGCTGTCGGGCATGCTCGCCTCCGGTTCGTTCGCATATAAGGCAGCCAACTGCGCCTCAGCGTCGGCCTTGGTCGGATGACACCCGGCGGTCGAACCATCCGAGTCCTTGATCACAGCCCATTCGCTGGCGGCGCAGGATCCGCCACCCTTCTCGATATGCCAGGGCATCTCAACCGCCATCCCGGCTGGTCAGGATCGTGAATGGTGGATGCACCCCGCCGGAGTGATGTGCGGCTGCGTCCAGTGCGCGCCGGATCCTGGTCTCCGGCTTCAGCCCGCGGGTGGCGTGCAGCGCACCGTAGGCGATCTCCCATCCGACGCCGCATGCCTCATAGCCGTCATGGGACCAGCCGACCTGGTAATCATCGCTGATCTTGTAGAGCCTGCCGCTGACACCGATCAGGAACGTGCCGCCCGTCTCGACTTCCTTATCCTTGGTCGCGAAGCCCGCAGTCTTCAACACCGCACGGACCGCATCGACGAACTCCGTGATGATGAAGCGATCCAGATCGTCACCCTCGCGATCCAGCGGTTTCGGTAGGTCCGCATAGCGGATAATCTGCCCCATCCGGAACGAGGTAGTGAAACCGATCAGATAGGCGCCGATCCGGGACACCTTCGGATCGGCCCGGTGGGTGCGGACCCAGCCGGATAGGCCGGCACTGTCACCACCGAGGATCACCCTGCCGGCAGTCTGAATGCCGACGATGCAGGTCATGAGCCGATCGTCGCCGCTGCGGTCGGCTGCGTCCGAGGTGATCCAAACAACCGGTCGAACTCGGCCATCTGCTCCTCCGTCAGCGGCGGTAGGTTCTCCAACTCCCGCGCTTCCGACGGCGCCAGTGTCCTATTGGCGATCCGCGCCGAGATCACCTTCACGCGGGTCTCATCATCCATCCGCAGCAGAGCCGACGTATTCAGCTTCACATACCGCGGCCGGGGCAGCAGTTTCGACAGGTTCTTCTCCCGGCGGAACACTGCCGGACCCAGATTCATGATGAGGAACTGCAGGTTCCGCTGGGAAATGTTCGCATACGTCACCGACTGCCCCGACACCGCGCCCTCGATCAGATCCGCCGGACAGGAGAAAAACCGGGCAATATCCGTGACCCCGTACTTCTTCGCATCCAACCACTCCGATCCGGTCGTCTGCGACTGGATCATGTCATATTCCCAGTCGGAGCCGACCACGAACAGATCCCCGCCCTGAACGGACGCCTTGAACCGGTCCTTCACCTCCGCGGCCTGCGCCGGAGTGATCGTCCGCGCGGTGTTCCGGAGCTTCGCCTTCGGCACTCCGCCGCCGGCAAACCAATCCAACGCGAACTGCTGAATCGACTGGTACTCCCCGATCGACCACGCCGCATAAGCCACCGGGGACAAACCCACCGGCAGACCCGCCACCGGATACTGCCGCTCATGCCAAACCTTCTCCGGCGGATATTTTACACCGTCGATGCGGTACGTGACCCCGGTCTTCTTCGTCTCCACCACATTCACCGCGCTGATCGGCTGCAAATCAATCCGCGAAGGCAGCCCGAACGAGTTCGTCTCCGTGATCAATCCTACGGCGTTGCCGGCCCGGTCGAGATCCACCTGACTGGCATACATCCAATCGCAGTAATCCCACCGGGCCCCACCCGGATCCACCAACACCGGCGGCACCGGTACATCCACCTGCAACCCGCCGACCCGCCGGTACACATCCAGCGGCAACGTAGACACCATGTCCGCGCGGAGCCGCAGACACGCCCACACCGCAGAATGCCGCATCGCCGTGTCGTTGCTGACCCGCACCGCGCCGGTTCTCGCCGGAGGCCGGCGAGTGATCAGATCAGCCGCGGTGACCCCGCCGAAGCTGCGCCGGCTGAACAGGCTCACCCGGAACCGGTCCGCCCAGCGCGGTACGCCGCCAGCGACGAACCCGCCAGCACCACCACACCGGACACGCCGACCGCCGCCCACCGGTACAACCCGGCCACCGCCAAACCGCATCCGGCAGCGACGAGCAGCAGACCAAGGGCGTCCAGGAAGGTGGTCATCACGTCATGCACGCGGCCCCCCGCCTCCCCCCTAATGGACGCTGTCCAGCACGTCATAAGCCGGCTCAACCTCAAGCAGCCACGCCACCCCCGTCGCCGCGACGATCGGAGAAATATCCGCCGACTTCCGCCGCGACCATATCCACAGGTCGTCACCCAAATCCCGGGCGACCGCCCCCTCCAACGCCTGCGTGAACAACGGATCCGCCGAATGCGTCATCCCGCCGCCGACCACCAGCCGCTGCAAATGGGCGCACGCCAAACCCATCTCATGTCCGGTGAACATCCGCAACTCAACACCTGCATCGGCGAAATCCTCAGCCAACGCCATCACCGCGCCACCGGCGAACACCCCGAACCGCGAATCCGGATACCTGGCATGCAACTCTGCCGCACGGGCCGGCATCCATTCCGTCCGCGGCCGGTAATCCGCCAGCTCCACATGCGGCACACCCGCCCGGTCCACCGCCACACCGATCGACCCCGACGACAACCCCGGCGAGCAATCCAGGAAGAACCGGCGCGGGCCATCCGGCGGTTCTATCGTCACCGCCATTTTGGCCCATAGTTCCGTGCTGATCGGCTTAGCCGCCGCCGACTCCGGGTCATCCCACCAGCCAAGCCGTTCCCGACCGAATTCATTCGGCGGCATCGCCTTCCGCTCGGCCCGGATGTGCTCCACCGTGATCCGCCGACCCAATGCCAAATTCGCCCGTGCCCACCGAACCTCATCATCCAGACGGCAACCCTGAGCCGCCAGTTCGTGTGTACATGCCGTCTGCTCGCAGTCACCCGGCAGATCGTCGCAATACTCCGCCCACACGAGCCGCGGCGCCGATCCAATCCGACCCCGATCCCTTACCGCCCGCCATACATCCGACTTCGCCAACCCCGCCGAACCACCATACAGCACTTGCGGATCCGGCCGTGCTGACAGAGTCGGCAACAGCGCGCCCATGTGCGCCGGCAACAGGAACATCGACTCGTCCAGCACATCCTTATCGGCAGTCAACCCACGGCCGCCGCCCTGCGTGCGGGCCTTGAACTTTACCCGCCGGTCATCCACCAATTCAATCGCTTCGTCGCCGTTGCCCCGGTGAATCGCCTTTACCCGCCGCCGCAGCACATCCGACCCTGTCACGATCTCGTCCAGATCCCGGAACGCCTCTTGGGTGGTCGAGAACTCATGCGCTGACCACACCACGAGCCGCTGATCCGTGACGAACAACCAGCCAATAACCGCCTGTTTGAATAAACCCGTCTTGAAGTTCTGCCGTGGCCCGCACACCCCGACCTCGAATGCCGCAGACCGCCCCATAGGATCCACGGCGAAGATCAGGTCCAGCAACATCCGCTGATCGACATCCGGGCCGAACCCTACCACATCGCACAAATCGGCAACCTCAGGCCCCAACGTCACCGCAAACGACGGGAACGTCAAGAACGCCGGCCGGACCGCCTCAACCAGACCGCTTGCGGTCACGTCGCGCCCGCACCTCATCGAGTTCATCGCGCTTGACCAGCGCACCCTCAAGTGCCGCGTCCATCGTCGCCTGCAATTGCTTCACCAACGATGTCAACCCCATCGGCGATCGAGCCCCATCGATCTGTTCCGCCAACGCCAAAGCTGCCGTACCCAACCAGGTCTCATCCCGACCAGCCGACTGAAGCGCAGCCCGAACCCGCCCTGTCGTCGCTCCGCCACCTTCAGCCTCGGCCGGCCCAGGCAGACCCACCATGCCACCCGCACGGCTAGCCCGCGTCCGACATCGCGTCCCGCAATACTTCGACGTCGGCCGCTTCGGCTGATATGCAGCGCCACACACGTCACACGCACGCATCCCGGCACCACCTTCAACCGCCGTAGCGCTACGGCACAAATCGGACAGGGACGCGGCGTGACTCCGGGGTCAGGGGGGTGAGCTTTCTAAAGATCGTTTCGGCCGCCACCGTGCCACATCGATTGGGTCATCATATCTGGTGGCACGTTGATATAGGATGCCTACGTGATCATGTGGTAGGCGAAGATGGTCCGCTATCTCGCGCCACAGCATGCCATCGGCCCTGAGGCGGGCGGCTTGTAAGCCCTGTGCAATGGTCTCTGGTCGTGGCTGCTGCTTTGGCTTAGCGGGCTCACATGTCCAGCATCGTCCAGCTCGGAGCCCGGTACCGCATGCGCCGCATGGTCCGGGGCGGATCCGGGTGCGCGGTGCTGGTGTTGATCCTACGTAGGTCGGGTCTAGGGGGTGTGGCGCTGTACCAGCCGAAGGCCGCGAGCTGTTCGCCGCCACCCGCAGCTCCGCGGCGTGTCGCAGACGGCGGCGTCTGCTGCCGGCGAGGTGTCTCGACGGTCCCTTGATGGGCGCCCCGTCTCGCATGCTAAGCGAGGTGCAGAGCCTCGAACAGTACCGTCTCGGTACGTACCGCTGATGGGTAAACCGGATGGCACACCAACGGCACCGGCTCGTTGCGCTGTTGCGCGCTGGACCCTGACGGCGACACGGCGTGCACCGCGCTTGGCCCGCCGGAAGGCTCCCGGTTCCTCGCCACATCAGTCCGCCGCAGTCGGCGCATGGCATGTCAGGGCGACGTGGCATGGACTGTCTCCCGGATGTGCGGCAGCCCCCGCTCCGGGAAGGACGGGGGCTGTCTGGCCGCGATGATCAGTCGCGGATGTGGGCGATGATAGTTGCTACCAGCGTGTGGCGCGCCAGTTGCCGCGGAGTCTGTTGCCGAGGCGGGCACCTGCTTGCCGGTTGCAGCGTGCGTGTTCCAGGTCCCGGTCTTGGGTGGTGCCGCCGAGGGCTCGGGGTGCGTAGTCGGGGTGGCCGAGGTCGAGGCGGCAGTAGGTGCAGGGGCCATGGGGGCAACGGTCAGGGTGGATCATGTTGCAGCCGCATCGTCGGCAGGGTCGGGGGCCGGTGATCCGTAGCTGCCGCATAAGTTGTGCTTTGCGGCCTTGGTGTTCGGCGCCGTAACCCCGTTGTGTGGTTGTGCCGGTCCGGCGGTTAGTGTTCGGCCGGCTCATCGTCGGGGCCGAGGAAGTGGTAGCCCGTGGCCGAGTCGTATCGGTACCAGCCATTCTCGCCGGCCGTGAACGGCTCCAGTGAGATTGTGCCGTCTGCGCTCGGGGTCGTGTGGTAGAACTCCGCAGGATCGACTTCGGCCCATTCTGTCGGCTCAGCCATCACTCGTGTTCCCATGTTGTGAGCGTCTCGTGGTCGCGGTCGTACCCGGCGTGAGCGTCTCGGCCTGCTGCCGCCTCAATGCGGTGGTTACGGATGCGTATGCATGTGAAGGTGTGCTCGACGGCGGTGCCTTCGCCTACGGTCTTCTGCGCCCCGCACGGCGGGTAGTCGCCGCGCTCGACGGCTGCGGCTTCGAGGGTGATCCAGTCGCCGAGTCCGCGCCCGAGGTGGTTGGAGGCGTAGGTGAGGAGGCAGTCCAGGGCCCAATCGGTGACGGACATGCCGCGCGTTTTGGCGGCGTCGGTGATGGCGTCGGCCTGGATCGGTGTAGCAGGGAGCTCGATCATTCGGACACCACCGTCCATACATCGTTCGGTACCAGTTGATCGGTAGTGATCTCGTCGGTGTGTCCGATCGGGACCGCGTCGCCGGAGTTCTGGTAGATGCGCACCTCGTGTTCGTCCACATCCACGAGGTACTTGCCGGGCCGGTGGAACGTCAACGTCACGGCCTCAACCAACCTCGTCCCCCAGTAGCTGATTCACGTCCGCGTAGGTGACAGGGCCCGCCCTCGCGGTACGTCTTCACTTCACCACCCATGTCCCGTCAAGGTAGACGAGGGTGTCACCGTTGGCCCGGAAGTACCGGTCGCCGTTGTAGAACGGCCGCGTCACCACGGCCCCATGGGCGTCGGTCTGCTCGTGCGCCGGGGGCTGAATGTTCGGGTCGGCGGCGCCGGAGTACAGCGTCACGCCGCCCTGCTGCACGGGGTTGGCGTCGGAGCCGACCTGCTGGCCGAGGGTGATCGACCCGTCGTAACGCAGGATCAGCGAGTGACCGGCGAAGATCGCACCGGGGTGGAACTCGCGGTAGTTGTCGCCGAGGGTCGCAGGTCCGCCGTAGCCCGGTACGACGAAGATCGGCGCGTTGTCTTTGTCTACGACCAGCAGGCCGTGGCGCTGACCGACAACGCCAGTCTTGATTGTCAGCGCGTCGCCGCTATCGGTTCCGTTGATCCGCACCGGACCGTTGAGGGTGGTAGTGCCGTTGACGGTCAAGCTGTTAACGACCGCGGTGAGCGCCCGGGCGACGGGGCGGTCGTCGCTGGTGGCCGAGGTGTGACCTGCGGCGGTACCGACGGCCAGGGCCGCAGCGACGATCGCGGCGTAGACGACCCGAAGGGTCACGGGGACGGTGCGTAGCTTCATGCCGCCAACCTAGCACCTTGTGGCACACTAGTCCACATGAGTGCATCTGGGCCCCGGCCCGTCAGAGACGCGGTCCTGCGAGTGCGGATCGCGCAGGCAACCCTCGACGCCTTGGACCAGCTCGCGGCGACCGAGCAGCGGACCCGGTCCGACATGGCCCGGATCCTGCTAACCGAGGCGCTACAACGACTCGGCGACCACGGAACGATCAACCCACCCTGACCGTCGTCAGGAGCGCCACGGTCGCCCAGCACGCCAGCCCGGCCCAGCCGAGCCCGACGCGGGGGTGGGCGACACCGACGGCGGCGAGGGCCAGGAGGATCACGGCGAGCAGCAGCAGCACGGCGTAGACCGGGTGGGTGATCTCCATCGGGTGCTCACCTCCGTCCGATCGAGAGCGGACTGATCCACGTTGAACCGCAGGGTGCCATGTCACTCGCTGTGACGCAAGCACCCGTCGTTGGTCGGGGTCGATCGGGAAGAGTCGCACCTTGCCGACGCCTTTCGCCGCGTTCTGCCGTTCGCGTTCGCCAGCTCCGCCGCGACCAGCGCCGGTTCGGTGAACAGGTGGTAGCCGAGCAGCACCCACGAGTCGGGGATCGGCTCCAGCGGGTCACGCTCGGGTCGCCATGGTGATGCTGGGGCCATCCAGGAGCGGATGGTGCGGGGGGTGACGCCGCACCGGGCGGCGGCCTCGGCGAGGGTGTAGACGCGGGGGCGCGTCATGCCGGATCCATGGGAGCGAACGAGATCCACGACCATACGCCAGCCGGATCTACCAACTTGGCATCAACGTCCAGTTCCAGACATTCCATCGCATAGCCGTGGTTCATGGCGATCAGATCGAGTTGCGGCAGATTCGCTGAGTGGACCGTCCGGCGGAATGAGACTGCATACTCGGCGATTGCGGCGAGGGCTTTGTCAATAGCGGCGCATTCCCAGCCGGCTACGAATGCGCCATCATCGTAGGGACCGCCCTTGCTGGTGACCACCACGAATGGCATTACCAGCTCGAATTGCTGGCCACCCTCCTCATATTCATGATCCATCACGCCGCCCCGTTCGTCTTCTCGTACGCGGCCCGCATCCCGACCATCCGGGTGTACTCCCCGTCGGTCATCCGCCGTCCGCAGCCCCCCGCGCGCTGCTGGCATTCGATGACCGCCGACCCCGGCTCCTGGTACAGCGCACCGGCGCGGCACCACGGGCAGTACCGCTGCCGCAGCAGTTCCGCCGACTCCCACCGGCCGGTGAGCGTCTTCGCCGTGCACCACGCCTCGTGGACTTCGGCGGCGTAGTCGTCGGACCACGACTGCCGGGTGATCCAGTCGTGCTGCCGCACCAGGTACGCCCGGGCCGTGGCGACCGTCCACCGGTCCGGACCGATGTCGCCCCGGTCCTCGGCCACCATGCGTGCCCACGACCCGAGCATATCCGCCAGCGACGCCGAGCCGACCTGAACCGGCCCGGACCGTTCATCGCCGGCGTCGGGGTGGTTCACGCCAGCGGGGTCGCCGCGGCCCGCCTCCGGGCCCAGGAAGTCCAGAACCTCCACCCGGATACCCGGACTAGGGTCCGAGCCTGTTCGGCCGCCCACGGCTCCGCCATGAGGCAGCAACGCCCACGGCTGCTCCAACGCCGCGACCAGGTCAGGCAGTCCGGCGAGTTCGGCGGCCAACCGGTCACGGTGCCATCGGCACAGGCCGGGTCGCATGTCGGCGCACGGGTCGCCGGTGCAGCGCCGCCGCTCGGCGACCTGGCCTTCGGTGCAGCCGATGGTGCCGCAGCCGCCGAGGACCGAGCAGGGGTGGCCGGTGCGGCCGTGGCAATCGCAGGGGCAGGGGGCGGTCATGGTTCCTCCCGTGGCCGTTCGGCACCCGAGTACGGGATCAGCGAACCGGCCACATACTGCGGGTCGCAGCGGTGCCAGCCTTCATGCCCGGCGGGTAGGCGGCACGTCTCGGTGAAGGCGCCGAGGAGCAACAGCGGGCTCGGCGCTCCGCAGTGGCCTATCTCGCCGATCAGGTACTCCGCTATGGCGCGGCGTACGGCGACGTCAATGCGCCGGTCTCGTTTGGCTTGCCACTGCCACAGCGTGAGCGTAGCCAGGAGCAGCCACCCGAGGTGTATCCACAGGGCTGTCACGACTGCTGCCTCCGCCGCCAATGACGGAGCCGCTGGCCCAATGTGGCCGGTCTCCATGCCCTTCCGATCGCACATTGACCGCTGTAATGCCTATCGGGTCCGAGTGCATCACAGGTGTCGCATGCGCGCCCTATTCGCCAGAGCTTGTCGCATCCGCATCGCCACAAATCATTCAGCTCGGCTGCACCCGTGGCCGGCCATCTGCATTTGTGTGCCATTCCTGGCTGGCGACGCCTGACCCATCGGCCATCCCGGTCGGGCTGTGCGGCGGTCATGCTACCACGGTCCGTTCGGTGTCCGCAAGCCGCCTCATTCACGGCTCCTCGATTCGCAGTGTGCATTCCCAGCAACAAATGGTGTAGAACTTGCGCCACCACAGCCGCCGCCATCGACGCCGGTACGTCGGGATCAGGTAATGCCGGCATTCGGCGGCGGTCATGGCCGCATCGCGAATCCGACCGGGTTCCAGCCGTTGCCGCGGCCGGAACGGTCAAACGACCCAGCTGTGTGTGACGAATACCCGGGAGGCTTATCCAGGTCGGCGGGTGCCGCGCATTTGTGGGTTTCGACGCCGGGTGCCATCCACGTCGCACAGTCGGGGCACTTCCACGGCTGGTCGGTCATGACGCGTACCCGGCTTCTTGCTGGAGTCGGTGCCGTTCGGTATCCGGCAGGGCATTCCACCAGGCGGTCATCGCCGTGTAGCAGTCGTCGCAGATGACCGCCCTGTCGTCGGCGCGTACATTGATGCCGTAGTCGGCCCTGGTCTGCGCCATCGCCTCTTCGTCGGACCATCCCTGGATGTATGTCTCGCCGCAGTGGGCGCAGGTGAAGTGTTCAGTGTCGGTCACGGTGCGGCCTCCTGACGGTCGAGTACGGCTCGGCACGGCTCGCAGTGGACGGATGCCGATTCTGGGTCTGCCGGGTTCCATCCGGTAGGCGCGGGAATGTCCGTGGCGCACCGGAAGCACACCGTGATCGCCCGGCCAGCTCGTTGCCGGTCCCGGTCGGTTTCGGTGTGTCGCATTGGTCGGCGTGGTGTCCGGTCGGCGCGGCGTGGTGGCGGGTTGGTGGTCAGCGGGGCGGCCCACCGTGCGGCGATCGCAGCCGTGGCTGCTGCAAGGTCGAATTGGGGGCGGGTGTTCAGCGGCGCGCTGTCGATTGCGGCGAGCACTCGGCGTTCGGCGGATTCGTTTGCGCGGGTGGCGCACCATGTGCGGATGTCACCGGGCATGGGCGGGTCGGTTACGGGCCTCGCGTAATGCGCATCGACGGCTGCTCTGGCGGTGTTGGGGTCGGCACGTTCAAGTTGGGCGTGCCATGCGGCGACTTGGAGTTGGCGTTCGCCGGGGTCGTTGCGGCGGATGCGGGGGTCTATGGCGGAGGCGTAGCCGAGGAGCGCGCGGACCTCGTCGGGGCTCATTGGGCCTCCAGTGCCGGGCGGATTGGGATGACATCGGCGGCGTTTATGGCGCCGCGGAGGTCGTCGAGATAGGGGTTGCCGCGGGCCGGTCCTGGCGTGGCTTTCGCCGGTGGAATGCCGTCGAGCTCGACGCGAAGTGTGTCCACGGTGACGGTTCGATGTTCGGAGGCCAAGCGCAGTAGTGCGTCGCGGATCTCCGTTTCGGTCCAGCGATCAGTCTTGAGTGCTTTAATCACGATCCCGTTAACGGCGGGCCAGCGGCACATGGGTTCGGCGGCAGCGTAGATGTCGGTGATGACCTTGGAACGTTGTGTCAGGGTGCGCGCCGGTCGCGGAGCGCCGGCAGCAGTTGGTACCTCTCCCTGCTCCCTGCTCCCTGCTCCCTGCTCCCTGCTCCGCGCGCTACGCGAGGCGGAGAGCGGCTCGTGAGGCTCTCGTGAACGAGATGGGCTCCGACCTGCGGGTTTGGGTGTGGAGGTACTAGCGGACGAGGCTGCCGGTTTGGTCACGGAACGGTAACGACGCGTCGAATGGCCGTCGCCGGGGCTGTGGATAACCGCGTCGTTACCGTTCCGTGACCAAGATTCCGCCGGTTCTGCCCCGTTCAGGAGGACGTCGTTACCGTTCTGTGACCGATCTGCCGCACACCCGGTCCCGAATCCCTCATGTGCGGCTCGGGAGGGTTTCGGGGGTGGCTCCGGAATCGCTCCTGAGGTTTCGTGGTGTGGGCAGGGCGGGATCCGTGAGGGCGTCGGGTGCTGCGGCTTCTGGTGTTCCTTCCAGTTGACAGCGTGGAGGTAGCTGCGGCCCGCGAGTTGGTAACGACAGAGCGGCGGGGGCTTGTCGAGATCGGCGGGCTGGACGGTCATCCGGCTGAGCCAGCCGTTGAGTTTACGTTCGGTGACGTCGCGGTCGAGGGGGAACAGATCGGCGGCGAGGAGGCGTATGTCGTCTACGCCGCGTCCGTAGTCGTCGAGATAACCCCAGAGCAGCACCCAGGTATAGCGGACTTCGCGGGGCCATTCGGCAACGGTGAGGGAGACCCGGAGTTCAGGTTTGATGGAACGAATTCGGGCCATCGGGTATCCATCTCTACTCTCGGGGGGGTATGTCAAATCCAAGGTCCTTGGTGGAACCATTCATCAACGTCTTCCCCCAGGCCGGTCAAGTACGCCAAGTTCCCGGTCGGATCCCAGATAACCAGATGGGCCTCCGGGTCGGGCGTACAGTTTGCACCATTCCATCAGGCCACCTCCGAGCGGCTGTGCCAGCCGTAGGCGTCGTACACGTGCAGGCTGAGGCAGCCGCGGTGCCACAGGTCGGCCCACGGCGTGCACCAGAACCGCGTGCCGTCGGGGTTGCGCTTCTCATATCCGATGCCGAGATCGACCGCTGCGATAACGTCCGAGGTGCGCGCGATGGCCGCGGCGAGGAGCGCCCGGGTCGTGTCCCAGCCGGTGTCCCGCATGGTGTCGTGGAGCCGGGGGGAGGCGTCGGCGTCGCAGAAGACGAATGCGGTGAACAGGTCGGCCATCTTGGGTCGCATGGCGTCGAGCCAGTCGGCCATGAACTTCCAGTAGGCGTCCTCGGTCTCCCACATGTCCCAGTCGTTGTCGGTGACG
>WNGF01007362.1_pt1 | contig 16667 bp, 17 predicted proteins | sample 5400641 | NCBI WGS metagenome assembly WNGF01 (sample SAMN13153371, study PRJNA577476) | soil metagenome | isolation source: 80 cm soil or saprolite under grassland replicate 2 | place: USA:California | collected 2016-06-15
TTCACGTTCTTCTCGCGCGTCTGGTGGGTGAGCATGATGATGTCCACCTGCTGCTCGCCTTCCGCCGGCTCGCGCTGGATCATGGCGTCGATGGAGATCAAGGCGTCGGCGAGGATGCGGGTGATGTCGGCGAGCACGCCCGGGCGGTCGTGCACGCGCATCCTGAGGTAATAGGAGGTCACCACCTCCTCCATCGGCAGGACCTTGATGTTCGACATGCGGTCGGGCCGGAACGCGAGGTGCGGCACGCGGTGCTCCGGGTCCGCAGTGTGCAACCGGGTGACGTCGACGAGATCGGCGACCACCGCGCTTCCGGTCGGCTCGGCGCCCGCGCCCGCGCCGTAGTACATCGTCTGGCCGACCGCGTCGCCCTTCACGAGCACCGCGTTCATCACGCCCTCGACGTTGGCGATCAGGCGCCGCGTTGGAATCAGCGTCGGGTGCACGCGCAGCTCGATCCCCTCGGCGGTGCGCTTGGTGATCCCGAGCAGCTTGATACGGTAGCCCAGCTGCTCCGCGTAGCGGATATCCTCCTGGGTCAGCCTCGAGACACCTTCCTTGTAGCACTTGTCGAGCTGCATCGGGACGCCGAAGGAGATCGCCGCCATGATGGTGAGCTTGTGCGCGGCGTCCACGCCCTCGACGTCGAAGGTCGGGTCGATTTCCGCATACCCGCGTTTCTGCGCTTCCTTGAGCACCGCGTCGAACGCCAGGCCCTTCTCGCGCATCTCCGAGAGGATGAAGTTGGAGGTGCCGTTGATGATCCCGGCGATCCACTCGATGCGGTTCGCGGTGAGCCCCTCGCGCAGGGCCTTGATGATGGGGATGCCGCCCGCGACCGCGCCCTCGAAGGCCACCATCGTGTCCTTTTTTTGCGCGGCGGCGAAGATCTCGTTGCCGTGAGTGGCGAGCAGCGCCTTGTTCGCGGTGACCAGGTGCTTGCCGTTCTCGATCGCCGCGAGCACGAGGTCCTTCGCCACCGTGACCCCGCCGATCAGCTCGATGATGATATCGATATCGGGATCGCGCACCACCTCGAAGGCGTCCGCGGTGACGCGCGCCTTTCCGGCGGTGAGCTTTTTCGCTTTTTCGACCTCCTTGTCGGCGACGACGCTGATCTCGATGGCGCGCCCGGCGCGGCGCGAGATCTCCTCCCGGTTGCGCGCGAGCACCGCCCAGGTGCCGCCGCCCACTGTGCCGATGCCGAGCAGTCCCACCTTGATCGGTTTCACTTGAGCTTCTTCATGAAGTGGAACGAGGTCACCGCCATCCCTTCGCGGAAGTAGAACTTGTGCGCCTGCAGGCGCTGCGTGCCGGAGTCGAGGGTCAGGCTGTCGAAGCCCGCTGCGCGCGCCTTTTGCTCCAGATAGCCGAGCAGCGTCCGACCGACGCCGCTCGAGCGGCGAGCCTCGTCGGTGACGAGATCGTCCACGTAGAGCTGTTTCCCGTAAAACGTGTTCTCGTACATTCGGTAGACCGCCACACCCGCGACGTCTGCGCCATCGGCCGCCACGCACATGCGTGCGCCGCCGGCGAAAACGCGCTTCATTTTCGCTTCATATTCGGGAGGCAGCGCGGTACGCAACTGACGGTGCACGGCTTCGGCCTTCTTGAGCCAGCCGGGCGCCGCAATTACGCCCGATCCATCGGTGACCTCGACGATCCGCATCACAGCAATCCGTCCTTGCGGAACATATCGCGAATCCCGCGGATGGCTTGTCGGGTGCGAGCCTCGTTCTCGATCAACGCGATCCTCACGTGATCGTCGCCGTGATCGCCGAAACCGATTCCGGGCGATACCGCGACCCGGGCGTCTCGGAGCGCTTTTTTTGCGAATTCGAGCGAGCCGAGCTTGGCGTAGGCCTCGGGGATCTTCGCCCAGATGTACATCGAGGCCTTGGGGTTCTCGACCATCCAGCCGATCTCGCGCAGCCCCGTGACCATGACGTCGCGGCGCCGCTGGTACTTCATGCGGTGCTCGGCAACGCAATCCTGCGGACCTTCGAGGGCGACGATCGAGGCGACCTGGATCGGCGTGAAAGTGCCGTAGTCGTGGTAGCTCTTGATCCGCGCGAGCGCGTGGACGAGGTCCTTGTTGCCGACCATGAACCCGATGCGCCAGCCCGCCATGTTGTAGCTCTTCGACATGGTGAAGAACTCCACCGCGATATCGCGCGCGCCGCTCACCTGCATGATCGAGGGCGCCTTCCAGCCGTCGAAAGTGATATCGGCATAGGCGAGGTCGTGCACGACGAAAATATCGTGGGCTTTCGCGAGCGCGATCACGCGCTCGAAGAAATCCAGCTCGACGCATCTCGCCGTCGGGTTCGACGGAAATCCGATCACCAGCATCTTGGGCTTGGGGATGAGCTCGCCGATCGCGCGCTCGAGCTCCTCGAAGAAATCCACCTCCGCGGTCATGCGCACCGAGCGGATGTCGGCGCCGGCGATGATCGCGCCGTAGATGTGGATGGGATAGGAAGGATTGGGCACGAGCACGGTGTCGCCGCGATCCAGGCACGCGAGCATCAGGTGCGCGAGGCCCTCCTTCGAGCCGATGGTGACGATCGCCTCCGAGTCGGGATCGAATTGGACGCCGTAGCGGCGCTGGTACCACGCGCAGATCGCGCGGCGCAGGCGCGGGATGCCCTTCGAAACCGAGTAGCCGTGCGTGTCGGGGCGCTGCGCCGCCTCCACCAGCTTCGCCACGATGTGCCTGGGCGTGGGTCCGTCGGGATTGCCCATGCTCATGTCGATGATGTCTTCGCCGGCGCGGCGCGCCGCCATCTTCAACTCGTTGGTGATGTTGAAGACGTAGGGCGGAAGGCGCTGGATGCGGGCGAACTCTCTCATGATCGCGGGCGGGCTTATCGGCTTGGGTGCAAGCATTTCAAATCGCGCTGCAGCGCAAAAAGTTATAATGCTACCGGACACTTACATCACCGGCAAACTTGAAACTCCACCGCGAAGCCGCCTCCGCGCTGAACGTCTTCACCGGCTACGGCCAGGGTTACGTGAAGGTCAACGACCGGCGCATCGAGAAAAGCGTGGTGGTCCTGCCCGAGCGCATCATCGCGGACTGGCCCGCGACGAGCTTCGAGACGCTCGCGCCCGGGCATCTCGCCGCGCTCGCCGGCCTGGGGCTCGAGATCGTTCTGCTGGGCACCGGAGCGCGGCTGCGCTTTCCCCGCCCCGAGATCATGCGGCCGCTCGTTCAGTCCGGCGTCGGCGTCGAGGTGATGGACGTGGAGGCCGCCTGCCGGACCTACAACATCCTGGTGGCCGAAGAGCGCAAGGTGGCGGCGGCGCTGCTGCTCGGGTGAAAACCTGTCCGTCCAGCGCCTTTTCGATCCACTGTGTCCCCGCTTGCGCGGGGACAGCCGGCCTGATGCCCGGCCACGCTTCCTGCGAATGACTCCACGACTCGGACTTTGGCTGTTGCTTGCCGTCTTTACGGCCGGCTGGTTCTGCAATCTCGGCTACCGGCACCTGGTCAAGCCCGATGAAGGCCGCTACGCTGAAATCCCACGCGAGATAGTCGCAAGCGGCGACTGGCTCACGCCGCGGCTGAACGGATACGGCTTCAAGTACTTCGAGAAGCCGGCGCTGCAGTACTGGGCGACGGCGGCGGCTTTCGGCGCGCTCGGGCAGAACGAGTGGGCGGCGCGGCTCTGGCCCGGGCTCGCCGGCTTCTTCGGCGTGCTGCTCGTGTTCTGGACCGGCAATCGCCTGTTCGGGCCGCCGATCGGGCTCTATGGGGCCCTGGTCGCCGCAAGTTCCGCGATGTACGTCTTGATCGGGCACTTCCTCTCCCTCGACATGGCGCTCGCCTTCTTCATGTCCGCGTCGGTGTTCGCGATCGCGCTCGCCCAGCGCGACGAATCGGGCGACATCGAGCGGCGCCGCTGGATGCTTCTCGCCTGGGCCGCCGCGGCGCTCGCGGTGCTCTCCAAGGGTCTGGTCGGGATCGTACTGCCCGCGGGCGCGGTCGTGCTCTATGCGCTGATCGAGCGCGACCGGGAGCGATGGGCGCGCCTGCACCTCCTCCCGGGCGGCTTGCTGTTTCTCGCGATCACCGCGCCGTGGTTCGTCGCGGTCTCGCTCGCCAACCCGGAGTTCTTCCGGTTTTTCTTCATCCACGAGCACGTCGAGCGCTTTCTCACGCGCGAGCACGATCGCTACGAGCCGCTGTGGTATTTCGTTCCCGTGCTGCTCCTCGGGATCGTTCCCTGGACGGTGAGCCTCTTCCCCGCGCTTTGGAGCGCATGGGCGCGATCGCCCGGAGCCCGCTTCCAGCCGCGGCGGTTTCTCCTTCTGTGGTGCGCGGTCGTTTTCGCGTTCTTTTCGGCATCGAGCTCGAAGCTCGGCTCCTACATCCTGCCCGTGTTTCCGGCGCTTGCGCTGCTCGTCGGCCACACCCTCGCCTCGGCCAGCTCGCGAATCGCTTTCGCGCAGGCGGTGGTCGCGGCCCTGCTCGGGATCGCCCTGATCGCCGCGGCGCCCTACGCCGTCCGCCATGCCGCGGGCGACCTTCCGGCCGGACTGCTCGCGGGCTACGTGCCCTGGCTGACCGCAGCCGGTTTGGCCTTGGCCGTCGCTGCGGTGATCTCCGCGTGGCTTGCGCTGCGCGAGCGGCTCGCCGCCGCCGCCTTCGCGCTCGCGTTCGGCGGCCTGGTCTGCGCCCAGTCCGCCGGTTCGGGGCATGAGGAGCTCTCGCCCGTCTATTCCGCGTATCATATCGCCCAGAAAATCCGGAACCAGCTCAGACCGGATGTCCCTTTCTACGTGGTGAACACCTTCGATCACACGCTGCTGTTTTACCTGGGCCGGACCGTGACCATGGTCGCCAGCAAGGACGAGCTGGCGCAGCCGATCGCCTGGGAGCCGCAGAAATTCCTGCCGGACACGGCGGCGTTCGCGCGCGCCTGGCAGGCCGATCGCGAGGCCTTCGCCATGTTCAACGCGGACGACCTCGCCGGCTTCCTCCGGGACCATCCCGTTCCGATGCAGATCGTCGCGCGCGACGCGCGCCGCATCATCGTGAGAAAACCGTGAGCGCGGCGAGCTTCGCCCTGATCCTGACCGGCGTGCTGCTCAACGCCGCGGCGCAGCTGCTCCTCAAGGCCGGAACGAACGCGGTGGGGCATTTCGAGTTCAGCGCGCAAAACATCGTCCCGGTCGGAATGAAGCTCGCGTTCGAGCCGCATATCGCGGGCGGGGTCGCCTGTTACGTCGTGAGCCTCGTCGTGTGGATCATGGGGCTGTCGCGCGTCGAGGTCTCGATCGCCTACCCGATGCTCTCGATCGGCTACGTCCTGAACGCCCTCGCGGCCTGGTACCTGTTCGGCGAGTCGCTCACCGCGCAGAAGCTCATCGGCATCGCCTTTATCGTCGCAGGTGTCTTTTTGGTCGCGCGCAGTTGAGTCCGTGGCCGGCGAATCTTTCCTGCCCTTTGCGCGGCCGACCATCGACGAGGCCATGATCGCCGCGGTGGCCGACACCCTGCGCAGCCGCTGGATCGTCACCGGCCCGCGGGCCGCGGCGTTCGAGAAAGCGCTTTCGGAGCGCTTCGGCGGGCGGCCGGTCCGCGCGCTCGCTTCCGCGACCGCGGCGATGCAGGTGGCCCTCGAGCTGCTCGACATCGGCCCGGGCGACGAGGTGATCGTCCCCGCGCAAAGCTTCTTCGTGACCGGCAACGTGGTCGAGCGCGCCGGCGCCACCGCGGTGTTCGTCGACGTGAACCTCGGCTCGCGCAACCTCGATTTCGCACAGGCCGCGGCCGCGGTCACGCCGAAGACGCGACTGCTGCTTCCCACGCACTACAACGCTCCGCTCGATCCCGACGCGCTCGACGCGTTCGCCAAGCGCCACAAGGTGCGCGTCCTCGAGGACGCCGCGCTTGCGATGGGATCGCGCACCTCGCGCGGCCCGGTGGGGGCGACGGGCGACATCGTCTCGTTCAGCTTCCATCCCAACAAGAACATGACCACCATCGAGGGCGGCGCCCTGGCGCTCAACGATGAGCGCGAGGCGGCGATCGTGGACCAACTGCGCTTCCACGGCATCAAGCGCCTGCCCGACGGCACGCGCGACGTGGAGCGCGCCGGGGCCAAGTACAACTTCTCCGACGTGTCGGCGCGGCTGGGCCTGGAGCAGCTCGCGCACCTGGACGACTGGTGCCGCGCGCGCGAGCGGCTCGCGCACCGCTACTTCGAGTGCCTCGCGGGCGACGACCTGCTCGCGCCGGAATGCCTGCCGCCGCGCAACAACCCCGGGCACAGCTGGAACATGTTCGCGGTGCTGCTGCCGCTGCAGGCGATGCGCTCGACCCGCAAGGCGTTCATGGGCGCGATGCAGAAGGAGGGCATCGGCACCGGCGTCTCCTACGAAGCGATCCACCTCACCACCCTCTTCCGCAACAAGGGATTCCGCGAGGGCATGTTCCCGGTCTCGGAGCGCATCGCGCGCGAGACGGTCACGCTGCCGCTTTTTCCCGAGATGCGCGAGACCGACGTCGAGCGCGCGTGCGAAAGCATGAAGCGCGTGATGCGCGGCAAGGCCGCATGACATGGCCGCGCCCGGGCTCTCCGTCGTCGTTCCCGTCTACAACGAGGAGGCGGTGCTCCCGTCGCTCTTCGCTCGGCTCTATCCGGCGCTCGACGCGCTGGGTGAGAGCTACGAAGTCATTTTCGTCAACGACGGAAGCACGGACCGGTCCGCCGCCCTGCTGCGCGAGCAGTTCCAGAAGCGGCCCGACGCCACGCGGGTGATCCTGTTCAGCGGCAACTACGGCCAGCACATGGCGATCGTCGCCGGATTCGAGCGCTGCCGCGGCGACCGGGTGGTCACGCTCGACGCGGACCTTCAGAACCCGCCGGAGGAGATCGCGAAGCTCCTCGCCAAAATGGACGAAGGCTACGATTACGTCGGCGGCGTGCGGCGCGAGCGCCGGGACAGCGCTTTCCGGCGCGGCGCCTCGCGGCTGATGAACGCGCTGCGCGAGCGCATCACCCGCATCCGCATGACCGACCAGGGCTGCATGCTGCGCGCCTACAGCCGCGACATCGTCGCCGCGATCAACAGCTGCCGCGAGGTCAACACCTTCATCCCGGCGCTCGCCTATACCTTCGCGCAGCGCCCCACCGAGATCGAGGTGGCGCACGAGGAGCGCGCAGCGGGCGAGTCGAAGTATTCGCTCTACAAGCTCGTCCAGCTCAACTTCGATCTCGTCACCAGCTTCTCGGTCAAGCCGCTGCATCTGTTCTCGCTGCTCGGCATGTTCATCGCGCTCGCCGCGGTGCTCGCCTACGTGGTCGTCATCGCCGAGCGCTGGGTTCTCGCCGACAGCGTGGCCGAGGGGCTGCGCGCGATCTGGGACCGCGACATCCTCGAGTTTTTCCTCATCGGCACCCTGCTGTTCGGCCTGGGGCTGCTCGGCGAGTACATCGGCCGGATCTACGAGCAGGTGCGGCAGCGGCCCCGTTACGTCGTTCAGGCCGTTCTCGAGCAAAAAGAGTGACAAAAGCGGTTGTCTTCGCCTACCACGACGTCGGCTGCCGCTGTCTTAAGGTCCTGCTCGATCAGCGGATCGAGGTGCCCCTGGTGGTCACGCATCGGGACGACCCCGGTGAAAACATCTGGTTCGGCAGCGTCGCGGCGCTCGCGCACAAGCGCGCCATCGAAACCATCACCCCCGAGGATCCCAATGCCCCCGAGATCGTGGAAAAAATCCGCGGCCCGCAGCCGGAGTTTCTTTTCTCGTTCTACTACCGCCTGATGCTCGGACCCGCCCTGCTCGCCGTTCCGAAGCGCGGCGCCTTCAACTTGCACGGCTCGCTCCTGCCGAAGTACCGCGGGCGCGCCCCGGTCAACTGGGCGATCATCCACGGCGAAACCGAAACCGGGGCGACGCTCCATGAGATGGTGGAGAAGCCCGACGCGGGACGCATCGTGGACCAGGAACCCGTACCCATCCTGCCCGACGATCTCGCCGTCGACGTCTTCGGGAAAGTCGCGGGCGCGGCCGAGCTCGTGGTCAGGCGCAGCCTGCCGAAGCTCGTCGACGGCAGCGCGGTGCTGCGCGCCCAGGACCTTTCCAAAGGCAGCTACTTCGGCGGGCGCAGACCTGAAGACGGGCGTATCGACTGGAGCGCCCCGGCGAAACGGGTGCACGATCTGGTCCGCGCGGTCGCCCCGCCCTATCCCGGCGCGTTCACGGAGGTCGAGGGGAAACGGCTGCGCGTACTGCGCACGCGGCGGTGCGCGCAGAAGACCGGCGCGCGAGCCTCGCCGTTTCTCTACGCCGAGGGCGGCCGCTGCCACGCGGCCTGCGCGGACGGCGAGGTGCTGGAGCTCCTCGAGGTGGAGCTGGACGGCCGGCCGCTCTCCGCGCAAGAATTCGCCAAACGCATCGGCGACCGCAGGGTCCCCCTGCCCTAGGGAGTGCCAGTGAAAAGAATCCTCATCCTCGGAGTGAACGGCTTTATCGGCCACCACCTTTCCAAGCGCATCGTCGAGCGCACAGACTGGGAGGTCTACGGCATGGATATGCAGACCGACCGCATCGCCGAGCTGCTCGGGAACAAGCGCTTCCATTTCTTCGAGGGCGATATCACCATCAACCGCGAATGGATCGAGTACCACGTCCGGAAGTGCGACACGGTGCTGCCGCTGGTCGCGATCGCGACGCCCGCGACCTATGTCAAGGAGCCGCTCAAGGTGTTCGAGCTCGATTTCGAGGCGAATCTGCCGATCGTGCGGGGGTGCGTGAAGCACGGCAAGCGCCTGGTCTTTCCCTCGACCTCGGAGGTCTACGGCATGTGCGCCGACCGCGAGTTCGATCCCGAGGCGTCTTCGCTCGTCTACGGCCCGATCGACAAGCCGCGCTGGATCTACGCCTGCGCGAAGCAGCTGATGGACCGCGTGATCCACGCCTACGGCATGAAGGAAGGGCTCGACTACACGCTGTTCCGGCCGTTCAACTGGATCGGCTCGGGGCTGGACAACCTCGACGCGGCAAAGGAGGGGAGCTCCCGGGTGATCACCCAGTTCTTCGGCCACATCGTCCGGGGAGAGCCGATCAGGCTGGTCGACGGCGGCAGGCAGAAACGCGCCTTTACCTACGTGGACGACGGCATCGACGCGCTGATGAAGATCATCGAGAACCGCAAGGGGATCGCCAACCGGAAAATCTACAATATCGGCAACCCGAAAAACAACTACTCGGTGAGGGAGCTTGCCGGCATGATGGTCAAGCTCGCCCTCGGCTATCCCGAATACCGCGCGAACGCGAGGAAAGTGAAGCTCCTCGATACGACCGCGCTGCAGTACTACGGCAAGGGCTATCAGGACGTGCAGAATCGCGTGCCCAAGATCGCCGGCACCGTCAGGGACCTGGACTGGAAGCCGCGGGTCAATATGCCGGACGCGCTGAAGCGCATCTTCGACGCCTACCGGACCCACGTCGCCGAGGCGCGCAGGCTGGTGGAATGAAGCTCGCCCTGAAGATCGACGTCGACACCTACCGCGGCACCCGGCAGGGGGTGCCGCGTCTGGTCGATCTGCTCAAGAAACACGGCGCCGGCGCGACTTTCCTCTTCAGTCTCGGGCCGGATCACACCGGCCGCGCGATCAAGCGCGTTTTCCGCCGCGGCTTCATCGGCAAAGCGGCGCGCACCTCGGTGCTCTCGCACTACGGGCTCGCGACGCTTCTCTACGGGACGCTCCTCCCGGGCCCGGATATCGGCCGCCGCTGCGCGGAGGTGATGCGCGCGGTGCGCGACGCGGGATTCGAGGTCGGCGTCCACGCCTGGGACCACGTGAAATGGCAGGACGGTCTGGGCGGGGCCGACGCCGAGTGGACCGAGCGCCAGATGCGGCTTGCGCGCGGGCGCTTCGAGGAGATTTTCGGGGAGTCCGCGCGGGCGCACGGCGCCGCCGGCTGGCAGATGAACGTGCACGCGCTGCGCCTGACGCAGCGGCTCGGTTTCGACTACTCCTCGGATACCCGCGGCAGCTGTCCTTTCATACCGGTGTGGCGCGCCGAGATCGTCGCCTGCCCGCAGCTTCCGACGACGCTTCCGACGCTGGATGAGCTGATCGGCGTGAACGGAGTCACGAAGAAAAACGTCGCGGAGCGCGTGCTCGATCTCACGCGGGAGTGCCCGGCCGGCGGGCACGTCTACACGCTTCACGCCGAGCTCGAAGGCGGAAAGCTCGCGCCGGCGTTCGAGGCGATGCTCTCCGGATGGAAGAGCCAGGGCTACGAGCTGGTGCCCTTGCGCGCCCTCGCGGAGGCGCTCGACCTGAAAAGCCTGCCGCGCAACGAGATCGCGATCGGCCCCGTCGCCGGGCGCTCGGGGTCGCTCGCGCTGCAGGGCAGGGAATATCTTTCATGAGCGCGCTCTTTCCGGGCTTCAAGCGCAGGCGCATCAGGACGGGCGGCGCCGCGATCAATCTCGTCCACGGCGGCGTGGGCCCGCCGCTGCTCCTGCTGCACGGCTATCCGCAGACGCACGCGATCTGGCACAGGATCGCGCCGGAGCTGGCGAAGCGGTTCACCGTGGTCGCCGCCGATCTGCGCGGCTATGGAGACAGCGAGAAGCCGCACGGGCTGCCCGATCACGGCAATTATTCCAAGCGCGCCATGGCGCAGGATCAGGTCGAGGTCATGCGGACGCTGGGGCACGACGAGTTTTTCGTGGCCGGCCACGACCGCGGAGGGCGCGTGGCGCACCGCATGGCCCTGGATCATCCCGCTCAGGTGACCAAGCTCGCCGTGCTCGATATCGTGCCGACGCGAACGATGTACGCCAGCGTGACCCGCGAATTCGCCAAGGCCTACTACCATTGGTTCTTTCTGCTGCGGCCCGAGCCGATCCCGGAGAGGCTGATCGGCGCCGATCCGGATTTCTACCTCGAAAGCCACATCGGCACCCGCCACGCGGGCCTCAAAGCCTTCGCACCCGAGGCGCTCGCGGAGTATCGGCGCTGCTTTCGCGACCCCGCTGCGATCCACGCGAGCTGCGAGGACTACCGCGCGGCCGAATCGATCGACCTTGCGCACGACGAGGCCGACATCGATCGCAAGGTCGCCGCTCCGCTCCTGGTCCTCTGGGGAAAATACGGAACGGTCGAACGCTGCTTCCACCCCCTCGCCGATTGGGCGGAGCGGGCGGAAAATGTGCAGGGACGAGCGCTGGACTGCGGCCATTACATTCCCGAAGAAGCGCCCGCCGAATTGCTGAAGGAACTCGTGACGTTTCTTTCGTAACCCCGTGACAAGCTTGCTTTCACTTCCGGATTCGCGAGACAATGCGGCCTCGTCCTTCGCGAATGGCTCGGAGTCAAGGTGCCGGTCGCGCCCAGGAGGTTCCCGACCTTGTTAAAGCAGTCCGAGCAGCAAGCCGGTCCCGCTGCCGCAGCCGAAGCTTCGCGCAAATCCGTGCCTGCCCGCCGCCCCAGCGCCGGATCCAGGCCCACCAAGCTCTTCGTTCTCGACACCAACGTGCTGATGCACGATCCTACGAGCCTGTTCCGGTTCGAGGAGCACGACGTGTTCCTGCCGATCATGATTCTCGAGGAGCTCGACCACCACAAGACCGGCATTTCCGAGATCGCGCGCAACGCGCGCCAGGCGAGCCGGTTTCTCGACGATATCGTCGGCCACGCCGAAGGGCCGATCGCCGAAGGGATTCCGCTCAGGCGCCACGAGGCCGACAACGCCGGCGGGCGCCTTTTCCTGCAGACCGAGGCGATCAACGGCCACGTTCCCGCGAACCTGCCGATCGGCAAGACCGACAACCACATCATCGGCGTGGTGATCTACCTGCAAAAACGCGATCCGCGGCGCCAAGTGGTCCTGGTGTCGAAGGACATCAACATGCGCATCAAGGCCCGCGCGCTGGGCCTCACGGTCGAGGATTATTACAACGACAAGGTGCTCGAGGACACCGACCTGCTCTATACCGGCACGCGCGAGCTGCCCGCGGACTTCTGGGAGCATCACGGACGCGACGTCGAATCGTGGAAGCGCGAGGGCCGCGCTTTCTACCGTATCCGCGGGCCGCTGTGCGAGGACCTGCTGCTCAACGAATTCGTCCACCATGAGGGCGAGCGCCCGCTGCTCGCCGCGGTCAAGGAGATCTCGGGCCGGACCGCGGTGCTCGAAACCGTGCGGGACTATACGCACAACAAGAACAACGTCTGGGGCATCACCGCCCGCAACCGCGAGCAGAACTTCGCGCTCAACCTGCTCATGAACCCCGAAATCGATTTCGTGACGCTGCTCGGCCAGGCGGGAACGGGCAAGACATTGCTCACCCTGGCCGCCGGCCTTATGCAGACGCTCGAGGCCAAGCGCTACACCGAGATCATCATGACCCGCGTCACCGTTCCGGTGGGAGAGGACATCGGCTTCCTGCCGGGCACCGAGGAGGAGAAGATGACGCCCTGGATGGGAGCGCTCGAGGACAATCTCGACGTCCTCAACAAGACCGACGACGAGGCGGGCGAATGGGGCCGCGCCGCGACGCGCGATTTGATCCGCTCGAGAATCAAGATCAAGTCGCTCAATTTCATGCGCGGCAGGACCTTTATCAACAAATATCTCGTGATAGACGAGGCGCAGAACCTCACGCCCAAGCAGATGAAGACGCTGATCACCCGGGCCGGCCCCGGAACCAAGGTGGTGTGCCTGGGCAATATCGCGCAGATCGACACCCCCTACCTGACGGAGGGCAGCTCGGGGCTGACCTATGTCGTCGACCGCATGAAAGGCTGGTCGCATTCCGGGCACGTGACCCTGCAGCGCGGCGAGCGCTCGCGCCTCGCCGACCACGCCGCCGTAGCGCTGTAATATACGCAATAGACCGCGCCCGCCCGGCGTTCGCCGGTGCGCCGTTCCCACAGACTGAACAGGTTGTCGAAAAACGCTTCCCGAATGAAAATCGAATTCCATGGAAAGTCGAGTTTCAGAGGGAAGCGTTTTTCTACAGCCTCCAATTTGGGGGATCCAAAGGGGGCGTAGCCCCCTTTTTCAACAGCGAATTCCAACCCGAACCGAAAGGACGATATGTTTCCCGCAATACCGAGAAGCATCGCTTTGGGGCTCGCGGCGGCGATGCTCGCCGCCGCGCCCGTCGCGCGCGCCCAGGAATTCCAGCCCTACGTCGGCCAGCAGGGCAAGGACGTGGTCTGGGTGCCGACTCCGGACGAGGTCGTCGAGCGCATGCTCGCCATGGCGCAGACCAAGCCCGAGGACTATGTCGTCGATCTCGGCGCGGGCGACGGCAAGATCACCATCGCGGCGGCGAAGAAATTCGGCGCGCGCTCGCTCGGCATCGAATACAACCCCGACATGGTCGCGCACGCGCAGCGCAATGCACGGGCCGCCGGAGTGCTCGGCAAGGCGCAGATCGTCCAGGGCGATATCTTCGTTTCCGATTTCACCCACGCCACCGTTCTCACCCTGTACCTCCTGCCGTCGCTCAACATGAAGCTGCGGCCGCAGATCCTCGCCCTGCGGCCGGGCACGCGCGTGGTCGCGCACGCTTTCAACATGGAAGACTGGGAACCCGACGAGACTTCCGACGTGGACGGAAGGCGCGTCTATCTGTGGGTCGTTCCCGCGCAGGTGGCGGGCCGCTGGGCGATTGAGCTCTCCGGCGGCGGGTCGGAGAAGGCGAGCCTGAACCTCGATCAGCGGTTCCAGAAAATCAACGGCACGGCCTACCTGGGCCCGGTCCTCGCGGGCTTGCGCGAGCCGAGGCTGAACGGATTCAGGATCAGCTTCGCCTACGTGGACAACAAAGGCGTGCGCCGCGACTTCACCGGCCGCGTCACCGGCTCCCAGATGGAGGGCTCGTTCCGCAGCGACAACGGCGCCGAAGGCCGCTGGACGGCGACGAAGAAATAGTTGAAACGGACGACAGCGTCGCCGTTTCAACCCCGCGCGTTGGAGCGGACCTTGCGGCCGCTCAACGCGCGGCAGGGAGGTGCGGAAGAGATTGGAGTTGCCCGCGAGACGAGCGGCGCCGCAGGCGTCCGTTCCATCTCGCGGATTTAAACGGGCGCGAAGCTTCGCTTCGCGTCCCGCTTTAAAGGGTCTTGTGGGTTCCGTCGCAGTAGGGCTGGTTGCGGGTGTGCTTGCAGCCGCACAACCACAGCTTCTCGGCCTTCGCCACCGTGAACTTCACCGGGGTGAATTCGGTGACCTTGTGCGAACCGTCGCAAAACGGCTGGCTTTTGGATCTTCCGCAGCGGCACCACCAGTAATTGCCGGGAGCAACCTCCACCGCGTACGGGGACTTCTGCGCAATGGGGGGTTCGGCTATGAACGTGGATCTCTGCGCAATGTGGGGTTCGGCCATGATCTTTGTCTCCTCTACAGGGGCGCAAGGACTTTGCCGGGGGCAGGCAGTCGCCCCGCCGGTGGAAGTATAACCCGGCGTAAAGGGCCATCGAGGGCGCTTCCGCAGTATTTCGAATTCAGTATAGCATCCGGTTCGTTCCTGTCAGTTCCACACCGGACATGGCCGACAAGGTAGTGGTCCTTTAGGGACCACTACCGCCGACAAAGCGATCTTGACCCTCGATCCCGGATCCTCAACCCTTATAATTCACCCATGAAATTCCTCTTCGACCTCTTTCCGGTCATCCTGTTTTTCGCCGCGTTCAAGCTTTTCGACATTTACGTGGCCACCTCGGTCGCCATTGCGGCGACGTTCCTGCAGATCGGCTGGCTCAAGCTGAAGGGCCGCAAGGTCGAGACCATGACGTGGGCAAGCCTCGCGATCATTGCCGTGTTCGGCGGAGCGACCCTCGCGCTGCACGACGAGACCTTCATCAAGTTGAAGCCCACCGTGCTCTATTGGCTGTTCGGCGCAGTCATCGCCGCAGCCGATCTGCTGTTCCACAGAAATCTCATCCGCGCGATGCTGGGCGCTCAGGTGCTCATGCCCGATGCTGCCTGGGCGCGCCTCAATTGGAGCTGGGCAGCCTTCTTTGCGTTCATGGGCGCGGCCAATCTCTACGTCGCTTACAACTTTTCCACCGATACCTGGGTCAATTTCAAGCTTTTCGGCGGAATGGGTCTGATGCTCTTGTTCGTCCTGCTGCAGGCACTGTTTTTCGCCCGCCACATCGAGGAAAAGAAGGAGCCCAGGTGACGCAGCGCCTCTCGCGGCCGGGGCCGGCGGGGCGTGCGGAAAAAGGCGGCTTTCGCTGATGGACCTGTCCACGGCGATCCGCGAGCGGCTGGCCGGGCTGGAGCCGCAATCCATAGAGCTCCTCGACGAATCCGGCCTGCACGCCGGCCACCCGGGCGCGATCGCGGGCGGGAGCCACTTCCGCCTCACCATCGTCTCGCCCCGCTTTGCCGGCCGCGACAAGCTCGCGCGACACCGGATGATCTACGCGGCATTGGGCCCGTTGATGCAGCACGAAATACACGCGCTCGCGATCCGGGCCCTCACCCCGGATGAGCTATGATTCCGCTTTCAAACGAAGGAACGTCCATGTTCTCACGCCCCCTCCGTCTGCTCGTCGCGCTGTCCCTGTGCGTCTCCGCGCCCGTCTGGGCGCAAGCCCCGGCCGCGAAGGCCCGCAGCACCGCAAAGCCGGTGACGGTGAACGGCAAACCCATCCCGAAGTCCCGGCTCGACTTCATCGTCAAGCAGCGCGCCGCGCAGGGCCAGCCCGACAATGAACAGGCGCGCAAGGCGATCCTGGACAACCTGATCACGCAGGAAGTGGTCGCCCAGGAAGCCGAGCGCAGAGGCTTCGCGAAAAGCGCCGACGTGCGCGCCCAGCTCGAATTGCTGCGCCAGCAGGCGCTCGTCCAGGCACTGGTTCAGGATCACTTGAAGACGCACCCGGTCAAGGACGAGGAGATGCTCGCCGAGTACAACAAGGTCAAGGCGTCGCGCGGCGACAAGGAATACAAGGCGAGGCACATCCTCGTCGACAAGGATACCGAGGCCAATGAAATCATCGCGCAGCTGAAGAAAGGCTCGAAGTTCGAGGACCTCGCCAAGCAGTCGAAGGATCCGGGCTCGAAGGAGAAAGGCGGCGACCTCGACTGGAACCCTCCGAGCACCTTCGTCAAGCCCTTCTCCGAGGCGCTTACCAAGCTGGAAAAGGGGAAATACACCGAAACGCCGGTACAGACCCAGTTCGGCTGGCACGTCATCCAGCTCGACGACGTCCGCACCGCGCAATTTCCGGCGTTCGACACCGTCAGGCAGCAGCTCCTGACAAGAATGCAGGAACAGGAAGTCCAGAAGTTCGTCGGCGAGCTGCGCTCGAAGGCAAAGATCGAATAAAGGGTAAACGCGGACGCCCTTGGGGCACCGCTTTACCTCCGCAGGATCGAGCGGACGCCAGCGCCGCTCATCCTGCGAGTGCCCGGTTTCGACCAGGGAGGGCCCGTGAAAAAAATACTGGCAGTTGCGGCCGTTCTCTCGGCCGTCTATCCGGCGGCGTTCGCGCAAGAAGGGCGCGATCCGCTCCTTACCCGGCCGGGGTTGGAAGTGGGCGTCCAGGCCGCCCATTATCACTACGAAGAACCTGGCGTCGCGAAGCTCATCGGCTTGCGGGCCGGGGGCGTCGGCGCATTCACATTCATGCAGGGGGACGCCTTCTTCAAGGCCGACGGGCGGGTCTCGCTG
>WNGF01008713.1_pt1 | contig 16656 bp, 7 predicted proteins | sample 5400641 | NCBI WGS metagenome assembly WNGF01 (sample SAMN13153371, study PRJNA577476) | soil metagenome | isolation source: 80 cm soil or saprolite under grassland replicate 2 | place: USA:California | collected 2016-06-15
ACGAGCGCGTTGCTTTGTCCGCCGCGGCACGCCAGCGAGTTGAGGCGGCGCGCAGAGTCGTAGAAAAGATCGTAGCGGAAGAACAGACTGTCTATGGAATCAACACCGGCTTCGGCAAACTTTCAGACGTCCACATCGAGCAATCTCAACTTCGCAAGTTGCAACTAAATCTCGTTCGCAGTCATTCGTGTGGAGTGGGCCCGCCACTCTCCGTAGCGGAAGCGCGGGCAATGTTGCTGCTGCGAGCCAACGTCCTGGCCCAGGGCTATAGCGGTTGCCGCGGGATTCTGATTGATACGCTGACGGCGATGCTGGATCGCGGCGTGACCCCGTTGATTCCGGAGAAAGGATCTGTCGGCGCCAGCGGCGATCTGGCGCCCCTGGCGCACCTGGCGCTTACGGTAATCGGCGAAGGCGAGGTCTTTTACAGCGATCAGCGAATGCCGAGCGCCGAAGCTTTGCAGAGCACGAAAATCGACCCGGTGCAATTGGAAGCAAAGGAGGGCATCGCCCTTCTGAACGGAACCCAAGCCATGGCCGCGGTCGGCGGGCTGGCTCTGCATCGCGCCCTTAGGGTCGTACAACTCGCTGATGTTGCCGGTGCGATGTCTCTCGAGGCGCTGAAAGGAACACCCGTCGCCTTCGACGAGCGTATTCATGCCGCTCGACCTCATCACGGCCAGATGAAAGTGGCCGAGCATCTGCGGGAGCTGCTTAGCGAAAGCCAGATTCGCCAGTCGCATCTGCAAAATGATCCTCGCGTTCAGGATGCTTACTGCCTGCGCTGCATGCCGCAAGTGCACGGTGCGGTGCGTGACGCTCTGCATCACGCGCGTAATGTGGTGGAAACAGAAACCGGGAGTGCCACAGACAATCCGTTGGTGTTTGCAGACACCGGTGAAGTGCTTTCGGGTGGAAACTTTCACGGCGCCCCGCTGGCGCTCTCGTTCGACTACGCCGCCATCGCGCTGACCGATTTGATGAGTATCACAGAGCGGCGCATCGATCGGCTGGTGAATCCCGATTCGAATGAAGACCTGCCGCCATTTCTTACTTCGCATCCGGGTGCGGCTTCCGGGTTCATGATGATGCAGATCGTCGCTGCCTCGCTCTTAAATGAAGCGAAAGTGCTGGCGCATCCGGCGAGCATCGACAACGTGCCGACTGACGGCGGCAAGGAAGATCACGTTTCGATGGGCATGACTGCCGCGACTAAACTACGCTCAATTGTCGAACTTGCGGAAACCATAACCGCGATCGAATTGATTACCGCTGCCGAAGGGCTGGAATACCGCGCGCCCCTGCAACCAGGCCGCGGCGTAAGGCAAGCCTACGCGATTGTCCGCCGTCACGTCGTCCGCCTCACGAATGATCGAGCGATGTCGCGAGAAATCGACGCCGTAGCGAAAGCGATCCGCAAGGGTGAATTTGATGAGTTAGCTTAAGTCCGAATTCAAGGCACTTGAATAGAAATCACTCGTCTTACCGGCTGAGACTGCGGCGCTGATTCGCCCATCCTCTTCTTCATGTGGATTATAAGACCCAGCTGCGGCGCCCTCTTGTCAACTTTGAAATCAACGTCTCGGTCAGCGTCTATCGTTTCGAATTCGCCGCTCTGGCTTAGTCGGACAAGACTCGCGTCCAGCAGTTCCTGACTGAAAACTTCGCCGTTCCGCAGAAACATCTCCCGTAGCAGCACGTCCTTGCCCACGCTTCCGTTTCCAACGAATTGAATCGAGGCGATTGTAAATGCGATTCCTTCGTCGATCGTCACCGCCAAATCGGCCACACCTTCCTGTGCACCCTCTTTGCGATTGAACTTTGGCTGGACCTCGGCGGTGTACTGAATATATCCGAGATTGCCGTAAGTTTTTTTGACGCGCTCAAAAAGCCACTCGCCAATGTTATCGGCATTGGCGATATCGCCAGTCTTAAGATCGAGCATTTCGCGAATCTGACCGGGCGAAAGGACTTTTGCTCCGTCAATTTGCACCGTGCCAAGGCGAAACAGCGCTCCTTCTTCAACTGAGACAACCGTCATGAAGCCATTTTCAATCGGCACCTGCCGCGCCCGGCTCAAGCGTGCCTGCAGGTAACCTTTCGATCGCATGTAGGATGTGACCCGATGCAAGCAATAGTCCAGAGGAGTGTCTTGATCAGACGAATTCGAGAAACCGGCCAGGCATGTGTTTCCTGCCTGCCGCAATTCCTCGTTCGAGAATACCTTGTTGCCTTCAAATTCAAGCACTGTCTTCGTTGGCGTCGCCTGCTGAGCGCGCAGCGTGTTCCCACCAAAAACAGCACAAAGGACCGCCAATACCACACGCACCACATTTGAGAGATTGAAATGTGAATTCGAACGCATATGCACTGCCTTTCGGTCTTAGGTTGACGAGACGGGGAGCCTGACAAACCTGTGGTCTTACTGCTGTGCAAGCTACGCCGTGAAAGGAGCAGTGTCAACCGAACACTATTGTAGGCACTAATTCAACTTGATTGCGGCGCGAGCGTCTTGCGCGTGATTCGCGGGCGGGACGCCGGTTATCAGTTAAGGCGGCCACGAATAACGGTCAGTGAATACGGCGGCAAAGTGATTTGCGTCGCTTTGGTTTGTGATGATTGGATAACTCTATGCTCGGGCTCGTCCGCTTTCACTGGATAAGGATCGCTATCTGGTCCGCCGAGAACATATTGCTTATCTGAGTACTGATATAGATCGACCGAGCCCAGGAAGTATCCATGCGCTCCTGAGCGCGTGTTGTGAAAAATGATATTTGTCTGAATGGTGCGCTTCGGATCCTTGTTGATCAGCAGCAGCGACCAAAGATCGTCCGGGCGCTTCAAGGCGTAGGCGGTTATTAGCTCATCACCCTGGCGGTTTTTCGCAGTTACCCTGGCGGGAAATAATTCGTGCCATTCGTCTCCGGGTTTCGCCCACTGCTGTGTCAATAGTCTCGCGCCAAAGTAAGTAGCAAACCGGTGGCTGATGTTTCCTTCGCCGTCCATCGAAAAAAGCATGTTGTTACCAGCAGTGCATGGCTCGTCACGATTGACATAGCCGGGCGTGTAACCGAACAAAAATGCCTGGTCGCCGCCGAGCGACAAAAACCTGCCGACAATGTCGGCATTCAAGAGCGCACCTTCCATAGTCAATTCGGCGCGCGCCGCGTAAGCTGAATAGCCATACTCAGAAATGATCCAGGGTATGCGTCGGGACAGCCCGCGCCGCTGCATCTCGCGCAACGAATTCGCGAGGATTTTTGGCGCGCGCAAGAGTTGTGGTGCCACCGGTTCGCAGACATCATCGAACGGATACCATTCGAACGAAAAGAATGAATAATCCGAGCTGCAGCCACGCCGTTTCAAATAATCGAGAAAACGCCGCAGCCATTCACTGTTGCCGAGCTTGAAGGCTCGCTCCTGATCATCCGGAAGAATCTCCTGAAAACTCGGACCGCCGAGTTTCAAATTCGGATCGACGCGATGAATTGCGTCCGCCCACTGCAAATACAGCGCGCCGAAATCTTCCGGAGTGATGTATTGCCCGTCAGGCTCTTCCCCGAGCTCTACCCGATCGAATTGATATCCGCGCGACCGCAAATAACTAATCTCGCCCGCCGCATTCTCCGGCGTGTCGAAAAGCAAACCAACCGGTAACAGCAACGGCCGGCCATTTGTCAGTCCGCTTTGATAGACACGATCCAAACCCGGCTGCTCGACTCCGTCGTCCTGATCGATTTCGCGATGCCACGGATCCGTCGAAGAGACATGAAAGATAGTTTGCCGGCGGCGATCGAGGCCATGGCGAAGCTGATCATAAAACTCGCCGTGATTATCAATAACCCCCGCATAAACTTCTTTCAACGCGAAACCAAGTCGATCGCGAACGTCTCTCGAACCGATAGGACCAGTGCCGGAAGATTCGGTCATGAGTATGCGTAACCAGCGTATCTTGATCGGCGTTTGCGAAAGCCGGAGCAATCCGGTGCTTTCTGCTTTTGCAGATCGAATCTTTGAGTGCCGCGGAAAATCGCGCCACAAGCCCGGCGGGTTGAATCCGATATCGCTCACGTCGTCAAAGTTCGCATACTGAATGCGGTAACGGGTCGCGAAAGGCACGCCCCAAAGCAAGCGAACCCCGTTGATAGGCGTTGGTCGCTCAAACTCGATCACCATCCACTGTGGATGAAGCGAGTTGCTCTCGCCCGTGAAGTACCGATCAAGGTACGGATTACTTTTCCAGAAAGTTGTCTCGTCACCATCGTCGAGCCGGGAATAACCTTCGTTGTTCGCCTGGTCGATCGTGTTGCCGCGGCGCGGCAGGCGGAAACCGTAGGAAAGCGAGATCGGAGCGGCGGCCTGCGCATCTGAGATCCAATAACCTTGCTTGCGGCTCTCGTCGCTCCATTGCCCCTGTGGGTTCCAGTGCCAAACATCATTAGCGAGTTCCGTGCGCAGCCGATAAGTCAAAGACGTAAGTCCGGCGGACAGCATTTCTTTGATGTTGGCCCCGGTCAATTGCAAATCAGTAACGCCTTTGTCGTGCCCGTCAATGCCGCCGCCAAATGCGTGCGCAGGCGTGAAGCGATTAGTGGGGCGGGTAGTGTTGACATTCACGGTTGTCGCTGCTGAACAGGTTGAATGAGTACGTCTCTGAGAAGAAACCGTGAGGGGTTGGAACGAAAGCGCAACGCAAAGGGAAAAACCCCAAAAGGTCTTCGTCGGAGCATCGCAAAATCCCCTCTCCCTTTGGGAGTGGGCAAGGGTGAGGGCGTAAGTGAGCGACGGTAGCGATAATTTGGTATCCGCTTTCCCCGCCGCTTTCCCCAACAGATAGGGAGCAAGAAAACCGATTAAGTTCAGGCTTTTGAGTCGCGGTGGGGCGCGCATCTATCGCTGCTGAAATTCGGGCGAGCCGATTAACAAAGTAACCAGATCGGTAAGATAAGGCGGTACTGACTGCGCCCTTTTGTCATTGCCCGTGTAATTTGCCGACAGGTTCGCAGGGGGAGGCAAAGCGCCTATCACCGCGCCGGACGGCGGCGGCGATGTCAGGATTTTTTCCAACTCGGCGCGTGTCGCAGCCGAAGCGAACGTCAATCGCATCAGCCGTGAAATGACTTCGTCCCTTTTTTCGGGATCGATTCCCGACAACAACTGCCCAAGATCAATCTTCGTGCCCTTGATGCGGCCCGTGGCCAGGGCGCTCGCAAAATTAAGACGCGCGACCATCGCGCCGCTGCTGAGCCACTGTTCCGCGCGGTCGGAAAAACCGTCCGGCGTAATCCGCCCGAAAACCGGTTGACCCATTCGCGCCACGGCATCGAGCACCGGACGATCGCCATCAGTTTCGGCATTCAAGGCACGCATTGCCGCGCAAACGTATTCGAAGGGTGAGCGCATCTTCGCGCGATAGGCTGACTGCGCAAAAAACTCAGGCGAGGTGACAATCGCGCGCAAAGTCTCGCGGAGGGAACCATCTGTTTTCAAAAAGACCGCCGCAGCCCGATCGATAACGGATTGCGGTGGGTTGTCGCTGATAAAACGGCGGGCGAGTTTTGTGGCAATAAAGCGGGCAGTGGCAGGATGTGCTGCGAGAATGTCGAGCACGCGTTCGCCATCAGCCATGCCGCCCCCGGAAAGAATGCGGTGGCCGAGGACAACTTTCTCGCCATCATCGTGGAAACCCGGGCGATATAGAAACAGTCCCTGCTCGTTAGGTTTCAAAATTGTCCAGCCACTAAAACAGCGCGCCACCTCCTGGACGTCTTTCTGGGTGTAACCACCAGCGACACCCAGCGTGTGCAGTTCCATTAACTCGCGCGCGTAATTTTCGTTGAATCCACCATCAACTCCGGCAGGCTTACCATCCTTAGCCGCATAAGGGCGCGGCACGCTTGAGCGCCAGTTGTCCAGGTAGTAGAGCATTGCGGGCGAGTGCGTCGTGGCGCCGAGCAGATCGCGAAACCGTCCCATTGCGAACGGGCGAATGGTGTCGCGATCGAAACTCGTTAGCAGGTAACGATCGTCGTCCTTGTTCGCAAAGATGCTGAAATGGTTCTCCCAGAAATCCACCATCAATTCGTAGAGTTGCTGTTCGCTGTAAACGGCGCGCAGTAACTTTGCTCGCTGCAGCTCAGTCACCACCATCTGCGGATTTTTTGGGGGCGGGCTGGGCTTTGCTGATGGGAGCGCAGTCGTTCTGTCTGCATTTTCTTTTTTTATTTCAGGCGGCGCGGGGTTCGTTGTTTGGGTATTCTCTCCGGGCTTTTGCATTACGTCGGGAACGCTTTTCGCGCTTTCACTCGCCATGAGCGCAGGCATATTGTCCGACAGATTTTTTTGCGCCGGCATTTGCTCGGCCGCAATTTGTGCTGCCGCCTTCGATTTCTCGGCGGGTTGCGCCGGGCCTGGCGATGGAGAGGCAACGGGTTTTGGCGGCGTGTACTGCTCGATGATAACCGGCGTGGCCATGCCCAGGGTCGGCAATTTCTTCAGTTTGGCGATGGCCGTGATGTTATCGATTGAATCAGGATCGAGCTGTTCAGTAATGAACCGGTCGACGCCCATCGCCTTCACCTTTTCAAAATCGCCAGGGCGAGCGCCGAAAGTGAGACGCGAAAGGATATGTGCGATGCGCTGATCTTCAGACATTGTCGCGGATTTTTTGCCGGCGCCTTCGGCCGAATGCGCAGCTGAAACAAAACCAAGCGTGGGCTGCAGCAACAGAACGAGAGCTGAAATGAATGCGGTTAAATGAAATGTTCGCTTCACTCGATTGACGCGCCTGAATAAGATTCCGATTTGCATGACTTGTGACTCCTGACGCCGTGGTTTAGTTGCATTCTAACGCTTCTAAACGCACACGCAAACTTCTCGCTTATTGGCTTTTCTGTTATTAATTTATCCGCGCCATGACATCCAGATCCATTCGCGCGCCGCGAGGCACGACTTTGAGCTGCAAAGGCTGGCACCAGGAGGCGGCGCTCCGCTGCCTGATGAACAATCTGGACCGGGAAGTAGCCGAGAAACCTGACGAGCTGATTGTCTACGGAGGTACCGGCAAAGCCGCGCGCAACTGGAATTCATTCGATGCGATTGTGCGATCGTTGCAGAATTTGGAAAACGACGAAACGCTGCTGGTGCAATCGGGCAAGGCCGTTGGGATCTTTCGCACGCACGAGCATGCCCCACGCGTTTTGATCGCGAATTCGAATTTGGTCGGCGCCTGGGCTAACTGGGATCGCTTTCACGAACTCGAACGCAAAGGCCTGATGATGTATGGCCAGATGACCGCCGGCAGCTGGATTTACATCGGCACGCAGGGAATCGTCCAGGGCACGTTCGAAACTTTTGCGTCCATGGCCGACAAACATTTCGGCGGTGATTTGCGCGGCAAACTTTTAGTTTCGGGCGGATTGGGCGGGATGGGCGGCGCACAGCCCCTGGCCGCAACTTTGAACGGGGCCGTCTTTCTGGGAGTCGAAGTCGATCCCGAACACATCGAGCGCCGTGTGCGCACTGGCTACTGCGATCGCATGGCCCGGAACCTTGATGAAGCACTCGATATTTGCGAAGACGCGCGTCAACAGAAACGCCCTGTCTCGATCGGACTGGTCGGCAATTGTGCCGAGGTGCTTCCAGAGATTGTTCGTCGCGGAATCAAGATCGACGCCGTTACGGATCAAACCAGCGCGCACGATCCTTTGAATGGCTACGTTCCTTCAGGCCTTTCCATAGACGGCGCGATAGAGCTTCGGCGCATGGACCCGCAAGGTTATGTTGAGCGATCGATGGAATCGATGGCCCGCCATGTCGAAGCCATGCTCGCCTTGAAAAGAAATGGCGTGGTCGCGTTCGACTATGGAAACAACATTCGCAAGATGGCGTTCGAGGCGGGCTGCAAAGATGCCTTTGAGATTCCGGGCTTTGTGCCTGAATACATCCGTCCATTATTCTGCGAAGGCAAAGGGCCGTTTCGCTGGGTCGCGCTCTCTGGCGAAGCCGAAGACATTCGCAAGACTGATGATCTGGCGCTCGAACTTTTTCCCGAGGACAAAACTTTGAATCGCTGGCTGCGGCTTTCGCGCGATCGGGTGAAGTTCCAGGGACTGCCGGCGCGCATCTGCTGGTTGGGTTACGGCGAGCGCGCCGAGATGGGTGAAGCCATCAATGAACTCGTGCGCCGCGGCGATCTGAAAGCGCCAATCGCGATTGGGCGTGACCATCTCGACACGGGATCGGTTGCCTCTCCTTTCCGTGAAACCGAAGGGATGAAGGACGGATCGGACGCAATTGCTGACTGGCCTATCCTCAATGCGCTCTTGAATACCGCGAGCGGCGCCAGCTGGGTTTCATTTCATCATGGCGGCGGCGTGGGCATCGGTTACAGCTTGCACGCGGGTCAGGTTTCAGTTGCTGACGGCACTGACGAAGCTGCGAAGCGCCTTAATCGCGTGCTGACAAACGATCCCGGTATCGGCATCGCCCGGCATGTCGATGCTGGATATGAAGCCGCCATTGAGACGGCCCAAGAAAAGGGTGTAAAGATTCCGATGATGGACTCGGCCAAGGTCTAGGATCGTTTGGAGGCGGGCTACTGCCCGCCATGATCGGGCAGCAGCCCGACTCTAAATCGAAACGAGCGAGGAAAACAGATGAGAGCCTATTTCACACTACTTTGTATATTGCTAACCGTGACTCCGGCAACGCGCGCCGCGAAGATCGCCACCGCCGAAGATCTAATCCAGGCCATGCAGAAGAAATACAGCAAGTCCTGGTACAAGACGGCGACCTTTGTGCAGGTCACTACTAATTATCAGCCGGACGGGACAAAGAAAGTCGAGACCTGGTACGAAGCACTGTCCGTCCCGGGAATTCTGCGGATTGATTTCACACCGGTAAAAGATGGCAATGGAATTCTTTTCACAAACTACCAGATGTATCTATTCAAGAATGGTAAGCTGGAAACGAACCGGGCGTTCGTTCATCCGCTAATGATTCTCGGTTTTGATATCTATCGCTTACCGCAAGCAGAGGTCATCGACAAACTTAAAGGGTTGAAGTTCGATCTTTCGATTCTGCGCGAAGACACTTGGCAGAGCAGACCGGTTTATGTGGTCGGCGCGAAACAGGGTGATCTGCATGCGGCGCAATTTTGGATCGATCAGAAAAATCTTTATTTCGTCCGCATGATTCGCCCGGCGGGCAAAGATGGAGCGCAAACCCAGGAGACGCAATTCAATAAATATCAGAAGCTGGGCGGCGGCTGGATGGCGCCCGAGGTCATCTTCACGGTTGATGGCAAGACCGTAACCACTGAAGAGTATTCAGACCTGCGCGCCGATGTTTCATTCGACGCCCGGCTTTTCGATCCGCAATATTTTGCAACCGTTCACTGGAGAGAGTAGCGCAAATTCTTTTCCCCCTCCTTCTGGGAAGGGAATAAAAGGGGAGGGCCTACGGGCGCTAGCATGCCCTCACCCCGTCCCTCTCCTAACGGGAATGGGAGAACCTATCACCGCGTTACAAGGAGTCATTTTATGAAGCTCAAATACTATGTCACGGCCTTTATTCTGCTGTGTTCGATCTCATTTGCAGTCAGCGCACAGGAAGACAAAAAAGCAGCCAGGACCGAAGCGCCAGAACCGCGAGCCAAAGACGGCAAAAAGCTTTTGACTGCTATGGACCTGATGAGGATTAGCGGCGTAAGCGCCCCACGAATTTCTCCCGATGGTTCGCGCGTGGCTTACACCGTAAGTGAAGTGAAAATGGAGAAGGACAAAGAGTGGAAAAGTGTATCGCAGACCTGGGTCGTGCCCGCGAGCGGCAACGCTAAGTCCCGGCAGTACACGCGCGGTGATAAGAGCGCAACCACGCCTGAATGGTCGCCCGATGGAACGATGCTCGCGTTCCTGAGTGACCGGGAAAAAGACGGCGAGCGGCAGGTGTGGATGATGATGGCGGACGGCGGCGAAGCCTGGGTGGTCACCGCGCACAAAGGAGGTGTCAGTGGCTTTCATTTTTCGCCGGATGGCAGGCGTTTGGTTTTGACGGCCGTCGATCAGCCGTCGAAAGACGAGGAAGATCGGAAGAAAGTCAAAGACGACACGATGGTCATCGACCATGATATCAAGATGAGTCATCTCTGGCTTTTCGATCTCGAAAAAAAAGAGGAGAAGCGACTTACTGAAGGCAACTTCACCGTCAGCGATCCTCAATGGTCGCCCGACGGCACACGGATCACCTACACGACTCGGCCAACACCGAAAGCTGATGACGGCAGTCTTAGCGATGTGTGGATCCTCACGGTTGCGAACGGCGAAAAGAAAAGGCTCATCAGCGGCGCGGAAGCCACTGACAACGCGCGCTGGTCAGTCGATGGACAGTGGATCGCTTATACTCAAAATCCTGATCCGAATAGCGGCGTTTCGGCAACTTATCTTTATGTCGTTTCCGCAGCCGGCGGCGCTCCAAGACAACTCACGACTAAATTCGATTTGAATGTTGGAACGCCGGTGTGGTCGCGCGACGGTCGCCGGATTTACTTCAGCACCAATGTACTCGAAGCTGTTGAGGTTTATTCCGTCGATGTCGCCACCGGAGAAGTGAAACAAATCACGCGACGCGGCGGGACCACTGGCATTACCGAGATCAGTCGCGACGGAAAAACAATCGTGGGCACTGCGTCGGGCCCAGGTCAGCCAACCGAACTCTACCGGACCAGCGCTGACTTCGCTGCTCTGACGCCGCTTTCAAATCACAACAGCTGGTTGAAAGACTACGCCCTGGCCGACACTGAAGTCGTAAGGTGGAAGAGTAAAGACGGCATGGAGGTCGAAGGACTTCTAACCAGGCCCGTGGGATATCAGGCGGGAAGCAAGGTGCCGCTGCTCTTAAATCCGCACGGCGGCCCAACCGGAGCTTCCATCAATAACTTTAACGGCACCGTCCAGGTGCTGGCCGCGAACGGCTTTGCCGTGCTGCAACCAAACTTTCGCGGGTCGACCGGCAAAGGCCTCGCGTTCGCCCAGGCGAACAAAAACACCTGGGGCAAAGGCGATTACGAAGATTGCATGACCGGCGTGGACGCATTGATCGCAAGTGGCATCGCAGACCCGGATCGGTTGGGCGCCTTTGGGTGGTCATATGGCGGCTACATGACGTTCTGGATCCTGACACAGACCGATCGGTTCAAAGCGATCTCGCCAGGCGCAGGGTTGTCGAACATTTATTCGATGTATTCACAGAACGACATTCAGCGATACCTGCGCTGGTTCTATTCGGACAAGTCACCGTGGGACGCGCAGGAACTTTATTGGGACCGTTCGCCCATGAAGTATGTGAAGAACGTGAAGACCCCGACAATGATCATGCACGGCCAGGTCGACACCCGCGTTCCCATCGCCCAGGCGCAGGAGTTTTATCAGGCGCTCAAGGAACAAAAAGTTCCGGTTGAGTTTGTCGTTTACCCGCGCGAGAACCACGGCTTCACTGAGCCACGACATCAAATGGACCGCGTTCGTCGTTATGTTAAATTTTTCGCGAAGTATCTGAATGCCCCGGTAGTAACTGAGCCGCGCGGGCAGTAATGACATCACCGGACTTAAAGATCCGGCCGGCGTGATTGCCGCCATATCTGTTGGCAATATTTCGCGCCCAAGACTAGCGGCAGGAACCGGGCAGGACAGTCATTTATCTTCGCCGTCCTCGCTATCATCCGGTGCGCTCCGGCGATAAATGTCATAGTTGCCGAGGCTGTCGACTTGCTCGAAATCCTGTTCGAGCACTTCGGTAATCCGCTCCTTTTCCTGATCGACCTGATCATCTTCCAGCTGTAATTCCTGTTTGACAATTACCCAGCAGGATCTCTTCAGCACTGTAAGGATTGGTCGTATGATCAAACAGGAGCGCCGGGAAACGCGGATGTCGTCCGGTCGTGTAATAAAAAAGGTCTTCACCAGGAAGAATCAATAGACCATCATCGCGGGGAATCGCGCGTTCGGTATAATGCACCAACTCTTCAAAATTCGGAATCCAGGCCCCGCGAATTGAAAGCCCTTTCAACTGCGGCAGCGTCGAGCGCGCCACTTCACCGTCGGAGAGATTCGCGTATTCCAAACGCTCGTTCGACCAGACATAGAAGGTTCCCGAAACAACGAGCGAAATCACAATGATCGAAACCAGCGGCATTGTCACAATGGTTGAGGATTCTTTTAGAAAAGATCCGAGCGCGCTGATCGCAATTGCCAGGAGAATCATGAACAGTGGCCAGATGGCGTAGGTGGAACCCCAAAGCTGCTGCGACATAAACGCACCATTGACGGTCGCGATCAGAATGAAAGGCAGAATCGCGGTGGCTTTTCTCGTGGTTTTGATCTTGAAGATGCCCGCCACCAGGGAAAGCACCAGTACCAGTGGCCAAAGTGCCAGAAGTCGGTCCGCCCTCTCTGATGGATCGGATTCACGCAGCAGGTAAATCGCCGGCCAGCCAAACGGCGCCGACATCAACAAAAAAGATAGCCACAGCCACACGCGATTTCGGCGGGCGAAAACAGTAAACAGAATCCCCGCCGCGAACAATCCAGTCGAAAATAGAAAAGTGCGATCCGCATAAACGCCGAGCATGTCTCCTCGCGAAGGCGCGCGCCTCTTTGCCGCAAAGGTAATCGTCCAGTGCCAGTAGTTTCCAAGTCCGGCGACAAACTGAATTACCAATAGAACCGCCGCCAGTGACAAGGCAACACCGAGCAAGACGAACAGATAGCGCCGAATAGGACGTCGTTGCCACACTTCAATAATAGTCAATATGACAATCGCCGCCGCACCGCTCAATAGAAATGCCAGGCCGATGTTCTGTTTGACGAATAAAGGGATGACCAGCGTTACACCGCTAGTGAAAGCCCGCCATGAAGATGCATCATCGAGTCGCAGCAGCAGGAAAACACTTAGCAGAATTGCCAGGGTGCAATCAGGATCATAAAAAGGGTGGGGAAAGATGCAATAGATTCCCAGCACAATCAGCGGCACGCTCAAAAGAAAAGTAATCAAGCGCGAGCTGACTACAGTGTCACGCAATAGGCGCAGCAGGATTCGCCACGTTAGCACTGTTCCCAATCCGCCCGCGGCAGCGCAATACAGAATGTGATGCCAGAAAACGCGGCCGGTAAGTTTTATCAGCGCCACCTGGATCAAGAACGTCAGCGGTGCATACGGAAAAGGAAAATCCCGGTACGGAATATCACCAAGAGAGATGCGATGCGCGTTTTCCAAAACATAACTAAGATCCCATAGGACTCCGAGACGCGAATTTTGCCAAACCACTACCGCGCAGGTGGCGACAAAGAGAAACGCAGCCGTGATCAAATCGAGTGAGTATCTGCGGCTCACAGGTTCGCCTGATTTCTCTGCACTGGTTGAATTCATTGAGGGAGATTGTAAGACGTCCTGCCTGTAATGACAGGTTTGCGAGAGCGGTCGGGTTTCTGCCCGCTGCTTACTGCTTTCTGCCTACTGCCTTCTGATTTTGGTGGAGCCGAGGGGGATCGAACCCCTGACCTCATGAATGCCATTCATGCGCTCTCCCAGCTGAGCTACGGCCCCTTCTGGGAAGGATATGTCTCCAAACAGTTGATAGAGACTAACCTAGTGAAAAAAATCAAGTCAAGCTACTGCTCGCTCTAAAATGTTTCTGTCAACCCTTGTGGCCAAATTGCGGTCACCAACATCCGCCAACAGAAATGATAGTGTTTCTTGGATCGGCGGAAGAAGAATGGACTTAGCGAATGCCCTCTCCGGTAATCCAAACCTTTCTATTGATCCAGGTTCTGACCGGGTATATAGTTCCACACACTCAGTTCTCCATTTTTATGGCCTCGATCAGCCTCCCCTGACTGATCTTAACAGTTGTTCATTTCCCAGGTTTTGGTTCAGCGAATCCAGCTTGTCAACGCGGCTCCGCCGCGCGCGGGTTGTTTGTAAGTAATGTAAACGGCCGACTCACGAGCCTCTGCGGCCCGGAAACTCGCCTGTCAGCCTAGTCTTTCAGTATATGCGGAGCTTTCACAAGCAAACGCCTTAGGCTAAGGAGTACCTCAATGTTTAATCCTGTCGGCGACTTTCGCAGCAGATTATTTCGTCGTTCATTCATCAGCTTGCGAAGGCGCATAAGACGTCCACTGTCGCGAATCACGACGATCGTCCTGATTATTTGTTTTCTTTCCAGTTCAACGCCGGCAGACCCACGATTGATCCGTGATCTCGCTATTGGAACCAGCGCGAGGTTCTACGGTTTGGTCGATGGATTGTTGGGTCGTCTCAGAAGAAAACCTTTTACCCAAAATGCGACTAACCAAGGCATGCCTCAGTCGCCGCTAAACGCTCCTCCAGTCAATCCTGAGCGACCTCGCTCAAGGGTAGAATTGGAAGCGCGAGTTGCATCGCTACAAGTTACTCCGGGAACTGTGATTACACTGGAATCTCGCCAGAGAATGTTGTTTTCCGCACTCCCGGTTGACGCGAATGGGGCAGTAATTCACGGGCTTCACGCCGCATGGACTACGAGCGACCGGAACGTGGTCTTTGTCCGAAGGAATGGTGAAGCGATCGCGGGCAGACCCGGAGTAGCTATTTTGACAGCAGGAATAGCGCTTATCAGACAAACTGTCACCGTAACGGTTCTAGCCGGAAGTTTGGATCTCTTTGGCGGAAAACCGAAAACTGATTCGCTCCGATCGTCCCTGCAGACGCGCAATAGTTCAGGCGCACAGCAGAGGTCCACGCGTAGTTCAGCCCCGAAACGTAACCATATGGTGATGGTGCCACAACGTCCGCCGAATCAGGATGCATTGCCCGATAATGAAACTTACTCGCTCTATCAGGCGTCGAATGCAGTTGGTTCGCCACCGGGAAAAAAGAAGCCGGGAGCGATGACTCCTGCCGTCGCAACCAATGGGACCGAGAACGGCAATAAAAACTTCAACTTTGGTCTTCCGATTGTCAGCCTGCCGGGCCGAGGCGTCGATGCATCGCTCTCACTGATTTACAACAGCCAGGTCTGGAACAAGTCGACCGATCCAAATGACAACTCAACCTGGTTAACCTTTGACGTTGATTCCGGATGGCCGGCGCCCGGTTTTCGTTTGGGGTATGGACAGATTGAAAGCCAGGGAAGTTTTGGATTCACTCTGACAGACTCCGATGGCACGCGCCATGAACTTGCCTATACCAGCACAAACAACTACGACACAACAGACGGCACTTTCATTCACTACACGGGCAGCAGCGGTTCAGGAACCCTTTATTATCCGGATGGGACGCGTGTTACTTACGGGGCAGCGGGCAGTGGTTATCGCAGTTATCCCACTAAGATTACCGACGTGAATGGGAACTACATTCTAATCACTTATGCGGGGACGAATGGCGTCGGACCGAAAATCTCCACGATCGAGGACACGCTGGCTCGTTACATTCATTTCTATTACGCCAGCAACGGCGATCTCGTCACCATCACGAAACCGGGATTAACCGGCAACGCCGACTTGCAGGTAATGCGCTTCTATTATGACGATGTCACGATTCCAGGTACGGGCTTGTTTTCAGGCGTAAACGTCAGCGGCGCTCCATCTACTCTGCACACACTTAAATACATCTATCTGGCCAGCGCCACAGAAACCAATGATGCCCATATCGGCTACCGTTGTGACTATTCCGCCTATGGAATGATGTATCAAATCAAACAGTTTCGCGGGATGACGGTGAGTTCGACTTCGACGACGACAGCGGGCACCGTCACTGGAGGTACAAACACGGTTGCCGCTACTACCACCTACGATTACCCAACCACCGCGAGTAGTCTTTCCGACGTTCCTACTTACGCTCATCGTACTGACGATTGGGCCGGGCGCACAACCGGGGGCAGCGCGCCCGCATATACTTTCACAACCAGCACCGGAACCAACGAAAAGATTTCGACTGTCACTGCACCGGATGGCACAGTTGTTGAAACGCACAGCATTGACAGCACCGGCGCTTGGAATGATGGATTGGTGAAAGAGACGAAGGTCGAGTATGGAACGTCTCCTAACTACACAGTGATGTCGGACACCGTGATCGATTGGGAACAAACTCCGACCAACGGTCCGCCCCGTGTCGCCGACGTGAAAGTCACCAATGAAACCGGTCTGACGAAGGCGACGGTTTTCAGCTACACGACTTATAACAACGTCTCGGCAGTAAGTGAACGGGGCTTTACAAGCGATGGCTCCGTCTCGTCCACAGAGTTGCGACGCACGGAAACAATGTATATCAACTCATCTAATTACATTAACCGTCATCTGCTGCATTTGCCCTCCAGCGTGCAAGTCTTTGCGGGCGGTTCAACTACGCCTTCAGCACGAGTTGATTATGCTTACGATAACTACGGAACCTCACATGCGAACCTGACGGCACGGGATGACATCATCATGCACGATCCGGCGTTCGATCCTTTCCAGCAGACGCAAGAAATAAATTGTCATTGGGAATGCTGGAACTTTAATCAACAGGAAGGCTGCACCGACTGGGAATGGGTGTGCACGGACTACAATCCTTACGATGCCACTACAGATTATCGCGGCAACGTGACCAGCGTCACCACCTATCCCGATGCTACGAGCA
>WNGF01007040.1_pt1 | contig 16652 bp, 20 predicted proteins | sample 5400641 | NCBI WGS metagenome assembly WNGF01 (sample SAMN13153371, study PRJNA577476) | soil metagenome | isolation source: 80 cm soil or saprolite under grassland replicate 2 | place: USA:California | collected 2016-06-15
GCAACTCAAGAAGGAGATGACCCGATGACCCAACCAACCGCGGCGCCTACGCCTGGGTACCAGCGCCCCCGTCGAGCGCGTTTCATGAGCGTGGCCAATGTCGTCATGCGCCAGGTGCTGCGTCTGCCCTTCCCGACGCCGCTCAGCGGCTCACTGATGCTGCTCTCGTTCACCGGCCGTAAGACCGGCCGGATCTACCACCAGCCGGTCAGCTACGTGCGCGACGGCGCCGTCCTGCTCACACCTGGCGGCGGGCGATGGAAGCTGAACCTGAGCGATGACCAGCCTATACGGGTACGTCTGCGCGGACGCGACGTCTGGGCGCGGCCAGAGTTCATCCGCGACGCTGACGAGGTCGAACGAACGCTCCTCAAGATGGTGGCACTCAATCGACGTGTCGCATCGTTCGTGCCCATCGTCGGCCCGCGGGGGGACGTCGACCGAGCCAAACTCCAGGACGCTGTCAGCCACGGCTTCAGCATCATCCGTTGGTACCTCGACCAGCCCGATCGGGCAGGAGCGCGTGGCCAAGCCTGAAGCACGGCGTCAGTCCGCCACTCTGTCGATCCTGGCGACATTGGCCGCAGTCGTGGTTGCGGCGGTCGCGCTGGCAGCGTACGCCGACGGCGCCTTCGACCTGGCCTTCGACGCCCGCTTCTGGAGGCTGCTCCTGCTCGAGCCCGCGCTGGCGGTGTACTGGGTGGCCGCGCTGCCAGCGGTGGGCTGATGTGTGAGCGCGCGGTTGCGGCTTTGCGCGCCATTGTCCTGCTGCCTGGCGAGGAGCTAGAGCGGCTGGCCGCGACGCACCGCGCCGCCGGCAGGCGGTACGTCTGGCTGTGCGTGGCTGTCGGCGTCCTCGCCGGGCAAGTGCTGCTGCAACCGTGGACCGGATCGACGGAGATGCCGCGCCTCTACGTGCTGCACTGGCTCACGACGGTCGTGGTTTGGGGGCTCATCGGCGGCTTCATCGGCGAGACGTTCAACGGCGCACGCCTGCTCGGGCGACTTCAACAGGAGCGGCTCACGTTGGACCTGTTCGATACGAGCCCGCTGCAGCCGCTCGCCCGCTGGCGCTGAGTGTCGTGCTCGGGTTCGCCGGCGCCGCGACCATCGCAGCGGTGGCGATTCTCGACCCGGAGGGGTGGGGCTGCTCGCCGCCCGGGTCCCTCAGCTCCCGCGACCCTCGGGCCCGCACCTCGTGGGCAGCGTCGTCTTCCGTTGGACCGACGCGCAGCGGCCTGAGACCTTCACTACCAGCGGGGGGGAGCGGCGCCAGGTAGTGGCGCAGGCGTGGTACCCGACGGAGACGCCGGGCCGGCCGGTGCCCTACTTCGAGGCGCAGGGGCGGCTGCCCGCGTATGTAGACCCCTACCCCGCCTGGTTCTACGGCGACTTCGACCGGGTGGACACGCACGCGTCCGCCTCGCCGCCGGTCAGCCCCGAACGCCCGACCTGGCCGGTGCTGGTGTTCCTGCCCGGCTGGAGCTCGCCGCGCGAGAGCTACTCCGGCCTGTGTGCTGACCTGGCCAGCCGCGGGTACGTGGTCGTCGCGCTCAGCCACCCGTACGAGTCGGCGGTGTCCGTGCTCGCGGATGGGCGGGTGGTCGGCACGACCGCCGGGGCGTCGATCCTGGGCGCCAACATGGCCGACATGACCCCCATCCGCACCGCCGACAGCCGCTTCGTACTCGACCAGCTCGGCCGCCTCGCGCAGGTGGAGCCGGGGTCGCCGCTGGTCGGGCACCTGGATGTCCGGCACACGGGCATCGTCGGCCACTCGATGGGCGGGGCCGCCGCGGCGCAGGTGGTGGCGGAGGACCCCCGCTTCCTGGTGGGCGTCAACCTCGACGGCACCCTCCCGGCGGTGCTTGCAGGCGGTTGGCACCTGGATGCGCCCTTCCTGTGGCTGCAAAGTGATGGTCAGCAGCAGGCGAGCTACCTGCAGGTGCGCGACCGGCTTCTCGCCGGGGTGCCCGGTAGCGAAGTGCTAGTCGTGGGCGGCACCAGCCACACGAGCTTCACCGATCTGTCCGCCTACATGTCCCCGCTGGGGCGGGGACGACGGGCGACGACGGGTCGCAGGCCCTTGTCGCGGCGACCACCGCAACACCGCCGGACGTGCGGGCGGCGGCTAGCGGCGGGCGTCGTCGGGGGTGCTCTCTCTGTTTGTCAAGCAGCGTCAGGTCATCGATGGCTCGGGCAGCATCGACGAGAGCATGGTCACCGGCGAGAGTGTGCCCGAAAAAAAGGCACCGGGTGATCAATTCATCGCCGGCACGATCAACCAGGCTGGCTCGATTCGCTGGTCCATCATCGCTTCACTGGTCGTGGGCCTATCGATCTTCGCCTGGCGTCTGTCCGGAAACATCCCTGAATTGAACGCCGATCCAGTTGGTGCACTCAGTCCGAACGATTGGCTCTGCCTCGCGATCACCCATGTGTTCCTTGGCGTTTAGGGCGCGTTCTGACCGCCTGCGGGGGCACGCTCGTGGGCACAATCTCGCGCACTGTTAACGATCGTCTCGTTTGCCGTCAATGTCGTGACGATCTACGAGATCGCTCGCTGATGGGGAGGAATCTGGTCATGAGCTCGCCTAGGAATCCCATCGTATCCAGCAGGGCGGCGTACGCGTCAGCCTGAGCCGCCGGCGAAGAGTCGGCGGGCAAAGGCGTGCCCAGGTAGCCGAACCGGGAGGCGGCAATAGTGTGAAAGCGGTTCCAAACTGCGTGCGGGCGATGAGGAGGCCGTGGTTGAAACCGCCGAGCAATTCATGCGAAAGCGGCACCGGCGGGTCTTCGCCCTAGGTGGCGTATTCGGTCGGGCCAGCCCTCGTCTGACAATCCGGGCGCCGTCGGCCCGCTGCGAATCCTGAGCCGCCTGCATGTCTCGCAAGTACCGGGTATAGAGCGGGGCACTGAATAGCCCTGCGATGAGGACGAGCGCGAGCACGGAGTAACCCACGGGCCTCCCCGTTCCGCGGCGGTTCCGCGCTCGTGCAACCCGGTGTCTACCCAGCGCAATGGTCGCTGAGACTGCGAGACGTAATAATGCCGTCACTGAAGAGGTGACGAAATGGTGGTCCGCATCCAATCTGAAATATCTTGCGCGCGGACCAGCTCCCGGCGACGTCGGCGGCTGCCCGGATTGGCCCTATTGGCTGCCGGCGGCATTGTGTACGGGTCGTTGATCCGCTCCTGGCAACTGCATTGGGGCGCAACGGCTGAAGAAGCAAGCGCAGCATTGCCGGGCGATGATCTGGTGGCGGTGGCTCGCTACGTGACCACGCGAGCCGTCACAATTGAGACTCCTCCCGAGGCTGTCTGGCCCTGGCTTGTCCAGCTCGGCCAAGGGCGCGCCGGCTTCTACACATACGACCGCCTGGAGCAATTTGTCGGCGCCGCGATTCGAAGCGCAGATCGAATACGGCCCGAGCTACAGCAGCTCGCAGAAGGGGAGACAGTCCGACTCTCGCCGGTGGGTGGTCCGAAAGTCGCGATCCTGGAGCCGGCCCGCGCACTCGTGCTGGAGGACACGATGGACTTGCGTACGGGTCAGTCAGTGCCGCCAGGCACGGCCTCTTCCTTCGTGATGAACTGGACATGGTCGTTCACGTTGCGGCCGACGTACAATCGTGCGACCCGTCTTGTGGTGCGCACGCGGGCGGACTTTCGTCCGCACGCGCTTCTCGCTCCGGTTGTGCCAATTCTGCTGGAGCCAGCACATTTCGTGATGGAGCGCGGTATGTTACTTGGGATCAAACGCCGCGCAGAGAGACAGAAACGAGTCGAATGGAATAGCAGGCCAAGCGGGTCTGGTCGGTCAGCGTTAGTCGGCGGTACGGACTGTTTCGGGTCGCCCCGCACCAAGATTTCGGCATTCGCGCTCGCGTACTGAGGCGTAGACCTGTAGGTATCCGTCAGTTAGAAGTGAACCGTATCGCGGCGGCACATTGGCGGGCCGATCGCTGGCGTGGTGATCTGATGATGACGCTGTAACCAGACGTTAAGGCCTGCCAAGGTTTGATGACGCCCCGACCCGGCATTGAGCATGATTGGGATCGCAGCGCGGCTGAGCAGCATCGGCTCCGTCAGATTCACATCAAGCACCTGCCTCCAGCCTTCGTCGGTCATTTCGCCAACGGGCAGGAGCCGGTCGACGCCACCCGCGTTGTTGCAGACGATGTCGATTCCGCCAAGAGCCACCGCGGCCGCGACCACGGCGTCGATGTCATGCTGGACCGCGACGTCAGCGCGGACGGGCGTTACGCCGGGCACTTCGAAGGACTGCGCCAGGCTGGCCGCGTTGTGGTCCGCGGCGACCACGCGCGCCCCCCTCTTCGAGAAAACGATGGGCCATCGCCTGACCAATGCCCGATCCCGCACCCGTGATAATGGCGACCCTATCTTGCAAACGCACCGCTGCACCTCGTTTCGTACCTCTGTCAGCACAGGATTGCGGGCATCGGTCGCGGTCTCTAGGTGGCGGCTGGTAAACCGTTCGTTTCTGGACGGGTGTTCCGCTCTGCTCCCGAATTCGTACACTGATCATGTGACGACCACCGACACGGACTCCGCGAGCAGTGGTACGGCGGCGACCTCCTCGACTGGTCGGCGACGCTCGACTGGCGCACGGCGCAAGCTGACGGATGATCAGGAGCGCGAAATCGCTCAGGTGTACGGCTCGAGTAAGACGCCGGTTTCTCAGATCAGCTCCCGGTTCGGGATCTCCGAGTCATCGGTTTACCGGGTTGCCGAGCGACATGGTGTGCCACTTCGTGGCCGCACTTCGGGCGCTTCCGACAGCCAAGCGACTGCTGGCCGAGGGCGGCCGAGTGCACGAGGCGCGGGTCAAACGGCCAGCACGCGCGGCCGAAGGGGCACGGTAGCAAAAACGGACCCCGCACAGCCAGCGGCGCCACCTCGTCGTCGGCGATCCCCGTTAGCGGCGGGCGGCTCCTCGACGGCAGCGGCCGCCAGCGGCGGGAAACGCTCAAAATATCAGATCACATTCGTGGGTGTACGGACGGTCGAAGCCGCGAGTATGCGCGACGCCATTCGCCAGGCGGAGGTGTTGGGGGCACGAGAGATCACCAGCATCACGCGCTCCAACTAAGCCTCGCGGCGCTCGAGATCCTGAATCAACAGTTGAGCGTGCTCGATCATGTGGGTCGCATGCTCCCGCTCGATAGCCATGCCAGAAAGCACGCGCACCTCTTTGATGAAGACCTCGATCAGCGCGATCGCGACACGCGGGTTGCCCCGATCGAGCGCGACTTGAGCGGCCTGGAGCTCAGCCAGCAGGCTGCGTGTGACGCCCGGCCGAGTGATGTGCCCCATTTCGGCAGCGTGGCGAACGCAGTCCGAAAGGGCTGAGATCGTCGGCGTCATCGGGCACGCCGGCATCGCCTGCGCGGAGGCGACGCTGGTGCTCAGCACTATGGCACTGAGCACCAGCACCAGAAGGTACCGGATCATGGCAGTCCTCCCGATCAAAGTCTCAGAAGTGGACGGCCATGCGCTCGTCGAGCGGTGTGGGCAGCGCGACAGCAGTGGCTGCGATGCGAGGGTGCACCACCACGGGCGTAAACCCGTCGCGCAGCACCGCGCCGGTCACACTGCCGAAGACGGCTCGGGGGATGCCCGTGCGCCCATGGCTGGCCATCACGACCAGATCGGCTCCTCGGTCAACGGCCGCCGCGATCACGGCCGCGGCCGCCTCCCCCATGCGGACCTCGACACTCACCTGCACGCCTGGATTCCTCTCCACTAGCTGCGTGGCCGTGAAGTGCAAGTAGTCACGTGCGTCGCGGGTCAGTGCCTCTTCCTGCTGGTCAAGGTAGACGCGGATGCGGCCGATTTGATCGCGAATCACGTCGTCCGGCGGCTCGACCACGCTAACCAACACCAGCTCACCTTCGGAACCCACCAGTTCCAGAGCTGTCGAAAGGGCCGCCTTCGCGAACTCCGAACCATCCAGCGGTACGACGACTCGCGCCCGTGCAGGATTAAATTGCTGCTGTGGCATTTCGCCGGGCCGCGAGTAGGTCACGAAGACCGGCACGGGGCTATCGGCGATCACTTCCTCCGCCACGCTTCCAATCAGCAGGTGACGTAGGCCAGTCCGGCCGTGTGTTGCCATTACGACAGCGTCCGCGGCAGTCTCCTTGATACTGTCCTGGATCGACGGTGCGGCCCGTCCGTAGGGCACGGTCGTTTCCACGGGTACGCGCGTACGGAGTTTGGCGGCAACCTCCGCCACATACTGCTCGGCTTCGGCAATTGCCTGTGATTGCTCTTGCACCCAGTTCGCGCCGTCCAGGGTGGCTGGCGGTGGCGCAAGCGCAACGCGAACGAGCACCACCTTCCCGCGGGCGGCGGTGGCGAGGGCGGTGGCGTACGGCAGGGCGCGCTCGGCAAGCTCCGAGCCATCGAGCGGAACGAGAAGCGTGCGAAACATGGCAAGTCTCCTTTCTCAACGACGCGCCCCGAGTGGGCGCGGAGGATCGACTGGTTCGACCCGTATGCGAGCATCCACGACAATCGCTGCGTATTCCGTCACGATCACCGGGTTAGAGTCCAGTTCCGCGATCTGCGGATGGTCTTCAGCGAGCGCGCTGATGCGTAGCAGAACGTCTTCCAATGCGCACACCGCAAGCGGCGGCGCGCCACGGTAGCCGTCCAGCAACGGGAAGCTACGCAGTTCTTGCAGCATGCTGCTGGTATCGGCGCGGGTCAGCGGCGCCAAACGCACGCTCACGTCGTTGAGTAGCTCTACGACCGTGCCGCCCGCGCCGCAGGCGATCGTTGGCCCGAACTGGCGATCGTTGACCACGCCGACCAGCATCTCAAGACCTGGTGGAGCCATGCGTTGAACGAGAAAACCCGTTGGCGCCTGACCCGCGGCGTGCTGAACCCGCAGTGCCATGGCTTCGGCGGCATCTTTGACCTCGTCGGCGCTAGCCAGTCCGAGCCGCACCCCGCCCGCATCTGACTTGTGCACCAGCCCCGGTGCGACAGCCTTCAGCGCGAACTTGCCACCGCCAAGCGCCGACGCGGCATAACCCGCCTCGGCCGGTGTGGATGCCAGACGCTGTCCGATAGGCGGAACGCCGTAGCAGCTCAGTAGTCGCTGGATCTCCGATGCGCTCAGCCAACCACCACCCCGGCGGACGGCATCTGCGATGAGCTGGCCGGCTTCGGTCCGACGTGCGTCAGGAAAGCGCGGAACGTCATCGGCAGAAGTGCCGCGCCACTCAGCGTAACGCGCGGCGAGTACCAGCGCCTTGGCCGCGGGCTCCGGAAGTGCGAAGACCGGGACCTGTCCGGCTTCTGTCGTAGGCAACCCGTGTGCGGACATGAACACAGCGAGCAACGGCTTATCCACGACTGCTTGCGAGAGGCTGCGTGCGACATCTTCGGCTCGGGTTGCGAGCGGAGGCAGGAAGATGCTGATTACGGCGTCTACGCCTGGATCAGCCGCCACGATGCGCACCGTCTTGCCGAACTGCTCGGCTGGCGCGGCAGCGAGCATATCCACCGGGTTCAGCACGCTGGCTTCGGCGGGCAACAGCGCTCGTAGCTGCATCTGCGTCTCAGTAGCCAGGGTTGGAACTTCCAGTCCCAGCGCCTCGCACGCGTCGGCACACATGACGGCTGGTCCACCAACGTTCGTCACGATCGCTACGCGTCGGCCCTGTGGCAACGGCTGGTGCGCAAGCAGCTGCGCCACGTCGAGCATCTCGTCGAGGCTGTCAGTGCGAATCACTCCTGACTGTCGGAATAGCGCGTCGACGGTCACATCCGACGCTGCCAGCAGTGCGCCTGTGTGCGATGACGTGGCGCGAGCACCTACCGCCGAACGTCCGGACTTCAGCGCGACAATTGGCTTGTCGCGTCCGACCGAGCGCGCAAGGCGAGCGAACTTGCGGGGATTACCGAACGACTCTAGATACAGCAGGATTACGTCAGTGCGCGGATCGGAGTGCCAGTAGCCGAGCAGGTCGTTGCCGGAGATGTCGGCCTTGTTGCCCATCGAGACGACACTCGAGAAGCCCAGCCCACGAGCGCTGGCGAAATCGATCGCCGCGAGACCGAGCGCCCCACTCTGGGTGGCCAGGCCGATGTGGCCGGCTGGTGGCATGAGGGGACCGAAGGTTGCGTTCAACGGCGCGGCCGGATCGGCGTTGATAACGCCGATGCAATTGGGGCCGATCAAGCGCATGCCATACGTGCGGCACACCTGGAGCAGCTCACGCTGCCGCTGCTGGCCCTCCTCGCCTATTTCGGCAAACCCAGCCGAGAGCACGACGAGGCTGCGCACACCTTTGCGACCGCACTCTTCTGCCACACCTACAACCGCGGCGGCGGGCAGCGCGACGATCGCCAGGTCCACTTGCGAGGGCACATCGCCCAGCGATCGAACGCATTTGAGACCGCGCACGTCGGTCGCGCTCGGATTGATCGCGTAAATCGGGCCGCGGAAGCCGCATTCCAGCAGGTTGCGTACGATCGCGTCGCCCACACTGCCTGGCTTGCGCGAAGCACCGATAATTGCGACGGAACGCGGGTACAGGACTCGGCGCAGCGCGTTGGCCGCGGACTGCTCTTCGCGTTGCTCGAAGCGGGCCAGGCCCTCGGGTGTTAGCTCGGTGGGAAAGCTGACCTCGATAACGTCCCAGGCGAAGTGTGTCTGAACGGGAAAACCGGATTCACGAAACACCGCGAGCATGCGCCGGTTCTCCGGCTTGGCAACGGCCTCGAACGTGTGAATGCCGTTGCTCGCGCCGGCCTCAGCCAGCTGGCCGAGCAGCATGCTTGCCAGCCCCTGTCCCTGGTATTCGCGACTTATCGTAAACGCGACCTCAGCTCGTCCCTCCCCAGTCGGCGCATACTGCGCGTGCCCCACAATGCGCTGATCGGGCCCGACCGTGACCACCAGGCCATACGAGCGGACGTAATCGACATGGGCCTCCTCGCGCGCGGCGCCCTCCAGGTTGTTCCCGAGCGAAAAGAACCGCAGCAGTCGATCGTCCGGTGACAGGCCTTGCAATAACTCCAGCAGGGCGGCTTCATCATCCGCGCGAATAGGACGCACGTGCCCGGTGGAGCCATCCCGCAGGGCAACGTCCGCTTCACGCGTGACGGGATAGCCGCCCGCCATCTCGACAGTCGTCACAGCCACCGCCTACTGAGCCTCCGTGTGACGGAGGAGGTAGCGAAGCAGATGCACGTGCTTCTCCGCGTCGCGGGCGAACGTATCCAGGAGCAGCGCGAAGAAGCCGTCGTACAGGTCGGAGTCCTGGCGCGCCAGATGGCGCAGGTAACGGGCTCCCTCCTGCTCATTGCGAATCAGTGAGCGGAGGTTTCCCAGAGCCTCCTCCGCGCCAGCGAAGGCACTTGCTCCCGGCACCGCCAAGGCCGTCGGCGTATCCGTGAAGTCGAGCTCCTGTCGCAACCGTCTGACCATCCGTTCGAGGAGTTCCTCATGGCGCTTGGCGTCCTCGACGATCAACTCCAGCAGCACATTGATCGCGCGGTCGCCGCTTGTGTCGGCAAGTCGGCTCGCCTGCGCGGCGTCGTCCGACGCCGCGGCAATGTGTGCCTCGAGCGCCCGAATCAGACGCTCCGAAACGGGTGGCGGAGCGCCCTCAGTGAGCGGATGCTCCCAAGGATTCTGTGTCCCAAGAATCGGAGTGGTGATGGTCATTGGGTGGTACCTCGTCTCGCAGCATGCGCCTCGGAGCCTGTGCGGACCACGCCCACAGGGGTGGTCTTCAGTCCAACCCCGCGGGGTAGGCCCGCCACGCGGCTTACTTGGCCGTAAACGCCTCATACACAAGTGGGAAGGTGCCCACGAGCCCGAGCGCGACCAGGATCAGAGTGGCAATGTACACGCGGCCGAAGGCGAGGCTCTTGCCACGCCATGCGTACGCAAGCCCCGCCCAGGCAACAAAGTAGATGGCGACCTGGGCGATGGTCTTACCGGACGGCGGCCCTACGGGAGCATAGAAGTTCAGCGCGTTCTTGAATGCGGGAATTGCTTCGCTGACCACAACCAATACGCCCAAGGCGAAGCAGCCGATGCCCGCGGCGAAAATCGCCGCGGCCGCGGGTCCATTCGGCTTCGGCGGTGCGATGATCCACGGCTCGGAGGGCGCGGCACGTTCCTCCACCCTCGTCCGCTCAACGGTCGTACTCATGGATAGCCTTCCTCTTAGATGGTGGGGGCGACCTTGTTGATGAAGGCGCCAAACAGTCCGGCCACGGCGGCGGCGACGAAGGCGATGACAAAGAGTGTCATCAGCGCCTGGCGTACCCTGGGTTCCTGGGCCAGCCGCGGACCGTAGTAGATGACGACGAACGCAACTGCCGTGGCCAGCACAGGCGCCATCCATGCGACGTGCTCTTTCCACTCCATTCCGAACGTGTGCCACAGCGCTTTCGCGGGGTCGGCCAAGAGGATCGATTGAGGACTCGTCGGCACGGCCGCGCGATACCACGGGTAAGCGATCCACGTCCCAGTGATGACCGTCAGCCACGCGACGACAGCCATAACCGACGTGCCAATCTCCAATCGTGGTAGGCGTTCGCGCAGACCAGTCGGCGTCACCAGTTCCCACCGCAGGCTGTACAAACCCGCTACCCCGCCAGCGAAGGCCAAGAGGAACAGTGAACCGAGCACCATTCCGTGGATCACGGTCCACAATTGACGGTCCGTGAGCGACATGCCCATATCCTTTCGTGCGACTAATGCGCGTCAATCCTGCGGGACAGGCAACGGCCCGAGTGGGTCCAGAATCGTGACCGGGCAGGCAGTTGAGTCGTTGCGAAAGACGAAGCGCCAGCCGCGTGAGCCCGGATAATGCCAGGTCGCGCCGCCGCACGGTCGCGCCTGAAGACTCAGCGCGCAGGCCCCGAAGGCGTCGGGCCCGGGGCATTCGCCAGAGGTTCCCGGCACCAGAATGCCGCCCATTGGCAACTCTGCGTAAACGCGCGCCACCGGTAGTCCGGAGTCGCTGGTCATGGTCCTGATCCCCCTTTGACTCGAGTTGCAACCACTCCAACACGTGACGCGGTTCGTGGTTGACCTGCCTGGCGGCGCACGAGCAGCACCGGCCGCTGGGCAGTGCGAACGACCGCGTCGGCTGTGCTGCCGAGGACGGCCCGCGCGGCGCCTACGCGGGCATGCGTGGCGATCACGATGAGGTCAGCATTGATTTCGTCAGCTACTGACCCGATCGTCGGCACCACGTCACCGATGCGCGCGCGCCCTTCCGCCTCAATACCTGTGTCGCGCAGGCGCCTGGCCAGTGTGTCGACGTAGGTTTGCGCGCTGGTGAGCGCATCGTCGTCCCAGCTTGGGTCCAATGGCATCGCCAACGGAGTGCCAAGCTCCGCGGAGTACATCCACAGCGGGATCGGCACCGCCACCTGAAGCAACACAATGCGAGCACCTGTCGCACGTGCGAGTGCAATAGCGCTCGCAAGGGCGAGGGCGCCGCCGGGTGTGCCATCTACGGCCACCAGCACCTTGCGAAGGCTTGTAGTGCGCTGTCCGCCCGGGCGAACCAGCAGGACCGGTGTCGGGGTTTCGGCAACGATCGACTCAGCGACGCTGCCCATAACAGCCCGCTGTACCCCGCTGCGCCCGTGCGTGGCCATGACAATCAGGTCTGCCTGCTGGTCCCGAGCCGCCCAGAGAATCTGAGGCGCGACGTCGATACCGCTGCATACTTCGCTTGCGACGGCTACATCGCTTGTCTGCAACTCGTGAACTATCCGCGCCAGGTATGTTGCTGCCTCATCTCGCGCGGCCGGCGAAGTCGCCACGCGCATGAGAGTGATCTGGCTGCGGCAGGCCTGCGCAAGTGTGCGCGCTAGCGGCAATGCAGCAGCGGACTGCGGCGAGCCGTCGAGCGGCACCAGAATCCGATCGAACATGACCCCACTATCAGCTCGCGATGAGAGCGTGTCCCGACATCGGGGGGTAGTCTTGGCCAGCGGAAGACCTACCCGTTGGGGTGGTCAATGACTACCCGCCGAGGGCTGGTGCAAGGCCGTGACGCGCGGGATGCTTACTGCCGAACAACACACCTTCATAAAGGGGGACGTGCCATGATGGGCGCCGGCGGCGATGTTCCCGCGGAACTCGTGATTACCTCAATGCGTCTGCGCGAGGACGCCGAAGCCGCGAGTGAGAGCCCACTCGAGCACCTTCTTCGTGCTGTAGATACCCACGCCGCGGCTGAGGCGGACGCGCTCGGCCAGTACGAGTACCTTGCCGAGGCCAGCGGCGACCCGGTCATTGCCCTCGTCATGCGTCTCATCCTCGACGACGAGGTTCGACACCACGGCTTGCTCCAGCGCATGGCGACGACCCTGCGAGATGCACTCGAGTGGACTTCTTCGCCCGCGGCGCTGCCGAAAGGGGCCCCAGAGGCACGGCTGCCCGTCACGCTCGCGAAGCTGGCCACCTCGCTCATTGAAGAAGAGCGCACCGGTGCACGGGCGCTGCGGCGACTGGCAGAGCAGGAGAAGGACATCAACGGCGGACTGGATACCCTGCTTCTGGAGATGATGGCCATGGATAGCGACAAGCACGCGCGCCTGCTGCAATTCGTCCAGCGGCGCCTTGAAGGTCGGATTTAGCCGGAAGAACTCGACTACCATCCATACGCATGCGCGTCGTAATCGCCGATGACCATCCACTCTTCAGGGACGGTTTGCGTAGCTTGCGCGAGGCTCGAGGTCTCGAGGCGACGCGCCTGATCAGCCGGCCCGCGCTCACGCCTACTCTCGCCCGCAAGCTGTTGACTGAGTCTGTCCGACCCCCAGCGGATCAGGCCCGGCTGTGACTTCGGTCCAGCGCGTCGAGGAGATCATCGAGCTGGCGCCATCGGCCCTCCTCGACGCGGCGCCCGATGCGGTGGTGATCGTCGACGCGACAGGCGTGGTACGTACTGTCAACCGCCAGACCGAGCAACTCTTTGGCTACTCACGCCAGGACCTGTTGGGCCAGCCTGTCGAGGTCCTCATGCCTGAGCGGTTCCGGGGTCGCCACACAGGTCACCGAGCTGGGTATAGCGCAGACCAGCACACACGGCCGATGGGCATTGGCCTGGAGCTCTTCGGGCTGCGCAAGGATGGCAGCGAGTTCCCAGTTGAGATCAGTCTCAGCCCGGTTCAGTCGCGCGACGGCGAGCTCGTCATCAGCATCATCCGCGACATCAGCTATCGCAAGCAGGTCGAGGAGCAACTCCGAGCAACAGCGGCTGACCTCGCACGGTCAAACGCGGAACTCGAACAGTTCGCCTACGTCGCGTCGCACGATTTGCAGGAACCGCTCCGGATGGTCGCCTCATACACGCAGCTGCTAGCACGACGCTACGCTGGCAAGCTCGATAGCGACGCAGACGAGTTCATTGGCTTCGCCGTCGACGGCGCGAAGCGTATGCAGGACCTCATCAATGATCTGCTGGCCTATTCGCGGGTGGGAACGCGCGCTTTGGAGCTCCAGCTGGTGGATATTCAACAGCTGGTGGACAGTGTTGTGGCTGATCTCTCTACAGCGATTGCCGAAGCAGGCGCGGCCGTAGAGGCGGCAGATCTGCCTATTCTGCGTGGCGATCCGACGCAGCTGCGGCAGCTCTTTCAGAACCTGATCACCAACGCGGTCAAATTCCGTGGAGAGCGACCTCCCCTGATTCGTATTACGGCCGAGAGGCAGGACCAGTGGTGGCAGTTCGGCCTTCAGGACAACGGAATTGGTATCGAACCACAGTATCTGGAGCGGATCTTCGTGCTGTTTCAAAGGCTGCATACGCGCGCCGACTACCCTGGCACGGGTATCGGACTGGCGATCTGCAAGAAGATCATTGAGCGGCACGGTGGCCGCATCTGGATCGAATCTGAGCCCGGGCAGGGCACCACGTTCTGGTTTACGCTGCATGCCAGTTGAAGGCCGTCCCATCGAAATCCTCTTGGTCGAGGACAATCCCGGCGACGTGCGCTTGACGATTGAGGCGCTGCGCGAAAGCAAGGTCCGCAATAACCTGCAGGTCGCCCACAGACGGCGTCATGGCTCTGGAGCGATTGCGACGACAGGACGCGCCGCGACCAGACCTGATCCTGCTCGACCTGAATCTCCCCAAGAAAGATGGCCGCGAGGTCCTGGCCGAGATCAAGACCGACGCCGCGCTGAAGACGATCCCGGTGGTCATCCTCACGACCTCCCGCGCGGAGCAGGACGTGCTGCGCAGCTACGAGCTGCAGGCAAACTGCTATATCTCGAAGCCTGTTGACCTGGAACAGTTCATCACCGTCGTCAAATCAATTGAAGATTTCTGGCTGACCATCGTCACGCTGCCGCACTCCTCATAGGCGCTGCGATGGCCATACGTGCGCTGCTGATCGAGGACAATCCGGGCGATGCGCGGCTAATCCGCGAAATGCTGCTCGAAGCGGGCGCGCGGGATGCGGCCGATGTGCTGCACGCTGATCGACTGTCGGCCGGGTTGGCATTGCTAGGCGAGCGCGAACCCGATGTCTTGCTGCTCGACCTCTCGCTCCCCGACAGCAGTGGTCTCTCGACATTCTAGACAGCTCACGCGGCGGCTCCGAGTGTCCCCATCGTGGTATTGAGCGGACTCGACGACGAGGAGCTGGCTGTAAGGGCGGTGCACGCGGGCGCACAGGATTATCTCGTGAAGGGACAGGTGGATGGCGGGACCATCCTACGCTCCCTTCGCTATGCAATTGAGCGCCAGCGATTGGAAGCTGCTCGCCAGGAGCTCGAGCGGCAGCGCGACGAGTTCTTCAACAGCGTCTCACACGATCTCCGCACACCAGTCGCGGCAATCAAGGCTGCCATTGGCGTGGTTCTGGCCAACGAGCCACAGGGGACATCTCCCGCGCTGCATCGGTTGCTCGGCAATATTGACCTCGCCGCCGACGAGCTCACACGCTTGATCGACGACCTGCTCGAGGTCGCGCGGCTGCAGTCTGGCCGCGTAGAGCTCTACCGGACCGACGTCGACATGCGGGATGTGGTCACGCGAGCGGTTCAAGTGCTCGAACCGCTGATCCAAGCACGCGGTCAAGCGCTGGACTTGCGCCTGCCGGCGGAGCCGGTCCTCGTGGCAGTTGACGCACAGCGGCTTGGTCGCGTCGTACGTAATCTGGTCGGGAATGCTCAGAAATACGGCCGGGCTGACGGACGCATCACCGTTGCGCTCGAGCGGACTTCGTCGGACGTCAATCTGGCCGTGTCGGACGATGGTCAAGGCATCCCGATCGGCGATCAGGAGCACGTCTTCCAGCGCTTCTACCGTGGATCACGACCCAGCGCGGATGGGCCGGCCGGCAGTGGACTCGGGTTGCCAATTGCGCGCGGACTGGTGGAGCTCCACGGTGGCACGCTGAGTCTTCAAAGTGAACCAGGCCAGGGCAGCACCTTCCACGTCAGTTTGCCGCTGAGTTGACGAACCAACCCTGTGGGGTGGGCACACGCGTTCGTAAGACTGCCCGCGCGGGCGTGGTGACTACCCCACGCCAGGTAGATACTCGTCTCGATCGCAGGAACTACCGCAACTTCCTGCAGTTCCTCATCGACACAGGTAGCGCCGGTTGGTTCAGCTACGTCATCGTCTTTGGTGAGCTCGCCGTCGGAATCGGCCTGATCCTGGGTGCCTTCGTCGGCCTGGCCGCCGCGGGCGGCCTACTGATGAACCTGGCGTTCATGCTGGCAGGCACCACGAACGTCGGGCTCGATCGCTACCTGCTGCCGCTCCTTGGTACGCCGTGGAAGCAGACGAAGCCAGTCCGCACAACGGTTATGCCAGCGCCAGTGCCAACCACGAGCTGACCAGGATCAAATCGAACGTCTCCGAGGCCCTCTAATGCTGGCACAGCTTTGGGGGCCTCTGCCGTTGCAAGCAGGGGGTTTCCTTCATGATTGACCTCTCGACCACGTACCTCGGACTTCACCTCAAAAGTCCGTTGGTGCCATCCGCTTCACCGCTAAGCGCGAACGTCGACACGCTGCGGCAGATGCAGGACGCGGGCGCGGCCGCTGTCGTGCTGCCGTCACTGTTCGAAGAACAGATCGACCACCAGTCGCGTGAGCTCGACTTTTTCCTGACCCACGGCACGTATAGCCGCGCCGAAGCGGTCACGTACTTCTCCGATCCGCAGCAGTTCCGGTTCGACCCGGCTAGCTACGTAGAGCATGTGCGCCGTGCGAAGGAAGCGCTGCGGATTCCGGTCATTGCCAGCCTGAACGGAGTCTCCGCTGGTAGCTGGACATCATTCGCACGAGACATCCAGGCAGCGGGTGCGGATGCCCTGGAGTTGAACGTCTACTACGTCCCGACAGATCCATACCTGGAAAGCAGCACGATTGAGCAGGAGTACGTCGATCTGTTAACCGATGTGGTGCGCGAAGTCAGCATCCCCGTTGCCGTGAAGCTGAGTCCGTACTTCACCAACGTGGCCGCGATCGCACGCAAGCTCGACGAAGCCGGTGCGGCGGGCCTGGTGTTGTTCAACCGCTTCTACCAGCCGGACATCGACCTGGACACGCTCGACCTCGTGAGTCACACGATGCTGACCAGCGCCCGCGATCCGCAAGCGCTGCGTCTGCCGCTGTGCTGGAT
>WNGF01009815.1_pt1 | contig 16651 bp, 16 predicted proteins | sample 5400641 | NCBI WGS metagenome assembly WNGF01 (sample SAMN13153371, study PRJNA577476) | soil metagenome | isolation source: 80 cm soil or saprolite under grassland replicate 2 | place: USA:California | collected 2016-06-15
TGAGACAACTGACCGGAGTTATACGGCCGACTTTCTGCCGTTTGCGTGGCCCACAAGTTGCTTAGTATGAAAAGCCATGATTAACAGCGACTTCTATCCTCTTTGGCAAGGTAAGAACAGACTGGCCAACGCTAAGACCGAGACTACGCCGGCTTCGGATAATGTCTTGGCACGCGCGGCGGGCCAGGGCGACATGATGGCTTTCGAAGAGTTGTACAAGCGCCACAATCACCGCGTTTACTCTCTCTGTCTGCGGATGACGGCAAACACCTCTGAGGCCGAAGACCTTGCGCAGGAAGCATTTATTCAGCTCTTTCGCAAGATAGGCAGCTTCCGCGGAGAGTCGGCTTTCACCACATGGCTGCACCGCTTGACCGTCAACCAGGTCCTGATGCACTTCCGTAAGAGCAGCGTGAAGCTGGAGCGAACGACTGAAGAGGGTGAAACTCCTGAGCAGGTTGTGCACGGCACTCAGAATCCAAATACTATGCCGGTAGTGGATCGGATTGCTTTAGATAAAGCGGTTGCCCAACTACCGCCCGGCTATCGCGAGGTCTTCGTACTGCATGATGTCGAAGGACATCAGCACGAGGAGATTGCGCGGATGCTCGGTGTCGCTGCCGGCACTTCCAAGTCACAGCTCCATAAGGCACGGATGAAATTACGTAGACTGCTGAAAGCGCAGAACCCCACGATAAGCCCGAAGCTTGGAAGTTGCAGGCCAGCCTTCATAAACCCCCAACAGTCCTAATCAATCAACATTCAGTCCGTTAATTCCCTTTCCGTTAAGCTCCAGGTTATTCCTGGGTTTTCTCTCGACTCTGTATTCGACTACAGCGTTTAACCCCTAAAAAGAACCACCCGGCAAGCTTGACGGCTGCCGGGTGGTCCAACTCGAACTTGAAGGGTTTAAGCCAGCCTCCTTTTGCTTTATTAAGCTTGGCGACGTCTGCGGACTGCGGCACCAACTCCTGCCAACCCCGAACCCAGGAGAACGAGAGTGGCCGGCTCAGGGACAACGGTGGGTTCGCCATAGATGAAGTCGTCCATCACTACCACATCAGTCGCCCCGCCGTCGTTCGGACCTAATGGAGCATTGCCGCTCGTGATCCGTACTCGGCCGACTCGTTCTCCGGCATTGAAAAACACACCCAGGAAGGAGAGGCCGTTGTTAAAGGGCTGCGCGTTGAAGGTTCCCAGCGAAAGATTGTTGGTGTCAAAAAACTGGATCGAGGTGACGCCGACAAGGTCAACATCGCTGAATATAGATCCAAAGCCGCTGACAGAAGCTGGTATGTTGGTGCCAGCTACAAAAAAGTTTACATCGAGAATGTTGCTTCCGAGCGCGGTAAAGAGCCGCTGCGGGCTAAAAGTCTGGAAGGTGTTCGAGTAAGTGGCATTGATGTTGTCGAACCGCACCGGCGCAACGCTGGCATTCGCGCTGACCTGAAAGCCGGTTCCCGCTGTCGAGAAGATTACTCCGCGCGGAGAATTGACGTTGAAAAAGTTGGCCGGAAGATTATTGGGAGCCGATTGAGCATCCGGGACTCCATCCCAATTGATCTCGCGGCGGCCGCCGCCAAACGAACCAGCCACATTGGGATTCAATGTGCCCAGGGCTGTGCGAAAAACATCAACGGTTGCTTGAATTCCCGCCGAATTTGCTCCGCTAGCCGAGAAGACGACTGGAGCACAGATGGTTAGTGAAGGGAACATCAAGATTACGGACAAAACAGCGAAGCCAAGAGTGATACGAGGAAAGAGTCTGAGACTGGTCATGGTTTCCTCCTTGTTAAAGGCACGCGGCACGGAAAATCGCCGGAAGGCATTGGGACTGGGGGCTTAGAACAGGGGGATCAGGACCGGGGAACGACGACTATGGACTATCCTGAGGCCGGCCAGTATATGCCAAACTCTGCTTAGGTCAAAGGGTTTTCCAAACCAGTTCCGAACTTGGATCTGATCCGAACTCTTAATGCTGACAGGGTTATAAGAGAACTATTCTACAGGATGGGCTTTTAAATAAGCTCGCGCCTTCTGAGGTGTGTTGACGGAATTAACGAACTCAGCATTCTTTCTCGCCCAGGCAACGTGTTCCTTCAGAAACTGTTGATAGTCTGCCGTTATTGTTGCATCCGGCTTCACAAACCCAATCTTTCTTAGCACCCGTGCAATGAGTTCCTTGTCTTTAGTTATACCCGCAGCCTGAAACAGCTTGTGCTTATCGTCATCATACGTAAAAGACGAGCTTTCTCTCAAGAAGTCTGATCCTGAGAGGTTGCCGTTCGCGGCTCTATTGGTATCGACCTGTGAGATGGTTTGGCGACGATAAGACCTGTAAGCCATCACTCCTATGATGACAACCAGGACGAGACATCCCGCAACGGCGCATAGGAGTGCGAACTTTCGGGTTTTGTTCATTGTCTGTCTTACGACTCCAGAAATGGCGCAGATCAGAGCCCTCCTTAACAGTCGGGCTACTGCCCCGAGAGTTAGTCGCTTGCGATCTCGGCTCACAATCCTTGTCTAATAGTAGGGTAGTCGGGTTTTTCGTGGCGCCCGGACATTTAATGGATTCTAGCCCTCTTTACAGCTTTAGTACCAAGCAAGGAGAAAAGAAAATGTGCGAAAGCTGTTCCCGCGGCCTTTGCTCTAGTGGTTTGCGTAGCTCTGATCGGAACTGTAAGGGGGGGAGCATTCCAAGTACAACAGTATTCCATTTTTCATAATCAAGAACAACTTTTGGCCAGCCGGCATGAGTTGGGAATGGTCCTTTGAATTGCTGGCGCAAAACGAGTGAAACTGTCTAAAGGAATGGTCCTTTGAATTGCTGGCGCAAAACGAGTGAAACTGTCTAAACTCTAGAATTCTAGTCCTGATGCTGGACGCTCAGCTCCAGAATCTTCAACCTAGTATGGATTTATCGCGGAAAAGTAACAATTCCACAAGAGACGGACTGCAAGGCGTGTGCTGGCGCGAGAATTGCAGAGCCGAGGCTTCCAAGTCTAGACGTTTTCGACAGTCGGAACGGAATAAAGAATAGTCAGGTCACCTGCGCCATTTGAGTGACCTTTAACCCCTTTACCCCCCAGCCCAGGAGGCAGTTACAAATGTTTCGAAAAATGTTCCCCCTTTCCCTAGCGTTAGCTGTGTGTCTGTCTATAAGCGGTACTGCAAAGGCAGATGCTGTTAATCTCGGTGCCGCTGGAAACTTTTCGGTCCTCGCTTTTACGGACCTGACTCTAAACACGTTCACGGTGAACGGTAACGTCGGCATTGGCGGCGGCGGCCATACTCTTCAAAAAGGCACCATTACGGGTAATCTGGTCATCGATCCGAATGCAACAGCAACTGCTGATCTCAGTAAACTAAACAACGATTTCTTTGTCACTGGAAGCATAAACAACCCCTCCTCTCTCGCTACGGCTATTTCTAACGCCATATCCGCCTCTCAATTTGCGGCTGGCTTGGCGAGCACTTCTCTTGCCAATATCGAGAATGGCAATATAACCTCGCTAACCGGTGGTGGCGTATACCAACTCGCCCACATCGATCTAAATGGGCAGTCAGAGACGCTGACGCTTCACGGCAACGCCAGCGATGTTTTTATTTTCAACATTACCGACTATCTCCAAGTGAGTCAGTCGAGCATTCTGCTAGACGGTGTCTCAGCCGCAAATGTCTTATTCAACATCACCGCAACCAATGCTAGCAAAGAGTCTACTATCCAGAAATCTGACTCAGTTGTTTTTGGTACGGTCTTGATTCCCTATGAATCGATCGTTCTCCTGGATGCGGGAGTTAACGGAGTTGGAACTGGGGGAGTTTACGGTCATCTCATTGGCAACGACATTACCATCCACTCCGGCGGTCTGGTAGACACACCGACCGCAGCCCCTGAGCCTGCGTCGATGCTGCTGTTTGGGACTGGTCTTACAGCATTAGGAGCTTTCGCCCGACGGCGTCACCGGCGGAAAGTCTCATAGCAGGTTCTCGCAGCGATATCCTAAACTAATTCAGCGAGAAGGTTGACTGTAAAGGTCGATCTTTCTCGCTTTTGCTTTTTCGGAACATTCTAGTGGCATGCCTCACCGACGTCATCGCGCTCCCGGTTGCCGCAGGCGTGACGGTGGAGCCCGAGTGGGCTTGACGAGAAGGACCGAGGATTTCCCCTCGACGAAAAAGTGCGCACCGACGCCCGCATGCTCGCGGCCCTAAGTGGTGAGATACCCCGCGAGTAATCTGGCCGCACAAGGGAGCGCGGGGTTCGTTGCTTCAGCATCGATGAATCCGTTTAAAACGATCGCCCGGGATTATTTGTCCAGCGACATTGCCGAACTTCCACTCAGAAGCCACGATTTCAGAATGCCCGGGTCGTCCCTGTCCGTGGCGAAATACCGCTGAATCAGTTTCTCATACAGATTCCGACGGTCGACGATCTTGAGCTCGTAGCCCAGGGGCATTTGACCTCCTTTAACGAAGGAGCTGATCACGATCCTATCCATGGGCCAGTTGAGCGCTCCCAGACGCTCGTGCTGATGGCAAACTGCACAGCTCATCGCGCGCGCCGCAACTGTTTCGTCAAAGTTTGCGCCGAAGCGTTGCTCGCGATCATTCCAGCTCGCGGAGCCCAATCCTGGACCAAACTTGGTGGCATCCAGGTACTTCTCAAAACGGGGTGACCCGTAGGTCAGGAAGCGCTGGTTCACCGCCAGCACCGCTTGCTGCTCGCTTGGATTCACGCTGCCCGCGACGGGGAAGATGGGGAGGATCCCGCTCTTGTGGCACTGCGCGCAGTTGTCATCACCCTCCCCCAACTCCCAGCGACCGTTTATACTGATCCAGCCGTCCCTGCCATAGGTCCGGTAAAAATCTTTGAAGTAAGAATTGAATGTGCCACCCGGAACAACGATCAAGAGCCTCCCATAACTCTGTTTATTGTCTGGCGTACCCAGGTGTCGCGACTTGTAGCTGAAGAAGATCAGCTGTTCTCCAGACTGTCTCTTGGAGTTGAGTCGTCGAAGAAAAGATTTCGCTTGCGCCAGCGTGTAGTAGCGGCTGACGGACCTGAGGAAGCTCTGATCCATCAGGAATTCAGGAATTTGTACGAACTGGCGGGTCTCTGAAAAGTACTGCTCATCGGGCACGTTAAAGCCCAGTTCGTGATCGGGTTGGCGGTAGAGGGAGGCGGCCTCAACGTATTCGATATCCAGCAATCTTTCGTAAGCCGGAAGCGCTTTGTCGCTTTCGTACGCCGCTCGCGCTGCTCTGCAAAGCGCATCGACGTTTGCCGCTACCCATGTGTCCGGTTGGGATTTCAAGCTCGCGCAGGGAGAAGCCTGAAGTCTGCTCGCGAGCAGGAGGAGACAAAATCCGATGATTCCTAAACGGAAAGTCACGAAGACCCATTTGCGTTCACGTGTCGGTCGCACTCCATCATACTAATCAAAGTACTCACGCAATTTCCACCCCCGGGGAAGCAAAAGCAACAACCGTAGCTCGATAGCTTCGGGTTGTTGCTCTTGTTGCAGAGTGGTGCGAGTTCTTGTGATTCTGCTGTGTTGACTGCTTGCTTGATGGGGCCGTTTCGTCGGTGCCTACCGGCGAGCGGTAAGTGTGATCGTTTCCCTCTTCCCCTTGAGCGCCGCCAACCCGTCTGCGAAGCTGCGTTCGGCCCGCGTCGTCGGCAATTCCAGCCCGGTGTTTCCGCCAGCCCACGCTTGGACGAAGAAGTAACTGCTGCCGTAGCGGTGGAACACCAGCTTCAGTAGCATGTGACCTTGTACTCACCCGCTGGCAGCGTCGCCTTACCGGTGTTGAACTGAAACGGAATGTTGGCAATCGCCGGCAAGCCGCCGCACTGCGCCCGGGCCGTAACGGCGAGGCAACCAACAAGAACTATCATTGCGATCATTGTGTAAGCCTGCTTTTTCATCGTGAATCTCCTTCTTTTGTTAGAGCGCATCTCTTTGCCGCCAGCATTACCGAGCCACCCTCTTAATGCCTTCATCTTCTTAAGCGGAGTCTGGAGGAAAAAGCGGCAGTGACGAGAAAGAAATCCTCTCCACCTGTGGGTTCGTAGTGAAACCGTCCTGGATGTGATACTTTTTCGAGCCACTTGAGACCACCTGCCGGAAGCACAGAGATGTCCCCCTTGCCGGAAGAAGTTACAGGGTTGCTGCTGGCCTGGAGCGATGGCGACCAGGCGGCGCTCGAAAAGCTAACGCCGCTCGTCTACGCTGAGCTTCACCTTCTTGCCAAGCGCTACATGGGTCGGGAGCACGCAGGCCACACCTTGCAGACTTCTGCCCTGGTCAACGAGGCCTACCTGCGCTTGATCGATGCGCATGGTGTGCGCTGGCAGAACCGGGCCCACTTTTTTGCCGTTTCAGCTCAGATCATGCGGCGCATCCTCGTTGATTTCGCGCGAGCAAAACAGAACCTCAAGCGGGGCGGCGGAGCGCGACAGGTCACACTCAACGAAGGATTGGTCGTTACGCCGGAAAGCGGCGCCGACCTGCTCGCTCTGGATGAGGCTTTGGAAAGGCTGGCGACGCTCAATGCTCGACAGAGTCAGGTCGTGGAGCTGCGATATTTCGGTGGCTTGAATGAGGAGGAAGTGGCCGAGGTTCTCAAGGTCTCGTCGCGGACGGTGCGCACTGATTGGAGCCTGGCCCGTGCGTGGTTATACCGGGAGTTAAGTCGGGGAGCAACGGATGACGCCTGAGCAGTGGGAAGAAGTAGGCAGACTTTATCGGGCGGCGCTTGATCTGCAACCAGATAAGCGAGCGTCGTTTCTCGATGACGTGTGTGGGGACAACGAGGCGCTGCGCCTGGAGGTAGAATCGTTGCTTGCGGCTGAAGACGACGCTGGAAGTTTCATGAAGGCCGGCGCGATGAAGGATGCGGCGATGCTGCTCGGAGAGAAACCCCGGGTATTGGTCGGCAAGAACCTGGGCCACTATCAAGTGCTTTCGTTGCTGGGCTCGGGCGGTATGGGTGAGGTTTACCTTGCCGAAGACACCCGGCTCAGGCGTAAAGTCGCGCTGAAGCTATTGCCTGCTGAACTTACCACAAACCGAGACCGACTGCGGCGCTTTAAGCAAGAAGCCCAAGCGGCTTCCGCCCTCAATCATCCGAACATCATCACCATTCACGAGATCGGACAAGTAGACGGCCTGAACTTCATTGTCACGGAGTTTATCGAGGGAGAAACGTTGCGACAACGGTTGGCAACGGGGCAAATGAATCTGCCAGCCGCGCTCGATGTCGCGAGCCAAGTCGCCAGCGCCTTAACCGCGGCCCACGCCGCGGGCATCGTCCACCGCGACCTCAAGCCGGAAAACATAATGATACGGCCTGATGGACTGATCAAAGTGCTCGATTTCGGCCTGGCCAAGCTGACCGAGCCGCCGACCGCCAACGTGGACAGTGAAGCGCCAACAGTAGCCAGGGTGAATACTAAAATGGGGATGGTGATGGGCACCGCGCAATACATGTCTCCTGAACAAGCGCGGGGATTGAAAGTGGATGCGCGCACCGATATATTCAGCCTTGGCGTCGTGCTATACGAAATGCTGGCGGGACGTGCGCCGTTCGCGGGAGAGACGACGGCGGATATCATCAGCGTGCTGCTTCAGAAAGAACCCCAACCAATCTCGACACTGGCACTCGACACGCCCGCCAAGTTGCAAAGCATCATCAGCGAGGCCCTCCGGAAGGACAAGGATGAGCGCTATCAAACCGTCAAGGATTTGCTCATCGATTTGACGACGCTCAAGCAGGAGTTGGAGTTCGCCGCCAAACTGGAACGGTCGGCTCCGGCCAGAGCCCAAGTGTCAGGTTCGACGGTGAGCGATGCGCAATCCAGCGCAACGATTGATCAGTCAGTTGCGTCATCGCTCGAAGTCAATAAAACCCACCCGAGTTCGAGCGCCGAATACCTTGTCACGGGAATCAAACAGCACAAGCTTGCCGCCGCGATAGCTTTGCTCGTGATTGCCGCAGGCTTAGTTGCTCTCGCTACATATCTGCACGCACGCAACACAGAAGTTGCCATTGAATCTATTGCTGTCTTGCCGTTCGTCAACCAGAACAACGATCCCAACACCGAATACCTCTCAGACGGAATTCCCGAAGACATCATCAACAGCCTCTCACAGTTGCCAAATCTCAAGGTGATGTCGCGCAACTCAGTTTTCCATTACAAGGGAAAAGAGATGGATGCGCAGGCGGTGGCAAAAGAGTTGAAAGTGCGGGCGGTGCTCACGGGCAGGGTCACACAACGTGGTGATGGTCTTTCGATCACTGTGGAGCTTATCAACGCGCAAGACAACAGCCAGATCTGGGGACAACAGTACAACCGCAACCTTACCGATGTGTTCGCCGTGCAGGAAGAGATCGCCAAAGAGATTTCCGAGAAGCTGCGTTTGAAGCTGACCGGCGCCGAACAAAAGCAGCTTGCGAAGCGTCCCACGGAGAACCTCAAAGCGTTCCAGTATTACATGCAGGGCCGGGCGTATGCGCATCGTCGCACCCGCGAAGATCTGCTTGAGGCCATTCGCTATTGCGAGAAGGCGATTGAAGAAGACCGCAATTATGCGCTCGCCTACGCGGGCTTGGCTGACGCCTATACAAATCTCGGATCGCGCGCCTACATTGCGCCCAGTGAAGGCCGGGGTAAAGCGGAAGAGGCGGCGCGCAAAGCCCTCGCGCTCGATGAAAACCTGGCCGAAGCTCATGCCACACTTGGTCAAGTTTACACCCTGTTCACGCCGTCCGATTTCTCGCTGGGTGATCGTGAGCTGCGGCGTGCCATCGAACTCAGCCCGAGCTTAGCTGTGGCCTATCATTACTTTGGAGTTTCGCTCGTGCGACAGGGGCGGCTCGATGAAGGCTCAGAGGAATTGCTGAAAGCTCGCGAACTCGACCCGCTCTCCTCAATCATCGCACGCGCGGTGGGCCTTCCTTACTACCTAAAGCGAGACTATGGGCGAGCACTCGAGCTGCTGCGGCAGGCGAATGAGCTAGGTCCGGCTTTTACCACCGTTTGGGAAGTAGGAGTGTACACGCTTAATCAGTTATTCGACGAAGCGCTCGCGGAATTGGAGAAGGCCAAACGAGAGAGAAAGCGTGATCCGATTTTGATTTACAGTACAGGCATGGTCTACGCGGCGCAGGGAAAACGGGCTGAAGCGCTCCAGATCATTAAAGAACTCGAAGAGATGTCAGGCGCGAGCCTAAACCAGGCGCACTGGATTGCCAAAATCCATGCGGCCTTGAATGAGAAGGAACTGGCCTTGATGGGGCTGGAACGTAGCTTAGCGGCAGGCGCGATCGTAGCCTTTTTTAAGGACGAACCAGTCTGGGATCCGATCCGCAGCGACCCGCGCTTTGCCGACCTGCTGCGGCGCATGGGCATGCCGGGGTAATTTGATCTCTTACCGGTGCTGCTTGAAAAGCCATTCGATCATGTCGGTTTCGGCGTTGGCCATCTGCGCAGCACCTACGTGATTGGCTCCGGGATATTCGGTATATCGCACGTCAGCACCGGCCTTCTTCAAGGCTGCTACGAGCCGGCGCGATTGCTCCACCGGCACGGTCTCATCTTTGTCTCCGTGGAAAATCCACATCGGGATGGTCTTGAGCCGAAGGACGAGCGATGCGATTTGACAATTTTCACGAGTCCTCCTTAGACCCACTATTATAGTTGGCCGAACACGCTCGTCATCAACTGGACGGCGGACTTGAAACGATGGCTTTGGAGTGCGACGCATTGCGGCCCCATCGGTTTGGTTGAGCGAAGATTGTGCCTCTCTTTCGGAAGCTGGATGAACTCGACTCAAGCTAAGCCTGTTCATAAGAGCGCTGCGATTTAGCGCGAACAGTGACAAGCTATCACGCTGTAGAGGCATGGTGAAAGCGCACTCGCTTAATCCTCCGCGCCTGTCGTTGCTACGAAGTCTGCTCGCAAATCGGCGGCGTGTCTTCGAGGAGACTTGCCGCGTGTCTCGCAACTATCTGCCAGTGGCTATTGCATTTCATCCACACGTTTGTGATGCACAACTGGCGTTTGATCTCTTTTTCATTCGAACATTCCTTCGGCGGTCATCGTCGAACTCATGGGGCTGAAGAAGAGGGAAAGATCCATCGGGCTGTGACCCTTAGCCAACTCTGAGGCCGACCGTCGCTCGCAACTTGGCGCGGGCGGGATATTACGACTCGTAGGTGGGAAGTCGTTCGGGTTGCACCGCAGGTAGCCAAGGAACTGCATGTAGGTGACCCAATTTCGGCGGAAGCTAGCCTCTTTGTTTTCTGCTATGGTTCAAACTTAAATGATCCTACTAATCCAACATGATCTGACGGCCAAAGTCCTGAGGGCGTCAGATCAGGCATCACGTCATGATCGGTGACCCTGACATCGAAGAGATTAAAAGACGAATCGAACGTCGGCGCTTCAGCATCAAGGTTGGTCAATACGGCGATGGGGGCGTAATGGAGGCCACGGTTAGCCAGCTCATCAAGGAGAGATTGAAGCTGATCAAAAACTAAAGTTGTGGCTGGGCCACCGAAGGGGCCTGTATGCACGGTAGTCACTTCCTGGAGTCCCACAAGGTCCGGCTGGTTTGCCTCAATCTCTTTGGCTATTCCTGCGGCACGCTCAGGAATATTACTCGCCTGAACCTCAGCATACGCTGCCCCTGCCGCCGTTAAGAGCTGCAGCGGTGTTGTAGCAGAGAATATTGGTCCGAAATCAGTGCCAGTATCCAGGTTCCGCGTCATGACTGTCAGGACCCTGTGTCTTCCGGCTGCATTTGCATCGTCTGTCTTCAAATTAGACTGAGCGACTGCTGATCCGGCCAGAGCGGTCATCACGACAACGAAGGTTAAAGCTAAAAAGATCCTCTTGCTATTCATCGGTTTGCTGCTTTTTCTCATATTTTTCGTCTTACAATTATCTTTTATGAGTTCTTGTTTCACATCGGCGGCGCTGCAATGTAGAGCGTTCAGAAATGGATCGAATTGAACGAAATTGTTGCGTGCGCCGTCCAATACGTGTTTGACTTTAAGTTGTTCGCCCGTCAATCACCGTCACGATACCGCCGTCGAAACTAAAGATATGGATTTAACTGGTCGGCAGAGTGACGGCGACTGTAATGGGTACTGAATGAGCGGTGACCTATCCATGCTTACCGTCACCGCGAGAGGTAATTGCCGGATAGTCCGACATCATCACGTTCCAGCCGGTTTGTGTTTTATTCAAACCGTGTCCCTACCGCGGTGCCACAGCCGTTGCCAACCACGTTGTCATTGGCATCGAGAACCTCGATCGCGGAGATTGTGGTAAAGCTATCCCCGTCTGCTGCGAGTTCCAAAGCTGCAGTAATTCTCTGCGATCCGATGAAAACGCCGCTTGCGTTGTAGCGGTAGAATGTGAACTTGAAAGAGTAATCTCGCCAACCTTCCTCGTGCTGCCAAATTCCGTGACCGGGACTACGCAGAGCCGGAGTCAAACCGGGACTAATACCATATTCCGACATCGTGCCGCCCTTGTTAAAAGTGAACAGACCCGGAAATGAAGGTGCGACCTCTAAGCCCGTTAGACAATTACGCGGGGTGACTACCGTTCGCCAAGCGCCCGCAATAGTTCGCTCATGCTTTTCACTTTTTTGTCCTGGGGCCGCCTGCGTGGTGCCAGACATGCCGAACGCCGCGCTGTTGAATGAACAAATAGCTGCAATGCCGAAGACGGCAATGGCCGCCAAAGCTGCTAACTTCGATTTTGTGTTGAGTTTTCTCATGTTCTTATCCTTCATGATATGCTGCGTCCTAAGGGGCGCAGCGGGGTTGATGCTCGAAAAGCTGGACACCGAGAGTGCGTTGAAAGTCGAGCCTCGCGGCGACTCTTACATTCCGCGGAGTTAGCGGCGCGCCGTCACCGTTACCGATTCGGTAGCCATTTTGATTGCGGTGAGTTCGTGCTCAGCGGCTTGCTCGGCGCGCGACTTCGGAGCTTCAAGGCCTGTCTTTTGTCTATCGACCCACGCCGGGGCAAAGAAGTACTGGTTTCCGTAACGATGGAAGACGAGTTTCGCGCGCTCCTGCGCTTTTTCCTCAACTTTTGACGTTTGCAACATCGCGCTGCTCTTGCCATCCCGGCTTTGTATTCTGAGCAGGACATCTTTATGTAAAGACAATTCTACCTGGGTTGTGACCCACTTAACGCTCGCATTACCAAGTGCCGTACTTTTTTGCGGCCATCACTCTCTTAAGCGGAGTCTGGGGGAAAAAGCGGCAGCGGCTGGAGGAGATTCTCTTTGGACGCAAGTCAGTGGTGAAAACCGATCGAAGAGGCGATACTTTCAAATCCTCTTGAGACCACGGGACAAAGAATGATCCACGCCTCGCGGGAAGAAGTTACAGGATTGCTCCGGGCCTGGAGCGACGGCGATCAGGCGGCGCTCGACAAGCTGATGCCGCTCGTCTATGCAGAGCTTCATCGTTTGGCCAAGCGTTACATGGGCCGCGAGCACGTAGGCCACACGCTCCAGACTTCCGCCCTCGTTAATGAGGCTTACTTGCGGCTGGTTGACGCACACGGCGTGCGTTGGCAGAACCGCGCTCACTTCTTCGCCGTTTCCGCACAGATCATGCGGCGCATCCTCGTCGATTTTGCGCGGTCGAGACAGAACCTAAAGCGTGGTGGTGGAGCGCTACAGGTCACCCTTGACGAAGGCTTGGTAGTTTCGCCGGACAGCGGCGCTGACTTGCTCGCGCTTGATGAGGCTTTAAAGAAGCTTGGGATCCTCAATGCGCGGCAGAGTAGAGTAGTGGAATTGCGATACTTCGGTGGCTTGAACGAAGAAGAGGTAGCCGCGGCGCTGAACGTATCATCGCGGACCGTTCGGCATGATTGGAGCCTGGCCCGCGCGTGGCTATATCGGGAGTTGAGTCGTGGAGCAGCGGATGACGTCTGAGCGGTGGGAGCAAGTCGGCAAGCTTTATCAGGCAGCCCTGGAGCTCCAGTCGGAGGAGCGCAAGCCTTTTCTCGATGATGCTTGCGGTGATGACAGCGCATTGCGTCGAGAAGTGGAGTCGCTCCTTGCAGCCGAAGATGGGGCTGGAAGTTTCCTCGCTGCAGGCGCGATGAAGGATGCCGCGAAGATGCTCGTCGGAGAAAGTTCCTTGATACTGGTTGGCAAGAACCTGGGCCATTATCACGTGCTTTCGCTGTTGGGCGCAGGTGGGATGGGCGAGGTCTACCTCGCGGAAGACACTCGCCTCAAGCGTAAGGTGGCCCTTAAGCTATTGCCTGCAGAACTCACTGCAAACCGAGACCGACTGCGCCGCTTTGAGCAAGAGGCCCGTGCGGCCTCGGCGCTGAATCACCCGAACATCATCACCATTCACGAGATTGGTGAAAGCGGGCAGTGGCATTATCTGATAACGGAACTCATCGATGGGCAAACTCTGCGTGAGCGTCTGAAACAGGGCCGAATAGAATGGGCGACCGCGCTGGAGATAGCCATTCAAGTCGCGTCAGCTTTGGTTGCAGCACATAAAGCTGGGATCGTACATCGGGACATCAAGCCGGAAAACATCATGCTGCGGCGTGATGCCCTGGTCAAAGTCCTCGACTTTGGTCTGGCTAAGCTCACAGAGCCATCCATGACAAGCTTGAGCCCGGATGCGTCCACGATGGCCCAGGTGAACACTGAAACGGGAGTGGTAATGGGGACTGCTCGCTACATGTCGCCCGAGCAGGCGCGAGGACAAAAGGTAGACGCGCGAACAGACATCTTCAGCTTCGGTGTGGTGTTCTACGAGATGATTACGGGACGCGCGCCGTTTGAGGGCGAGACAGCAAGTGATGTGCTCGCGGCGATCCTGAAAACCGAGCCGCCCCGTCTTATCAATGCCGCGCCTGAAGTACCACGCGAACTGGAGCACATTATTAGCCGCGCGCTCCGCAAAGACGCTGAACAACGCTATCAAGTGTCCAAAGACTTGCTGCTCGATTTAGAGGATCTCAAACAAGGAGTGAGCGAGGTATTTGTGCCGGCGAAGAAGGCGCTGCCTCTCGCTTGGATAGCAGCTACCGCATTGCTGCTGGTCGCGACATTGGTGCTGGCTATTGCGTATTTCCAGCGCGCCCCAATCTCGGTCCGCACCGTCCGCTCCACTATTCCCGCGCCGGAAAAGTCCAGTTTCAATTTCACCGGCATCAATGCCGGATCCCTTACTGTCTCACCTGATGGCCGTCGTCTAACGTTCATCGCACGCACGGCGGAAGGCAAAGACATCCTCTGGATCCGCTCTCTCGATAGTCTCGCAGCGCAAGCGCTCGTAGACACGGTTGGCGCCTCGTATCCGTTCTGGTCGCCGGACAGCCGGTTCATCGGATTTTTCGCGGATCGCAAGCTCAAGGAAATCGATCCTGCAGCGGGACCGCCTCTCACGCTTTGCGATGCCCCCGACCCTCGTGGCGGGACTTGGAATCAAAACGGCGTGATCGTCTTTGCTCCGGATAGTGCAGGTGCTTTACAACAAGTGTCTGCCTCAGGCGGCGTAGTGAGCGCTGTCACGAAGCGCGATGAGGCGCGAGGTGAACTGTCTGACCGCTGGCCCTATTTTCTTCCCGACGGCCAGCACTTTCTTTATCTCCGCCGGGGCATCACCGGCAGCGAGAGCGAGACAGCGATCTTCGTTGCTTCGCTCGCGTCGAAAGAGAGCAAACTGCTGTTGCGCGCCAGTTCAAATGTAGCGTACGCCCAGGGGTTTTTGGTCTTCCTGCGCGAGGGAAGGCTGGTGGCCCAGCAGTTCGACACCAACCGTCTGGAAGTGGCCGGAGACGCTTTTCCCATCGCCGAAGACGTGCAATCCGAACTATCGATGGCCAGAGGGGTTTTTGCAGTCTCGGAGAATGGTGTCCTGGCTTATCAGACGGGGTCTGTGAGAAATGGTTCAGAGCTCATCTGGTTCGACCGTAACGGCAAACGGCTTAGCGTGCTCGGCGATCTGGCCATCTACGATATTCCTCAGCTTTCACCCGACGGAAAGAGGCTAACCGCGGCCATCGTCGACCCGCAGAACGGGAATCAAGACCTCTGGCTGTACGAACTGGCGCGCGGCCTCAGGACCCGCTTTACCGTCGATCCGGCAGACGAGAGATCCCCGGCGTGGTCGCCTGACGGGAGCCACATTGTCTTTTGCTCAAACCGCAAAGGCCATTTTAATCTCTATCAAAAAGCTGCCAGTGGAGTTGGTAGCGAGGAATTGCTCCTCGAATCCAACCTTGATAAATTTGCGACCAGTTGGTCTCCAGATGGTCAATTCCTCCTCTATGACACCGTCGAGCCCAAGTCGAAGCGAGATTTGTGGGTCTTGCCGCTGACTGGAGATCGTAAGCCGTTCCAATTTTTACAAACCGAGTTCACCGAGGCTAACGGTCAATTCTCCCCTGACGGACGATGGATCGCATACAGCTCGGATGAGTCTGGCAGAAACGAGATTTATGTCATGCCCTTTCCGGGTCCTGGAGGCAAGCGGCAGATCTCCACCTCCGGCGGCTCACATCCGAAATGGCGGGGTGCCGGCAGAGAGATTTTTTATTTGGCGCCAGATAACAAGTTGATGGCGGCTGAGGTCAGCGGCCAGGGGGCGACTTTGGAGGTGGGGGCGGTGCGTTCCCTGTTCGAGGTCCGTCCGTATTTCGAAATCGGCAGTGTTTACGACCTGACTTCCGACGGCCAGCGTTTCCTCATCAATACTACCGTGGAACAGAAAGCCTCGGGCCCCATCACCCTCGTCATCAATTGGACTGCGGACTTAAAGCGATGACATTGAGTGCGGCGACGCTCGACGAAGGATTGGTAGTTTCACGCCTGAGTGCGGAGAAAGGAGGCAAGCTTTATCACGTTGCTCTAAAACTCGAGCCTGACTGCCTGCTTCTCTGTATCGACTAATCCCCTTGACCCCTCCTGCTTGTGAGGGGGTCATAACACGCACACTTCGCGGCGGCGCCACCCTTGATCTGCTTTTTCTTGCTGCTAGACAAATCCTTCATCGTCTCCTTATTAAACTTCAGCTTGCCGACCTGAACTCGGCCCTTCTTTAATCCCGTCTTAGACTTGGTGACCATCGCTTTTTTCTCCTTTCGCGTAAATACCACTGTTCATCATAATGATGAGAGGTTTCGGGGAAAAACGCTTCATCATGAAAATCACAGTGGGAACGCCGTGTTCCAAAGTCCTCTATTTGGGGTTTTCCTATCAAGGAAAGTATATAATGCGTTCCTCATAACACTTCAATTCAGCCGTTGGAGGTTCTATGTCCCGGCCAGTCGAACCTGCTCTCCTCTCAAGTAATCCGCTTCGTCGAAGAGAGGGCCTTGAGGTTTAACGCGTGGCTTGATTTTAGCGACTACCACCGGGCGCTCTGACCTGCGAGAGACTTATGGTAAACCCGATCAAACCAGCTGTGATTTCATATCACTCGCTTCGACATTTTATTCGGAGCGGTTTCCCTCTATATATAAGTTTGCTCACCCTTCTGGTCCCGACGATCACTGCATACGCGCGCAGGCATACTCTTAGGCTAACACTGTGGGCGCCACAGTCTATTGGCGCAAGGAGCACCGCAGGACAAAATG
>WNGF01009670.1_pt1 | contig 16650 bp, 13 predicted proteins | sample 5400641 | NCBI WGS metagenome assembly WNGF01 (sample SAMN13153371, study PRJNA577476) | soil metagenome | isolation source: 80 cm soil or saprolite under grassland replicate 2 | place: USA:California | collected 2016-06-15
GCGCCTGCCACCACCAGGCAGGTTCGCGAACCACCCAGGACGAGCCCCGCTTGCACGCATAGCGAAACTGGGAAAACACGCGCCAGCCAGCTATTCCGACTGCGAAGGGTAAAGGGCATCGCATCAAAGTGCTCCAGAACTCGTTGCGGGCTTGACGATGATGGATGCGGATTTCATCTCGTGCCTGACCTGAGTAGTGGTGACGGATCGTAACAACCGGAGAGAAGAGCACGTCATAGCCGCCCGCAACACATTGCAATGCACAATCCGGCTCTTCGTACATGTGGAAGAACCGCGCTTCAAAGCCGGATATTTTCAGATAGGTTGATCGGCGCAGCGCCGCACCGGAATTAGCGAACGAACGCGTCAAATGTTCCGAGCCAAAGTTTGTTTCCGCGAGCGTTTCGGGATACTCATCGGTGCGCTGAGGAAAATGGAGCACCGCCATTTTGGGCCGCTGTTCAAAGAACGGTACGATACGCGTTATGCAGTCCAACTGCTCCGGATAACTGTCGTCATCCAAAGCCAGCACCAAATCTCCTTTCGCCTCGCGCATCATACGATCGCGTGAAGCCACGGAACCAATTGCTGGCTGATTCACAATCAATTTCACATTGGGCACTGCCGAACTAACGAACTCAGCCGTGCCATCTGCGCAGCCGTCGGCTGTGATAAGGATTTCGTCTGGTGCCGGATCGAGTCTTCCCAACATCTGAATGGTTCGCCGGAGCTCGTCCAGGCGATTGCTGGTCGTGATCATGATACTGACGCGCATGGCCCCGGATTTTTGTGAGCACCTACATCACGTGAGACAGCTTGATCAATGCGAGACACCAGCTAGCCCAGCATGAATTCTTTCCTCAGGCTGGTCGTGAGCAGCCGTGTCCGCCGAACACGTCCCAAAAACATCCGAACGGTCTGCGTCCGAGACTGAATCCCGGCATTGTTGCCGTGGCCCACACGACAAACGGCGGCGTGGAACGGAACCGTCGCCAATGTGTGGCCCAGGTAGGCGAACTGTGCCGCGTAGCGTTGGTGGCAATCGTTTAAAAGCAACGTGCCGGTTCCCGCGCCTGGAATGAGCGAGTACTGGTCAGCAGCGGCAAATCGACAGCCGGCTTCGTCGAGCACGGCGCCTTCGACGTCGGTTAAAAACGGGCCCGTTTGATCCGCCAAGTCGCTTCGGATGATCAGGCAGGAACCACAAACCCGGTCAAAGTGCTCTGTACGCTGGACGAAATACCGGGAGCTTTCACGCCAGATCCAGCCATGTTTAATAAGATAACCAGCTTCATCTTTCGCCGAAACAATCCAGTCCACCAGCTTGGAACTGATAGGATCATCCCAATCCAACTTCATCACGTAATCCGGATTCCATACTGATTTTGCATAGTCCCAAGCCGCCGCCAGTTTGATCATCTTGTCTTTGACCGCCGCAAACCAATATCCGCGTTCCAGCGATGGCAGAGCATGATCGAGCGATAAGAATTTAAATGTAGGATGTTGCGGTAGCTGAAAATCTGGAGCTTCGTGGCCGGCCACTACTACACAATAATCTTGAACCGTTGAATTAAATACGGATGACAGTGTTTGCCGAAATAACGTGCAGGCCAGGTCCCAGTCTTTTGCCCTCCGAGCAGAAGCGATTGGAATTAAAAAAGCAATTCGCGGTTGAGTTCTCATTCGCCAAATTCGAATGCGAATTCCCTTCTCAGATTTTTCGTGATCAATCTGGACCTCCGGATTGTTCCTAAAATCATTCGCAGAGTTGGCCGCTCTGTTTTGAAGCTGGCTGAGTTACTTTCGGGATTGCCCGTGCGATAAACGACTGCCTTGAATGGTACGCTTGAGAGTTTGTGTCCCAGAAAAGCGAATTGGGCCGCGTAGCGTTGATGGCTGTCGTTCAGCAGAAGAGTGCTAGTGCCAGACCCGGGAATCAGCGAGTGATGGTCAGTCGCTGCGAAGCTGGAGCGTAGCTGATCGAAGCGCATGCCTTCCACCCCGGTACGAAAAGGACCTTCCTGGTCCGCAATATCACTTCTGACCACCAAACACGATGCGCATACTCGGTCTAAATACTCGGTGCATTGGAGAAGATAGCGCGATCCTGAGCGCCAAACCCAGCCGTGTTTTATAAGGTAGCCAGGTTCACGACCGAAATTCTCCAACCATTGAACAAGCCTTGCGCTGATTAGGTCGTCTGCGTCAAGTTTCATCAGATAATGTGGATTCCACCTTGATTTTGCGTAATTCCAGGCGGCGGCAATCTTTGCTAATTTATCTAATCTCCCACTAACTACTGCGTCTTCGTGATGCGGAATGTCATGATCAACTGACAGGAAGCAAACCTTATTAGATTCGAAGTTGAAATCAGGCGCTTCATGACCGGCCACAACCACACAGTAGCTTCCGCTAGTTGATTTTTGTACGGATTCGAGTGTCTGCCGCAGGTGGGCACAGGCTATGTCCCATCTGGACTTAGTCCTTCGGGGCGCGAATGGAATCAAGAATGCCACACTGGGCCTGCCATCGGTATTCATCCCTTGACCAGATTACTAACCCGCCGCCTGACTTTAGTACGAAGCCTTTGGCAATCCTCTTGTAGTACAGCGAACCACGCGCCCAGTTCCCCATGTCGGGTTCGATGATATTCTAGCCGGGCGATCGTGACCGGCCGGGAATACGCTTTGCGATCGAACAAGAACGATTTGCGCCCGCAAAAATGCGCTATTCGCGGGCGGTCAATCGTTTTCGGGAAATGCCAGCCGGCGGCACGACAATCTTCGACTAGTTCTTGTTTTCCGTGATGCTCCCAAATGTGTTGCAAATTGGACATCGCTGTCTTGATTTCTCCGCGTTGTGTCAGGGAGTGAACGTGATAATTGAGCATCCCCATTTCTCCCCATGCGAACAGACCGGGAACCTGTTTTTCCCACGATTCAACTTCGGTCCACCTCCGAAACGATATGGCGTTCCGCCGGCATGCGAACGCGCCCGCGGAAAAGTAGGCGTGTCCACTCCAGTCAAAGTTGGCGTCGAACTGCCGCAGCTTTTGCGGATCAAAATAGAAATGCGGAAGCCAGGGCGGAACTTCTGTAGCATCTGCGGGGATGGAAATTTCGCTCCAGAAAATTTGAAAATCGACGTCGGTTCGGATCTGCGGCGTAAAGTCGCCCCACACAATCGCGTCAGAGTCTAACCAAACGTAGCGCTCAAATGGCCCTTCCCACATTGCCGCCAGTTTCGCTTGATAATTTCCGCCAAGCAGTTTGCGCATTTCTTCGGATGGCAATTCCGCAACGCGCAGGACGATCAAATCGTATTCCTTCTCCAGATCAGAAACATCAAAATTGCCGTCGACCGTAAGGCATATCGGCACATCCGGGCAGTAGTGCCTCATGCTGGCCAGCGTAGCTTGGACCAGAAACTTGTCTCCGGCATGGCAACCGGTCACAAACCCAAACGGAGCCTGCACCTTCACGTTATCGTGGCTGGAGTGTGTGCGCGGCTCGTTCGCTCGAGACACATGCTTTCTCGATAAAGCTGCACAAATTTGCTGGCAAACGAAGTCGCAGCGTTGCGACTGTGCGCCGTTTCATGGGCAATGCGGCCTAGCTTTTCGCGAAACTGCGGCGATTCGCGTAAGTTGGTAATAGCTTCAAGTAACGCCGCGCCATCTTGTGCTCGACACAGGATCGCGCCCTGCCCATCAGGCGCAGCCTCGGGAATTCCGCCCGCTCGAAATGCTACAACTGGTATTCCACAAGCCATCGCCTCAACCAGCGTGAGCCCGTACGTCTCCATTAACGACGCGCTAACGAAAATATCTGCTGTGCCATAAAAGATGGCCCGCGCCGCACGATCGGTAATGCCACCAATCATCCGTACATTAAGGCCAACTGGTATATCGACTGCACCTTCTCCAGCGAGTAGCACTATCAATTTTTCGAGCTCTGGCAGTCGTGTAAGTTGTTCCAACAACCAGCGAATGTTCTTATTCGTGTCGGTCAGCGAAGCCGCCCCAGTAGCGATCACAAAAGCGTTCTGTTGGATGCCGAGGCTCTCACGACACTGTGCCTTCTCTCGCGGCCTGAAAATGTCCGTGTCGATTCCGGGCGTAATCACTCGTAAACCGCCGGAAGCCCTAACAACTGGACTTCGCTCAGCCAAATTCGCCAACCATTGACTGTTTGCGACAAACTGTACTCTGCGACTTTGATACGCCTGTAATTTTCGCCTGTGTTCGTCTTTGGCCAGCACTCGGTTAAACGGTGGCTTCAGGATCGGGCAAGGCGTGCATGTGTCGCGGTATCGATCGCATCCACGGTAAAGAAAGCAGCCGCCGCTGATGTGCCACATGTCGTGAACACTGATCACCACACCGATTCTGCCTGGCAGTGTTCCCAACCAGCTCGGAACGTCAAACCAATCGGCCACCGTGTGAAGATGTACCACATCGACTCCTTCCAAATTCTCGGCGGCCGGCGGCGACAACAGTCGCCGCGTTCCGTGCCACGGTTCAGTGGAAAACGAAACATAGAATCGGCGAATAACGCGATCTAAAAAAAGTGTGCCGTGTTCGGTTGACGGCGAGCTTTTGCAAAGCACATGGCTCTCAATCCCCTGCTCCGCTAATGCTGTGGAAAGAAGTGCCGCATATTCATAGCTACCGCCAGACGCATGGGTATTGAGATGCAGAATTTTCATCGCGTGGCTCAAGATGTGCCTAGGTCGAATTTCATTCTGTTAATCTCATGGTTGCGCTGGCGATAAAGCCGCCATCGCCTTGGCGCACTGCGAATGTAGTCGAACCAGTAACGCGCAACCTTCTCGTAAGCAGTCGATTTATCCCGTCTGCCGGTAATTCTGTAGAGCAAGGATGCCATTGGGAAAGCAAGCGCTCGCAACGGCGCGAGCGCATTTCGCCAAAAATTTCGGTGAGTCGATCTTTTGAAGTCAAACGATTGCCCGCTGAGCCGCAAGTACGCTTCTGCAGCAAATCGTTCAAATAAAACCTGAGCCGGTCCGGATGCTCCCCCGAGCCACGGCGCGGACGTAGTGTAGTGAAGCACGCAGTCCAGGTGGTTGTTCTGCTGCGCATCAAAGCGCCAGGACGCTCGGTTCCAGTATTCGGGTAACTCATCGATCTGTCCGTGGAGAAGAAAGTTGATGGCCGACTGGTCCCAAAACCGATAATTCGCCCTCCACACATTTAAGAACTCGATAGAACGTTCAAAAAAATGCTGCTTCCGCAGTTCATCGAGATTCATCAACATTACTCCGGAATTAAAGTAAGGTGTTTGGACAGGAAGCTTCATCGCCTTTGCAATGACCGGGGCGTCATCTGCCAGTGTGAGCGTCTCGGAGTCGCGAACCGCTGCTAGGACTTTGCCGGTTTCTAATTCGCGATCGAAAAGCTCACATAAATCGCGGAATACCAACACGTCACAGTCGAGATAGATTAAACGTGGCACATCCAACAAATGGGGAAGCAATATCCGGCAATAAGCCATGTATGATTGGCCCGGCCCCAGTGTCGCCTTACCAAACACAGATGGATCCACAGTCACAAAATCAAGGCGAAGCGGTTCGCCAAACCGGTCAGTCAATCTGGAAAGAATGTCTCTGGATGACTGAGAAATGCCGCCATCGAGCACTTTCAAATTTACTTTCCTTGTCGGGTTCAGCTGGCTGGAGGCGCTCGCCACCGCGCAATAGAGGCCGGGGAAGTAGCGTTCGTTACTAGCTAGGGCAATGACAACTGGTTCCATCGCAGTGACTACGTAAGATCAGCTGAAATTGTGACGGCGAACTATGCAGTTCCAACTGTCGGTCGTACATCTGACGCGCGTCGGGAGTAAATCGCTCGCTCGAGTGCGTCGATGAACTGCGCTTGAATGCGCTCGCGATTGAACTCGCCGGCAGCAGCCTCGCGAGCTGATTCCGCAAGACGCTCTTGTTTCACCGGCGAGGCAGCGAGCTGCTCCAAGGCCTCGCGTAGCATTAAGGGATTCGGATCTGTCACGCATAGCGCTCGGTCTCGCCGGTTGGCCCATTTTACGGCCGAGCAATATTCCGGTCCCCATATCACAACGGGCAAGCCAAACTGCATTGCATCAATCATCTTCGAGGGAAAACTGGTTATCATCCGCCGACGATGCGACGGAGCAAAGCTCATTGCGACTAAAGCAGCTTGAAAATCTTGAAGCGATTGCGCCAGTTCATTGGACGGAATGAATCCGCGATAAACTCCGCGGGAGCGAAACTCTTCCTCAGCCCCGGAGGTCCAAAGCGGACTGGGCCCGAAGACTTCCAAGCGGACGCGATCAGAGCCGTTTAGTGCACGCAACGCGCTTTCGATCAGCGGACCGTATTCGGAAAGGTTTCCAAAATAAGCAACGCGTAACGGGAGCTCGACACGACGTGCACGCTCGCTACAGCTTGCCAAAGACGGGGCGTCAGGAAGCACCAAGGCATTTTCAGGTTCACCTAACTCCCGCCGCATTCCATCGCTAACGCAGATTACCACATCGCTCGCCGCACATGTCTCGCGGAACTCGCGTTCGACTCGTGACCGGAATGCGAGCGGGATATCCGGAAAATCTGGCCACCAGTCTTGGAACAAACAAACCAGCGGCAGTTTAAATTCTTTTGCTATTCTCCTGGCTTGTATGTGCCACCAGCCATGAGCAACAGTGACGAGAGCATGAGGTCGAAACGAGTGAATTAGCTCATGGGCAATTTGGTTTGTAGGCAAAACTGGGAACAGGCATTCCCAAACCCGAGAGATAAACGGAAAACCAAGTTGTCGCAGCTTACCGATAACTTTCAAACGAAACGGGAATCGCTGCCAGGCGAGCACCTCACAGTGGATTTGCGGGTTTAATTTCAAATGGCTGTGTAAAACCAGTTCACCGCCTGAACCAAGCGCGTTTGGAACGACAGAAGACAGGACTAGCACTCTAATTGGATCCATGAATGCAGCGCAAAGTTAGCTACGTATCCACTCGGTTACGGATGACTTTTTCAATCTCGTCCACAAAGATCCCCTGCAACCGCTCAGGACTGAACAGCGTGTGATGTAATTGTCTGGCCTGTTGCGAAAGCTGTTGCCGCCACGCCGGGTCACCGGCGATTTGGCGACAAGCGGAAATGATTGCGTCAGGATCGTTCTCATTCACCACCGCTGCGCCACCGTGCTTTCGAGCGACGCGAACAGGCGTGCAATACTCAGGTCCCCAAAGAATCACCGGTTTTCCAAATGCGACGTAGTCCAGGAATTTCGTTGTGAAACTGGTGCGCATGAAGAGTTCGTGCTCGGTTTCAAAGCTCATCACCACCAGCAGCGCGTCGGCACTGGCCATTACGCCAGCCGCTTCTTCGGGCGATTTGAACCCAACATAAATTCCGTTGGCTTTCGCACGTTCTAGGATCTCCGGCGGCCAGTCGGCGTTTGGCCCGACCACGACAATTTCCAAGTCCTTTGTCCCCTCGATCTTTCTGATGAGCGAGCATAGCATTCGTCCGTAAAAATTTTGCACTGAGCCAACATAGACCAGACGGAATTTTCCGGTGGAAGGCGCCCTGGATTTTTCCGGCACACGATGTATACCTGGCATCGGATAAATCACATGGCTGTTGAGATGTCGGCCGAGCACTTCCCGCATTCCGTCGCTCGTGCAAAAAGCCAAATCACATGCCGCATAAAGCTCACGATACCGTCGGCTCAAACTCGGCTGCGTGGACGTGTGACCGTAGTGCCCCCTCATCGCGGGAAACCAATCGAGAAACAGTCCGACCAGCGGCAAACCGTGCCGTTGTGCTGTTTTTCGAGCAACGTGAGACAACCCACATTCCGCCAACGTAAGGACCACGTCCGGCTTGAAATCCTCGACCGCCGCTTCCAATGCGGCGTTAGTCGTCAGTGGCCAAATAAAGTTTTCGTAATCAGCGATCCATGCTGCCAATCGCGGACCGACCCGGCTTTTCCTTACCCGATCGACAAAGTACGGTAACCGGAGCGGCGTGTGTACTAAGGCATCGTGGGCAAAGTCTGCGTTGCTGGCGACGTGCAATTCAAACGGAGAACGCTCCACTAACATCCGGTGCATGACAATACGCACCCCGCAGTCGTTTTTGGGCGGCACAATGCTTACCAGCAGAACGCGAGGTTTGGCCGTCATGCAGCACCATCACTGGCTAATCCCTTTTCCTTGCCCAAGGCGCTGCGTCTAAACAAAAATCCAGGAAAACAGCGCCAGATCAATCCTTTGGTCCAAAAAGCCATCAGAAACAATCGTCCCTCCAATGTTAGCCGATGAGTGCCGCAAAAGTGAAGAAAGCCGGCTCGCTCCATTCTTGTTGCCGAAGACGCGCCGAACAACTTGCGATAGCGCCGACGGTACTCTTGGAACGCTGCACGGAAAGAAGAGATGTTTTCTCTGCTAAAGTCGAATTCCCATGATACAGAGGTCCAGCCGATTTGTTTTTTCAACACTTCTAATAAGAGTTGCCCGTGCGCCTTTGCCAGAACCTCAGCCGGCGTGAGATTTGGAAAAGCCTTTTCAAGTGCTTCCATGTAAACGCCAAAGGGAATGCGAAACAGGAACGGAGAATGGGGAGAGCGCGCCATACGATTCCCGTCGCAGCCGCTATAGGTCAAAGCGCGAAGCATCGCGCCAAAATCGAAACAGCAAATCCCAAACTCCCGGGATAGTTCGTAGCCCAGGATCTTGGCCCCTCCTCCCAAAGACAAGAAAAGCGTATCAAGTGCGTGCGCTTCAACAAACTGTCGCAGATCCTCTTTTACCAAGTCTAGGTTGGCATCAAGATCGCGCCCGTCGTTGCGAACTTGGTGATAGAAGACTTCTGCGCTTTCAGGCCAGTAGGCGGCCGCCGCTCGCTTAAACTCAGGTGTCTGTGACAGCAGTTCGAGTAAGCGCGCTTCGGCTCCGGCAAAGCCGATGCGGCGTTCGTCGCCGTAGAGCTTGAACTGCTTCTCAGTCCACGTCAGAAACACAAGCGACGTCTCCTTTGTGGGATTGCGATAAGAGCCTGGTGCCCTCTCGAGGACTAATTTCGAAACCAAGTACTCGTTAGGCCAATTTCCCTCATGGAAATCCACGTAGTCTGCTCTTTCGTAAGCTCTGCGCAATCGTTTCGCGTGCTTTCCGCTTAAGCCCGGATTCGTATACCCCTTGGTTCCGGAGATTGGTCCGTCCCGGAACTCGATTCTGTCCAGCCGCTGGCCCTGTTCGGCAAGCAAATAAGCGAGTTCCATGTCTCCCATACGCAAGAAGCAAAAAGGCCGGCGGCTGCGCATCAGTTCTGACAGGAGCTTCGCCTGGGCCGCGCGAGCCTCGTACCCATCCTTCTTTTCTCCAAATGGGCTTCCAGACGGCGGCGGACAATTCTGTAAAAGCTCTTCGTAATAGGTCACAGGGTTTATTGGTAACACTCGGACAAAAGCGTGTCTGAGAACCTTCTTTCGCTCATTTAGGTCTGGGTGGAATGATGAACTCACTCTGTCGTTGCTCCATCCGACACACTTCCTGAATCGGCCAAATCATTTAGGGCGCGCATTCTTCCGTCGGCCACAGCGCGAGCGATGGAGCGCTGTATTTTCGGCATCCTAAGACGCTTATACGAGTCAACGAAACGATCAACTCGGCATGGTTTGGATGGTATCCCCTGCCGCAACGCCATCAACATTGTTTCCGAATACGAGATGCTTTCGATCAGACGAAACAAGTAATCGTCGGTGAATCTTCGCCGTGAAATCAAATGCACCAGCCGGAGACTCGGAAATCTTCCTATGCCGAGGCCCATGTCACAGGCTGTGAAAGCCATGTCGATATCCTCAGATGAGTTCAATCCACTCCCCTTGCGACCTAGTTTGGAGCGAACCGGGTCAGCGGCGGCCAGGTCGGCGTATTGCCTCGCCACGATGCGGCGAACACACATGCCCGCGCCGGCTGGAGCAGCAGTGCGATCGTAATTGTTTGACCAGATTTCTCTTTGTAGCTTGGGCGGCATCCAGAAATCCCGCTTCCATTGTTCCTCGGGTTCTCCGCCTTCGAATTCGTGGAATTCCTGGCCCCCCCAGGCTCCCAAGTATGGGCATTTTTCGCTGATCCGCGCGCACTCAACGAGATAATCACGCTCCAAGACATTATCATCATCCACAAAAACCAGGATTTCGCCTTGCGCTTCGCCAATACCACGCAGACGAGCGGACGTGAGACCCACCTCGGTTTCTTCAACACAGCGGGCGTGAGGGTGCCATGACAAGTCACAGGTTCCCGTCAAAGGAATACGCGAGGCATTATCAATCAAAAGAAGCTCCCATTCGGAACGAGAAAGGTCCTGCTCTTTCAGCGCCTGCAAGACCCGCGCAAGATAATCCATGCGAGGGTTGTGAGAACATATTATCACGGAGAACTGCATCAGATATTGCTAGGACAAATGGATCAATCGGCTACCGTCAACGACTCGCTAACTTCTTGTTTCCTGCTACGCGCCAACAGGGATTTCACAGCTTCAAAAACGGTCTGCTCGTCGAGCTTCTGCATACAAGCAATGTCGTTCGGACAACCGTCAAACCAGTGGATGACTGGGGTTCTGTTGTGACAAAACAAGCAGGGAACATCGCCGAACAACCCAATCGCTTGCGAATCCGGTGGTAATCTCGAAGCAGGGTCTAGAGGTCCGAACAATCCGATAACAGGTGTCCCAACAGCTCCCGCCACATGCACCGGACCTGAATCAATGGAAACAATCAAGTCACAAACGGCAATCAGCGCCACGAGTTCCTCCCCCTTAAGCTTACTGGCCAATGATTTCACACCCGTTAGATTGTCGTATTCAGAAGATCCGTCGCCTTTATTGGTGCCGAACTGTAGGATTACAGCGTCGTACTCTGAATGAATTTTGTTGATTAGCTTCTGCCATTTTGAGGCTTCCCATTCTCTCACGCGCCAACTGGGCCCGGGATTGATGCCGATAAGGAGACCCTCCGCCGTCCTTTTGCTATCCAATCCATATGTAGTACGCCAAAAATTTTGACGTTCCGCGGGAATGTAAACGGGTAGAGCCACCATTTATTTGCGTAGACCAAGTCCGCGGATCGCGACATTACGACGACCTCTCGCCAAACTGGCGCCGTGATAAAAACCAGCAAGTTTCCGGCGTGGCGACGACGCACTTCCTCGCACATGGGTAGAGTGCAAAGCACGTCCCCGATCCCGCCGCAACGGCAAACGATGACGGCCTTCTTGCGAAACCGAGCGCACTGGAACACCAGCCAAAGGGTGAAAGGTATCCACCCACGGGCGCGCAGCTTAAAACGGAAAAAGCGACGCCACCAGGGCCTTAGTGCCGAACGCACCGGACCAGGTAACAATGAAACGACAAATTCTCGGACACCACGTGGGCGAGATTTCTGACTAACGAACGAATCGTCAATCAGCGCCGCGGTTTTTCGTAAAACGAATTCGATAAAGCATTCGACACCCTTCGAAGGGTCGTACGTCTGATCCACATTCGGGCCTAACGAATAGTCGTAGTTTGTATCAACAAGGCGGCAAAGTAGCAGTTCGCACGGCGTGTCTGTGTTCAAAAACTGCTTGAGCCATTCTGGTAGCTTGACATGAAAACCGAGATGCGGCGCTACCGTGCGGCAGGTCTGATCAAGACTCCAAGTCGACCTATGCCCGGTGTTGTATTTGCTCGGCCAAACCGTCTTTTCATAAAGTTCCCAGTCCGGCACAGTCGCCACGATGTATCCGCCCGGCTTGAGGCAGGCAATCCATGATTGCAGCATCAGGTGCGGCGCGAGTGCGTGCTCCAGTACTTGAGAACCGTGGACCAGGTCAAACGTGCGATCAGGAAAAAACTTCCGGAGATCGTCCCCGCCACCGTCCGGCAGATCAAATGCTGTAGCGCCGGGTAACGGATCATCGCCGCTCCCTACATCGAGCATATCGCCCTTAAAAATATCGCGCCAAGGGAAACCGCCAGAGTCAGCTTCTGCAAGCCGACGACTCATGGCTTTGGTTGTCTCCTTCACTTGGAAATCTAGTCGATGGCTTAACTCCGAGGCTGCTCAACGGGCGCGGAACACGACGATTTCAACAACACTTGGCCTTTCTAATGAGAAACTCGATGGTCAGTTACACTCACTTTGCAGCCACCGCAGTAGCGGGGATTTCACTAGCCAGATCAATTAGTTGGTCGCAATTCGCTACAGCACTGAGGCGATGAGCGGCCACGACCATGGTGAGCTTACCCGCAACCCTGCGCAACGCTTCAAGCAGCTTTGCTTCGGTTGCCACATCCAGCGCGCTCGTTGCTTCGTCCAGAATCAACAACGATGGACGACGGTAAAGAGCGCGCGCAAGACCGATGCGCTGGCGTTGCCCGCCAGAAAGGCGGATACCGCGCTCCCCGACCCTCGTGTCCAACCGATCGGGCAATTCCGCTTCGATGAACTCGAGTACCTGCGCCATGTCACAAGCTTCGCGCAAGCAGGCCGGATCGATCTTCTCATCCGGCAGACCGAACGCGATGTTGCGCGCGATCGTGTCGTCGGTGAGAAAAATATCCTGTGGCACATAGCCGATGGAAGCCTGCCACGCAGGGACGAGCGCCGGTGTAAGCGGTCGGCCATCGACCAGGATCTCGCCTGCCGTTGGATGATAGAGGCCAAGCAAGAGGTCAACGAAGGTTGATTTTCCGGAACCGGTCGGACCAACCACACCCACCGAAGTGTTCTTGGGAATGATGAGAGAAAGCCCCTTCAACGCTGGCCGCGATGCGCCTGGATAACGGTAGCTGACTTCGCGCAGAGTGATCGCGTCATTCCAATGAAAAGGCGTTGTTGGAGCGGCAGTGTGAGCAATTGTTGCAGGCGATATCGACTTGTCAGTCTCCGCGGCAACAAATTCATCATATACCTCGTCCACCGCGTGGCGCATCGAGCTGACCTGAGTAAGCTGGCCGTAAAGCAACTGGAGCGACGGGAGCAGGCGATAGCCAGCCAGCGCCATTACGCCGAGATTGGGAAGAATATCTGAGAAATCGCGTCCTCTCGCTGCAAGCAGCAACACGGCCACCACGAGCCCCCCGAAAGCGAGCGGTTCCACAAAATAGCGAGTGCTGTTGGCAATCACAGGCACGCGTGCATACATTCGCGCTAGCACTGCGGAATGCTTTCCGAATCGGCTGAGGAAATGTTCCTCAACGCGATGAACTTTCACTGGCTTGATCCCGCCAAGCATCTGTTGCGCTTCGCGATAAGAACCGGCGACGGATATCTTTAAGCTTTCGTCAATCTCTCGACGTTTCCGCGCAAGAAGTCGAAAGATGATGACGTAGTAGGCGCCAAGCACGATTGCGGCCGATAGAGCGATCAGCGGCTGGACCAAAAAGAGCGTCGCCAATAGAAGCACTGCGGTGAGCACGCGCGCGACTGTGTCCAGTAACGGGAGCAGCACCCCCCCAGTGTAGTTGCTTACATCGCCGAGAATTTTTTTGAGGAGATCGCCCGAGTTGCGCTGAAGAAAATAGGTGTATGGCTGTGATGCCATTCGACGCAGCAACCGCACGCGCAACCAGTGAGCAAAGTTTTGGGCATAACGAGTGCGCGCGTACTCCGATATCAGGTTCACTGCGTTTGATAAGAGCAGTGCAACAATGGCGATGATCCCGGCGACCAGAAGCAGTTGCCGGTTTTCCATCGGTGGAAACAACTCGAGGAAACGCATGCCGAAATGAGAGCGACGGATGCGCTCGGGGTCGGCAGCAATCGCCAGGAATGGGAAGATTGATGTGATGCCAATCACTTGGAAAAGCGCCTGCGCAAGCGAAAGCGAAAAAACGGCGCCCAGCTTCGCTCTACCGTATGGCCACGCGAGGAAGAGAACGCGACGAATCAGGTCGGCAACGTTATGGATAAACCGGGACAAGGCGGTTCCGAGTTACACGTTGAAGAGAAATGGCAGATTGCATCTCGCAACGGCAGGATTTGCCAATTATCTGCGGGAAAACTCAGGTGTCAAAGATTACCGGAGGACTGGGGCTGCTTGCTGTGCTGGAGCCTTGCGCGTAGCAGTGTGGACCAGGCGCCGCGCCGTAGCGGATTTGGCGCAGGACGCTGATAACTGATCACCGATACTGGACACCCGGAAGTGGATAATTCTGCGCGATTCCTGCAGCGAGAATCAAGGCTGGTAATCTCGCAACATGGGCCGTCACGCCCGCATCATGGCCTAATGTTCGAACGAAACCGCGCCGTAGTTGCAGCGTCGGCTGAAGCGATTTGTTGGGTGTCGCCTAGTCCTTTCTCCAATACGTACCGGTCCAATCCACTACTTTCATTTCTGAAACTATCTCATTCTGTGTTCTAAAGTCATGCACTGCGTTTCTGCACCCGGGCAAAGCATAGTCATCTATGATGCAGAATCCACCTTTCGAAAGTTTTGGATATAGATTTGTCAAGGCATCCATAGTCGATCCATACATGTCTCCATCAAGACGGAGAATTGCGAGCTTTTCAATGGGGGCGTTGGGAAGTGTGTCCTTAAACCATCCCTTCAAAAACACTACAGAGTCGTCAAGGAGGCCATATTTCCTGAAGTTATTCTCAACCCGCTCTTGAGAAACCGCGAGGTATCGGTGGACATGCAATTGATCACCTTTATCAGCAGGAAACTTCTCTGGATCTGGCTTCGGCAATCCCGCGAACGAATCTGCGACATAGATTTTGCGATCCTCAATGCCATAGGCAGCGAGAATAGCACGCATAAGAATGCATGCTCCTCCTCTCCAAACTCCAGTTTCAATCAAGTCACCTTCTACACCCTCTCGTATTACCGTTTCAACACAGACCTGGAGATTATCAAGACGCTTATAGCCAATCATCGTATCAGCATATACTGGCCAAGCCTTCCCTTCCTCCCTTTCATCGGCAGTATAGTTTCTCGCTTGGACAATCTGAAGTTTTTTAGACCTGAGAATTCGGGAAATGCACGATATAGCGAATCTCTTGAGAGGGGGTCTTACGTAGTTGAAGGTGTCGAGCGGAATGGGTAATTCCGGCCATAGGGTGCAGGTTAGAGCCTTCTTCATCAATTCAAGATATAGGTCCTCGGGTCTTCTTTTCATTGCGTACCTCACGTCGTTTTCAGACACCTAAGCGTAATCAGCCCGTGACCGAAACGACGTTCACGGACGTGGACGCCCGGCGCTATGAAGAAAAGTGATATTACGGCGTCCTTGAACTGGCCGGTTTGTTCGTGCGTCTCGATCACATTGCACGCTTGATCACAAAAGCGAATCACAGCGTCATGTGGGTGGCTGTAGAATTTCGCGTACTCGATTGCATCCAGGGCTTGTTCGTACCACAGCCGACCGAATGGCAGCGCATCGGAGATTAGATCGAAGCCGCGCTTATCGGACCGTGGTCGCACGTCGTAAACGTGTGTTGGAGACGTCGCTGACATCCTGCCCATCTGTCCGGCTGTATGCGGTGCGAATGATGGGCACAGAAGATATGGTTCTGCAAGTCTCATCTGTGCCCAGTTGACCTAGACGCGACACCGGCTCAGGCCAGCACGAAAAAAGTCGGACACTGGAACTGCGTAATTCTGCGCGATTGGTGCACTGACCACCAATCACCGATAAACTTGGTCCTCATTTCTCATCGGCGGCCGCATCTGCGTAGAGTCTTTTAACTTTCTCAGCTCCGGTGTTGGCATACCAGCAGTTGAAAAGCAATATGTCGCCGTGCCGGACGGCATTTAGCAGCGCGGAGTGATCCTCGGGCCGATCGCCTTCAGGCGCCATCAGCACACTAAACGCGTTTGGGTACACCAATCGCGCGCCAACTGGTGTCGAGGTTATCTTGTGATGCACATAGGAATTAAGCGGAGCCGAGTACGCGAAGTAACGCATCGATTCGTTTTCGGGAATCAACAAGACATCGGGAAACGCTTGCGCGACCGCTTTAAAAACGTCCGGATTAAGTGACCCACTTACGGTCGCGGTTGAATCCACATAGAAAAGCGTGCAACCCCATCGCTGCTTCGCGTACGCGATCCTTTCCCGAAGAATCTGGACCGCGTTCTCGTCCTCGGCAGCTTGGTGCACGGGCTTGCCATCTACCATCGCGATTTGTTGCGGCCGAATGCAGACACCCACTCTTAGTCCGGCAGCGCGAAATTTTTCGAAGTATTCGTCAATCACGCTTTTTGCGCCGCTATCTTTAAACTCCATTTCCGGCGCGAGTGTCGGAACAAGGCGCGGGTCGCCGTAATAACAGGCACCGGGAAACTCCTCGCCTTCCGGGTCCCAGGTGATCATTCCCTGAGCTCCAGTATCCTTTAGGACTTGAACGCTGTTATCGGCCAGCTTAAGAAGCGCGGCTCGAAAAGCTATTTTGCCTTTGTCATTGGTAATGTCGATCTCGCCGAAGTTCATGGTCCAGCGGCGCGGGTTGCTCGCCACGTTGATTTGCGGGCCGGCCAGAAAGATCGCGCCAATCGGGCGTCGATCTTTCCAGTTTACCTGGAATGGATACTTGCTCGCGTACCGTTCCAGAACGTCGCCTGAGAGATCCTCGATGCGCGCATCTGCCGGGCCGAAGCGCATCGA
>WNGF01005808.1_pt1 | contig 16647 bp, 10 predicted proteins | sample 5400641 | NCBI WGS metagenome assembly WNGF01 (sample SAMN13153371, study PRJNA577476) | soil metagenome | isolation source: 80 cm soil or saprolite under grassland replicate 2 | place: USA:California | collected 2016-06-15
CAGAGCAACGCCGTTGTCGTGCACGGCCGGGCTGGCGTGTTGCTCATCGACCCCGGGGTGCACGGCTACGAAATGGCCTGCCTCGCGAACGACCTGTCCGATTTGGGCCAGACCGTTGTGGCAGGCTTCTCGACGCATCCGCATTGGGATCACCTGCTCTGGCACGCCAGGCTCGGCGCGGCGCCCCGTTACGGCACGGCGCGCTGCGCGGCTACTGCCCGAGATCGGCTGTCGGGCGGGGTGGATGCGGTCGCAAAGGCCGCCGGCATCCCCGAGCAGGTACCGCTGGACCTGCTCGGCCTCATCACCGGCCTGCCCGCCGAGACGGCGCAGATTCCCTGGGATGGCCCTGGGGTCCGGATCATCGAGCACCAAGCGCATGCCCCGGGCCATGCGTCGCTGTTGATCGAGGAACGCGGGGTTCTCGTCGCCGGCGACATGCTTTCTGACGTCCTGATTCCGATGCTCGACATGAACGCCGCTGACCCGATCGAGGACTACCTCGCCGCGCTGCGGCTGCTCGAGGGCGCGGCGGGCGACGTCGATGTCCTCGTCCCTGGCCACGGGTCCATCGGCGGAGCTGATCAGGTACACGCACGGATCGACCAGGATCGGGCGTACGTGCACGCCTTGCGCGACGCCCGTGTTCCCAGCGACCCGCGGGTCGGCCCATCGGCCAAGGACGGTTGGGACTGGGTGGCCGGCGTGCACGCACGGCAACTCCAGCGCCTCGCCCGAAGAAGCGAGCGCGACGGGACGCCCGGCTAGCGATCGGTGTGCGAAACGACGCCAAGATGGAGGACGTCGCATCAGTCGCGCATGCCGCGATCGTCAAGCGTGATTGGGCCCGCTCCAGCCGCTGCTGCATCCGTACTTGCACTGGGTGCAAGCGGACGGTCAGGTTGTGCGAGGGCGGACCATGGTCATCGGCATGCTGCAAGCGATTGGCATATCCGGGCCCCCGGCGTCCGTCGAGTTGCGCGACGGCCAGGTCTACCGCTGGTACGTCTGAGGGTGCTCCGATTCCCGCTCGTGGATCCCATCCGAACGCCAGCGGCGCCATCTCCATTAGGGCTTGCAGCGGGACGATCGCGGAGCGACCCTCTGCAACTGGTGCACATTCCCCCCGGGGTTGCTTTGAGCAGGAGCCGCGCGGGCACGAGAGACCGCGGTGCTTGTCCCGACAGGTGTTCGCATGCAACGATCTGACGATGTCCGTGGCCGGCCATCAGACGTTGCGGGTGCTCGACGGTTCTTACGTTCTTGATCGTCCGGCAGACGTCACCGAGGTTATTCCGCGCGCGGACGTCCTCGCCGTTGTGTTCGGTCCGGACGGATCCACGCTGGCGGCCGGTGGCGTGCCGGTCTGGGTGGTTTCGAGCTACGACGGCGACCTCGTTCCGACCGATCGGTTGGATGAGGCTTCCGAGGTGCTGCAGGCGGCCGGCCACCAAGTCCGGCGGTGACCGGGATGTCGGGCAGCGGGTGGCGTACTGCCAGGTGAGCATGGTCCGGGCCGCTTGCTCGTCGAGTAGATCGCGGTGACTTCATGCCGGCGTTGTTGATCAGGACGTCACGAGGCCCGTAGCGGCGGCGCACGCGCTCGGCGCCTGCCGCGCCGCTGCCGTCGTCGGTGACGTCGATCCGGACGTACCCGGCGCCGAGTCCGTCGGAGGCGGGCTGGCCGGCTGCTGCGTCGCGGGCCGCCGAGCAGGGCGGTATGGCCGGCGGTGAGAAGCGGGCGGGCCGTCTCGCGGCCGGGCCCTTGTTGGCGCCGGTGATCAGGGTGACGGGAGCGGAGGCGACGAGCTACTCGATGACACATCGATCGCCTGGTGGGGCGCCGACGGGCCCGGCTTCGACCGGCGGACCCCGACGGTCATCGTCTCGCACACCACTCCCGACGACGTGCCCGCTGGCGGCGTCTACACCTTCGTCCGCAGCCCACGCGAGGCCGCCGAGGTCGCCATCGGGCTTGCCGGCGGCAAGGACGTCGACCTGTTCAGCGCGAGCATCGGCGGCCAGCTGCTGCGCGCTGGCCTCGTCGACGAGGTGCGCATCCACCTCGCTCCGGTCCTGCTCGGCGCCGGCACCCGCCTGCTCGACGACGACGGCCACATCCGCCTGCAACCGACCCGCATCACCGAGAGCAGCAAGGCGACCCACCTTCGCTACCTGGTGCTGACGGTCGACGGGACGGGCTGACGTGTCCGCTCGGTCGATCGTGCCGCGCGGCCCGTCGAAGTCGCGGAACAACAGCGGGACCTGTTCCGATGTTGGATCGGGCTGCGGCACACGATGACCCTGCCAATTTGTTGACGCAAGACAACCTCGCCGAGCTCGTCATCGGGGTCGACACCCACAAGCACACCCACACCGCCGCGGTCGTGGTCGCGGCCACTGGTGCGGTCCTCGACCGCGCGACCGTGCCGGCCACCCCGGCCGGCTACCAGCAGCTGCTGCTGCTGGCCGGCCGCCAGCCTGGCCGACGGGTGTGGGCGATCGAGGGCACCGGCGGCTACGGCGCCAAGTCCGACCCCATCGACGCCCAACGCCAGCTCCACGCGCTGGTCACGGCCGCACCCGAGACCCTGCGCGGGCGCCTGCCGGGGCTGTCGACCCGCGAGCTGGTCACCGCCTGCGCCCGGCTGCGCCAACGGGCCGACTTCGACGCCGAAGCTGCCGCGACCGTGGCCAGCCTGCGCGCCCTGGCCCGCCGGATCCGCGCGTTGGACACTGAAGCGGCCGAGCACACCCGCGCGATTACCAAGCTGGTCCGGGCCTGGCGGCCCGACCTGCTCCGCCGGCGCGGGGTCGGCCCGATGGTGGCCGCCATCCTGCTGTGCGCCTGGTCGCACGCTGGCCGCTGCCGCTCCGACGGCGCGTTCGCGATGCTGGGCGGCGCCGCGCCGATCCCGGCCTCCTCGGGCCAGACGGTGCGCCACCGGCTCAACCGGTCCGGAGACCGCCAACTCAACCAAGCCTTGCACCTGGTGGTCCTGACCCGACTGCGCACCGATCCGGCCACCCGCGCCTACGCCCAGCGGCGACGCGCCCAGGGCAAGACCAACCGCGAGATCAAGCGCTGCCTGGTGCGCTACGTCGCCCGCCAGCTCTACCGCCTCCTCGAGGCCCAGTCAGCAGTTGACGCGACATAGGAGCGTCCGCGGGACAGACCAGGTCCTCGGGAAGTGACCACGCAAACTGGCCGCTTGCCCTTGCCGTGTGGGGCTGGCAGGCCTCGAACCTGCGACCTAGCGGTTATGAGCCGCTTGCTCTGACCGACTGAGCTACAGCCCCGCGTCCATCTAATGCCATCCAGTTATGAGTCCGCTGCTCTGACCGACTGAGCTACGGGCCCTGCCTGGGGTTCTCGCGCCTCTTGGTCGCGCCGGACCTACAGCCGAGCTGCCAGCCACAGGGCCGTTGAAGGCGGCGATCGCTCCGTGCGGCATCGTAGTCCCCGCGACGCCATCGTGGTGGCCCCTGGCGGGTCGGCCGGCGGCAAGCCGTCGCGGAACGCGCCGACGGTGCAACCGGTGGTCCTGAGCTACCCTGGGGCGCGTTTCCTACCAGCCACGGGAGTCGCCGACGTGCCGGAGCGCAACGACCAGCCACCACCGTACCGTCCGGGCCAGCGAGGGTCCGAGCAGGCGGCGGGGGGCGCCCGGCAAGGCGGTCCTGCGGACGGCGGGGCGGCGCGGCCGGCCGACGGTGGGCTGGGGATTCCTCCTGGCGGCACCGGCGGGTTGCGCCCGGGGACACCGCCGGACGGGAGCGGGCCACGCTGGGTGCAGGCGGCACCGCCGGAGGCGCCGTGGCCGCAGCCGGAAGGCGGGCAGCCCGCCTGGACCCGCCCGGGAAGCGGGTCGCCGCCTGGCTGGACCGAGCCCGGCCCTCCCCCCTCACCGCCGACACCGGAGTGGACCAGGCCGTTCGGCGGCCTGCGGCCGCCCGAGCCAGGCGACGGCGGCAAGCGGCGCTTCACCCGGAAACCGCCGCCGCCCCCGACCGCGGGGGGTCGGGTGCTCGGCGCCGAGCTGGCGCTGGTGCTGCTGCTGGCGTTCGCCCCTGGGCTGCTCGGGCTGTTGCTGCTGGCGACGAGCGGGCACGGTCAGGCGGCATCGATCGACAAGCTCGGCCCGGCCATCGGCGCGAGCATCTTCGACACCTTCCTGTCCTGGACGCCGGTGCTCGTCCTCGGCTACATGCTGGTGCGCAGCGGCGAGGGGTACGCGGCCATCGGGCTGGGACGCTTCGACCGCTGGGACGCCGGCGCCAGCGCCACCCTCTCGATCGGAAGCTGGATCCTGGTGTTCGTGCTGTCGATCGTGTTCAGCCACCTCGGCTCGCGTGACGTCGACTTCCTGCCGAGGGCGCTGCCGCTGTGGTTCCGGGTGACGGACGCGCTGGCGATCGCCTTCACGGCCGGGATCACCGAGGAGGTGGTGGTGCGCGGCTACGCCCAGACCCGGCTGGAGCAGCTCAGGGCGCCGACCGCGGTGATCCTGCTGCTGCCCACGGGCCTGTGGGCTGCGCTGCACCTCTACCAGGGCGTCGGGCCGGCGGTGACGATCCTGTGCCTCGGGCTCGTCTACGCGCTGTACTTCCACCGCACCCGGCGCCTGTGGCCGCTGGTGGTCGCGCACGCGGCGTTCGACCTGACGCAGCTCGTGCTGATCCTGCTCACCAGGAGCTGAGACCGGTCAGCGTTGCTGGCCGTCGTGCTCCCGGGCGACCCGCGCCAGCCTTCGCGGGTGGTGGGCGCCGGCGGGATCGCGGGCGGGCCGGTCGACCGCCCGGTAGAAGGAGCGCTTGACGGTCTCGGCCGAGGCGACGTAGGCGAGGGTGATCGCCGCGAGGGCGGCCACCATCGTGGCCGGCAGGGGGACCAGCGCGAGCGGCTCCGCCAGCGGCCGCAGGTACGGCAGGGCGAGCGTGACCGCCGTCACGGCGAGCGAGGAGAGCAGCAGCCCCGTGCCCGGCCGGCTGCGCAGGGCGGGCCGACGGGTGCGCAGCACCAGCAGCACCGCCAGCTCGGTGAGGGTCGACCCGACGAACCAGCCGGTCCGGAACAGGTCCGGGCCGGCGTCGAACAGGTGCAGCAGCACCGTGAAGGTGAGCAGGTCGAAAGCGGAGCTCAGCAGGCCGAAGACGATCATGAAGTCGCGGATGAAGCGGATGTCCCAGCGCTGCGGGCGCTGGCGCTGCTCGGGGTCGACCGCGTCGGTGGCGATGGTGGTGCTCGGGATGTCGGAGAGGAAGTTGAGCACCAGGATCTGCCGTGGCAGCAGCGGCAGGAACGGCAGGAAGGCCGAGGCGGCCGCCATGCTGGCCATGTTGCCGAAGTTCGCGCTGACGGTGGTGAACACGTACTTGAGCGTGTTGGCGAAGGTCTGCCGGCCCAGCCGCACCCCCTCGGCGAGCACGCCCAGGTCCTTGTCCAGCAGCACGATCGCGGCGGCGCTCTTGGCGACGTCCACCGCGGTGTCGACCGAGATGCCCACGTCGGCGAGGTGGAGCGCGCCGGCGTCGTTGATGCCGTCGCCGAGGTAGCCGACGGTCGCGCCGCCCTTGCGCAGGGCCTGGATGATGCGCTCCTTGTGGAGGGGGTCGACCTCGGCGAACACCTGGACGCCGCGGCCGGCTGCGACCAGCTGGTGGTCGTCGAGGCGGTCGATCTCGCCGCCGCTGAGCAGCCCGGCGGCGTCCATGCCGACCGCGGCGGCGACGTGCGCGGCGGCCAGCCGGTTGTCGCCGGTGATCATGCGCAGCTCGACGCCGGCGGCGGCCAGCTCGCCGAGGGTGCGGCCGGCGTCGGCCTTCGGCGGGTCGAGGAAGGACAGGAACCCGAGGAAGGTGAGCTCCCGCTCGTCGGCGACGCCGACGTCGTCGCGGCCGGGCAGGTCCCGCTCGGCGACGCCGAGGACGCGGTAGCCGGCGTCGCTGAGCTCCCGGTGGCGCTTCTCGAGGTCGGCGTGGAGCTGGCCGATCGGGACCGTGCCGTGCGGTCCGAGCGCGTGGCCGCAGACGGCGAGGACCGAGGCGAACGCCCCCTTGGTAAGGAGCAGGCGGCCGTCCGGACCGTCCACCAGCACGCTGAGCCGCTTGCGGCTGAAGTCGAACGGCACCTCGTCGAGCGCGCGCCAGCGCGGGTCGGGGTGGCCGCGTTCCAGGATGGCGGCGTCGATCGGGTTGTCGAAGCCGGTCTGCAGCCCGGCGATCAGCGTGGCGCGCTCGGCGACCAGCCGGCTCTCGCCGCCGGCCAGGTCGAGGGCGGCGTGGAGCCGCACCGCACCCTCGGTGAGGGTGCCGGTCTTGTCGGTGCACAGCACGTCCATGGCGCCGAAGTCCTCGATGGCGTCGAGGCGGCGGACGATCACGCGCCGGCTGGCCATGCGCCGCGCGCCGGTTGACAGGCTGACGGCCACGATCGCCGGGAGGAGCTGCGGGGTCAGGCCGACGGCGAGCGCCAGCGAGAACAGCAGCGAGTCGACCACCCGGCGGCCGAGCAGCAGGTTGACCACCAGGATGGCGGCGGTGAGCACGGCGGTGACCCTGGCCAGCAGCAGGCCGAAGCGGGCGATGCCCTGCTCGAACCCGGTGCGCGGCGCCACCTCGTCGAGCCGGCGGGAGAGCCTTCCCAGCTCGGTGCTGGCCCCGGTCGCGACGGCCACGGCGTCGCCGCGGCCGCTGACCACGTGGGAGCCGAGGAACAGCGCGCTGTGCCGCTCGGCCAGCGGCGCTTCGGCGGGCGCCGGGTCGGGGTGCTTGTGCCGCGGGAACGTCTCCCCGGTCAGCGCGGAGTCGTCGACCTGCAGGTCGTGGGCGCGCAGCAGGCGGCAGTCGCAGGGGATGAGGTCGCCGGCGTTGAGCACCACCAGGTCGCCTGGCACCACCTCGGCGGGCTGGATCTCCACCTCTGCGCCGCCACGGCGCACGTCCACGCCCACCTGCACCAGCGCCAGGAGCTGCTGCAACGCGACGCCGGCGCGGTGCTCCTGCCAGAACCCCAGCAGCCCGCTGAGCACCACGATCGCGAGGATGATCAGCGCGTCGGCGAGGTCCTTCAGCACGATCGCCAGCACCGCCGCGAACAGCAGGATCAGCACCACCGGGTCGGTGAAGCGCCGGGCGAGCTGCGCCAGCGTGCCGCCCCGGCGCGGCGGCGCGAGCTGGTTGGGGCCGTAGCGCGCCTGCCGCAGCGCGACCTCACCGGTGGGGAGCCCGGCGTCGCTGCAGCCGAGCTGGCCGAGCACCGCGGCGGCGGGGAGCGCCCAGAAGCGCTCGATCGCCGGCGTGGCGCCCGCGAGGCCGGCGCGTGCCTCCTGCAGTCCGCTGCGCCGGCGCGGCATCGCTCAGCTCCTGGAGGCCGGGTCCTGCCTGGCCTCGCCCTCCTGCCCGGCCTCGGCGGGCGGACGGTTGCGGCGCAGCGTCGGCAGCAGGGCGAGTCCGACGCCGATCGGGATCCAGTGGCTGACCAGCCGCCATCCGAGCACGCTGGCGGCGGCGACGCCGCCGGGCACGCCGCCGGCGACCAGCGCGGCCGTCATCGCGGACTCGACCAGGCCGACCCCGCCGGGCGTCAGCGGCACCGACGCGGTCCACTGCCCGAGCACGTAGGCGAGCGGCAGCCCCCACTTCGGCGCGCCGGGTCCCAGCGTCGCCGCGATGGTGCCGAGGACGGCGAGGTCCAGCAGCCAGTTGGCGGCCGCCCAGACGGCGGCGCGCCGCAGCACCGCCGGCTCGTGGGCCAGGTCCCTGAGCCCCTGGGCCGACCTGGTGACCTGGGCGCCGACCGCGGCGGGGTCCAGGTGCCTGCGCAGCGGGCCGCGAGCGACCGCCGCGGCGGCGCGCTCGGCCAGACGGCCGAGCGCCTCCGGCCGCCGCAGGGTCGGGCGGGCGGCGAGCGCCACGGCCAGCACCAGCAGCGCCGCGAGCCCGGCGGCGCCGAGCACGACGCCGCCGCCTTCCCCGCCGAGCAGCGCCAGCAGCGCCGCGAACGGGAACAGCAGGACGAGCACGGCCGAGGAGACCAGGCCGCTGGCCGCCAGCGCCGCGGCCGTCGGGGCGGCGGAGAAGCCGAGTCCGCGCAGCTCGGTGGTGATCACCGCCAGCGCCGACATGGAGCCCCCGGGCAGCGTGCGACCCAGCGCGTAGCCGGCGAAGGTGACCCGCTGGATGAGCCTGCGGGCGACGGGCTGGCCGGTGGAGACGAGCACGGTCCGCACCAGCTCGGCGTAGGCGAGCAGGCTCGCCCCCTCCAGGCCGAGCACCAGCGGGGGCAGCCACCAGCGGCGCGCGCGGGCAAGCGCCCTGCCGCTCGCCTCCAGCCCGGCCAACTGGGGCAGGAGCAGGTAGACGGCCAGTGCGATCACCAGGATCCGCAGGGCGAGCCGCAGGGCCGACCCACCGGAACCGTTCCGCACCCACCGCGACGGGCGCTCGATTCCCCCTCCTCTCCGAGTAGGGCACGTCCCCACCCCGCCCGCTACACCGTCTGGCAGCACCATCCTATCCGGCCTGGTCCCTGCGTACGGTTGGAGCGGGTGGAGATGGAACGACGGCCGCCGTTACGCCGCTCGTCTCTATCAGTCCGTGAGCCCGTTCGCCCAACGAGAACCCCAGCGGCCCACGATGTACTTCTGACGCTCGGTCGGGTCGGCGATCTCGCGGGTGCCATTGTTGAGGCGGACGTAGAAGGCGCTCTTCCTCTGGAACTGGCCTTGATTGTCGACGGTTACCTTGGCCTCGACTGGGAAACGGCTGGGGCGCACGTGGACGCGGCAGACGTCCTTGCCGTCCACCGTGTGGAGCTGGATCCCCACGTTGCCGACCGCTGCCTCGCCCATCGCCGTCACCAGGATGTTCGACAGGTGCAGCTGGTACAGGTCCCGGTCGTCCTTGCCGGACTGCCCCAGGGACAGGTAGTCGTTGTCCAGGCCGACGACCGTGCCGTCGTTGGCCACGCCGATGAGCAGGCTGCCACCGTCGCGGCTATTCAGGAACGCCGCGACGGTCTTGATCGTGGCCGACTCCAGCGGCTTGTACTTCTCGCCGCTCTCCCGGGTCCGCAGCGACGACTTGTACTCGAGAATCTGGGACTCCTTGTCCGGGCCGAGCAGCTCGCGGATCGGGCAATGCTCCTGGTAGGCGACCATCGCCTTGTTCCGCACCAGCGCGCTGTAGTGGCGGACCACCTCGGCGGCCAGGTCGCGGTCGTCGAGGAACTTGAAGATCACCTTCTCGTTGCGCTCCAGGCGGCCTAGCAGAGCCTTCTGGAACAGCTCACCGAAGACCAGCAGGAAGTTCTCGGCGGTGTTGTTGATCGCCTGGGCCTGCACCTTCTCGTCGTTGACCAGGTCGTCGGCGGTGGCGTCGAAGACCAGGCGGTCGCTGTCGGCCCAGTCGGTGCCGTACAGGGCGTTGAGGCGCTCGATGATGTGGGACAGCGGCTCAGGTTCGGGCTCGTCCTGACGCCCTTCGCCCGAGTAGATGGTGTGGACCTCGCCAACCTCGCCACTGAGGGACACCGAGCCGCTGAAGCGACGCTCCAGCCGCAGGTGGGTGAGCTCCACGGCGTCGCTCAGGTCTACCGTCCCGCCGGCGTCGGCGCGGATGAAGCGCAGCAGGGCGCGCCCGAACAGGTAGTCGCGTTCGAGCGCGGTGTCGCCGAACGGCACGATCAAGGACAGGAACGAGTAGGTGCGCACGAACCGGCTGAGCGCGTCGCGGAACCGCTCCTGCTCGGCCTCGTCCAGCTCCTCGAACCGCTCGATCGCCGGGCCCAGCACGCCGTGGAGGCGGCCGTGGTTCGCCCCGTCGATCAGCAGGAGAGCGGCGAACGCCTCCGCCTCCTCGGTGCGGAGCACGCCGAACGGGTCGAGCGCGTGGCGCGTGTCGTACAGGAGGTTCGGGTCGCTGGGAAGGGAAACCGTCTCCCCGTAGTAGGGCTCGAACGCCTTCGCGATCTCTTCGGCGTCGTTGACGAAGTCCAGCACGAAGGTGCCGTCCTTGTCCGGGTCGATGCGGTTGAGGCGCGACAGCGTCTGCACGGCGGCCAGCCCGGTGAGCGTCTTGTCGACGTACATCGCGTACAGCTTCGGCTGGTCGAAACCGGTCTGGAACTTCTCAGCGACCACCAGGATCCGGTAGTCGTCGCCGTCGAAGCGGGCAGCGGTCTCGGTCTCGGGCAGGCGGTTGAGCCTCGGCTCGGTGACCTCCTCGCCCTCGTCCTTGACCGAGCCGGAGAACGCGACCAGCACGCCCAGGTCGTAGCCGTGCTCGTCGATGTAGCGGCGCAGCGCACGGAAGAACCGCACGGCATGGGCACGCGACGAGGTGACGACCATCGCCTTGGCGTGCCCGCGCATCTTGCGGGCGATGTGCTGACGGAAGTGCTCGACGACGATCTCGGCCCGCTGGGCGAGGTTGTGCTCGTGCAGGGTCACGAACCGGGCGATCGCACGCCGCGCCTTGGCGGTCTCGAGCGCGGGGTCGTCGCTGATCGTCTTCTCGATGCGCCAGAAGGTCTCGTAGGTGGTGAAGTTGGCGAGCACGTCGTGGATGAACCCCTCCTCGATCGCCTGCCGCATCGAGTAGAGGTGGAACGGCTCGTTCTTGCCACTCAGCAGGCCCGGCCGCCCGAACAGCTCGAGCGTCCTGCCCTTCGGAGTCGCGGTGAACGCGAAGAAGCTCAGGTTCGCCTGCCGTCCGCGCGCCTCCACGACGGCCGTGAGCGCGTCCTCGACCTCGTCGGCCGGCACGTCACCGTCGTCACTGGCACGGGAGCGGCCGCCAAGGACCCGGCGCAGCTCCTTGGCCGCCTCGCCGGTCTGGGAGGAGTGCGCCTCGTCGACAATCACGGCGTAGCGCCGGGAGGGCAGCGACTCGACGTGTTCGAGGATGAAGGGGAACTTCTGCAGCGTGGTGATGATGATCCGGGCCTGCTCGCCGGCGAGCGCGGCGGCGAGCTGTCCCGAGTGCTTGTCGATCCGCTCGACCACGCCGTGAGTGTGCTCGAACTGGTAGATCGTGTCCTGGAGCTGGCGGTCCAGGATCACCCGGTCGGTGATCACCACGACCTTGTCGAACACCTTGCGGTGCGCTTCGTCGTGGAGCGTCGAGAGGCGATGGGCGAGCCACGCGATCGTGTTCGACTTCCCCGATCCCGCCGAGTGTTGCACCAGATAGCTACTCCCCGGCCCTTCCGCGCGGGCTGCGGCCTCCAGCCGGCGGACGCAGTCCCACTGGTGGAAGCGGGGAAAGATCACGGTCCCCCCGCCCCTCGACCCCTTGCCCTTGGCCGGCTTCTCCACGTGTACGAACCGAGCGAGCAGGTCCAGCCAGGCGTCGCGCTGCCAGACCTGCTCCCACAGGTAGGCGGTCGCGTACCCGTCAGGGTTCTGCGGGTTGCCCGCACGGCGCCCGTTCCCCCGGTTGAACGGCAAGAAGCGGGTGCCAGGGCCCTGCAACCGGGTGGTCATCACCGCCCGCTGCGTGTCCACGGCGAAGTGCACCAGCGCCCGCCGCGCGAGGGTCTTGTTCCGTGGGTCACGGTCGTGACGGTACTGGGCGATCGCCTGCTCGACGTCCTGCCCGGTCAACTGGTTCTTCAGCTCCACGGTGGCGACCGGGATACCATTGACGAACAACGCCAAGTCGACGGCCCGCTCGGAGTTCTCCTCGTAGCGGAGCTGGCGCGTGACCGTCAGCCGGTTTGCTCGGTAGCGCTCAACCAACTCTGGCGTGAGCCCGTGTGCCGGCCGGAAGTACGCCAGCCGGATGGTGATGCCTTGGTCGACCACCCCGTGCCGGAGCACGTCGAGCGTGCCGCGCCTGTCGATCTCCGACTCGAGCCGATCGAGGAACTTCGTCTGCGCCACACCCGCGTCGCCGCCGTGGCGCTTGATGACCTCATCCCACGCCTCGTTCTGGGTCGCCCCGATGAACGTGAACAGCTCGCCCGTGTCGAGACCCCGATCGGGCCGGAAGAAGCCAGGCACACCCTTGAGCCAGCCGGAGGCAAGCAGTGCCGCCTCGACGGTCTCTTCGAACCGCTCCTCGGTGTGGATCGCTCTCATCCTCTTCTCCGTCATGGCCGAATCAACCGTTCAACTTCCCGCCAGAACTTGTCGAATGACGGCGCCCCTTGCCCTCGCAGCCTTCGTGTCGAAGGCTACTGCGAACGCGGCCTGGTCCGAGGTCGGCTTGTAGGGTGCACCCGACATCTTGTGGCTGAGCCACTCCTTGGCTCCCTGGATCGCTTCGGGATCCGAAGGAGGCTCGAGTAGCTCTGGAAGCCCACGGCGCCTGCCAGCGACATTGCCGGCGCCAGGAACCAGGCTTCGAACTCGCGGTTCGCAAGCACCACGGCCACCTTCCTGTCGGAGCGTGATGCCTGAGCTCGCCGAAGGAGGCTCGGCCCGAGGTCGGCTGGACAGTCCTTGTCCGCATCGACTAGCACCAACACGCCCCCTGCGCCTTTCACCCGATCCCCTTGAGTCTGGACGACATCCTCCAGCATTCCTGGCCTGGCCAGTTTGGAACGGTTGATGCGATAAGGAGGCGGCATCCACAGGTTCGTGCCCGGATCGATCTCTGCCACGATCCTGCGCAGCAGTACCGGCAGTGCCTGCACCTCACCGTGGCCCTCGACGATGCACGCAATGGTTACCGTCTCCACGGAAGAACTCACCGATCCACCGGGGCTGATCCCGTCTCAGCCTGCGTCTCGGGGTTGATCTGGCCAGCGCGCAACAGCTCACCAGCCGTGAATCGGTGCTCGCGCAGTGCCCGCAGGCTCGCAGCATTCACGTCACCGATGACCGTGAGCCCCGCGTCACTGGCGACAGCGCGGATGATCGAAGGGTCGAGATCATCACGGTCGAGCAGATCGGCGCTCTGGCTGGTCACCAGGACCTGCACCCTTCCACTCGCCTCGGTCAGCGCATCGAACAACACCCCGGCGGCCGCCGGATGCAGTGCGGCCTCCGGCTCCTCGATACCAACCAGCGATATCTCGCCATTCAGCACAGACGGCTGAAAGAGCGCAGCGAGAACGCCGACTGCTCGGATCGTCCCGTCCGACATCGCAGCCGGCCCGAAGAATAGCTCTTGGCCATTGCTGCGCTGGCGCATCTGGACGGTGACGTACGTCCCCACAAAGTACCGGTCGACGCTCTCGATCCCAGGAGCGACCGCGGAGAGATATGCGTCGAGGCGCTCCTTGATCGCTGGATGTTCCGTATCGAGCACGCCCAACACATCGCCCAGATGCGCTCCTCGGTCGCCGAGGACAGCGCCTTCGAGCTGCGGCTGCGGTAGCCGCAGCATGGCCATGTCCAAGTGGTAGAACCGCATGCTGCGCAGGGCTCCGAAGAGGGAGGCCAGGTTCGGCCTAGCGCTGGCAGTCGGCAGGTAGAGGCGATCCGGCCCGATCTCTCGGATCCGCTGCATCGATGGGTCGTCGACAGAACCCCGATCGACCCGGAAGCGCTCGGTAGTGTTCTGCCATCGCAGCACGCACTCTTCACGGACGACCTCGAAGGGACGCTGACCGCGCCGCTGGCTCGGAGCAATCTCGAAGCTGTACTCACCATGCGCCCACTGGTCAGGCTCTGGCCCCCATGGCACGGTGGCATCGAGCGCAATGCTGAACGAGTCAGCCGGCTCGGGAGACCGCCGTATGATCTCGGAGAGTCCGCCCCGCGCGTCGATCGCTTGGTACGGCGTCGTCTCCACGGCGTCGGCAACGAAGGCGAGCGCGTCGAGGAAGTTGCTCTTGCCTGCCGCATTCGGCCCGAGCAACACGGTCAGGGGCCCGAGCGTGACATCACATGCCGCGATGCTCTTGAAGTCGGTCACTCGTACTCGATGGATCCAGGGAATCGGTCTTCGCGTCATGGGCTCCCCCCTTTCGCCACAGTGACATCGATCTGTCCCGTCAACGCCGCTGTGATCAACGCCTGCCGGCGCTCACCAACGAGGGCAAGCATCCGCTGCCGAGCCGATCTGAGCATTTCGATTCCCTCGACGTCATTCTCGATCCGGTCGAGGATGGCTTCCTGCTCGTGGAGCGGCATCCACCGTACGGGAATCGAACCAATGTCTCTCATATTGAGATGCGGATGGAGCGATCCTTGCGTCACCAGAAACATATATTTCCTCGTTCGCTCTGACAGAATATTCCAGAGAAGATATCTTGGCAGCAATAGCGAGGCGTTGACGCTGATCAGGACCATGCGCTGGCCAATTGCAATCAGTGGATCATCTGGTCGGTAGATTGCGGCCTCACCGACAGGGGCCTCGCGGCTGAGCAGAACATCACCTGGCACGGGCTTCTTGCGTTTCGTCCACGCAAGATAGCTGCGATGGTCGGTCTCGTACAGCTCGCTGTGGACAAGCCGCCCATTACGTACTGAAGATGTGCCCGCAATCCAGAACCCCCCGCCATTGACTGACGGGGCTGTCTTGTGTTCGGTATCCACAATAGAGGCTAGATATTTGAGCGGTCTGGCTCTCACATGTGGAGAATCAAGATGTCGCTCGATGACAGCATGCCGCCGAGTGTCTAGAAGCCTCACTTGTTGGCTCATCGCGGCTAGCAGCTGCTTTATCCGTGCGGTTTCGCGATCGAGGAAATCAGCAATCCGTCGCTGACTTGGCAGATCCGGGAGCGAAGCCGGCATCGAGCGTACCCTCTCTGCGCTGATGTGGAGGATGTTTGCGCCGGTGGCGATGCTCGCGAACATACCAGACGCGAACGCGAATCGAGCCCACCACCCAAGGAACCTAGGATCTGTGGTGTCGAACCGCGGACGCAAGCGAAGCAACGTGTTTTGGAAGCATATCGTCCCTGAGAGTTCCCCAGACCAGACTGTCGAGGCCCCAACAGCCCCTAAGCTACCCGACCCCTCCGTCACAAGCACATCACCTGGGAGGAGGGCGAAGGCTTCCTGCTCAGTCGGACTAAAATTCATTGACTTCACATCTGAGAGGTCAAGATCCCCGTCCTTCACGTTGGCCGCCCGAAGATATGGGACCATGAATGGTCCCGTATCATGCTGAGGCGACCGCTGGCGCCCCAATGTAACCTCCGCAAAGGCCCGCAGCGGCCGGACCCTCGTCAATCGGTCACCTCACGCAGTAGCTCCTGGATTTCCGCCTCCAGCGTCTTGATCTCGTCGTCGATCTCTGCGAGCGCACGAGGTGGCACATAGCGATAGAAATGGCGGGCCACAGGAATCTCATAGCCGACCTTCGTCTTGCTGCGGTCGACCCAGGCGTCAGAGACGTAAGGGAGCACCTCGGCGTCCATGTGATCCTCGACAGCCTTGCGGTACTCAATCGTCGCCAGACGGTCCGCCGGGTCCGGCTCGAAGCGGACTGGCAGCTCGGGCAGGGGGACGATCTCCTGATCACGCAGGTCGGGGTCGGGTTCAGGTTCGCCATGCCGATTGGTGATAACCCGGGCTTGAGAGTCGCGGATCGCGAGAGCGTCCCATACCGCCTGCTGCTGGGGCCTGGATAGGCCCGCGGCGGTGAGAATTGGGGTGATCTTGCCGGAGATCTGTCTGCGATCCGTCGAGCTGAGGCCCTGGTGCTTGGCCAGGGCGGCGCTCAGGCCGTCGAGGCGAGCGGCTCCGAGCTTGGCAAGCTTCGAGGATGTACGGACGGCGGCGAGGGTCTCGTCGGTGATCTCCCAGCGGAGGCGCAGAGGGCGCTCGACGGTGATTCGCAGATAGCCGAATGCCTCGTTGGGGAGGATCTTGACCCGGTCGTTCTCCTCGAAGCTACCGTATAGGCGGGTGATCTCGGAGATCTGTTCCGGGCTGATCTCCTTCCGCTTCTCGCCGAGGCTCTTGCGCATCTTGACCCACAGCTCGCGTGCATCGACGAGCTGAACCTTGCCACGGCGTCCCGGGCTCTTGCGGTTGGTGAGGATCCAGAAGTACGTGGAGATACCGGTGTTGTAGAAGAGCTGGTCAGGCAAAGCGACCACCGCCTCCAGCCAGTCGTTCTCGATGATCCAGCGGCGGATCTCCGACTCCCCCGACCCTGCTCCTCCGGTGAACAGCGGCGAGCCGTTGAAGACGATCGCGAGGCGCGACCCACCCTGCTCCACCGGCTTCATCTTCGAGATCATGTGCTGCAGGAACAGGAAGCTGCCGTCGTTGATGCGCGGCAGGCCCGCGCCAAACCGTCCCGCGAATCCCTTGGACTCGTACTCGTCGCGGACGTCCTTCTCGATCTTCTTCCACTCCACGCCGAACGGCGGGTTGGCGAGCAGGTAGTCGAAGACCTTGCCGGGGAAGCCGTCGTCGGAGAACGAGTTGCCCAACACGATGCGGGAGGCGTCCTGGCCCTTCAGCATCATGTCCGAACGGCACACCGCATACGTCTCGGGGTTCAGCTCCTGTCCGTAGACCTGGAGCTGGGCACCCGGGTTGTGCCCGCGCAGGTGGTCCTCTGCGATCGAGAGCATCCCTCCGGTACCGCAGGCCGGATCGAACAGGGTCTTGACCAGGCCAGGCCTGGTCAGAAGGCGGTCGTCCTCGATGAACAAGAGCTCCACCATTAGCCGGATCACCTCGCGAGGCGTGAAGTGCTCTCCGGCTGTCTCGTTGGAAAGTTCGGAGAAGCGCC
>WNGF01005251.1_pt1 | contig 16641 bp, 14 predicted proteins | sample 5400641 | NCBI WGS metagenome assembly WNGF01 (sample SAMN13153371, study PRJNA577476) | soil metagenome | isolation source: 80 cm soil or saprolite under grassland replicate 2 | place: USA:California | collected 2016-06-15
TGATGACGCACCGCTCGCCCGCGACGTCGGCTTGCTGGACCGACAGGAGGACGTTGGCGACCCGCCCGTCCTTTCGGCGGAACTCCGCCTCCCAGTCGCGGATGAACCCGTCCCGGGCGGTCCGCATCTGCCGACGCTCGAGGTCCGTCGGATCGACCCAGAGCCCGAGCTCGAGGCTCGTTCGCCCGATGAGCTCGTCGCGCGAGTAGCCGGAGAGCGCGCAGAGATCCTCGTTCACGTCGATGATCCGCGAATCGCCGACGCGCGTGATGAATCCCGGGATCGGATGCGACCGGAAGTAGCGTGCGAACCGCTCCTCGGAGGCACGGATCGCGCGCGCGGCCGCGAGGCTCTCGAGGGCGATCGCCGCGTAACGGGAGAACGCCTGCAGGAGCTCGGCGTCGTGTTCCCCGAAGCGGTCCGGGCGCGGATCCTCGAGGTACAGCACTCCCAGGCAGCGTCCATGTCCTTCGATCGGCGCGGCCAGCGCCGAGCTGGCGGCCGGGACCACGACGCCATTTGGATCGTCATCCCCGCCGAACGCGCCCGCGACGTAGTCGGGATCGAGGCGCGTGTCCCCGACGAGCTGGCACGCGCGGGAACGGAAGGCCCGGCCCGTGACGCCCTCGCTGACCGAGAAGCGCTGCCCGCGGTGCGTGCGCCCACCGAGGTCGGCCTCGATCTCGAGCTTCGCGCCGTCGTCGGTCACGAGCAGGAGGGCGAAGTACGCGCTGGGCAGCACGCCTTGCGCGGCCTCGAGGATCCGCTCGACGAGGCTCTCGTCGAGGCTGTGCTCGCTGATGAGCCGCGCTGCGTCGGCCAGAGCGTCCGCCTCGCGCCGGCGCCGCGCGACCGCCGTGAGCTCGCGTTCGGTGACGCGCCGCAGGTCGGCGAGGCGTCCCACCAAGCCGCCGACGAGGACGAGCGCGAGATAGCTTGGCACCAAGCCGTCGACGTCGACAGGCTGACCGACGAGCCAGAGCAGGGCTACGGTGACGACGGAAGCGACGAGGGCGCCGCGCATGCCGCCGCGCCGCCCGACCGTCCACGCGATCGCGGCAACGGGCACAAGCAAGAGCGAGACCACGATCGGGGAGATCGATCGGTACTGCGGAACGAACGCCGCGACGAAGAGGAGGAGAGCGAGGGCCGCCACGACGTCGCGGCGCCGGCTTAGACGCATGCTCCTCCCGCGGCCGGCGGTTCCGCGCAGCCGTCCACGAGACTACCCAGCGGGCCGCGCGCGGAACGTCCCCCTTGCGGGGGAAGGACGTACTACAGGTGCGGCCGGACCTCCGGCAGCTCGAGCACCTCATCGAGCGCGTGGATCACGTGATCCGGTCGCGCGTCGCCTGATGCGGCGGCGACGGCCGACGCGTCGGTCAGGCCCGTCGTGATGAGCACCCCGAGGGCGCCGATCCGATGCGCGGCAACGATGTCGTATTCGGGAGCGTCACCCACCACGACGACCGGGCCGGCGCCGTCGGATCGACCCTCGCCGAGGGCATCCGGAGCCGCGGCCGCGCGTCGCAGCACCTCCTCGAAGAGCCACGGCTCGGGCTTGCCGATGCAGACGGCGGTGCGACCGCTCGCGACCTCGAGCGCCGCGACGATCGATCCCGCGCCCGGCAGCAGGCGGCCCTCCACCGGGTAGGCCCGATCGCGGTTGGACGCGACGAACCGCGCGCCCGCGAGCAGGGCTCGCTGGGCTTCGGCCAGCTTCGCGTAGGTCAGGTGGAGATCGAGACCGACGACCACGGTATCGGCCGGCGGCGGAAGTTGGAGCCCGCTCAGGTAGTCGCGCATCGCCGCCGGCGCCACCCCGTCGGCCGCCGCGGCGGCGGGCGGGTGCGCGCCCGGAAGCGCATCCGCGTCCCGCACGCCGATGCCGACGGCGCGGATCTCGTCCCGCAAACCGTTCGCGCCGACGACGAACACGTCGGCCGGCCGCGGCTCGAGGCGAGCAAGGTAGTGCGCGGTGGCATATGCGCTCGTGACGACATGGGCTTCGTCGCCACCGAGGCCGAGCGCGGTGAGCCGGGCGACATACTCGGCGCGCGAGGCGGTCGAATTGTTCGTCGCGAAGAAGACGTCCCAGCCCCCGCGGCGGAGCCGGTCGAGCGTCTCGGGCGCGTTCGGCAGGACGACGCTCCCGCGATAGAGGACGCCGTCCATGTCGAAGATCGCGACGGGCACCGGCGCCAACTAGCCTTCGGCCGCGAGCTCGCCGATACGCTCGCGGAGGCCCTCGCGCACGTCGCGGAACGCGGCCATCCGTCCGGCCCCCTCCACCGCGGCGGGATCCGGGAACGACCAGTGCCGGATCTCGCGCGCGCCGGGGAAGTACGGGCAGGCTTCCTTCGCTTCATCGCACGTCGTGACGACGAGATCGAACGGCGCGCCGGCGAGCGACTCGGCGGTCTTCGATCGCTGGCCCGAGATGTCGACCCCGATCTCGGCCATGACCGCCACGGCTTCGGGGCGGACCGCGCCGGCCTCGAGCCCCGCGCTGTACGCCTCGAATCGATCGCCGGCCGTCGATCGAAGGAGCCCTTCGGCCATCTGCGAGCGCGCCGAGTTGCGGACGCAGAGGAACAGCACCCGCTTCGGCTCGGTCAGAGCGCGGCTCGGTAGAGCGCTTCGATGTCCTCTTGGGTCGAGCTTCGCGGGTTGACGAGGATGTTGCCGGATTGCATCGCGTCCCTCGCCATGTCCGGGATGAACGCCTCCTCGACGCCGAGCGGTCCGAGCCGCGCGGGGATGCCGATCGCCTCGTTCAGCCTGAACACGCGCTCCACCGCCGCCTCGGCCTCCTTCTTCACGCCGAGCGCCTCAGCGACCGCGGCGTACCGGTCCGGCGCGGCGCTCCGGTTGAACTCCATCACATGCGGCAGGAGCACGGCGACCGCCGTCCCGTGCGCGACATGGCACCAGCCACCGAGGGGCAGCGCCATCGCGTGGACGTTGCCGAGACGCGTGTTGGTGAACGCGAGGCTCGCCGTCATGACGGCTCGGAGCATCGCCTCGCGCGCGTCGATGTCCTTCCCATCCTTCACCGCGCGTGGCAGCGCCCAGGCCGCGTCGCGGATGGCCTCGAGCGCGAGCAGCTCGCTCATCCGGTACGCGTTCTTGGAGCAGAACGACTCGATCGCGTGCACGAGCGTGTCCATACCGGTGATCGCGGTGAGGAACGGCGGCAAGCCGACGGTCATCTCGGGATCCTCGAGTGCGAAGAGGGCCGTCGCGTTCGGACTGATGATGACCAGCTTCTTGTGCCGCTCGGGATCGGCGATGACGGAGTTGATGGTGATCTCCGCGCCCGTCCCGGCCGTCGTCGGGATGGCCACGACCGGCGCGGCGGGTTTCGGCACCTTGTCGATCCCGACGTAGTCCAGGACGGTGCCACCGTTGGTGAGCAGGACCGCGGCCATCTTGGCCGTGTCGATCGACGAGCCGCCACCGACGGCGACCAGGGCGTCGGCGCCGGAATCGCGTGCGCGCTCGAAGCAGCGCTGGACCTCGGCGACGCCGGGGTCGGGCACCACCTCGTCGTAGATCTCGTAGGCGATCCCGGCGTCGCGCAGCTGCTCCTCGATCGGCGCGACGAGGCCGGCCCGGAGCACCCCGGGATCGGTCACCAGCAGCACCTTGCGCGCGCCGACCTGGCGCAGCGGTTCCGCGACGGTGAGCGCGACCCCGCGTCCGAAGAGGATGCGCGTGGGCACCCGGAACACGTCGATGCGCCCGCTCACGGGCGGCAGTCTAGGTACCCGCGGGGTCAGGGACGCGGTCGGCCGCGGGTCTCGATCGCCGAGCTCGCATCCGGCGGCGCGCCGCGGCGCACCTGACCCTTGCCGCGACCGCGATAGGCGCGCCAGGCTCGCCCGGTCATGGAGTCGCGATGCGAGCGCTCGACGTAGTTGTCGATCCGGGTGAGGATGATCGCGAGGAGCGCCGCGAACAGCAGCCGCCACAGCGCGAAGAAGACGAGGCGGAGGCATCCCCCGAGGCAGCAGCCCACGACCCGACTCTAGCCAGTCACGTGCCAAGCACGGGAAGCGTGTGGAGGGCGCGCGGGACGAGCAGCACGCTCGCGCGCGGCGGACGGCCGATGTGCTCGTACGCGATGTCGAGCGCCTCCTCGACGTCGACGGCGGCGCGCAGCTTCGCCCGTCGTACGACCTCCGGCGACTCGGATGCCGCGACGACGATCTGACAGTGCTGCAGCGTGAGCGCGACCATCACCGCGCGCTGCTCGCCGCCCTCGAAGTGCCGCCGCGCCGCTTCGACGACGGCGGCGGGCGATTCCGCCGATTCGAGCGCGTGCAGGAACCGCTGCTCGCCGGCGCCCTCGCCCGCACCTTCGTCCAGCCTGGCCGGCACGATGATCGAGCCGCCCTCGCGAACGACGGGCGTCGGCGCGAAACGCAGGTACGTCGCCGCCCGCGAGGCCTGGTAGAGATTCACATCCTTCGGAGCGCCGACGCCCGCGATCGCGATGTCGTACTGCCGCTCGATCGGCCGCGTGTAGATCGCGGCCGCGCGCGCGACGAGCTCGGCGAGGACCGCGTCCGGCTCGCCGGCGGCGACCGCGACGACGCGCTCGCGGTCATCGGTCACGACGTTCAGGCAGAAGCGGAGCCCCGCTCGGCGCGCGAGCTCCCGGATCGTCTCGTGGAAGGGATTGCCGTCGATGCGGCCAAGACGCACGCCGGGATCCTCGAGGAAACGCATCCCGTGCGTCGCGGTGATCACCGGCTCCCCGCAGCAGCCGATCGCGATGGTCTTCCGGCCACCGGAGTAGCCGGCGTACTGGTGCGGCTCGACGATGCCCGTCGCGAGGACGAGGTCCGCCTCTTTCACCACTTTCTGGGTGAAGCCGGGGACGTCGTAAGGGGGGATCGAGCCGAGGGGCGCCCATTGCTCGGGATCGCGTCCCTCAGAGTCGATGACGCGCACCCGCTCGACGACCGCCTGGCCGAGCTTCTGGCTCTTCTCGATGTCCGTCGTCGGCCGGTGCAGCCCGACCGCGACGATCACGGTGATGTCGGCGTCCGCGATGCCGCCGGCGTTCAGCTCGTCGAGCAGTGGCGGCACGAGGGCATCGTCCGGACAGCCTCGCGTCAGGTCGGTGACCGCGATGACGGCGCACGCGGCCCGCGCGCCGGCGGCGCGCTTCGCGTCCTTGGCCAGGTCGCGGAGGCGCGGCGAGCCGAGCGGGTGGTCGAGGCTCGACGCGATGGCCGCCGCGAGGTCGGCGACCGGCTCCGCGGGCGCGCTGGCCACGATGTCCACGTCGAACCACGGCTGGACCATGAACTCGAGCTCGTCGTGGCCATAGGGCACCCGCAGCATCCGGCCGCCGTCAGGCGCGCGTTGCACGCGCCGACTCTAGCGAAGCGTCAGATCAGGTTGAGCAGACGCAGGATGATGAGGATGACGACAATGACGAGCAGCGTGTGGATCCAGCCGCCGCCCCACGCCCCGGTGGTCGTCGCCCCGCCGCCCGTCGCGTACACGCGGCCGCGGCCGAAGTAGCCGAAGAGCCACATCAGCAGCAGGATGACGACGATCAGCTCGAAGATGCCCATACGTACCTCCCGCGGGACCCAACGACGATGAGCGCCCGCTTCGCCGATTGGGTAAGCACGGCGGATGCCGTGCGGGCGACGACGAAGAAGCTCGAGAAGCTGGCCGTCCTGGGGGCGTATTTCCGCGGCCTCGAGGACGCCGACCTGGCGATCGCTGCCCGCCTGTTCGCGGGCACGCCCTTCCCGCGATCAGACGAGCGCGTGCTCTCGGTCGGATGGAGCGCGCTCGTCGACGCCGTCCTCGATCGCTCGGGCGCGAGCGGCGATGACATCGGGCGCTCGTACCAGACGCACGCCGATCTCGGCGACGTCGGCGCCGAGCTCATCGAACGGAGCGGGGTGCCGACCCGGCCACCCGAGCTGACCCTCGGCGACGTCGCCGAGGCCTTCGACCGGATCGCCGCGGCGCGCGGCGTGGCGCCGAAGCGCGAGCTGCTCACGAACGTCCTCGGCCGGGCGGACGCATCGGAGGCGCGCTATCTCGTGAAGGTCATGACCGGCGAGCCGCGCATCGGGCTGCGCGAGGGCCTGCTCGAGGATGCGATCGCCCGGGCGTTCGGGCGGGACCGCGAGGCCGTCGGGCGAGCGCACATGCTCGGCGGGGACATCGGCCGCGCGGCGGTGCAGGCGAAGCGCGGGACGCTCGAGGAGGCTCGCTTCGTCCACTTCGCGCCGATCGGGATGATGCTCGCGACACCGGTCCTCGAGCTCACGGAGGTCGAGAAGCGCTTTCCCCCGCCGTACGTGGTCGAGGACAAGTACGACGGCGTTCGCGCCCAGGTGCACAAGGACGGCGATCGGATCGAGCTCTACTCGCGGACGTTCGATCGGGTCACCGATCGCTTCCCCGAGCTCGTCGAGCCGCTGCGCGCGATCCCGGGCACCTTCGTGCTCGACGCGGAGGTGCTGGCCTTCGACGCCGCCGGGCGGGCGATCCCCTTCGTGCGGTTCCAGCACCGGCTCGGCCGAAAGGTGGTGAGCGACGAGCTACGCGCCGAGCTCCCCGCGACGCTCGTGGTGTTCGACGTGCTCGAGCGCAACGGGGCGCCCCTGCTCGATCGGCCGCTCGCGGAGCGGCAGGTCGTCCTGAGCGAGCTCCCGCTCGCGGAGCCGCTCGTCTTCGCCCGCTCGGCCGAGATCGCGGCCGGCGGCCCCGAGCTCATCCGGACGCTCGACGAGGAGTTCGCGCGCTCGCGCGAACGGGGGAACGAGGGGCTCATGGTCAAGGATCCGCGCTCGCCGTACCGCCCGGGCCGGCGCGGCATGGAGTGGCTGAAGGTGAAGCGCGCGCTGCGGACGCTCGACGTCGTCGTGACGGCGGTCGAGTGGGGCCACGGGAAGCGACGCGGCGTGCTCTCCGACTACACCTTCGCGGTGCGTGACGGCGAGCGGCTCAGGAACGTCGGGAAGGCGTACTCCGGACTGACCGACAGGGAGATCGCCGAGCTCACCGAGTACTTCAAGGCGAACACCGTGCGAGACCTCGGGCGCACCCGCATCGTCGTTCCGGACACGGTGATCGAGGTCGCGTTCGACGCCATCCATCGAAGCGATCGGCACGACTCCGGCTACGCGTTGCGATTCCCGCGCATCGTGCGCCTGCGACCCGACAAGCCGGTGAGCGAGATCGACACGCTCGCGACCGTGCGCAGCATCGCGGAGCCCGATACTGGGACCGACAATGAGCGTTGAGCGCGGCCGATCGAAGCGCGAGCGCGACGCGATCTCGAACGTGGCGTTCGAGGACGCCTTCGTGGCGCTCACGGACGGCATCCTGATCACCGATGAGGACGGCGCCATCCGCTCGGCGAATCCGGCGGCCTTCCGGCTGCTCGGCGAGGACACCCTCATGGGCCGCCGGTTCGACGACCTTCTGCTCGTGAGCGGCGCGGCGACGGTCCAGAACGCCGACGGCCACGCCATCCGGCGCGCCTGGTTCCCGCGCGAGGAGCGGATGGGCGTCCTCGAGATCGTCTCGACCCCGATGAGCGACGCGGCGCCGCCGACGACGATCCACACGGTCCGCGACGTGACCGCGAGCGCGGAGCTGCTCCGGCTCAAGGAGGAGTTCCTGCTCGACGTCGCGCACGAGCTGCGGACGCCGATCGCCGCGCTCAGCGCCTCGCTCGACCTCGTCGCGCAGGACGCGATGTCGATGCCCCGCAAGCAGCTTCGCGGCATGGTGGCGACGCTGCGCCGCAGCGCCCTGCGGCTCGAGCACCTCGTCGAGAACCTGCTCGATGCCGGCAGCATCGAAGCGGGGACGTTCGAGGTGCGCGCGGTGCCATCGAGCGTGAAGTCGATGCTCGACGACAGCCTGCTCTTCGTGCGCTCGATCCTCGACCAGAAGGGCCAGCGGCTGGTGACGCGGTTCGCGCCCGGCACCGACCACGTCGTCGCGGACCCCCGCCGGACGGCCCAGGTGTTCTCGAACCTCCTCTCGAACGCCGGAAAGTACGGCCCCGAAGGCGTGACGATCTCGCTCCGCACCGAGCTCGACGGCGGGTTCGTCCGCATCACCATCCACAACGACGGCTCGGTCATTCCGGATGCGGAGCGCGCACGGCTGTTCCAGCGCTTCTTCCGCTCGCGCGAGGTGCGCGGCCAGGCCGGCGGGCTCGGTCTCGGGCTCACGATCTGTCGCGCGATCGTGCGTGCGCAGGGCGGTGAGATCGGGATCGACAGCGCGCCCGAACGCGGCACGTCGGTACACTTCACGCTCCCGAAGGCGCGCGAACTGACTGAGGAGGCAGGATCGGGATGAAGCTGCTGGTCGTTGACGACGACCGCGACCTCGTCGAGCTCCTCGACTACGCGCTGCGACGCGAGGGCTACGAGGTCGTCCGGGCCTACGACGGAGAGGCCGCGCTCGAGACATTGAATCGCGAGCGGCCCGACCTCGTGGTGCTCGACATCAATCTCCCGAAGCTCGCGGGGTTCGTCGTCCTCGAGCGGATCCGCCACGCGGACGAACACGTCGCGGTACTGCTCCTGTCCGCGCGTCAGGACGAGTCCGACGTGCTGCGCGGCCTCCAGCTCGGCGCCGACGACTACATCACGAAGCCCTTCCGGCCGAAGGAGCTCGTCGCGCGGGTGAAGGCGATCCTCCGGCGATCGGTCCACACCCGTGGGCGTCCTGCGCCGTCGGTGTACAAGACCGGCGACATCGTCCTCGACGAGGCCACGCACGAGGTCCGCACCGCGGAGGTCCCGGTGCACCTCTCGCCGACGGAGTTCAAGCTCCTTCGCCACTTCATGGCGAATCCCGGCCGCGTGCTGACCCAGGAGGAGATCCTCGAAGGGGTCTGGGGCTACGACGCCGACGTCGGCGGCGACCTCGTGAAGCTGAACGTCAGCCGGCTGCGACGCAAGCTCGGTGGCGACGGTCGTCCGCGCGACGTGATCCAGACGGTCCCCGGCGTCGGCTACCTGTTCCGCGGCGCCGAGGGTGGCGTCACCCGCGAGGAAGCCAGACCGAGAACTAGCTGAGCTCCGCGAGCCGGCGACGGGTGGCCTCGAGATCGGCGGCGTTGCTGTAGACGGGGTACACGGCGAAGCCCGAGGCCTTCGAGATCGCATCCACGGCCGCGCTGTTCGGGTACGGCAGCGCGATCGTGAGGACATTGCCGTCCCTGCCGACGACGAGCGCGTTCCACTCCGAGGCGAGGTCCGCCGGGATGAGTGCCTGCAGCGCGGCGGTCGCGAGCCGTGCGGGCTCGGCGAGGAACGGCGCGGCCGGGATCGTGGCGGCCGCCCGGAGCGATGCGCGCGGCCGGTCGGCGAACGCGTGCTCCCACACCCGCAGGCCGCCGCCGCCGTCCTTCGCGCGATACATCGCCGCGTCGGCGGACTCGACGAGCGTCGCGCCGTCGGCCGCCGGACGCGGGAACGTGGCGATGCCGATGGACAGCGAGATCGGCTCGCCCGCGGCTTCGAGCTCCGCCGGCAGTGCCTGCTCGGTCGTGCGCTCCAGGATGCGGCGGCCGACCCGTGAGGCCGTCTCCGTGTCGGACTCGGGAAGGATCACCGCGAACTCGTCGCCGCCGTAGCGCGTCGGGACGTCGTAGAGCCGCACCGCCTGCTTGATGCCACTCGCGACGGCGCGCAGGACCTGGTCGCCGGCGCGGTGCCCGAACCGGTCGTTGATCGACTTCATGTGGTCGACATCGATCATCAGGAGCGCGAGCAGATGCTCGGTGCGCATCGCCCGATTCAGCTCGGCATCGAGGCGCCGGTCGAAGTGGCGGCGGTTGAAGAGCCACGTGAGCGGATCGGTCTCGGCGAGGCGCTGCAGCGCGGCGTCCTGCTCCTGCTGGACGAGGCACGCACCGATATGGGTCGCGAGCAGCTCGAGGGTCTCGAGATCGTCCTCCTCGAACGAGGCCCGGTCGACGGGATCGGCGACGTTCAGGACGCCGCGAGACTCCTCGTCGACGACGATCGGGACCGAGAGGAACGAGTCCGTCCGGTAGCGGCCGCTCCGCTCATCGCCCTCGTCCGGTCGGGGCTGCTCGCCGGCCCGGACAAGGAGCGCGCGCTTCGATGCCGCGACGGCACCGGCGATCCCCTCGCCCTCGCGGACCCGGACGCGCGATCGCACATCCTCGCCAAGACCGACGGCGTGCGCGATCACGAACTCGTTCGAGGGGTCGTCCCTCAGCAGCAGCGACGCCCGCTCACCGCGAACGAGCTCGGTGGCGACCCGGAAGATCGAGTCGACGAGGTCGTGTGCGGATTCGGACGTGCTCGGACCGACCGCGTCCACGACCATCACATCTCCCCCGAACGCTCCCGCTGCCGATTCGAGTCTCGGCTCCGCATTCGGCCGTGACGATGGCCGTTCGGTATCGGTTGATGATGATGCGCGGATGCCATCCCGTGGCTACTTACTTTTACGAATACGCGTTGCAGCGTGGATGCGTACTCGCTACGTCTTGCCGACGAGCACTGGATTGCCGGTGACCTTCTGTACGCCTCCGGATGGTTCGAGCGTCACGGCGACGGCGTCGCCGGCACCAAGCGGTGCGGTGAGCACGAGGGTCGTGATCCCATGTTCGTCGGTGATGCCCGCGGCGAGCGGCTGTTCGCCGTGCAGCACCCACGCCTCCCATGTCTTGCCGGATGGCGGCGCGGGCAGCTCGAGGATGAGATACGGCGTGGCGCCGTTCACCGGAAGCACGAGCGAGCCGCGAACGTTCCCGAGCTCACCGGTCGGCGCCATCGGCACGACGCGAGCACCGGCGACCCCCGCGACAGCGGTGGCGTAGCGGTCGGCGTCGCGCCGCGCGCCGCCGTAGCCGACGAGCGCGACGACCAGCGCGATCGCAAGGCCGATCGGGATCGCCGCGGGCACGGGCCGCCGGACCGCATCGACGATCCGCTCACGCCAGCTCGGCCGGGGTGCGCTCACACCGCCGTCGCGCGTCGCCCGATCGACGATCGCCGCGCGCAGCCGCGCCGGTGGTTCACGCTCGGCGGTCTCGGCGAGCGTCCACGCGGTCTCCGAGAACGCGCGCACGTCCGCGCGGCACGTATCGCAGCCCTCGAGATGCGCCGCGACGGCCGGGCGCTCCTCCTCATCGAGCGCGCCGAGGGCGTACGCCGCCAGCTCGTCGTATGGGTGGGCGGTCATCATCGGTCGGCCTCGATCGCGAGGCGGTCGCGGAGCTTCGCCATGCCGAGCCGGACACGGCTCTTGACCGTCCCCAGCGGCGTACTGGTCCGCTCCGCGATCTCGCTCTGCGACAGCCCGCCCCAGAACGCGAGGCTCAGCACGTCGCGCTGCTCCACGGGGAGCGCGGCGACCGCGGCGCGGACCCGCTCGGCCCGCAGGCTCGCGATGACCCGGTCGTCGATCCGCGTCTCCTCGACGAGCTCGAGCGCGACGTCGATCACCGTCTCACGTTCGATCCGGCGGCCTTTCGTGCGCCGCCAGTCGATGGCGGCGTTGCGGGCGATCGCCAGCAGCCACGTGCGCACCGAACCGCGATCGGCCCGGTACGACGACGCCTGGCGCCAGACCGCGTGGAACGCATCCTGGGCCACCTCTTCCGCCGCCTCGGGGCTGCCGAGCATGCGATACAGCACGCCGAACAGGACCCGGCCGTACCGGTCGTACAGCTGGCCGAGCGCGTCGGCGTCACGTTGCGCGATGCGCGCGAGCAGACGTCCGTCTTCCGCGGCCTTCGCGCTGGATACGACCTCAACAGTGGACATGGATGACTCCGGCCCGACCCCCCGAACGGACGAACTGTACGTGCTCGCGCCGCCGCTCGGCGGCGCCGCGCGGCCGATCCGACCGCGAATAGGCCATCATCGTGGTCCGCACGGCCGTTTCGCGAAGCGACCGCGCGATCAGAGGAGGAACGCATGCACGCATCGACCCGTGTCGCGGCATTGCTCGGCTGCGCGGTCATCGCGACGGCCGCGTGCGGCTCATCGGCACCGGCCGCGGCGCCGGGCGGGACCGCCGTCGAGGCTCAGGGCTTCGCGTTCAAGCCGACCACGCTCGATGTCACGAAAGGCGCGACGGTGACCTGGACCAACAGGGACAGCGCGCGGCACATCGTGGCGAGCGGCAAGCCAGGCACGAAGGACGGCAAGTTCGAGGGACCGATCGACGCGAACGCCACGTTCAGCTTCACCTTCTCCGAGGTCGGCACCTTCGCGTACTTCTGCTCGATCCACACCAGCATGACCGGCACCGTTACCGTGAAGTAGGCGTCGACCATTGGCTCCCTGACGCCTATGCCCTTTTCTCGCGCTCTTCGCGGAGGGCGCTGAGTCGCTCGACCTCGACCCGATCCGCTTCCCGGCCGGTCGCGCGCTTCATTCGGATGAGCTCATCGAGCGAAACGACCGTGACGGAGACGCCTTTGATGTCGTAGTGCACAGCCGTCGGCTCGAGCTGCGCATACGTGAAGCGCCCGCTCGGCGTCTCAGCGATGCAATCCAGGTCACCGTATCGTGTGCTCAGGAGGAAGTTCGCGCCGTTCAGGATCGCCTGGCCATCGAGCGCTGACCGGACGCCCGGAGGCAGGTCGCGCCGAACGGCTCTTGCCTCGGCCAGCGCAGCGGCCAGCCGATCGACGTTCTCGCGACTGCGCTCGTACAGGATGTCGAGGTCGCTTGTCAGTGTCGTCGAGCCATGCAATGCGCCCGCGATGCCTCCGATCACGAGGAAATCGACGTCGTGCCGCCGGAGCGTGCGCAGGAGCGCGACCGGATCAAGGGTCGGTCGCGCGGCCGGGCGCGGCGTCTAGCTGATCCGCCGGGCGGACCGCAGCGCGCGAAGCGCTCGTGCACCTTCGGCCGCTCGGAGCAGACGTTGCGTGGGAGACAGCCGGAGCGTCGTGCGGAACTGGGTCCGATCCACGCCTCCGCCGGCCCCTGGCAGGAGGTCGATCTCCTGCCCGCAGGCCCGCATGAGACGATCGAGCGTTCGGTATCGCGGATCCCGACGCCCCGCCTCGATCGCCGCGATGGTCGGCTGCGGGACGCCTGACCGCTCCGCGAGCGCGCGCTGGGTCAGGCCGGCCCTCGCGCGGGCCGCGCGAAGGATCCGGGCCGCATCCACGATAGCGAATATGATATCACGATAGGTCGGCTCAACGGTCCGGACCACGTCGTCTCACTGCCACTCGCGCGCGGCGATCGTGACGAACAGCGCGAGCTCGTCGAGGCGGCGCGCAAGGACAGAGACCACGCCGTCGACGTGCTGCAGCGTCCCCTCGACCACGATCGCCGAGCCGGTATCGATGACCGCCTTGTAGCGAGCGTACGTCGCCGGCCGGACGATGATGTTCGCCAGGCCGTGCTCATCTTCGAGCGACAGGAAGACGTGCCCCTTCGCGGTCTCGGGATGCTGCTTCACGACGATCGCTCCGGCGATGTGCACCCGCTCTCCGTGCCGGCCACGTTGGATGTCATCGGAGGTCTTCACCCCCCGCGCGGCGAGGCGCTCGCGGTAGAAGCGCATGACCTGCGGGCCGGTCGGGATCCCGGTGATGCGGTAATCGAGCGCGGTCCGCTCCTGCTCGCTGAGCGCCGGCAGCACCGGTGCGGCGGTCGTCGGGAAGGCGAGCACCGGTCGGCTGAACGCCGGCGAGGCGCGATGGGCGTCGCGCGCGCGCCAGAGCAGCGCGCGTCGGGGCTCGCCGAGCGGATCGAACGCACCGACGAGCGCGAGATTGCGAAGCGCCTCTTCCTTCAGCCCGACGCGCTTCGCGAAGTCGTCGAACGATCGGTACGCCCCGCCACGCTCGCGCTCCGCGACGATCGCCTTCGCCTCCTCTGCGCCGAGCCCGCGGACGCTCTCGAGGCCGAGGCGCACGTCGTGCGTGCGACACGCCCGATGCGCGGCGATCGTGCGCGAACGATCCACGACCTCATCTGGATCCATAAAGGAAGAGGAGGACCGGCCCAAGCTCGAGTCCGGCGAACTCGAACTCTTGTCGGACGGGCGGTCATAAGGGCCGGGGGCGTCTCGCGAGCGAAGGGTCGGTCCGGAGGCCCGCGCGGTCGTCTCGGACGCACGCAGCCGACCGAGCGAGAGAGACGCCCCCGGCCCAACTGGAACCGACCCCGGCCCAACTGGAACCGACCCCGGCCCAACTGCGGCCGACCCCTCGACGACGGCTTTGGCCGCCGACCGGTTGACGTCGACCGGGAGCATGCGGATGCCGTGGCGCTTCGCGTCGCCGGCGATGACCGCGGGCGAGTAGAAGCCCATCGGCTGGTTGTTGAGCAGACCGACGTAGAACTCGGCCGGGTAGTACAGCTTGAGGTGCGCGGTGTGATAGGCGGTGAGCGCGAACGCGGCCGCGTGGCTCTTGCAGAACCCGAACTCCGCGAACGCGGCGATCTGGCTGAAGATGAGGTTGGCGGTCGCATCGTCGACCCCGCTCGCGAGCGCGCCACGGACGAACGGCGCGCGCAGCCGCTCCATGTCCTCGCTCGAACGCGCGCGGCTCATCGCCCGGCGCAGCCTGTCGGCCTCGGTCGCGGTGAAGCCCGCGATGGCCATCGCGACGCGCAGGATCTGCTCCTGGAAGAGGATCACGCCGAGGGTCTCCTTGAGGATCGGCTCGAGGAGCGGGTGGGCGTAGGTCACCGGCTCGCGGCCCTGCCGCCGGCGGATGAACGGGTTCACCATGTTCCCCTGCAGCGGGCCCGGCCGGATGATCGCGACCTCGACGACGATGTCCGCGAAGCAGCGCGGCCGCACGCGCGGGAGCGCCTGGGCCTGTGCGCGGCTCTCGACCTGGAAGACGCCGATGGTGTCGACCTCGCAGATGAGGTCGTACACCGCGGGATCCTCGAGCGACAGGGTGCCGAGATCCAGACGCACGCCGTGCAGCTCATCGATCATCGCGATCGCGTCCTTCACGAGCGACAGCGTGCGCAGTCCCAGAAGATCCATCTTGATCAGCCCGAGATCCTCGACATCGCGCTTGTCGAACTGCACGACGTTCCGATCGGGCATCGTCGCGCGCTCGATCGGCACGGTGTCCACGAGCGGGAGCGCCGTGATGAGCATCCCGCCGTTGTGGATCGAAAGGTGCCGCGGGAGGTCTGCGATCGCCTCGACGATCTCGCGGAACAGCGGCCAGCGCTCGCGCTCGAGATCGCTCAGCTCAGCCGTGAAGGCCGTCGCGCGGCTCTCGCTCGGGACCTCACCCACGTCCGCCGCATCTCGGCCGTCGAGGCTCCCTCGCGAGAGTCCACGCGCCGGCTCTCCGGACGGCCCACGGGAGTCGAACCGCGGCCGATCGATCGACCTCGCCATCCGGTCGATGACCTCATCGCGGAAGCCGAGCGCCTTCGCGACCTCGCGCGACGACGAGCGCGCCCGATAGGTGACGAGGTTGCAGACCATCGCCGCGTAGCGCTCGCCGTACTTGCGATAGACGTACTGGATCACTTCCTCACGGTCGTTCGTCGCGATGTCGAGATCGATGTCCGGCATGGTGTGCGAGTCCTCGGTGAGGAAGCGCTCGAACAGCAGGTCGTGCGCGATCGGGTCGACCTTCGTGATGTCGAGCACGTATGCGACGATCGAGTCCGCCGCGGAGCCGCGGCCCTGGGCCGGGATGCGCCGCTCGTTGCAGAACCGGACGATGTCCCAATTGATGAGGAAGAACTCCGCGAGCCCGCAGCGATCGATGACCTCGAGCTCGTGGGCCAGCTGGCGCGAAACGGCGGGCGTGATGCGCCCGTATTTCGTGCGTGCACCGTCCTGGCAGAGCGCGTAGAGGAACGAGAACGCGGTGTGGCCCTCGGGCACCGGGAAGCCGGGGAGGCGCTGGTAGCCGAAGCCGAGGTCGAGCACGCAGCGATCGGCGATCCCCCGTGCGTTCGCGAACGCCTCGGCGTGATGCCCGAGCCGCTTGCGGAGCAGCCGCTCGCCCTTCAGCCAGCGCTCGCCGTTCGCCGCGATGTCCTTGCCGATGTCGTCCACCGTGCGTCCGAGGTCGATGCAACGCAGCACGTCGTGCAGCCGGCGACCGTCCGGACGGGCGTAATGGACGTCGTTCGTGACGACGGTCGGGATGCCGAGCTCCCCCGCGAGCTCGGCGCGCGCGTCGCAGCGCGCGAGGTCCTCCGGTCCCCAGCGATCGACGAGCTCCGCGTACAGGCGGTCGTCGAACGCCTCGCGCAGCCGGGCGAGGATCTCCGCGTCGTCGCTCTCGGAGAGCGCGATCAGCCCTTCGGCGTGCTCGGCGACGAGCCCGAACGTGGCTTGGGGCTTCGTCTTCTCGCCGGCCAGCTGTGCCGCGGACACGATGCGGCAGAGGCTCGTCCAGCCGCTCGCGTCGAGCGCCAGGAGCACGAGCGGATCGCCGTCGATGAGCCGGAGCTCGCAGCCGAAGATCGGCTTGAGCCCGCGCTCCCGGGCGGCGTTCCAGAAGCGCACCGCGCCGTAGAGACCGTTCGTGTCGGTGAGCGCGAGCGCGTCCTGCCCCTCGGCGATCGCCGCGTCGACGAGGTCCTCGACGGTCGACGCGCCGTCGAGGAACGAGAAGCAGCTATGGACGCGGAGGTGGACGAA
>WNGF01009886.1_pt1 | contig 16640 bp, 16 predicted proteins | sample 5400641 | NCBI WGS metagenome assembly WNGF01 (sample SAMN13153371, study PRJNA577476) | soil metagenome | isolation source: 80 cm soil or saprolite under grassland replicate 2 | place: USA:California | collected 2016-06-15
GCGTCGCGAGAATTTGATCCGGATCGAGCCATTTTCTTTTGGGATAGAGCGCGCGAACGCGACCGAAGATTGTCGCGGCGGCTTTACCGCTGAGTTGCTGATAAGCAATCGATTCGGCAAGCGCGTCAAATGGACGGATGGACCACGCCGGCTTGATATTGTAACGGAGCGATCGCGCAATCAGGGCCGCTAATCGAGGATCGGTCGAGGCAAGATGTTGATGGACCCGTTCGTGATTCACAGGCCCTCAATTAAAATGGCGGATGCCGAATGTCGAATGGCTTCGGCAGGTTAAATCGTTGAACTGGCCTTGCTCGAACAATAGTTTTCGATTTCGTCACTAGCATGGAAACGCAACTCACCTGGTTTGGTCAATCGGCTTTCAAGATCGTGAGCCCGGCTGGGAAAGTTCTTCTGATCGATCCCTGGCTCACGAACCCGGTTTACGATGGAGACAAGGACGAACTTTCGTCGCTGAAAAATGTCGATCTTATTTTGGTCTCGCACGGGCATTCGGATCACGTGGGCAATGCGGTAGAAATTGGAAAGAAGACGCGGGCAAAGCTTGTCGCCACATTCGATTTATCCGCGGCCATGGTTGCCGGTCTGGGTTATCCGGGCGAACTCGCCGATACCGAGACCACCGGCCATTTTGGCGGCACCCTCAATCTGCTCAATGGCGAGGTAGCCGTCACATTTGTTCCGGCGTGGCACGGGGCAGGAGTTGCGAAGGACGAAAATTCGGCGCCCGTTTACGGCGGAACTCCGAGCGGATTTGTCATCGCCATTCGCAATGGACCGACAATTTATCACACGGGCGATACAGATTTATTTTCGGACATGGCGCTGGTGTCGCAATTTAACAAGATCGACATCATGCTCGTTTGCATTGGCGACCATTTTACGATGGGACCTGCGCGCGCAGCTGAAGCGGTGAAGCTGGTCGATCCGCGTACAGTAATTCCGATGCACTACGGAACATTTCCAGTGCTGACTGGCACCCCGGAAGCGTTTAATCACGAACTGAAGCAGCGAAATCTAAAAGCCGAACTGCGGGTGATGAACATCGGTGAAACAATCACTCTGGAGAGATCATAAATTGCTTTGAGATCACTCGCTACTGGGGCGCGCCAATACGACCGTATGCAGCAATGAAGCCGATTAGGGAGAGAAAATGCCAATTCGGCAAAAGGGACAAGTTTTGGCAGCGCAATTTATACCTCAGGTTTTAGCCAACGCCGCAACGACCTTCGTCGATTCCTTAAAGCTCAGCTCGGTCTCCGAGAAGGTCCGTCGCGGACGGCAAGTCGTGCTTAAACACCGTCAGATCTACGGTGACCAATTGGCCGATCTGGCCAATTTGTATTTTCGCATGTCGAACATACCAATCCGTTTTTGGAGCAAAGCAGAAGACTGGAGGCGCTGGGAAGTGAAGTGTTTTCAAATGCTGAATGGCGACCGTTTTCGGGTTTATCCTTCGGGAGCAAAGACGGTCTGCACCGACAAACTCCCGGGGGAAAACCTTTGGGAACACATGAACCGTCGCGCCCTGACTCGGCCGATGCTGCAAGCGGCTGGCCGCGAGCTTTTCCGCGCGCATCAACTCTGGAGCGATGAATTTGGCAGCCGCTGGTCTCACGGCGACGCCACTATGACCAACGTTATTTACAACGAGAAGACTGGCCGGGCGAGGCTGATTGACTTTGAGATCGTGCACCACAAATCGCTCCCGGCGACGGCGCGGCACGCGGATGATTTGCTCGTTTTCCTGCTCGACATCCTGGCAATCGCTTCCAGCCGAAAATGGCTGCCCTTCGCACTTTGCTTCCTTAACGCGCACGGAGATGCGGATGTGATTGCCGAATTGAAAAATCAATTGGCTGTTCCGAACGGCCTCGCCTGGATTTGGTGGGGCGTTCGCACCAGCTTTGCGAAGCCGGCAAAGGTCAAACAGCGGCTGGCAAAGCTACGGAACGCGATCGACCAGCTCGCCCTTTATCGCGCCACTCCAACCAAACGAGCACGCCAGAGTCGGCGCGCTTCAATCAGTTGCCAGGAAATAAGTCCCGGGATGCCAATGGCGAGTTCGCGCACTCTTGCGATCAGCGACAGGGCGAAGGCCGCATCCCCGGGGATGCCGAGAAGGTTGCCTACGAAAAGATAACCGCCTTCTTGGACGCCCAAACCTCCAGGAACCGCAAAAGCCGCCGACCGAATCGTCAGCACCATGCTTTGCAAGATGAGCGCGTTAACGAACGTCGCGTGGAGGTTGAGCGCGTGAAGTGCGATCCAAATTTCGCCGGAGCCAGCGACCAGCGAAGTAATCGTCCACAGACAACACATGATGACTGCACGCCGCCGCGCGTAAAGCGTGCGAATAGTCCGATCGAGCGTCTCGCCGCTCTGCACTAGCGATTGCCACTCCGGCGAATTCGCCAGGCGCGCGACGATGAGAGCGAGAAAGCGGAACATTCCCAGCCGTTGCACGAAGTAGAAGCCCGCAACGCCAACAACACCGATGAGCGTTCCTACCAAGGTTGGGCGAACAAAATTCCTCTGTTCGGTTACATCGATAAGCAGAACCAGTCCCAGCACGGTAAAAAGGGCTTGTGTGAAAACTCCCAGCGTGAGGTCCACGAGCACGCTTCCCGCCGCGATTGGCAATGGCGTCCCATTGATCGCCGCCAAACGCGCTCGCACGACGTCTCCGCCAACTGCGGCGGAGGGCACGAGTGTGCTGACCGACTCACCGATCCAGCGCATCCAAAGCAGCTTTCGCAATGGCAGGCGATCGGGTTTTGGAAAGAGGACCCACCACGCAACTGCGTCGAGAAAGACCGGGACAACGAAATGATAAGCGACGACCGCGGCAATAGCCCAGCCGGCGGCGGCAAATGCCATGCCGACCTGCGAGGCACCTTGGCGAATGAGCAGGAAGGTGAAGAGCGCAGCGCCGGCAAGGCCAAGCGACCATATCGTTATTTGGATTTTGCCCGGCGCTTTCATCGTCTTCGAGACCAATTCGGGCGCGCGAGAGAAGATGCGCCTACGTCACGACAAAAAGCCAATGCTCGCGCAGATCTGCGCCGAGCGGCATCTGATCAGCCCAGGAGACTTTGCGCGGGTTGTCTTGTCTCCTCGACGCGCACCAACGCAGGTTCGCTAACAAGGGGCACGGCAGGGGTTAGGACCACGCTTCGTCGCATCGGCTTACCGGCAACCAAACAAAACGCCAACCAGATCATTCCGAAAAAGATCGCGGCGAGAACATCGGTTAAGAAATGCGCACCCAAGGCGATCCGGCTGAATCCGACCAAGGCGATCAACAACGCCGCGCCTGAAACTGTCAGCGTCCGCCAGCGGCGCCTCTTCATCATGGGTAAAATGAAAAGAGCGAGCTGCCCGTACAACAGCGTTGCTCCAATCGTGTGTCCGCTGGCAAAACTGTAACCCGACCAATCAACAAACCAGCCTGCAAGAAATGGGCGCGGTCGATGGACGAGGACTTTTACCAGTTCGTTGAGCAGCATGCCCATCGTTTCCAGACAAAAAACACAACCAGGAAAAACAGAACTCCACCGATCCACTCGCTTGAGCCGAATTCCGTAAACGCCCGAAGGACGGTCACAAATGTGTGGGTCAAGTGAGTGTGGAACCATGTCGCGACTTCATGATCGGGTCCCGCAAGGGGATTGACCATGGCCAGGGCCACGGAATTCTGGGGGAGAATAAAGGGAGTAGTCACGAAAGGTCACTAAATTTAGTCCCGATTTAATACTCGTCAAACGGTAAAACATGCAAATTCTCGATCGGCCTGAGACCCGAATCCGGCTATGGTGAAACCTGCCGATATGGGTCATTGCATCCAAATCCAACTGCCGCTAGAAAAAGGAAAGTGAACCGCCTCTATTTCGGTGACAATCTCGCCTGGCTGCAGAACACGAAAGAGTTCCGGATGCGAGTGTCGATCTTGTTTATCTCGATCCTCCGTTTAATTCGAACGCCGATTACAACGTTCTCTTTCGCGAGACCAGTGGCGAGGTAAGCCAGGCACAGTTCCACGCTTTCACCGACACCTGGAGCTGGGCCGACGCCGCGGAAACGTATCACCAATTCATCGACAACTGCCCGAATATCGCGGTCGTCGAAATCATGGAAGCGTTTCACAGTTTTCTGAAAAATTCACCGATGATGGCGTACCTCGCGATGATGGCGCCGCGCTTAGTCGAGCTCCATCGCGTCCTGAAGGAAATCCTGAAGGAAACTGGCAGCCTGTATTTGCATTGCGATCCGACGGCCAGTCACTATCTGCGCTTGTTACTCGACGAGATTTTCGGGGCGACAAACTTTCGCAACGAAATCATTTGGAAAAGAACTTCAGCACACGCGAACGTAATTCAGAAGTTTGGCGCAGTCCACGATTGCATCCTCTTCTATTCGGTCACCGATGACCCTAAATGGAATCAACAGTACGCGCCGTACACTGAAGACTACATCGAGACCTTTTTCGACCAAGTTGATGAGAAAGGACGACGCTACTTCCGGCGAGACTTGACCGCTTCAATGGCTCATGCATCGAGCGGCCAGTTATATGAATGGCATGGTGTCCGACCTCCGCCGAGTCGTTGCTGGGCTAAGACCAAAGAGAACATGGACAAACTGCAAGCTGAAGGTCGGATTCACTGGCCCAAGAAGAAACGCGGCATGCCGCGGCTCAAGATGTACCCTGAAGACTTACCGGGATTACCGTTCCAGGATATCTGGTCGGACATCCGAACGATGCACAATCTTTCCGCTGAGCGTCTCGGTTATCCTACACAAAAGCCGCTCGCACTTATGGAGCGTATCATTAGCGCATCAACCAATCCGGGCGATGTGGTTCTCGATCCATTCTGCGGATGCGGCACAACCATTCATGCTGCGCAAAAGTTGGGGCGCCAATGGATCGGGATCGACATCACTTATCTCGCGATCAATTTGATCAAGCGTCGGCTGCGCGATGCGTTCGGTGAAGAAATCGAATTCGAAGAGAAAGGTCAGCCAACCGACTTCGCCGGTGCAACGCAGTTGGCCGAGAACGACAAGTTCCAATTCCAGCATTGGGCGCTTTCACTTATCGGTGCGCGTCCGCTCAAAGAAGGCCAAGGCAAGGGCGCAGATCGCGGTGTCGATGGGCTCCTTTACTACTACGAAACCGAAAGAAAAGATCTGCTAAACCGTATTAAAGAAGACGCGCCTGCCGTCCGCAACGATCCAGTCCACCGCGAGAAAATAATTGTTCAGGTCAAAGGCGGCGGGGTAAATCGTGGTGATGTCGCGACACTGCTCGGCGATGTGGAAAATCAGAAAGCGGCGGGCGGAGTTCTGATCACCCTCGACAAACCGAGCAAACCGATGCGCGAAGAAGCGAGCGACGCCGGCCGTTATACATCCAAGCTTTGGCACGATAAGGATTATCCGCGTCTCCAGATTCTAACAATTGAAGGTTTGCTCAACGGCACGGAGCGCATCGACGCGCCACCGCAGCTCAATCCGTTCGCCATGGCCGCGCGCGAATCGGCGCCGCATGAACAAACGGAGATGACCATTCCATCTCAAGGTTGAGCAACGGTTGAGAAACACGCAGCGGAGCGCCTCGCGGTTTCTCGATTTACTCCTTGCTAGGATATTTCCAGTCCGATACATCGATCTCGCGCCGCGCTCATTCGATGTGTCGATATCCGCTTCGCCTTAACCACACTATGACAAACATTGGAGTATTTTTTATCGGCCTCTTTCTAAGCGCCGCCTCAGCCTTTGCTGGCACGACAACCTTCGAGGCTCAACCTTCACCCAAACCGGAAGAGGAAACCTCCCGCGACCTTTTCTCGTACGAGACAACCTACACATTCCGGAGCGATTTTACGGAGTCCAAACTCGGACACGGTGATTCGCTCTATAATGATCTTAGTTACGACCATCGTTTTCTCATTACAGGTAAATGGTACTTTCGCGCCGGCTTCGAATACGAGCGCTATGATTTCGGCGGAACGGACAACGGGCTGCCCGATCATCTTCAAGCGGCCATGGCTCACGTGGCTATTGAATACATTTACAAAGACCATGCCGGCGCTGGCATCGAGCTTGACCCAGGCTTTTATTTTCAAGACAACGTCACTGGTGACGCTTTCGATTTCCCGTGGAAGATTTTTGTGACCTTCCCACTAAAGAAAGACAAAATCTTCTCGGTTGTCGCTTTAGGAGGCGGCCTTTATCAAAGCCCGATTGTCGGTCCCGGATGCGGTTTGATCTGGCTGATCAGCGATAAGCTCCGGCTTCAAGGCGTCTTCCCGAGGCCCGCGTTAATTTACCAGCCCAATGACGATTGGGATTTACGCCTGATGGGCGAGCTCACCTATACAAGCTTTCGTACCGACGATGTCCTGACCACGGAGCGGAAACTGCAACTGCACAACGCCGTCGTCCAATACAGCGAGGACCGTGCCGGTGTGCAGGTCGGTTACTCTGGCTTCAAGCCGTTCAAGCTCATTGCCGGCGCAGGCGTGACATTCAGGCGGGACTTCGATTTCTTCCGCGCCAACCAAGCGAAACGAACGGATCTGGCCCCTTATGTCAGAATTGCCGTGGAGGCAAAATTCTAAGGGAAAATTTGGCCGAGCTTTCTAGCCAATCCCTGATCACCACGAATTTTTAGCCGGCCGGTCATATATGCCTACGTGCCGCCGAGTTGCCCATTTGAAATGGCGACCCAGTCTTTGTCCCTGGCCACAAAAGTGACATTTGGATGTTTAATCTTCCCCTCCCCATCTTGTACTTCCCATCGTTCACATCGATCCACCATTGGCCGCCTTGCGGACCACTAAGCTCCCATTGATAACGAGCAATGTACTCCCCTTGCCTTGTTGGCCTGAAACTTTGGCGCATCGAATCGAATACTTCCTGGGGCGTCGCCAAGAGCAGGCATTCCAATTAATACTCCTTGCTAAAATATTTCCACTCCGATACACGGAGATCGCCCCGCGCACTCGATTAGTCGATGACCGCTCGCTTAAACCACAATATGAAAAACATTCGAGCATTTTTGATCATGCTATGTCTCGGCGCCGCTGCCTCGGCTGTCGCCGGGCCGGTAACTTTTGAGGCTCAGCCTCAACCCACGCCGCAGGACGAAAACTCGCATGATCTTTTCTCCTACGAGACAACCTACACATTCGACAGCGACTTCAAAGAATCTAAGCTCGGCCACGGCGATTCGCTCTACAATGATTTTAGTTATGACCATCGTTTTCTGATTACCGGCAAATGGTACTTTCGCGCCGGGGTCGAGTACGAACGCCATGATTTCGGCGGAAGCGACAACGGCCTGCCCGATCACCTGCAAGCAGCCTATGGCCATCTGGCTTTTGAATATGTTGTCAAAGATCATGCCGGCGCCGGCATAGAGATCGACCCTGGCGTATATTTTCAAAACCGCATTACCGGCGATGCGTTTGATATACCGTGGAAGATTTTCGTGAGCTTTCCGCTCAAGAAAGACAAAATCTTCGGAGTCATCGGCCTTGGCGGCGGCATTTACCAGGATCCGATAGTCGCCCCTGGCGGTGGTATCATCTGGCTATTCAGCGACCAGCTGCGTCTGGAAGGCGTGTTCCCGAAGCCGGCACTGGTGTACCAGCCGAATGACGACTGGCAATTCCGGCTGCTTGGCGAACTCTATTTCGAGAGTTACCGGACAGATGATGTCATCACAACCGAAAAGAAACTGCAACTGCACAACGCCGTGGTGCAATACAGCGAGGATCGCGTCGGGATCCAGGCGAAGTACTCCGGCTTTAAGCCGTTTGCAATCATCGTCGGTGCAGGCTGTACGGTCCTGCGCGACTTCGATTTTTTCCGGGCAGACCAATCCAAGAAAATCGATCCCGCTCCATATGTTCGAGTGAGCGTGGAGGCAAAATTCTAAGGGAAGATCTGGCCGAGCTTTCTCGCCAGTCCCTGATCGCCACGAATTTTTAGCCGACCCGTCATATACGCCCAGGTGCCGCCGAGTTGGCCGCTTGAAACGGCGACCCAATCCTTGTCCTTGGCCACAAAAGTGACGTTTGGATTGGAGATCTTTCCCTTCCCCATCTTATACTTCCCATCGTTCACATCGATCCACCATTGGCCGCCTTGCGGACCGCTAAGCTCCCATTGATAGCGCGCGTGCACTCCCTTTGCCTTATTTGGTTGGAAACTCTGCCGCATTCCGTCAAACACTTCTTGCGGCGTCGAGGCGGCGCTCGCTGTGCCGAGACTAACCACCGTAACAATCGTCGCGCTTAACAGGGACAAAGAGGTTCTGATCGTTTTCACAACGCCATTACTCAAAAAGAAGATCGTGTCCGCAACGCAAAATGGCCGTCTGATCTCGAAGCGTGACTGCTGATCCTATTGTTCAATTCGCCTCAGGAGAAAGGCCGCCCCGATAAACGTGATCAGCACTCCTGCAAAGAGCACGAGCAGATCGACAATGTAAAATGAGACGGTGGCGTGATACATGTTCACGAGGCGAAAAGCACGGCAAAAATGGGTGAGCGGAAAAAGTTCGGAAATGTAACGAATCGCTTGGGGCAGTTGTTCAAGCGGGGCAAACGCGCCTGAAAGAACAAAGACCGGCAGTAGAAAGAAAACCGAGAATTGGATGGCCTGTGTTTGGGTGCGCGAAAACGCCGAGATTAGCAAACCAAGCCCAAGCGAGCAGAGAAGGAAGAGCAGGCAGATCAGGGCAAGCGCGTGGAGCTGATAAAACGCTACCCCAAAATGCCACCCGCTAAGCACCATAATTACGACCACCAAACAAATGGAGACCACCAGATAGGGCAGGATTTTGCCAATGACGATTTCACCTCGCTGCAGCGAAGTCACGAGCAATTGATAGAGCGTGCCCGATTCGCGTTCCCGAGCAATCGTGCACGCCATAAGGGTCACGGTGAGCAATTGCAAAATCAACCCGATCACACCTGGCACGACGTAATCGATGAAGCGCGACTTCGGATTGTACAGGTTCTTCGAGTCCGCAGTCCACGCCGTCATAAGCGAAACGAATTGTTTACGGATATCGACGGGCAATTTCTTGCCTAACTCGATCACATCTTCCGGGAGCGACTCCACAATCAGGTCGCGCTCTTTGGCTTGGAAGGTACCCAGATTCTGTTGCACAGCGCCTTCGACTGCACTGGCGGTGTTAGTGTCGCTGTCATCGAGATAGAGAGGTAGCGGCTTCGGATCGCCCTTGTTCAGGCTATCGGTCCAACCAACCGGGATAACCAGAGTCGCCTTCACTCTATTTCCGATCAGGTCCGACTCACCCTGAAAATCAGACGGTGGCATTCTCCAGTGAAACGTTTTGTCCTTGGAAATGATCTCGATGAAACGAGCGGTGCGCGGCGTCTGATCGCGATCGATTAGCAAGGCCGGAACGTCGGTGAGCTGAGTATTCTCGAACGCATGCCCGAAAATTAGTGTAAAGAACGGCGGGAGAATGATCAGTAAAAGCAAGACGCGCCGGTCGCGGTAGATATGCAGGAATTCTTTGTAAGCGACGCTCGTAATCGCGCCCAGTGATGGCCATTTCATAATGCCGACCTTTTTAAAACGCCGTCGTAGCCCTGAGAATATGCAGTGAAGACGTCCTCCATGTCGGGTTCCACCCAGCGTTCGCCTAACAAGCGAACATCTGGAAAAGGCCAGTTCTCGCGCCACCTGGCCATCAATTTCTCCGGTTCCTGTGCGTACAGGCGCAGGCTGCCGCTGCGCAAGGAAACGCCCAGCAGCTCGGGCAGATCTCGCAAACGCACCAGCGCAGGCATAAGGGGTTCTACGTCGATCTCAAGTAATCGAACGCGAAAGCTCGATTTCAAAGCGCGCGGCGAAGCTTTTGCAAGTAGCCGGCCACTTTCGATGAAGCCCACCTCCGTGCAGCGCTCCGCCTCGTCCATGTAATGCGTCGTGACAAAGATCGTTTTTCCCTCGTTACTGAGATCGTAGAGCAGATTCCAGATTTGTTGCCGGTGAACAGGATCAAGACCTGCTGTCGGTTCATCAAAAAAAAGGAGCGGTGGATCGTGCACGAGCGCACAACCGATCGCCAGTAATTGACGCATGCCGCCGGATAGACTTCCCGCAGCCGTATTAACTTTTTCTTCCAGGTCGCTCAACCGAAGCAAGCGCCGGATCCGTCGCTCGAGTTCCGCTCCCGGCACGCCATAGGCGCCTCCGAAAAAGCGGAAGTTTTCCAGCACGGTGAGATCACGGTAAAGGCTGAAGCGTTGCGGAACGTAACCGAACTTCGTCCGAACACGTTGCCGATCTTTCCAAACATCCGTGCCTGCAATTGTTGCATTGCCACCGGTCGGATGAGTCAGACCGCACAACATCCGCATCGTGGTTGTTTTGCCGGCGCCATTAGGACCCAGAAAACCAAAGATGGTTCCCGGCGCGATTGTAAGGCAAAGGTTTTGCACGGCATGGACATCGCCGAAACTCTTGCTCAGGCCCTTGAGCACGATTACCGATTCGTTCACCTTGAATCCTTATTGCGATGATCCTCCAAATTTGCAACCATCTGTCACAGATCGTCATCGAGTTTCTCTCATGAAATTTGAAACCATGGAACCATCTCGACGCCTCATTACGACCGCATTTATCCTATCTTCACTCCTTCTTGGAAGAGCAACGATCGCACACGCTGATGCCGTTTCCGAATTAGCCTCCTTTTCCGTCTTCGACAAGGTGGACCTCGCGCAGCTGGCCAAGAGCGACGTCAAAACGGCTCACGGGCCCCCGATGAGTAACCCTCGTTTTCTCGCTGTCCAAACCTGCTATGTGGCGCCCGGTGCGCCGGCCCAGCTAATCGCCGCGTTGCGCCGCTGGGATCCCACCAAACATCGCGAACTAAAGGTTTTTCTGCACTCCGACCTGCCATCCAGCCCAACTGCCGCGAATTTTGAAAAATTGAAAAATGCTCCGGATAACGGATCCGTGCGCGCTTTCGTAGCTGACACTCAAAAGCTTAGCGCTGACCTGCAAATCAGTCGGGATGAGGCGAATAAGTTTTCCGCTGGAGGCGCGGGTGGAGGGGGCGCCATGCCGGCATCGGTCGTTACGTTTTGGACGGATGTGTTGCTCTCGCGCACGAAAAGTTTTGTATCCGGGGGAACGTCAGCGCAGCCACCCTACGATCATTCGGGCAAAGCCATTCGAGCCAGCGATGAATTAAACGGTTTGCTGCGCGAGCAAGGAAAAATCCAGCGCCAGTTTTCCGGATTGCTTGGGGCTACCAGCATTGGTCGCGGCGCGGGATCGCTGACCCCGGAACTTTACTGGGAGTTACTCGATGTGGATGATCACGGCGTCGTAACGCTGGGAGCGGATTACAACCGCGCAGGCGGAGGCGGGACTTACCAAACTGCTGACGTGCTTTACTACGCGAGCGGCGGCTATTATGTCGCGCTCACCTTGTACCAGATGTGGCCCGTGACAGTGGATGGAAAACCTTCCACGCTGGTTTGGCGCGGTGACATGATATCCGCGCCGTCCCTGGCGTCGTTACACGGCGTGGAACGGCTCGGATCCGAATCAGTTATGATGAAACAGATCTCCAAAGCCGTTACACTGTTTCGCCGTGACACAAGTGGAAGTCGTTGAGCGAGTGAAAAGTCCGCCGCGCCGATTCTTCCTTCAGTCTGTTTGTGTCGCCTCATCCTTTTGCTTCGCGGCCTTCAGCTCCGCTCAGGAAAGCAACCCGAAAAGCTTTGGGGACTGGTTTCTTTCGGGCGAATATGTTGCGGAGGAAACTTACGTCGGCAGCGGCGATGTTGAACGCAGCGCTAGCAAAAGCGTTCGGGATTTTGATGAACACGACTCGATCCTGCATCTTGTATTTACTCCGCGAATCAAACCCGGCGTGTTGCGGCTTGGCGCCGAATGGGAACGCTTTTCATTTGGTATTCCAGACGGCGCACCGCTGCCGAACACGTTGCAATCGGTCAACTTGGTTATCGGATTGGACACACAACTTTCGGATTCCATCCTGGTCCGAGTCGAAGCCCAGCCCGGTGTGTATAATACGGGGTTTGATGATTTGTCGGACGATTTCAACGCTCCGTTCGTTGCTGGCGGCACGTACATCTTCAGCCCGAATCTACAGCTCGTTCTCGGCGTGAGCGTCGATATTGAGCGCAAGTATCCGGTTCTTCCCGCTGCCGGCGTTCGCTGGAAAATGGCACGCCAGTGGGTGCTCAATGCTGTGCTACCGACTCCCCGTCTGGAGTTCGAGATGAACAGTGACGTAACGCTTTATGCGGGGGGAAATCTGAAGCAAGACAATTACCGCGTAGACGATCACTTCGGCGACAACGCGGGTGACAGGCGACTCAATCACGCCGTGATCACTTATAGCGAAGTGCGAACCGGCGCGGGAATCGATTGGAAAATCTCTCCTGTCGTGACTTTGACCGGCGAGGTCGGATACCAGCCCTACAGGGAGTTCGATTTTTATCGTGCCAACATCCGTTACCACCAGGATAATGGCGCTCCTTACGGAATGATATCGCTCCAAGGCGCGTTTTAGGGTTGAGCGCCAATTCTTGTCGGGCGTTTGACTCGTTCGCTCCCGCTCAATCGGCCTCCGGCCTGCCCGTCTATGTCGCTCGGCGCCCGCCGGCTCCATTCTGCGGAGCGTCCGGGAGAGCGTGATGATAGAGACGCCCTACAATTCAGCGCAACGTCTTGTCGAGCACGCCAATTTTGCGGGTCTGTGGCCAGCGTACGGCAACACCAAGCACGACCAGGATTGTTCCGATTCCTCCCGCGACGACGGAAAGCACCGGACCAAACAGTGCGGCAGTCAATCCCGATTCGAGTGCGCCGAATTCGTTCGACGTGCCGATGAAGATATTGTTTACCGCGGAAACGCGGCCGCGCATTTCATCCGGTGTCACCAGTTGCACGATCGAGCCACGGATGATCACACTCACACTGTCGAATGCGCCGACGAGAAACAACATGCCGAGCGATAACCAAAATACTTTGGATAAGCCGAAAAGGATCGTTGCAACTCCAAAGCCGCTGACGCACCACACTAAAGTTCTGCCCGCCTGTTTCATCGGCGGCAAGTGGGCGACGATTAGCGCCATCGCGAAAGCGCCAACCGCTGGTGCGGCTCGCATCCAACCAAGGCCGACAGGTCCGCAGTGCAGGATTTGATCGGCGAAAATCGGCATCAACGCTGTCGCACCACCAAGCAGGACTGCGAATAGATCCAGGGTGATTGTTGCCAGGATCACCTTTTTGCGGAACACGAATCGGAGCCCAGCGATGAGACTTCTCCAAGTGCTTGCCTCAGTCTGATCTCGCACCTGCGTGCTGCGGCGGATCGGCAGAACGAGGAAGAAAAAAGAAAACGCGCAGAGCGCATCCAGCAGATAGACAAACGGGAACCCGACGTACGCCACGAGCAATCCGCTGACGGCCGGGCCGACTACTGATCCGATTTGAAAAACGCTGTTGTTCCACGTGACCGCGTTCGCGAATGCGTCGCGCGACACAAGTGTGGGGAAAAACGAGCTGCGCGCCGCCCAATTGAATGTCCGCGCAACGCCACCGATAAATAAAAGCAGATAAATCAACGGAATAGATGCGTCATCGAAATGAAATGCTGGATGATGACGCTCGAAAATCGTGGCGATCCCTGCCAGCGCGCGATTGCCTTCGCGCAATACGGCGATCGGAGGAATGGAAAGATGTTTCAATGAGACGAGCGCCAGCGCTAAAGACGTGAGCGCGCTAAATATCTGTGAAACAAGAATAATGCGTTTTCGACTGAATCGGTCTGCCAGATGGCCGGCGGGCAACGACAATGCAACCACCGGCACCGCGATTACTAATCCAACGAGGCCAAGTGCGGTCGCGGAATGGGTGCGCGCGTAAAGCTCCCATTCCACCGCCACGGCGAGCATGAGACGACCGGTGATCGAGAGTAAATTCCCGGCCGTGAACAGACTGAATTCGCGGAAACGGAAAGCTGCGTAAGGATCATGAGCCCGGCGCTCTAACTCGATTGGTTGGGGAACCGCCGGACGCTGACCGTCAGGCGATTCATAAGACCTTGGATCGATTGGCGGCGGCATGCTCGAGCGCGTCCGAGACACTAATTTCACTAATTCACACGAAATGAGCTCACGGTTAGCTCAAGCCTTATGAAATTCGTGATAATTCGTGCAATTCGTGTCTCGAATAGGCCACGAGATTGTAGAGTGAGCAGCCAGCGTCGCAACCCGCGAGAAGCGGGAGGATAATGGACCGCTTCTCGGTCCCGAAAGGGCGACGCCGCACAGCCGAGAAAAGTGCTCAAGAGCCGCCGATTTTTCTTCCATTCCACAAACCGGCTGGGGTAGAGTCGGCGGCTGCAGGCAAAAATGGATAACATCATAGAAGCGAAAGAACTGCAGATTGAGCGCAAGCATTTCTATGTGGAGCTCCGCGAGAACGATCGCGGGAAATTCTTGCGCATCATCGAGGAAGCTCATGGCCGCCGCAATAGCATCATCGTTCCCGGTACGGGCGTGGATGAGTTTACCGCGGCGATTTCTGAAGTTCTAACCAACAACGGAAGCGCGCCGCGATAAGTCGACGGACAAACTGGTCCGGGCGATTTTTCGGCGAATGGTTTACGGTTTTGGGAAGGCACAGCCACCTTCTGACTACGGTTCACTTGCAAGGCGTCAGAGCGCCGTAGGCGCGACATGCGTATAGTTACAGCGACACGACTATCCAATAAGCTCCGTTAGGAGCGTCAGGTTTAAAAAATGACGAAGCACGAATGACGAATGACGAATTAAGCACAAAGCACGAATGACCAAAACGCAGCGTCACGATTCCCTTGGTCATTTACTCATTCCTTCGAGCTTCGGCATTCGGATTTCGTCATTTTGTTGAACATGTCGCTCCCATGGAGCTTTTCCGTCGGGATCGACCGACGCCTTTCTGCGCTTCTCAATCATGACCACAAAACGAAGATCGAGCATCCGAAGAGGATTTCGGCGAGCAAGAACACGATCGACATCGGAGATGCGCCGGACCGCTGCCGGAAAGAGAACAAAAACGCCGCGTTATGTTTATTATTTTGGGAATGGACGCGCCGATGGCTCAGGCAAGATGAAGCCGCTGCTGGGCGGCAAGGGCGCAAACCTCCACGAGATGACGCGGATAGGTCTGCCGGTGCCGCCGGGGTTCACAATCACAACCGAGGTATGCAGTTATTTTTACGATCACAACCGCACTTATCCGTCCCAATTGGAAGCTCAGGTGGCGGATGCCCTCGCCAAAGTTGAGAAATCCGTCGGGAAAAAAATAGGCGACAGAGCGCGACCTTTGCTTGTTTCTGTCCGCTCGGGCGCGCGCGATTCCATGCCGGGCATGATGGATACAATCCTGAACCTGGGGATGAACGACGATGTAGTGGAGGTTGTTGCCAAAAAAACAAACAACGCGCGGTTCGCCTGGGATTCTTACCGGCGCTTTTTGCAAATGTACGGCGACGTGGTCATGGGCGTGCAGAAGCGCCCCGGAGAAGACCATGAACCGTTCGAAAGCGTGATCGAACATTTAAAAGATGAACGTTACGGCAAGCATGATTTCCCGGACGTCAGATTGACGCTCGCCGATTTGAAGGAACTCGTGCGGCGCTTCAAAGCGTTGATCAAAGAGCGGACCGGAAAATCGTTTCCACAAGATGCGACCGAACAACTTTGGGGCGCAATTGGCGCGGTTTTCGGTTCGTGGATGAACGACCGCGCAATCGTTTATCGCCGGAAATACGGGATTCCGCACGATTGGGGGACGGCGGTCAACGTCCAGACGATGGTGTTTGGGAATATGGGAAAGACGAGCGCGACTGGGGTTGCGTTCACGCGCGATCCTGCCACCGGCGAAAAGATTTTCTATGGAGAGTATTTGATCAATGCGCAGGGTGAAGATGTCGTCGCGGGCGTGCGCACGCCGCATCCGATTGCCGATCTGGCGAAGGAAATGCCGGCAGCGCATAAGGAACTGATGAAAGTCCGCGCCATCCTCGAGCGCCATTTCAAGGACATGCAGGACCTCGAATTCACGGTGGAAGAAAATCGTCTCTACATTTTACAGACGCGGAATGGCAAACGCACCGGCCATGCTGCGGTCCGGATCGCCGTCGATATGGTCGGTGAAAAATTGATTCCTAAAAAAGAGGCAGTGCGACGTATCCCGGCCGATTCGCTCGCTCATCTTTTGGCGCCGATCTTCGACCGCCGATCAGCCAGAGAAGCGAAAAAGATCGGCAGCGGCCTGGCTGCCGGACCGGGCGCGGCCTGCGGTCATGTTGTCTTCAGCGCGGAGGAAGCCGTGGTGCGTGCGGAAAAAGGTGAGAAAGTCGTGCTTGCCCGCATTGAAACATCGCCGGAAGACCTGCGCGGCATGATTGCGTCGGAGGGAATTCTGACGTCGCGCGGCGGCGTCTCTTCGCACGCAGCTCTGGTCGCCCGGCAAATGGGAAAAGTCTGCGTCTGCGGCGCGACCGGGATTCACATTGATTACCAAAACCGCACCCTGAGCGCAAACGG
>WNGF01005474.1_pt1 | contig 16634 bp, 16 predicted proteins | sample 5400641 | NCBI WGS metagenome assembly WNGF01 (sample SAMN13153371, study PRJNA577476) | soil metagenome | isolation source: 80 cm soil or saprolite under grassland replicate 2 | place: USA:California | collected 2016-06-15
ATCTCGGGCGCGGCCGGGGTTCCGCGGCAATGGGGGCGGGACAGGACGCTCTACATCCCGGGCGTCCGCTTCGTTTCGCTCAAGTCCGCCGATGGCCGGATTCAAGCTCGGGTCTACGACCACCAGGCCTACGTGGACGCGGTGGATCCCTTCGTCCTTTCCCATGGCTTCTTCGAGCGCGAGATTCACCGCAGCGCCGTCCGCTTCGGCAACTTCACCCACGCTTTGAGCGCTTACGAATCGCGTGCCTCGTCCGACAGCCCGATCATCGCCAGAGGCGTCAACAGCGTCCAGCTCTTCTGGGACGGGCGCCGCTGGTGGATCGCGGGCGCCGTCTGGGACGACGAGCGGCCGGACAACCCGATTCCTCCGGAGCTGCTTCCCCCGGCCTCGACGGGAGGGAACTCCCCAGGATAACCTCGGCTGCCCCTCTCCCCCGACTGCTCAAACCTGCCGCGTTCTCGCCCCGAGCCCGCATAATTCACGAACGACTCCAGCCGTCCCGCGGATCGCGGGAACAAGGTGTACCTTAGCAACACGCAATATCGCCGCAACAGCCCATTCATCTCTCAATGAGATGCACGCGTTTCGGCTGGGTGTCCCGAATTCGCCGTCATCGGCCTGGGCGAAGGTACCGAAGTGGATGGCCACGGCGGTGGCCGCGCCCAAGACCTCCTGCGCGTGAATGGCTTCTTCGGGAACGATATGGGCCTGCGACATGAACCAGCGGGGGCGGTAGGCGCCGATGGGCAGAAGCGCCAGGCGCAGATTCGGGAAGCGCTCGCGGATCATCTGGAAGTGCGATCCCCAACCCGTATCGCCGGCGAAGTAAACGAAGCCGGACGGGCCCGACACGACCCATCCACACCAGAGTGTGCGGTCGCGATCGAAAGGACTGCGGCTGGAGAAGTGGCGCGCCGGAACGGCCGTCAGCGTCACGCCGGGCGCGAGCGTCACCGACTCCCACCAGTCGAGGTCGCGCGAGTGCGGCACGCCGCGCTTTTCGAGGAACGCCGCGTTGCCGAGGCCGGCGAAGACGCGCGGACGGTGCGCCGCGGCCAGGCGGCGCAGTGTCGCAACGTCCATGTGGTCGTAGTGGTTGTGGCTGACGAGAACGGCGTCAATCGGCGGCAGGTCGGAGAAGCGAATGCCGGCAGGGCGGTGGCGTCGCGGCCCGACGAAGGACACGGGCGAGACTCTCTCGGACCAGACGGGATCGGTCACGATATTCAACCCGTCCATCTGGCTGAGGACCGTCGAGTGGTTGACGAACGTCACGCGAAGCCTTCCCTCGCCCACGCGCTGCGGCGGCCGGGGACCAGGCGGTGTGTCGGTGAAGGAGCGCCATGGGCCGCGCTCGCGATGCGTCATCCATCGGAAGAAATCGGAGAAGCTGTGGTCGAGCGGCTCGATCGACCGGAAGCGCTTGCCGTCGAAGTGCGGACCGGCCCGCCCGCGCCACCGGGACGCCGAGAGGGCGCACCCGGCCGCGAACAGCGCGAAACCGGCCGCTCCCGAGAGGCCCGCGGCGACGAGAAGCTTCCGGCGTCGCGACATGTCTCCGGTCGCAGCGCTCACGGACCAGTATTTATTCCGCCAGTCCCGCGGGGAGATACAGCCAGGCCTGTGAGGTCAGCGTGCTTCGATAGCCGTAGCCTCCGGCCAGGAGAACGGCGCCGCCGCGCAGAGGCGTCGCCGTCATGAAGAGACGGCCGTCGCCGAGGCTCCCCTCGACGGTGCGGAAGGTCCCCGCCGCGGCGTCGTAAATCTCGACCTGTTCTCCTCCACCGGCGACGAGAATCTTCCCGCCGGCAAGCGCCGCGACCGCGTCCGGAAGCTTGTACCGGCGTTCGCTCATATCCGCGCCCGGAACGAAGGCGGCATCTGCGGGATCGAAGAGCTCGCTGCTGGCGTAGCGGCCGACGTCGTCGCGGGCGTCCGAGCCGCCGATGACAAGGACCCTGCCGTCGGGGAGGAGAGCGGCGGCGTGCTTGTAGCGGACGATCGTCATCGCGCCCGCACTGCCAAAGGAGCCGGTCGCGGGATCGTAGATCTCCGCGCTCGCCAGGACGCTCCCGCGCGTGTTGCTGCCGCCGGTGATCAGGACGCGGCCGTCCGCGAGAAGGGTCGCGATGTGAGCGCGCCGTGGCGTAATCAGGCTCCCGGTCGGTCGGAACGTCTCCGTCGCCGGGTCGTAGACCTCGGCGCTCGAGAGGAAGGGCTGATCGTAGGACGAGGCGACCCCGCCAGCCAGAAGCACTTCGCCGCTGGCGAGGAGGGTGGCGGTGTGCTCCGCGCGATTCGTGATCATCCGTCCCGATAAGGAAAACGTGTCCGTGGCCGGGTCGTAGGTCTCTGAGCTGCCGAGCGGTCGCGATTGCAGCCAGCCTCCCGCGATCAGAACGCGCCCGTCGTCGAGCAGCGTCGCGGTATGACTTCCGGCGCGGGGTTCGAGGAGAGGAGGCCCGGGCGAGAAAGACATCGAGGCTGGATCGAAGACTTCTGTGGATTCGGGGCCACCGAGTCCGCCTGCCACCAGGACCTTCCCGTTAATGAGAAGCGTGGCCGTGTGCGCCGCGCGGGGGACCGTGAGGCGGCCGACGGAAACGAGTCGTTCCGCGCCACCCCGAAACGGGACCGGCGCCGGTCCGCGCCGGTGAAGGCGCTGTTTGGAGGCGGGCTGCTCGCCCGACCCGATCGCGGCACTCTTCGCGTCCGCGCCGGGCGCCGGTGAAGAGAGTCCGAGGGACAGCATCGCGGCGGAGAATACGATTCTCGTTGCGACCTTCATGCCGAGCTCCTATCGTTTGAGGAGAGCCATCATCCTCTCCGCGCCGCCGAGATACAACTTGGGACAAGTTCTATCGGGCGGCGGCGCCAGATGCGACGGACTGCTAGACTCACCGGCGCTTGAACGCCAAGGAGACACGCCCGACCAGCCGGACCCGCTGGCTCCCCTCCCGGTTCCTTCCCTTCACCGGAGTGGTGGCGCTCCTCGTTGCGTGGGACCTCGCTATCCGGTTCGGCCGCGTTCCGCTTCTGCCGGGGCCTCTCGCCGTGGCGCGGGCAATCGCGGAACTGGCGCAGAAGGGCTTTCTCCTCAAGCACGTCGTCGCGTCGCTCTTCCGAGTGACCTGGGGATACCTGCTGGCGGTCTCCATCGGAGTCCCGCTCGGAATCCTGCTCGCCTGGTACCGGCGAGGCGGGCTGGCGCTGGCGCCACTCGTCGAGATCGTGCGTCCGATCTCGGCTCTCGCCTGGATTCCTCTCGCCATCCTCTGGTTCGGCGTCGGCGACCTCTCGTCGGTTTTCATCATCTTCGTCGCCTCCGTCTTTCCGCTGACGATCGCGGCCATGAGCGCGGTGGGCGGCGTTTCCTCGATTCACTGGAACGCCGGACGCAACTTCGGCCTCTCGGCGGCCCAGATCGCGCGGCAAGTGCTCCTGCCCGCGATCCTGCCGCGGCTGCTGGTCGGCCTGCGGCTGGCGCTCGGCATCGCGTGGCTCGTAGTGGTAGCGGCCGAGATGATCGCCGTCAACTCCGGGCTGGGGTTCCTGATCATCGACGCGCGCAACGCGGGTAACCGCTACGACCTCGTCGTAGCCGGGATGGTCTTGATCGGAACGATCGGTCTCGCTCTCGACGCTGCGATGCGCCGCATCGAAAGGCTTCCCGCTTTGCGCTGGGGTTATGCGGACTCGGCACGGGAGGCGGCATGATCCCCGTCCGCGAGCCGCTTCCCGGACGCACCAAGCTCGAGATCCGAGGCCTTCACATGACCTTCCGAACGGAGGAGAACGACGTCGCCGTGCTCGAGGACATCGCTCTGGGCGTGCGCGAGGGAGAGTTTGTCTGCATCCTGGGCCCGTCCGGCTGCGGCAAATCGACGCTCTTGAATATCGTCGCCGGTTTCCTCACGCCGACCTCCGGCTCCGTGCGCATCGACGGAGAGGAGGTCCGCGGCCCCGACCCGCGGCGGATCTTCGTCTTCCAGGAGCGGGGCGTCTTCCCCTGGCTGACCGTCGAGGGCAACATCGGTTTCGGCCTCGGCAGGCTGCCGCCGGGCGAGCGCGAGCGCCGCATCGCTCACTACGTCCGGCTCGTGGGGCTGGAAGGCTTCGAGAAGGCATACCCGCACGAGCTCTCCGGCGGAATGAAACAGCGCGTCGAGGTGGCTCGCGCCCTGGCGGTGGACCCCGACGTGCTTTTTCTGGATGAGCCCTGCGGCGCGCTCGACTCGATCACGCGGCTCGTCATGCGAGGGGAACTGCTGCGCATCTGGCAGGCGGAGCAGAAGACGATTCTCTTCGTCACGCACGACATCGAGGAGTCCGTGCAACTGGCCGACCGGGTCGTGGTGATGACGGCGCGGCCGGCGCGGATCCGCCGGATCGTCCCGATCGACCTGCCGCATCCGAGAGACCTCTCCTCCCGGCGCTACCTGGAACTGCGCGACGGGATCTTCGAGGAGATCGGTCTGGCCCACAAGATATGACGTCCCGAGGGCGGCTCGAGGCGATTCTCTTACCCGCGGCCGCTGTGGCGGTCCTCATTGCTCTCTGGCACGTGGCCGTCCGATGGACAGGGACGAATGTCTTTCCCTCGCCGGGCGCGGTGGCGCGCGGCTTCGCCGAGCTTGCGCGCAAGGGACTCCTTCTCCGATACAGCCGCGACTCGCTCCTGCGCGTGGCCGCGGGCTACGGCGCGGCGCTCGCGGTCGGGATCCCCGCGGGCGTCTTCCTCGGGTGGCGCCCCGCGGCAGCGCGCGCGGCCAACCCCGTGATCCAGCTCCTGCGTCCGATCTCTCCTCTGGCCTGGATTCCCGTGGCGATCGTGCTCTTCGGAGTCAGCAACGTGGCGGCTGTTTTTCTCATCTTCCTCGCTTCGCTCTTTCCCATCCTCGTCTCCGCGATGAACGGAGTGCGCGGCGTGCCGGTGATGTACCGCGACGCGGGGCGCAACTTCGGCCTGTCGCAACGGGCCCTTCTCTCCCGGGTCGTCTTTCCCGCGGCCCTTCCCGAGATCCTGACGGGACTGCGCCTCGCGCTGGGCATCGCCTGGATTGTCGTCGTGGCGGCGGAGATGATCGCGGTGGATTCGGGGCTGGGATATCTCGTCATCGATTCGCGCAACGCCGGCAAGCGCTACGACCTCGTCGTCGCGGCGATGCTCTCGATCGGCGCCATCGGGCTCGTCTTGAATCTCCTCGTTCAGCGCGTCTCGCGGCTTCGGGCGGTGCGCTGGGGATTCCGGGAGGAGGCCCCGTGAGCACCGGCCGCAAGATCCTGGCGGGGCTGCTCGCGTGGACGGGGGTCGTGACGGCCGCGCATCTGACGTTGAATTTCGACTGGTCGGCTGCCTGGAACGACCGTCTGCCGGCGGCGAAGCGAAAGTTGAACGTCGCCTACATCCCGGTGACCTGCCATCTGGCCTGCCCCGTTACCGACTTCATCTCCCGCTACTCGCTCGAAGGCGCCCTGTTCATTCCGAGGATGTTTCAGGGCTTCCCGGAGATCAAGGAAGCGCTCATCTCCGACCGCATGCAGGTTGGCTTCATGGTCGCGCCCATGGCGATCGCTCTCGTCGCGCAGGGAGTGCCGATCAAGATCGTGTATCTGGGGCACCGTTACGGCAGCGCGGTGGTCGTCCGAAAGGACGGCCCGATCCGTTCCGTGCGCGACCTCGCGGGCAAGACCATCGCGATCCCCAGCCGCTTCTCAGACGAGCGGCTCATTGTGTTCAAGGCCTTGAAGCAGAACGACATGACGGGAGCAGACGTGCACCTGGTCGAGATGGCGCCGCCCGACGTCGCGGGAGCTCTCGCGGCGGGCGCTATCGACGCGTTCTCGATGGGAGAGCCGTATCCCTCGCAGGCCGAGCTCGGCGGTTTCGGCCGCGTGCTCTTCCACGCCCGCGAGTACTGGCCCGACTACATGTCCTGTGTCGTCGTCGCGCGGCAGGACGTCATCGACCGCCGCCCGCAGGCAGTCCAGATCCTCGTGGACGGCATCGCGCGGTCGGGTCTGTGGCTGGACGAAGGGCGCCCGCACCGCGAGCACGCCGCGGACTTCGTGGCCCGTTACTACTTCCGGCAGAAGCCGGAGGTCCTCCGTCACGCCCTGACGGAACCGCTCGACCGCGTGATCTACACGAAACTCTCGCCGCGCAAGCCCGACTTCGACATGGTGCGCGACTTGATGATCGAGACGGCTGTGCTGGACCGCAGGATCGCCTTCGAGGAATACGTGGACCCGCGCTTCGCGGAGGGCGCCACGACGCAGACCGCCTGGAAGTACGAGCCGGGAAGCGGCAAGGCGGAGTGAGGGACCAAGCTGTCGGCTTTCAGCTTTCAGTTGCCGCGTAGTGTCATTCTGAGCGACCCGTCCTCCGAAGCTTCAGCGAAGGGGGAAGCGAAGGATCTGCTCCCGTAACCTTGATCGCAACCCGCCGGTCGAAAGCGTTGTGGCTCCTGGCAGCCGGACTTCTCGTCGCGGCGGGAATCTGGACCTATAGGAACGCCTCTTTGCCGAGACTCCGCCGCGACTTCGTTCCCTGGATGCACCGGCTCGAGCGGTGGCGCGACGCGGCCGAAGAGACGCGCCGCGCCCTGAGACGGCGCGAGCCCGCTCCCTCCGACCCGGCCGGGATCGATCGCCCGCGCCAATGGGCGTGGTACGGCCTCGACCGCGTCGCCTGGATCTCTTACCGCGTCGAGAAACCCGAGCACGAGGTCTCCGCGACGCGCGAGGTCACGCGCGGGCGCGTCCGGTTCACGGTCGGCGGTTTCCGCGCCGACGGGACGCGCGTCGAGAGAAGCGCCGACGTTCTCCTCGCCGCCGAGTGGGACCCACGCCGGGATCCGACCCCTCGCGACGCGCCCCCGGGCGCGGCGCCCGAGTCTGTTCCGGTCCCGATGACGGTCACGGTTTCGCTCGACCGTGTCGCCGGCGAAAGATCCAATGCCTCGCCGCGATTCCACGACGCCACGGCAGAGGCGGGCCTCGGTGCGCCACGGCACGACCCGGCGCTCAAGCTCACCAACCGGCTGATCGCCGACATCTGGCCCGGCTCCGGTGTCGCCGTGCTCGATTTCGACGGTGACGGATTCGAGGATCTCTTCGTCGCCGACGGCCTGCGCTCGATCCTCTACAAGAACGACGGGCAAGGGCATTTCACGGATGTGACCGTAGCGGCCGGCCTCGCCGCCCCGGACGGAAAGGGTATTACGGCGACCGGTGTCGCCGCGGGCGACGTGGACGGCGACGGCTTCCCGGATCTCTTCGTGACCGACGCCTTCGGCCCCGCGCGTCTCTTACGCAATCGCGGTGACAGCACCTTCGAAGAGATCGCCAGTTCATCGGGCACCTCGGTTAGCGGCAACGCCCGCTCGGCCGCGTTCGCCGACGTGGACAGCGACGGCGACCTCGATCTCTTCATCTGCGTCACGGGCGATTACTACAACCAGATGCCCGATCCCCCCTACGACGCCAACGACGGCCGGCCAAACCGGCTTTACTTGAACGACGGCCAGGGCCATTTCACCGATACGACCGCCGCCTGGGGCCTCGCGAAGACGACACGCTGGTCTCTCTCGTCGGTTTTCGCGGACTATGACAGCGATGGGCGGCCTGACCTCCTCGTCACAAACGACTTCGGTTTGAAGAATCTCTATAGGAACGACGGCGGACACCGTTTCGTGGATGAGGCCGGCAAGGCGGGAGCGCAGGTCCGCGCCTACGGAATGTCGGCGGCCTGCGCGGATTTTAATGGAGACGGGCTGCTCGACCTCTACACGACGGGCTGCGACACGCAGTGGTACTTCCTCCACGATTACCCCTCGCTGCCGATCGGCTTTGCCGGCCGGGTGTTCCTGCCGATCGCGGTCCGGTGGATGGAAACTATGTCAACCGGAAACTCTCTTCTCCTCCAGAAACCAGATCACACCTTCGCCGACGCGACCTCCCGCTCGGGCGCGGCGCACGCCGGCTGGAACTGGAGCTCCGTCGCGGCGGACCTGGACAACGACTCCTGGCCCGACATCTACGCGACTAACGGCATGTGGGGGGACGGCCGTGATCACGACCGGGAACTGGAGTTCTGGTGGCAGACGCTCGCCTACTGGGACGACTACGTTGCCGGCAAGAAGACCTTCGACCGCAAGGGCGCCGGCATCGCCGGGGTCGAGCGAGATCGCTTCTTCCGAAACCGCTCCGGCGACAAGGACCGTTCACCAGCCGGCACCATGTTCGAAGAGCGTTCCTTCCTCGAGGGCCTCGACCTCGAAACAAACGGCCGCGCCGTCGTAGCCTTCGACGCCAACGGCGATGGCGCGCTCGACCTCTATGTCCGCTCCGTCCAGACTCCCGAGGCCCTCTTCCTCGGGAGCCGCCGCCCCGACGAGCACTATCTCCGCGTGAGACTCCGCGGCACTCCCGGCCGCGACAACCGCGACGGCATCGGCTGCCGAATCACGGCCACCCTCCCGGGCAGTCGCCGCCTCGTCCTCGAAACCGGCAACGCCAGCGGCTACCTCTCCACCGGCAGCCCCATAGCCCATCTCGGCCTCGGCCCCGTCGCCCGCCTGGAATCTCTCACAATCCGCTGGCCCTCCGGCAACCTGCAAACCCTCGGCCCCATTACTCCCGTCGACCGCACAATCCTCGTCGACGAGGGCCGCGGAATCATCCCTTGAAATCCCGAGCGCCCTAGCGCCCTGAATAACGCGCCCACAAAAGCAGAGCGACCATAGCAGCGACACTCTTACGGGGTCGCGGTTGAATGCCCATTGTGCCGGCCGATGCCGATACCTATGCAGATACAAAGGGCGCGGCAGAAGATCGCCAACGAGCACAAAAAAAGGCAGGGCGGAAAATCCGCCCTGCCGAGGATCTTGCTTGCAGTTATTCGCGATCGGTCAGTTGCCCCGGAAAGAGACAGTGGTCGGTCCACCCAGCGGGCACCCGAGGTTGTTGAAGCTGTCGAGCCGGCCAGCCTCATTGAGAACCGTGGACCTGTCGCAGGATTGGAGCGCGGTGTTGACCTCGGCGATGACCTGCGCCGTGCTCAGCGGATAGCTGACGCTGCACGCATTGAGCAGCGCCGCCACCGCGGCACGATAGAGAGTTTCCTGCGCGCCGCATATAGTGGATCCGCCCTTCAGGCTCAGCGCCTGGAGCAACGTCACAGAGCTGAAGTCACAGCCACAGTCAGTGGTATCGAACCCCGCAGCCGAGAGAAGCTCACCCGGCGTGTAGGCGCTGCACCAAGCGTTGGCCTGGTTACCAGGACCGGCTCCCGTGTGGTTCTTCCAGAAGCCGGGGGTGCAGCCCTGGTTTGCCGGTGTGGGCGTGTTGGTCGGCGTATTCGTCGGTGTGTTGGTGGGCGTGTTGGTCGGGGTATTCGTCGGCGTGTTCGTCGGCGTGTTCGTCGGCGTATTCGTCGGCGTATTGGTCGGCGTATCCGTCGGCGTGTTCGTCGGCGTATTCGTCGGCGTGTTCGTCGGGGTATTCGTCGGCGTGTCCGTCGGCGTATTGGTCGGGGTATCCGTCGGCGTGTTCGTTGGTGTATTCGTCGGCGTATTCGTCGGCGTGTTGGTCGGTGTATCCGTCGGGGTATTCGTTGGGGTATTCGTTGGGGTATCCGTCGGCGTGGGCGTGCAGGCGAGAACCACGACAACACCCCCGGTGCTCGCACTCACGTTGACGCCCGTGTCCACGCCACTGCCGGAGACTCGATCGGTGAGGTTACAGTCGCTTGTCTCGCACCCAGGCGCGGTCTCGTTGATGACGCCACCGCAGATATCCGTATGAATCCCCGTGACAGGATCTATGGTGCCCAAAGGTTGGAGCGTGGTCACCTGGGTCCCCGTCGGGAGGCCAGTGACCGGATCGAGCAGGAAACAGGGGATATTTGGCGTTACGCTGGGTACCGTACCAGAGCACTCGGGCGGTGGCGGTGCAGCAGCGAGCGGATCAGGAATCGTGTTCGTAACGGTGAGGTCGGTGACGGGGCTTTCCGGGTCCAGGTTATTCATCGTGTAAACGCATTGGATCGAGGCGCCGGCCGTGGCGGGGTTGGGCGTACAGGTCTTGGTTGACCCCATACCGCGGGGGAGCAAAATCCTGTCCGTCCCTGCAACTCTTTCCGTCCCTGCGTTGCCGGCCAGAGTGATGGTCGCCCGCGAACTGCTGGAGGCACCCGCCGCGCAGGGCGTTAGAGCGCTTATCACTCCTCTCATCACCCCGGAGGATCCCGTCAAATCGGTCCCTCCGTCGCCACCCGCGCCGGCGGTCACGAAGGCTTGGAGACTGGCCGGCGTGCCGACGGAATCCATCTGGCCGGCCCCGGTCTCGGCGCTCTCACCTTTGGAGAGCAGCCTGGCGCCCTGGCTCGGCTGGCCCTCGTCCACCGGATTGACGGCAAGGGCGTTGTAGTCGGTGCCGAAGCTGGTGTAAACCGCGGCGCCCCACCCCCACTGCGCCGTCACCCCGGGCTTGTCGGTCGAAATCGCCGCCGACCAGGTGACCGAACTGATTCCGCCCGGCAGACCCCCGGCCGGAACCGGAAAGGCGAGGCCGGAGAGGAACGCTCTGCCGGAAAGCCCGCCGGGAACGATGGTGGCCCAGCGATTGCTCGCGGCGTCGAAGCTGGTCGAGGCCGCCGTCGCCGCCGGATCGAAGGTGATCGTGGCGGCCGGAACGGCCAGACTGTAGTTCGTGCCGTTGGCGGCAAAGGTAATTGCCGAGTCATTCAGGAAGATCGTGGCCGCATCGGAGCCCAGCCCATCCACGTGAATGGCGCTGTTGAACCAGATGAAGTTGCCATCGGCGATCGGAGTCGAGTTGAAACTCGATTCAATCGAACTCAACGCGGTACACGCTTTCTCGCTCATGAAAACGGCAGACGTCGTGGCGCCCGGAGATGCGGCCTGGCTCCCATCCGAGGACGGGGATGAGATTGTCGCGCCCGCGATCGCGGTCAGAGCACGCATAATTTTTGGTAGCTGAAGACCGACGCCTTGTACCAGAAGCGCGACGCAGACAAAACCGAGCACTACGTAAAGCAGATTCCTGGCTGGTCTTCTCATGATCCCACCCTCCCTAAAATATTGGCAGAACGACCCTCCCACCTTCCCTGATTGTCGGGAGAATATGAAGAGGTGTGCACGGTGTCAACAAAAATCGTCTCCGCCGGACACAATTTCCGTGCTCGCTGCGAATACTCCTAACCTTCGGGCTATCAAGCTGTTACCTCTACAAGGAGCCGGCTCGCGTGCGGCCTGGGGCGATTCGCTTGGCCCCACCACGAAGTGTAATCTTTCGTCGGTGGTTTTTTGGGAGAATCGGACGTGAAACGATCTGCTCTCGTCCTCATCGTGTGCGCTGCTTTTCTGTTGGCGCTCGGCTGCGAAAACTCGTCACCGACGGAACCTGGCACGACCCCTTCCTGGCTACAAGCCCTCATTGCCCAGATCCAGAGCGAGCCGGTGACAGTCCCTCCCTCAGCGATCTACAGCTACCGATATCGCGGGGAAATGGTCTACTTTCGGCCGAGCCGCTGCTGCGACATCAGGAGCGTTCTTTATGACAGAAATGGCGCCGTTCTCTGCGAGCCCGACGGGGGGTTGACGGCAGAGGCGATGGCAGATGTCCCGACTTCATGCAGAATCGCTCAGAGGAGCAGCTGATCTGGCGGGATCCCAGGGGCTGACGGGAAGGCATCGGGGTCAGATCTGTGAAAATGTGAGTCGGCGGTTTCTCCGTCTCCAGCCCCTGGTGTCGAGTGGCGTCCCGACAACCATCTGAGGCCAGCGTGACGACAGTAGAAGAACAGATCCAGGAGATGGTCGATCGCGAGACTCGCGCCTGGAACGCTCAGAATGCCGAGGCCCTTGTGGAGATCTTCCATCCCGACATGGTTTGGCCTTGGCCCCAACACCCACACGACCACGACCCGGCGGGATGGATCTTTCCGCAGGGCAGGTACAACCGCGATCGCTGGAAGCGGGCATGGAACCAGCTCTTCACGGACCACGAACTCGTCCACAACGTGCGCACAACAGTCAGAATCATCGTCTCGCCCGAGGGCGACGGCGCTTTCGCCGTCGTCGACGTCGACACTCTCTGGAAGCACCGCACGACTGGCCAACGCTTCCACTGGAAGGGTCGCGCCTGCAAGGGCTACACATGGATTGCCGGCCAATGGCGTCTCATCTTCCACACCGGTCTGCTTGACTACTCCCTTCAGACGCCATCGGTCTCTGCACCGGACGCCGGCAGCAGCGCTGCCGCCGCCGGTGAGGTCTAAAGCCGTTGGGCGGCGTAAGGTCAAAGGGCAATGAGCACGCTTTTCCTCATATTTCGTGATCCAGGTCCGTCGTGGGTGCCAGGTGCGCCGAGTCGCCAGCAGCCGCTCTGGGACGAGCATGCCTTTTTCATGGACGGCCTGTTCGAGCGGGGGCGAGTCGTCTTGGGTGGACCCTACGCTGACTACAGTCGTGTTCTCGTCATCGTGGAAGCTCTTGATGCCGAGGAGGCCTCGGCTTTATTTCGCGGCGACCCGTGGGAGAAGGCGGGGATTTTGGTCCCGAGCCAGGTCATCGAATGGACCGTCTTTCTCGACTCTCGACGGGCCGCCCGATGAAAAGCGGAGAATCGGGCCTGACATGCGAATGTAGCGGACTCGCCGCCCGCGCTTCGCTTCAGGCCGGTCGCGACGCTCGCTCGTGGAAGGCATAGGGTCGACCTCGCAAAATGGGCGGAGTGTTGCTAGGTGTACCTTGCTCCCGCGAGAGATTTTTCGTCGGGACGAGGAAGACCGACGACGGCGATGCCGGGGAATCGCAGAGGAGGTCTGACGAAGTACCGGTGGAAAAGATCCGCGGGACGGCTGGAGCCGTTCGTGAATAATGCGGGCTAAGAGGCCCGCCGGCGCCGCGCGCGAAGGAGGACGGCGGCGTAGATGGCGAGGTTCACGGCGAGGATGCCGACTCCGAGGAGAAGCTGCGTATTCGCCGTCAGGCCGGACGGATAAATGAGCAGCATCAGGTAGTGCTCGACGAAGTCTCCCGAATAGCCGGTGCGGCCGGCCCCTTCCCGCAAATGATTCTCGAGCGGCGTGAGCGGACAGATCCAACCCGCGAGCTCCACGAGTGTCCCCCAGACTGCGGCGGGAAGGTGCAGCCAAGCGAGCCTGGGCCACCGCAGGACGAGGAGTCCGCCCGCGGCCACGAAGACCACGAAGGCAAAGTGCAGGAGCAGGACCGCGTCCGCCAGAACCGAATCGATCATCCTTCCGCAGCAGTCTAAGATGGGGATGGGGCCGACGGGGGATGGAGGAATCGGGTCAGATCTGTGAAAATGTGAGTTGGCGGTTTCTCCGTCCCCGGCCCCGGTCTGTACCCGCTGCCGACCCGTGATCCCGTTTCGTTGGAGGGCTTAGCATGAGTAGCAAAGAACACTGGGACACGGTTTACACAACCAAGGGCGCGGACCACGTGAGCTGGTTCAGGCTACACCTCGACCGCTCGCTTGCTTTCTTGGAAGCCGCGAATGTCAGCCGGGACGGCGGCGTGATCGACGTTGGAGGGGGCGCATCGACCTTCGTCGATGATCTTCTCGATCGCGGCTACACGAATATTTCGGTGCTGGACCTTTCGAGAGCCGCGCTGGATGCGGCCCGAGATCGCCTTGGCGAGCGTGCTTCGCTTGTTCAGTGGATCTGCGCTGACGTCACGGATACCGAGCTGCCGGTTGGGGTCTACGTTTTCTGGCACGACCGCGCCGTGTTTCACTTCCTCCGCGATCCCCTGGCGCGCGGGCGCTACGTGGCCGCGGTGCGCAGGTCGCTCAAGCCGGGTGGCCATCTTGTCATGGCGACGTTCGGGCCTCACGGCCCCGAGAAGTGCAGCGGTCTCGAGGTTATGCGCTTTACGCCGGAGGCACTCCATGCCGAGTTCGGATCTGAGTTCGTGCGGCTCGCGAGCGCGACGGAGATACACACCACGCCTTGGGGCGCTGAGCAACAGTTCGTCTACTGTTATTGCCGAATGCCCGAGTGAAGACGCCCTCACATGCGCGCCTTCGGCGTCAGGCGTTCAACGCGGACGCCGTGCGAACCTAGAGAGCACTGTTCTCGTTGACAACGAGCGGAATTGTTCCGCGGCAGCAGTGAGGACATCGTGACTTCAGACGAGTTTCGGAAGATGGCGCTCAACCTTCCGGAGGTGTCCGAGCGATCGCATATGGGTCACCCCGACTTCCGGGTCGGCGGGAAGATCTTCGCGACGCTCGGCGTACCGGGCTCCGGTTGGGGCGTGGTGAAGCTCACGCCGGACGAGCAGGAGCTCTTCGTTCAGATCGAGCCCGAGGGGTTCCAGCCCGTCAAGGGCGGCTGGGGACGGCAGGGAGCCACGAACGTGCTGCTGCGGTCGGCGAAGAAGAGCACCGTGCGCGAGGCACTCCTCACGGCCTGGCGCAACAGAGCTTCGAAGAGCCTGGCGCAGCGCGACACCGGCCCGAGCACGCCCAGACTCTCCCCCCGGCGAAGGTAACGCTATGCTCGATATCGGGAGAATGCCTTAACCCTGGCTTGAGAATTCGGCCCGCCTCCGCCGACCTTAGCGTTCCTTCAAAAGTCTGCGGCGCAGCCGGCGGCGGCGGTAGCTTGCGGATCGGGAAACCTGCGATGCCGCGCGCGCCGGATCGCGGGTTCGAAAACCCCGCGCACATCAGGAAGAGTTTGTGTTGTGACTTTCAAGGAGGTGTTTCATGCGAAGAGGCCTTATCGCGGCGTTGTTGGTCGGAGCCTGGGCAATGTGCGGAGCCACGGGGTTGGCCGAGGACAAGAAGGGCGACGGGAAGAAGGCGAAGATCGCCCTCCGAGACGACTGTGACGCCGCCGACCCGGCCTGGACCCCGCTCGGCGGCTGTACGTCCGTCGATGGAGCCGTCACGGTCGACGAGTTCAATTCCCTGCTCTTTTCTCCGCTGTCGGCTCCGAGCATCATCGGACATCCCGCGTGGCGAATGGATCCGACGTACTTCCGCTCCGAGACCGGCGGAACCCTGAGGGTGACGAACCTAGGAGGCCGGACCCACACCTTCACGGAAGTCGTGAACTTCGGTGGAGGGTTCATTCCCCCGCTCAACGGAACGCTGCTCCCCGCTCCAGAATGCACCTCCGGCCCGGCGATGCTCACTCCCGGCGCAAGCGTCGAGGTCACAGGGTTGAGTAACGGCAATCACACCTTTCAATGTTGCATCCATCCGTGGATGCGCATTCTCGTCAAGGTGGAAGCGGAAGAAGCCAAGGACGAGGACGATTAGGAAGAAGCGGCCGGTCCCGATGTTGCGCGCCGGTCTACGTGCGACCGTACAGCTCCCGCAGCTCCGTTTTCGCCTTTTCGAGCCGCGCCCGCCTGGTCGGGGGAAGGTTCCGGCCGGCACGGTTGATGTAGAAGTTCAACATCGACATCGCCGACTGAAAGGAGGTGCCCTTCCGGCGGCGGCTTCGATCGGCGGATCGCTTGAGGGACAGCGCAATCTTGCGCGGATCGCTCTGAGCGAAGACGCGAGGCTCGAGACTGAGGGCGCTGCTAGTCTCGGTCACACGCTGGGACCAGCGCTTGCCTCCGGATTTAGCAGTCTTGCGCGGCATGACGCCACCTTGGGACGATCTTTCCGTGCGGCAGGACCAACCCCGTTGATTTCAGGCGATCTGCTGAAAATGCGGTCTGCGTTCTGCCGCGCGCCTATTGCGCCACGGGCTCGTCGGCGTAGTCCGAAGGGTCGATGTCCGACGGGGGCGCAAGCCGGGACAGCTCCCTGGCCACCAGTTTCTCGTGGAGAACTTCCTCCTCGCCCAGCTGCGTGAAGAGCCGCTTGACGTCGAGGTCGGACACGTGTTTCACCGCCTCGGCGAAGAAGGCCTGAGCCTTCCTCTCGGACTCGAGTGCTACTTCCAGGGCCTCGCGATCCGACATGAAGGCGCGGGCTTTCTCATATTCCGGTGCCTCCACGTCCCACAGCAGCGAGCGGTCAACCCGGCGCGGCTCTTCCCCGAAGAGCGCCCGGCGCCGCTCTGCCAACTCCTCGCCGTGCTTGTTCTCGTTGGCGACCATGGTCCGGAAGAATCGGGCCGCCTCGGTCGTGTGTTGATTCTCCATCTGCTGGGCGAACTCGAGGTAACGCTCGCCCGCCTCTTCCTCGATGAGAATGGCGAGATCCAGGGCGTCCCTCAGGTTGAGCTTCTCGAAGTCGAGCGTTTCCATGTCCGTCACCTCTTCCTCTTGCGATCGAGATGTGCATTCTATCCCGGGCGACGCGGCCCCCGTCCGCTCCAAGGGGTTGCGACAGTGCAGCGCCGCCTCACACCCTTTTCCACGGACGGCTGGGGAAGAGTTAGACTCCATCGGTCATGGATCCGGTGTCCTCATCCGGCGCGGACGACACCCGCTCCTACGATGTCGTCATCATCGGGGGCGCGGTCTCGGGCGCTTCGACCGCGATTCTCTTGAAGCGGAGGATGCCGCGGCTCAAAGTCCTCGTGGTCGAGAAGGCCGATCGGTTCGACTGGAAGGTGGGAGAGTCCACGGTCGAGATCTCGGCGTATTTTCTGACGAGAGTCCTCAAGC
>WNGF01005253.1_pt1 | contig 16632 bp, 11 predicted proteins | sample 5400641 | NCBI WGS metagenome assembly WNGF01 (sample SAMN13153371, study PRJNA577476) | soil metagenome | isolation source: 80 cm soil or saprolite under grassland replicate 2 | place: USA:California | collected 2016-06-15
AACGCCCGATAGGCCGTCAGGCCGTGGAAGCACGCCACCGGTGGCCGGAACCTCTCCAGACGGGCGAGTAGTCGCGGCGCCCATTCCCTGTAGTGGGCCGGCTTGACGTCGGCGGCGCCTCGACTGGGCCGTTTGACCACGTCCGTGAAGCCGATGCCGAACTCGAGCAGCGCGCTGTCATCCTCTGGCCCCAGCGCCTCGCGCCCGAGCCCGGCCCGCACGGCGGCGCTCAGCCGCGAGCGCGAGAAGGCCGGCCAGAAGCGGCTGGTCGTGCGGGCGAAGTAGTGGCCGCGCTCAACCGAGTAGAGGCCCGGGTTGATGCCGACGAAGACCAGCTCTAGATCCGGCCCCAGGTAATCTGGCAGGGTGGGGAACGGATATCTCTCCTGGCCGGCACTGGCCACAGACAGGCCTCCGTATCGACGATGGCTCACCGCACTATATCGCGCTGGTCCGCCTGGCTTGACGCCTCGCGTCGAGGGGCGCATCATACCGGAACGGGACGTACCACCGGCTCTGGGAGGCAGGCGCGTGAAACGGGTGAGCATCAAGGATGTCTCGGGTGGCCAGTCCTCGGCACGCCTCGAGAAGCTCCAGGCGGACGGCGGGTACGAGGCGGTGGTGCTGTCGGTGCGCGGAGGCGAGGTCTGCGCGGTAGTGCCGACCGGCACGCCCGACGAGCGCGTCGAGCAGGTCGTCGCCCTTCTGCGCGGCGCGCTGCGGCTGGAGAACGAGCGAGTGCTGACCTTTGAGGTCCAGCCGGGGGTCGCCTCCTTCGAGGACCTGTCCACCCGGCTCCATCCCCATCGGGCTGAAGCAGTGGCGGCGGCGCCCACGCCGGCGCGCACGGAGGCGTCGCTAACAGCTGCCGACATCATGGCTCGGAACGTGGTGACCATTGGCGCCGACATGCTGGTGGAGGATGCCGCCAAGCTGCTGGCGTTTCACAACATCAGCGGCATGCCGGTCGAGGACTGGGACGGCAAAGTGGTCGGCATCATCAGCGAGGCGGACGTCATCGGCAAGATCGGCGAGACCGTGGCCGACGTGATGTCGACCGAAGTGATTAGCATGCCCGAGGACACCTCGATCGAGCGAATCGCGGCCCTGATGTCCGAGCGGCGCATCAAGCGCGTGCCCGTCATGTCCGGCGAGTCGCTGCTCGGCATGGTGAGCCGGGCGGACATCGTGCGGGCCTTGGCAGCGAGGGCCTGACCCCGCTCACCTTCGCGCTTCGTACACCGCCTGGGCGGGCCGACCGTCGGGGTAGGGGATCGCCAGGAGCGGTGCCTGGGTCGGGAAGAGGGTCGCGGCCTCGTCCGCGGGCAGCCAGACGAGGTGGCGGCCGGGCCTGTCGAGCAGCTCGGGCAGGCGCCCAAATCGGTAGGCGCCGATCTCGCCGCGCGAGCGGACGTTGGGCTGGCGGACGTGGATTGGCGCGCGCTGATAGCTGGCCGGATCGACCGGCGCGTAGAACAGCACGTAAACGTGAGGCGTGTCCAGGCGGTCGCTGACGAGCACGTCGTCGTACGCCGAGCGGCGCTCCTCCAGGAGGCGGACCGCCTGCCCGGCGCCGTACTCCCAGTCGGCGGCGGCGTACACCGGGTAATCCCGGTACAGCGCGCGAGCGGCCAGCAGGGCGGTCAGCGCGCCTGACGTGACGATGGCTCCAAGGAGGACGACAGCGGCAGTCCGACTACGGCTCCCCGCGAGGCAGACGAGCCGCGAGCCGCCGAGGGCCGCGAATAGCTGCCAGCTTGGGATCGCGCCCAGCAGGAGCACCGCGCTCGGGCTCTCGCGATGGAGGGCGCTGGCGGCCGGCGCCGCCACCAGCCACCACAGCCAGAAAAGCCGGGCGCGATCTCGAAGGCGGACCGCATCGGCGAGCCCGACCGCCACGAGCGGGACCATCAACGGCAGAACGGGCCCGAAGCCTTCCAGGTTGTGGTGGTAGGTGGGTTCAATACCCCACGCGAGGAAGGGCGGCCAGAAGTAAGACAGATAGTTTCCGAACATGTAGCCGAACAGATCGCCGGCGCCGAGTCGACCAAGCGGCGCGACTGCCCGCAGGCGAGCCTGGCCTGCCTCGGTGATCGAAAAAGCGAGGACGGGAGCGGCTAGCAAGGCGGACGCCAGCGCCCCGAGCGCGGCGAACCGCCACCTGGCCCGCAGCTCGCGTTGCCAGCCGACGGTGAAGCCGAGCACCAGGAGAGGCAGCAGCAGGCGCGCGAAGGCGTAGCTGTACATCCCGAGCCCAAGGACCACCCCCGCGACCAACAGCCATCGGTCCCTGCCGCTCGGCCGCCGTCCGTCGTCTGTCTCCCCTCGTCCGCCGTCTCTCGTCCGTAGTCCGTCGTCCGCCATCCCGCGCAAGGCCAGCCACGTGCCGAGCATGGTGAACGCGGGCAGCAGGACCCACTCGGCCCCGGTCCGGCTGGGCAGGATGTGCCAGGGCGAGATGGCCAGCAGCGCGGCCGTGCCCAGGCCGACCCAGCTATCGAAAAACGCGCTCGCGACCAGGTAGGCCAGCCCGACCGAGGCGACACCCAGGATGGCGGCCGGCAAGCGGACCGCGAGCTCGGTCGGACCTACCAGCGCCACGAACGGAGTGGCCAGGTATGTGAACAGGGCCGGCGTGTAATCGTCCAGTCCCTCGGCGAAGAGCGGCCAGCCCACCCCATACTGGTCGGCGCCTGTCTGTGCCAGGGCGTAAGCATCGTAGCCGCGCGACGCCTCGTCCAGGAGCAGGCCGTTCGGGACGCGCTCGAGCAGCGGCAGGCGAAGCAGCGCGGCGACCACCAGGATGATCCCGAGCAGCGTCCACTGCAAACGGCTCACGGCTGAACGAGCAGGTGCCCGAGCCAGGTCTCGGCGAGCGGCCGCCCGCGCGGCGTGATCGCGAAGCTGCTCCCCGGGGCCAAGCCGGCCCAGGCCCGCTCACCGCCGAATACCCGCAGCCACACCCTGTACTCGCCCGGCGGCAGGTCCGCCGGCGCCTCGAGTCGGAGCTGCTGTCGGAAGACGTCCGCGGCCTGCCAGGCGGGTGGCGGGTTGAACCAGTTTCCGACCGTGTGTGGCTCGGACGAGGTCTCCGCCCGGCCGCCGCGCAGCTGGACCACGGCCACGAGCTCCTGCCCGGCGGGACCTCCCACTCGCCACTCCAGGCCCACGTCGAGAAGCTCGCCCCGCCCGAGGCTCGCCCGCCCGACGACGCCCTGCGCCCGCAGCTCGTAGCTGAGCAGCTCGAGCCCCTCGATAAGGCCCTGATTCGAAATGACGGCGAAGGAGCGCGGCGGCTCCGCCGGCCTCGGAACCGGGAGCGACACCTCGCCCAGTGGGATCGAAGCCAGCGGAGAGGCGAGCCCGGACTCGCGCGGCTCGACTCGCAGCGAGATCCGAGCGGCGCCCGCCGGGAAGCCCATTGGCAGTCGGAGGTCCGTCTCGGTCTCCACCAGCTCCCCGCGCTCCCAGCTCCGCATCAACGGCGAGTAGGCCCACTGCGCTTCGTGCGCCGAGCCATCGGCAGCAGCCTCGGCCCTTAGCACCACGTCGTACGAGTCGCGTGGGCTGGTCAGGGCCAGCCAGGCGAGCCTTACCGTCAGCGGGCCGTCGGCCGAGAGCCGCGCAGCGTCGAGCCGAGAGCCAACCAGCGCGAGCTGGCCGTTGATCTCGGAGGAGCGCCCCTCATATGTCTGCGCCGAGCTGGGCGGGGCCTGCCACGTTACCCCCAGCAGGCCGGCTGTTGCCGCGAGCAGGACAAGGCTCGCGGGGACGAGTGCCGACCGGTGCCGAAGGATCGGCCCGCGGCGGACGACAAGGCCAACCAGCCCGAGGACGGCGAGCAGGCTCAACGCCAGGCCGGCGAGTCGCAACGGCGTCCAGCCGATGCTCAGCTCGAGCACGTGGCTGCCCGGCGAGACCGCGACGGCGAGGATGCCGAACCGGCCGCCAGGCTGGAGCCCGACCGAGCTGCCATCGAGCTGGGCTGTCCAGCCCGGGAAGTAGAACTGGTGAATGGAGAGCCGGTCGGCCTGCTCGGCTGAGAGGTTCAGGCGCAGGCGGGTCGGTGCCCAATCGACCAGCTCGACGCGGTATGGGAGCGGGATCTCAGGCCGAGTACGCTCGCGCTGGGTATCGTTGCCGCGCAGCTCCTTCCAGAGATGGGTCGAGTTTCGCTGGCCGGTCGAGACGGGGAGGTACTCGCCGCCGTGGGTGGATCCGAGGCCAAAGTCGGCCAGGTCTGCCCGCACGAGCGTCTCGGCCGTCAGGAATCGGTCCTCCGGATACTCGTATGAGGGGACCAGAGCGGCCAGGGCCGCCCAGATCGACGGTCCGACGACGAGCCCGGCCATGAGGAGTCGGCGGCCGCGACGCCCAGGGACCACCTGTACCGCGCCCGCCGCGAGGAGCGCCGTACCGAGCCCGATCAGGGTCAGCAGACGCCAGGGAAACTGGATGAACGTCGCCAGTGGCAGCAGCTCGAAAAGTCGCTCGGCGACAGCCAGCTGTAGCGCCCAGCAGGCCAGGACGAGCCCAATGGCCCACAACAGGACTCGCCGCCGCGGGCCATTCGTTCGCAGCAAGGCCGCCGCCCCGGCCAGGATCACGGCCAGCTGGACCAGCCCGACCCCAGGCCAGTAGATCGGCGAGCCAGAGGCGGTGCTGGTTGGGTGCTGGTAGTCGTAGGCCGGATTCACCTGGAAGGGCGGCCAGGCGTAGAAGAAGAAGCTCTCGAACAGCTCCGGCTCGATCGCGGCGCCGAGCTGGACCAGGTTGCGCTCGAAGATCGCCGGCAGCCAGAACCAGGCTGCCAGCCCTAGCCCAAGTCCTAAAGCCAGACTGACTCGAGCCACGTACTCCCCCCGCCTGGCCGCTGGCAGGCAGACCGCCAGGACAGCCATTGCTGGGAGTCCGAACAGTGCCGTCACGTTGTGAGTCAGGACTAGCCCCGCCGTCGCGAGCGCAACGCCTCCACTCGAGCGTGCGCCGCCCGCCTCAGACGGGTCGGCCATACGAATCAGGCCCCAGCAGAGGATGGGAAGCCAGGCAAACGCGGCCGTCTCGGCCAGTGCCCCCCTGACATACAGGTTGACCATCTGGTATGGCAGGTAGGCGTAGACTAGCCCCGCGGTCAGCGCGGCGAGCGGTCCAAACATTGAGCGGGCCAGCACAAACATGGTCAGGCCGGATGCGGCGAGGCCGAAAGCCTGGGCCAGTTTGAGGCTGTCCACATAGCTGGTGCCGAGCTGGCGCGCGATCTCGGCCGGGAGGTAGGCAAGGGGGGCGTAGTAGTTGAAGAGGGGCAGGCCGTAGCCGTAGGCCAGGTCAGGCAGCCAGCGGCTGAACGGTGCCCCCGCGCGGGCCATCTGGTCGAGCTCGAAGATGCGCTGGAGATGAAGGTGGCCATCGTGGGTAGCTGGCATGCCGGGCGCCGCGAGCGGGCCGAGCGCTGGAAGCAGGGCCACCAACAGGACGAGTGGAATGCTCAGCGGGCCGCTCGCGGCCGAGCGCGCGAATCGCACCAGTGACGAGTGGGCAGTGAGCAGTGGGCAGCAGACCAAGCTCCTGCCCACTGCCCACTGTCCACTGCTCACTCGACTGCCCCCTCCCCCAAACTTGGGGGAGGGGGAAAGGGGGTGAGGGACCGCCAGAGCTGGTGTAAGGCCACTGCGTAGATGGCGAGCAAGGCGAAAAGCTGGACGTTGCCCATGCCGCGGGGCACCAGATCATTGCGGGGCACGCACAGGACTAGCACCGCGATGACGAGCGCGGCCAGCAGCGCCCACGCCCGGACGTCGATCAGACGAGCGGCGAGGATCGCCAGCGGTGCCAGCAACACGACGTAATAGTGCGGCCAAATGATCGGCGTGACCAGGAGCAGGGCGGCGCCGACAGCCGCGAACTCCAGATCGAGGCGGCTGTGCAAGGGGGCGCGGCGGCCCAATGCCGCGCACAGCAGGCCGACGAGCACGACCCATGACACCAGTGTCAGGGCGGACGCGAGACCGGGCGTCGGGAACGAAGGTCGTTTCCAGGGGTCAGGCCCAAACAGGCGGGTGAAGAATCCCTCCGGCGAGGCGTTGTCAGGGTAGCCGGGCCACAGGTCGGCGTGGGTCGGATAAGCGGTCGACACGTAGTCTCGGACCCCGTCCGGGCCAGCCAGAATGGCGCCCAGCAGGCCGAACAGCGCCAGGCCCGCGGCCGCGAACAGGAGCAATCGCCACTCCCGACGCCAGGCTGCGTACAGGACGAACAGGCCCGCGATCGGCTTCAGCGCGACCGCTGCCGCCAACGCGAGTCCGGCCTTCCCGGCTCGGCGATCCCGGAGCCAGTACCAGTAGGCGACGAGCCCGGTCGCGACCGGTATGTTGATCTGGCCCTCGACGAAGTTCTCTCGCAGCGGCCAGACGGCCACCAGCCCGAGCGCGACGGCCAAGCTCGGCAGCGGCTCCAGCGGCCTGGCGAGGCAGCGGGCGGTCAGATAGACGATCGCCCACAGCGACGCCAGGTTCACCAGGTCCCAGGCCACGAACGCGGCCGGATAGGGCAGAGCGGCCAGCGGCAAGAAGAAGACGAGCGTGGTGGGTGGGTGGAAGCTGTAAGCGGGTCCCTTTGGGGCCGCGATGTTGAACAACTCGGCGATCTGGGCGTTCTGGGGCAGATAGGGGTTCCGGCCCCCCAGCGCCTCACGGATCGCGACGTGGTCCTGGGTGAAGTCGTGCCAGACCCAGGGGCTCTGGCTGAGGATCCACCAGAGCTGCGTCGCGCCCAACAAAGCCAGCGCCGCCAGGGCCAGTCGCCACAGCCAGGTCGGAGTGTGGAGCGCCGTCCACGCGCGGGCCGGCGGGTGGACGCGGTCGTCCGCGATCATCCCGCCGCTCGCGGGCGTGCGCCAGCCAGGGCGGCGTTCGCCAGGCTCGAGGCCGCGGCTTGTGAGTCGGCCATGGTTGGAGCCATGCTGGGCTGGGCTCGCGCGACTCGCCAGGCGGTCAGGCCGAGAACGAGCAGCGCGCCGAGCGTCTTGTAGGAAAGCAGCAGCCGGGACAATGGAGTCGGAAACTGACGCTGCAGGGCGAGGTTCGCTGCGTCGGCGCGACTCCTGAGCCAGAGCGCCCGGTCGAGGTCGTCGCCGATGATCATGGCGGGGTTCGGCAGGGCCAGCAGGACGAATCCAACCCCCAGCACGAGCCAGCCGAGATACTCTCTTCGGTGGTGGCGAGACTGGTCCAGGGTGAGCAGGGTGAGTGGCAGCAGCAGGATGGTCTGGTAGTGCGACCAGGCGACTGGGACCACGAGTACCGACAGCGCCACCAGCAGTGCCAGCTGCAGCGCTCGGTCGAAGCCATCGTCGGCCGGCGCGCGCCAGATGATCCAGGTAGCAGCCGCGGTGGCCAGGACCGCGACGAGCCTGATGGCCAGGTCCACGCCCGGGGCCTGGAGCGGAAACGGCTTCAGGTCGCTGCTCACCAGCCGCGCGATGGCGCCGCCGAGCGCCTGATTATCGGGATAGGCCGTGGTGGCGCCGCTGGCCGGCAGGACCTGGGTCACGAAAACCGATGTCTCCTCGAAGCCCACGGCCACAGCGCCCAGCAACAGCAGGGCGCTCAGTCCCGCGATGGTCAAGGCCAATCCAGACCAGTACCGTCGGCCGACGAAGAAGAGCGCAGCAGCGATCGGGTAGAGCTTGATGCTGGCCGCCAGCCCCAGCGGCAGACCCGCCAAGGCCGGCCGTGTCGATTGGACGCCGACGGCCGCCGCGGCGAGCAGGAGCAGGAAGAACGGGTCCCATTGCCCCTCGCCGACGCTGATCTGGGCGGGCGCGAAGAGGCACCAGGCGGCCAGTAGCGCGCTCCACGTCCACGACAGAAAGCGTACGCCGAAGTTCTGGCAGAGCAGGCCGAAGGCTGCCAGGTAGCTGATCACAAGCCCCGCGCGCCAGGCCAGGCGGCCTTGCTGCTCGGTTCCGAGCGAGAACGGCGCCAGGAGCAGCGCGGCGGTGGGTGGAAGCTTGAAGACCTGCCCAAACGGATTGTCGGCCAGTTCTTTCGTGTCGTAAAGCGGGATCCCGGGATGAGTAATGGTGAAGCCGGCCGAGTAGAAGGACTTGAAGTCGGCCGCGTGCGGGTCCGAGCTGCCCGCCACGAAGTACCAGACCAGGCCGAGCGCAACGAGCGCGCGCGCCGTCTGGGCGATCATCGCCAGACGCTAGATCGGTACCGCAGGCCCGTCGGGGCGGGCCGCTGCGCGGCCGCGCCCATTGGCGTACGGTCCAGGAACAGGTCCAGCGCGCCTCTCGCCAACGCCCCCACGGCCAGGCCGATCAACAGCGAGCCGAGAAACGCGGTCGGAACGTAATAGCGTGGCCAGTCGAGACTGAGGTAGCCGGCGATCCCGGCGAAGTAGGCGGCCAGCCAGCACAGGAGGGCCGTCTCGCCGCCCAACCGTTCCCCTGGCCGCCAGGAGCGGGCCGCCCGCCAGCAAAGGGCCAGAAGGCCGATCGCCGAGAGGGCCAGCTCGAGGCTGAGGCCGCCGGGCGCGGGCAGGTCGAGGAACGTCTTTTGAACGACCGGCTCACTGCCGGGTGGCAGGCCGGCGTCGAAGGCCGGGATGGAGTTCTCGACGAACGTGCGCCTGATCACCAGCGCTCCGCGAGCCCACGAGTCCCCAGTTGTGGCCCCCCCGAACTGTTGGCCTTGCTCGCGCATGATTGCCTGCTGCTGGTCGAGCATCGAGAAGGTGCGGGCGACCGGGTCGGGCCACAGAAACGGGTTGACGACCAGGAAGACGACCGCCGCCGACGCGCCAGTGACGACCGTCCAGGCTGCCATCCGCTGCCTTTCGCGCGCCTCGCCGACCCAGCGATTTAGCATCGCCGCGCCGCCGTAGGCGCCGGTCCCCACGACGGCGAGAGCAGCCGTGAGCTTGGTCGCCAGCGCCAGGCCGAGCGCAAGCCCGGCCAGCCAGCCCAGGGCCGGTACTTCCCCCCGCTCGCCAAAGCGGCGCGCGACCACCATGGCCCCGATCAGAGCGAGGACGGTCAAGACCGCCAGCAGCGACTCGCTGCGAGCCTGAGCGAAGTACGACTGGAGGAGTGGGCTGGCGGTGGCGAACAGCGCGGCCACCGCGCCGCTGATCGGCCCGTCGAGCAGCCTCCCGACGACGTATAGCCCGACGATGCTGGCCGCTCCGAGAACTGCCATCGTCCGTCGAACGGGCTGGAGCAGGTGAGACGGCGGCACCCGACCCTCCTGTTCGTTTGTGGCGAGGTCCTTGCTCCAGGCGTACGATCGATTGACCGCCAGCGGGTCGTTGCCCAGCGCCCAGATGACGGCCCCGATCACGTAGCGGCCAAGGGGCGGTTGGTCGCGGGTGATGAAGCTCGGGCGCCAGACCTGGCCGCCCGTATCGCGGTCGAGGAAAAGGTATTTGAAGTAGCGGCTGGCGTTGATCCACTCGCTCTCATCGCCATGAAACGGGACGGAGTCGGTGGCGCGAAGGAGCGTGAGCGCGGCCACTCCGAATAGAGCGACCGCGATGGCAACGTCCGCCGCGACGCCAAAACGCGAAGAACGCATCGCGCCTAGTCTAGCGGTACCGAGTTCCAGGTTCCAAGTTCCGGCCAGTCATGCACCGGCGTCGGTGCTAGGGGTCTGCGAGCGTCAGTCGCAGCGTCGGAACGTGAAAGGAGATCGAGACGAACTCCCTGAGGTAGTTGAGTCCCACGAGCACCTCGATCTGCCGTACGGTCAAGCCCCTCCAAACGAGTATCTCAAGATCGGGGAGAGGCTGCCCTTCCACGGTGAGGTCAGTGAGTCGGTACTTGTACTGCGGATCGCTCGCACCTCACCACGCGGCATTGACTGGATCTCGTGCTGCCTGGGTGAGTTGCTCTCTCCATACATCCGCCGTGGCGGCGCGCGGACCTCCAGGGAAAAGGTACGTATGAATGCGGGGATCTTCTCTGTGGGCCCTCGTCAGCGCCTCGGAGACTTTCTGTCGCGAGTGGCTGTGAGCCAGGACTTGAGCCTGAGATATCCTGCCCTGGTCTACCTCTGTGACCCTTACGAGCACCCACTCGCCCGAATACAGCGGGTAGATATCCTCGATGGGCAGAGAGGTTGAAACAGTGCCAGCGCGTGTTCGTTGAGCATGGACGCTCCGGCGGTGGTGATGCGGGAGTCGCTCAGTTGCCATCCTTGCCCTCTCTCCACAAGTCATTATCTCACGGCCCGGCGATCGCCCATCAGGCCGCCTGGCGGGAGTTGCCTAAACTAAGACCTGGCCGCCTGGTGGAAGAGGTTCAGCGCTGAGCCGCGCCTGAACCATTCGATCTGTGATGCGCCATAGGAGTGATGCAGCCACAGCGTCTCCGAGCTGCCATCGGCGTGGCGGACGTTGCACTCGACGGGTTTGCTCGGCGCAAGGTCGTCGAGGCCGACAAGGCTGATGCGGTCGTCCTCCAGGATGCGGTCGTAGTGCGCAGGGTCGCTGAACGTGAGCGCGAGCAACCCCTGCTTCTTCAGGTTGCTCTCATGGATGCGCGCGAAGCTTCTGGCAATGACCCCCACCCCGCCCAGCAGCCTCGGCGACAGAGCCGCGTGTTCGCGGCTGCTCCCCTCGCCGTAGTTGTGGTCCCCAACGACGACCCACTTCCGACCCTGCGCCTTGTAGTGTCTGGCGATCTTCGCGATGGCTTGGCCTGTCTCACCGGTCAGCACGTTCAGACCCGTGCCCGTTTCGCCCGTGTACGCGTTGGCGCCGCCCATCAGCATGTTGTCGCTGAACTTGTCCAGGTGCCCTCGATAGCGCAGCCAGGGGCCTGCCGGCGAGATGTGGTCGGTTGTCGTCTTGCCCCTCGTCTTGATCAGGACGGGCATGTCGAGGAAGTCCTCGCCGTCCCAGGCTGGCCATGGGTCCATGAGCTGCAGCCGTTCGCTGTTGGGGTCCACCGCCAGCTCGACGCCGCTTCCATCCTCAGGGGGCGCGATGTACGAGGAGTGGCCCGTCTCGAAATTGTTGGCCGGAACTTCTGGGGCCGGCTTGGGAGGCTCAAGCCGGAAGAGCTTCCCATCTGCTCCGGTCAGAGCATCGGTCAGCGGATTGAACGACAGCCGGCCCGCGAAGGCCAGCGCCGTGACGATCTCCGGGCTACCGATGAAGTTCATCGTGGACGCTTGACCGTCGTTGCGCATCGGGAAGTTGCGGTTGTAGGAGGTGACGATGGTGTTCGGCACGCCGACCATTTCCTGGGAGCGGCGCCACTGGCCGATGCAGGGGCCGCAGGCGTTGGCAAGTACCGTCGCGCCGATCGCCCTGAGCGACGCCATCTGCCCATCCCGCTCGATCGTCGCCCGGACCTGCTCGGAGCCGGGGGTGACCATGAACGGCACGGCCGCCTGGACGCCATGCGCGCGGGCCTGTTCGGCCACGTCGGCCGAGCGGCTCATGTCCTCGTAGGACGAGTTGGTGCAGCTCCCGATGAGCGCGGTCGAGACGGCGTCGACGAACTGGTTGCGCTGGTCCTTCACCTCGGCCGCAAGGCGCGAGATCGGGCGGGCACGGTCTGGAGAGTGCGGGCCGACAATGTGGGGTTCGAGCTTTGAGAGGTCAATCTCCACGATGCGGTCGAAGTAATCCCCCGGGTCCGCCTCCAGCTCCGCGTCCGCTACGAGGAGATGGACGTTTTGGTCGGCCACCTTTGCCAGCTCGCCCCGCCCGGTGGCCGCGAGGTACTTCGCCATGCGCTGGTCGTACGGGAAGATAGAGGTCGTGGCGCCGAGCTCGGCGCCCATGTTGGTGATGGTCGCCTTGCCGGTCGCGCTGATCGAGCCGGTGCCCGGACCAAAGTACTCGATGATGGCGTTGGTGCCGCCCGAGACGGTCAGCTCGCCGGCCAGCTTGAGGATCACGTCTTTGGGGGCGGTCCAGCCGCTCATCTCACCCGTCAGGTACACGCCGATGAACTTCGGGTGGAGCACCTCCCAGGGCAGGCCCGCCATCACCTCGACGGCGTCAGCGCCGCCCACGCCGACGGCGCACGCCCCCAGGCCTCCGGCGTTAGGGGTGTGCGAGTCGGTGCCGATGATGAGCTGGCCGGGGAAGGCGTATTGCTCCAGGGCGACCTGGTGGATGATGCCGGCCCCAGGTCCCCAGAAGCCGACCCCGTACTTGGCAGCGGCCGTGCGGAGGAACTCGTAGACCTCCTCGTTCTCTGCCAGCGACTCGCGCAAGTCGGACTCGCCGGCCACTCTGGCTTGAACCAGGTGGTCACAGTGAATGCTGGTGGGCACGGCGGTCCTGGTGCGGCGCGTCTGCATGAACTGGAGCATGGCTGTCTGGCCCAGCACGTCCTGGAGGATCACGCGGTCGGGCCGCAGCTGGATGTACGTCTGGCCGCGCTGCATCCCAGCCGTGGATGGATCGTCGAGGTGCGACAGCAGCACTTTGTCGGCCAGCCCCAACGGCCTTCTCAGGTTCTGGCGCACGACCTTCAGGGCGCGGTCCATCCGCCGATAGACATTCGACACGAACTCGGGCGTGGACTCTATCGTCATCATGATTTGGCTCTCCTCAGGTTGGGGGCGGCAACCACAGAATGGCCGCGACAGTGTTGTATACCCTCGGGGCCTTCAAATGCCTGGATGGCTCTGGGCGCCAGCATCGTCGTCCGCGACCTCGCCCCGAAATCTCCGCGCTGTCCAGAACGCACACTCCGCTCCTGCCGACCCTTCGGCGCCACCCCGTCTACGCACGACGCCGTCGCGGTCGGGCGACCAGTTATGGCTAGCCTAGCGCAAGTCGGCGGCGGCTTCAGGTCCGTGCGCGATTGCCGCTTCCCCGATCGAAAGGCCGTTCGCGATCGACAGGCCTTTGAGCGCTTTCTTTCGAGCGCGCACTCCGTACGGCTCAGCGTTGAATACCGTGGCGAGGTTCAGCCACGCGAGCACGTCTCCTACAGGTGGCTGCGCTGGGAGCTCGTTCACGAACGTGGCTTGCCCGTTGACATCGCGTTCGTGCCGGACCATCCGCCGGGCACCTTGTCCGTCCGCGCGGGTGGAGCGCCCAATCTCGTACTCCAGCTGTCGTACGGCTGGCTTCAGCATCTCGTTGGCGCCGTGGTCAGAGCGCCCGAGAACGACCTATGGAGCGAGCCTTCCCAGTATGTATCGTCGCGCCGCGACTTACGTGGACAAGATCCTCAAGGGTGCCAAGCCGGCTGACCTGCCGGTGGAACAGCCCACCAGGTTTGACTTCATCATCAACCTCAAGGCCGCCCAGGCGCTCGGGCTCACCATCCCGCAGTCCGTCCTCCTCCAGGCGACAGAGGTCTCCAGTAAGCCAACGCTCGTTACGAGCGCCCCTCACTGGTTCCCAGGATCTGGACTCTCGCTCTGGGCGCGGAGACTGCCCGTTAGCCGGCAATGGCCGCTATCGGTAGTGGCGGGGACACTCCGACCTCGCTCCGAGCAGGACGGTGGCCCGAGCGCCGCTTGCGGATGCGCGCCCGTGACGCGGGGTGGTCCCCGCCTCAGTCTTCGACTTGCCGGCCGCGCTGCTCGTCCACTCCGTCCTTGCCCCTTTTGTGCTTCTGCTCGTCCGTCGAGCCGGTCTGGCTGCCGGCCGGTGACGGCGCGCCCATGGCGCTCCAGGTGCCGCCGGACTGAAAGCGGGCCCCCAGTGTAGGCTATCGTCGCCGACGCGGCAAGCATTGTGCACTCGTACTCGTCCACTGCCTCCGTTACACGTGCTCCACCGGGAAGGGCATGCGCTCAAGGACCGCCTCGAGCGCCCGGGTGGCGGTCGCCGCCGTGGCGCGGCTGGCCAGCTCCAGCACGTCCCAGCGGCTCAGCACATCGCGGGCGGTGAAGTGCTTGAGGACCACGCTGGGGCTGGGCCGCACGTCGTGTCGAGCTGAACCAGGTCGCCCGCTGCGGCCACCGCGTACTCGGGCGGCTTGCGGGACCGCGGGCCTTTCCTCGACGACGCTGCTACAAAACTTGGAATCTTGACGCAGCCCTATAATCTACGCGCCCGGCGCGATCGGCGGCCGGGTGCCCAGGCCGCGCGACAAGACTGGTCAGGGGGCCCGCGATAGCCCGCTATTCGACGTGGTGGCGCCGCCACCCCGATCTTGGCATGCTCGCCATCGCCCTCGCTATCGGCCTGGGGCTGCGCCTGACGCTCCTCTATCGGGTGCCGCCCCTGTTCATGCCCGGTGACAGCCAGAGCTTCCTGCTACCGGCCTTCGACCTCGCCCGCGGCGTCGGATTCGAGCCGGTCCTCAAGCGCCCGCCGGGCTACCCATTGCTCGTCGCTGGAGCGCTGCGGCTGCTAGGGGAAGACCTGCACGGACTGGTGTTCCTCCAGGCCGGGCTGGGGCTGGGGACCGTGGCGGCCAGCTACTGGATCGGCCGCCTGGCGTACGGGCGGGTGCCTGGTCTCCTGGCCGCGCTGGCAGCGGCGATTGGCGGCCAGCTCCTGATCTACGAGCACTACATCCTGGCGGAGAGCGCCTTCACACTCCTGCTGGCCCTGGGGGTGCTCGGGGCACTCGCCGCCCTCAGCGTCCGGCCCGCCTTCGCCGTCCTCGGCGGGCTGGCGATCGGGGCGGCCACGCTGTTGCGCCCGATCGCGGAGGGACTCATCCCGCTCTGGCCGTTTCTCTTCCTGGCGACCGGAGCTCGGCGGCGGGCGTTGGCCCTGAGTGGCTGGCTACTCCTGGGATTCCTGGTCGTCCTCGCGCCCGCCTCCCTGTTCGAGCTGTCACGCCAGGGCGGGTCCAGCTCAGGCGCGCTCGGCGAGGTGCTGCTGTGGCGGATCACGCGGGCCGATTCGGGCTACCTGGGCCGTGACGACGCGGCTCGAGCCGACTCCGTGTCGGCGGCCCGCCGATACGTGATCCGACGCGCGGCCGAGCGCACCCTGCCCCAGGAGATCTACGACGGCGTGCGGCGTGAATACGACCTCAGCCCGGCCGAGGCCGACGCACTGCTGCGCGATGTGGCGCTCGAGGCGGTCCTGCGCCAGCCCGGACGGTATCTGGCCAGCACCGTCCGAATGTCGATCGAGCTGTTCCTGGCTGATGACCAGCGTCTGGGCGACATCTCCAAACGCGACGGCGAGGCGCGCTACTCCAATCCCCAGGCCAAGCAGAGGACCTGGTTCGAGGAGCGCATCCTTCACCTGGCCGAGCCGCCGCCCGCGACGGTCCAGAACGAATTCGAGCGCGCCGAAGCTCTGATCTCGCTCTATCAGCCGGGCCGCTACGGGGCGGCCATCGCCTGCCTGTTCCTGGTCGGGTTGGCGCTCGCGGCATTCGGGCGGCCGAATCGACTGGGACTGATCCCGGCCGCCTGTGTGCTGGCGATGCTGGTTGCCAATGCGGCCCTGTCTGGGCCCGAGCCGCGTTTTCGCTACCCGCTCGATCCCTTGATCGGCGTTGTGGCGTCCGGCGGATTGGCGGGTGCGCTCGGGCTTGGCCTCATCGGCGCGCGCCGCCTGGCCACGAGCGGCCGCGGAGAGTCGTCACCTGACGAGCGCAAGCTGGCCCCGGCGTCGTGAGGCGGCGTCCGATTCACCCGACGCCAGGGGGCTGAAGTTCGATAAATTAGTCGGGTGGGGATGGTGGTCGGGTGGAGCTCTGGGCACGGCTCGGCGGGGTGTTGCTTGACCTGATCAGACGATACGACGATCAGGCCGTGTTCCTGCTGGTGTTCATCGAGGAGTGCGGCGTCCCGCTGCCGCTGCCCGGCGATCTGGTGATGATGCTGGCGGGCTTCCGGGTGGCGCAGGGCAAGATGAGCCTGGTCTGGACCCTCTTTCTGTTGGAGCTGGCCACCGTGCTCGGATCGTCGATCCTGTACTGGCTGGCAGCCCGGGGTGGGCGCCCGCTGCTGTACCGATACGGCCGCTACATCCACCTGGACCAGGCCAAACTGGATCGCGCCGAGGCCTGGGTCCGGCGTCGCGGCGCGCTGGCCATTGTCCTGGGACGGATCATCCCGGGCCTGCGGATACCGACGGCGCTCGCGGCCGGGGTGTTTGGAGTCCCCTACCCGCGCTTCCTGCCGGCCCTCGCCCTGGGCGCATTCCTGTACATCAGCTTCTTCGTGCTCCTCGGCATGTGGTTGGGCCCGCGCGCGCTGCTGGCGATCGAGGGCCCGCGCTTTTCGATCCGAGCGGTCTTGACGGTGGTCTGGTTCGTCGCCATCGCCGCCTTTGTGCTCAGCCTGTATCGCCGCGCGCTGCCCGTGCGCGGCTTGGCGCCCAAGGAGCCCGCCAGGGCGCGCAAGCTCGAGACGAGCGCCCTGGCCGGCTTCCTGGCCACGCTCGAGATGGGCCTCGGCGTAAACGTTGCGCTGTACGCGCTGGGAGCGATCGGGGTGCGAGTACCCGAGCGCGCCCTGCTCCACGTCGTCGATCAGGCCGCAGCGCGGTACTCCGACGGCAACGTGCTCCGCTTTGCGATGCTCATGACGCTCGTGCTGTTCGTGGGCGGCATCCTCTGGGCGATCGTCTACTCCCACCTCGGGGCGCGACTCCTCACGGGCCCGCCCTGGCTGCGCGGGCTGTTGTTTTCGGCCCTCCCGTTCGGGTTCTCGATGCTCGTCATGCTGCCACTCCTCGGGGCCG
>WNGF01005254.1_pt1 | contig 16632 bp, 12 predicted proteins | sample 5400641 | NCBI WGS metagenome assembly WNGF01 (sample SAMN13153371, study PRJNA577476) | soil metagenome | isolation source: 80 cm soil or saprolite under grassland replicate 2 | place: USA:California | collected 2016-06-15
CGATACAATTCCAAACGTCTCCATTCGGCACTCGGGTACAAGACCCCACACGAGGTCCACAACGAGTACCTAAACCGACAGCTCGCCGCCTAAGTCAGGTCAATAGTCAGCTGTCCGGAAAATCCGGGGCTCCCCACACCAACACCTCGGCCACCAACACATCGACCAACACGGCCACCAACACCTCGCCCAACACGGCCAACGGCGCGGCTGTTGGGCGGCTGTTGGGTGCCAACAGCGATGGAGGCGTGTTGTTGGCCACCCAACAGCGGGCTTTCGGGGGCAAGACATCGGACCGAGAAGCGGCCGGTGTCGGCGCCCCGGGGATCGGGGCGCGGCCGGCCTGAGTGGCCGTGTTCGCGCCCGACCCTCCACGGCTGGAAGGAGCGCTGCTCCCACGGCCCGCCCCGGTTCCCGGTGGCGCACCTCAACCCACGAATCGCCCCCGCATCCGGGGCGGGAGGTGCCCACCATGATCCGCCGCAACATCTACCGGATCGCCGCCGTGGCCACGACCACGTTCGCGATCCTGGCCGGGGCGAGCCCAGCGTACGCGGCAGAGCCGCAGATCCTGGCCGCCAACGACCTGCCCACCATCATCACCAACATCACGACCTGGATCGTCGGCCTGCTCATCGGCGTCGCGACCCTCTTCCTCACCATCGGCGGCCTGCGATACCTGGCCGCCGGTGGCGACCCCACCGAGATCGAGAAGGCCAAGTCCGCATTCAAGTCGGCCCTGATCGGGTACGCCCTGGCGGTCCTCGCACCGATCCTGCTCGCCGTCGTGCAGGGCTGGATCGGGGGCTGACATGGGCGGCTGGCTGGTCCGACAACATCATCAGCGGCGTCATCGACTGGTTCGCCAAGACCATTCTTGGTGCGCTGAACGCCTTGTGGGATCTGCTGTCGGCCACCGTGTTCGTGAGCCCTGACGTGACCCAGCTGCCACAGGTCACCGCGTTCGCCAGCACGTCGTTGGGCATCGTGAATGCCTGCTACGTGCTGGCGTTCCTGTGGATGGCCATCATGGTCATGGGCCGCGACACCATCCAGGCCAAAGTCGGGCCGGGCGAGCTGATCCCACGCCTGGTCATCGGGCTGATCGGCGCCAACTTCGCCATCCCCTTGTGCTCCACCATCATCGGGCTGGCCAACGCGTTCACCGCCGCGTTGACCAGCCAGGACATCACCGCGCCCGGCTCGATGCAACAGCTTCGCGCCACCACGATCACGTCGCTCGACGGCCAGACCGGCGTCAACGCGGTCAGCTTCCTGCTGCTGCTCATCGGCCTGCTGATCGCGGTGCTCGTCGGCATCCTCGTCGTGCAGTGGATCATCCGGCTGGGGGTGCTGGTCGTCGCGGTCGGCATCTCACCCATCGCCCTGGCCCTGCACGGCACACCGCAGACCGAAGGCGCGGCAAAGCTGTGGTGGCGCACCATCCTCGGCACGCTCGGCACCGTGGTCATCCAGGCGGTCGCGCTGCACACCACGCTGACCATCTTCCTCAACCCCGCCAACAACTTCCCGGTGCTGGGCCTGCCGATACCCGGCGGTGAACCCGGCGCCGTGATGAACCTGCTCATCGTCGTGTGCCTGCTCTGGGGAATAGTCAAAGTGCCGGCACTGATGCGCCGCTACATCACCCAGACCCGGCCCAGCGCCATGGGCATGATCCTGCGCGTCGTGCTGGTACAACAGCTGACCCGCGGCATCTCCCGTGTCTTCAGCGGCGGACGCGGCGCCACCCGCGCGACGCAGGTCGCCCGTCCCGCCGCCGGTCGCGCTCCCCGCGCCCCATCCGGTTGGCCCACCCGATAGAACTCGATAGGAGCTGTCTTCACCATGCGCCACAACGAACCTGACACCAGTCCCCGAGCCCGTATCCCGACGGTCGCTTCATACTGCCCTCTTCTGCGGTTGTTGGTTGGGTTGGTGGCTAGAAGGTTGGGTGGTCGCCAGCCTTCGGCGAGTGCCCGGCGTTGCCATGGCTGGCTGTACGCGTCGGCGAGTTGTCGGTGGCGGAACGCGGCGACGCGGCAGCGGGCATCACGGTATCGGCGGGTCCGGCCGGTGTCTGCCTGTCCGATGGGTGCCGTGCACCATTCGCATACCCGCGCTGGCATCCGTTGAGCCTTCCTGTTTCGTAACTGATCTGTGTAACGGAACTGATGGCCGCGAGGACGGTCGACGGTACCCTGCCCGCGCCGCGACAGGACTGGCGCCGCGGCATCCGCGGTGTGGAACCCGTTGCTGCGAAAGCATGCTGGCCAACAACTGTCCACATTGGTCACCTGTCTCGGGCGGGTTTGAGCCGGAACGACGCGGCGACCTTCTGCCGGTAGATGGCCTCGGTGGCGGGGTCCCAGGGGATGCACCAGCGTCCGCCTGGACCCTGCCGGGCCGGTACCTGCCCGTTGCGCAGCCAGTTGTAGACCGCGTCGGCGGGGATGCCGAGCTCGGCGGCGGCCTGTTTGACGCTGATCTCGCCGTCGCGCACGGCCACGGTGCGTGGCGCGTGGATCGTGTAGACGTCGCGGACCCGGGCGACGCCGCCTTTGCTCCAGCGGTGGCCCCGGCCGGTGACCATACCGGCGGCGTTGAGCAGTTCGGCCAGCTGCGCGCTGGTGTGGGTGGCGCCGTGGTCGCGGATCAGGTCCAGTGCCGCAGCCGGGGTGCGGCCTGGTCCGATGCGCCCGACGGTGATCTCATCGGTGGCGCCGGTGTGCCAGCGCACCCCGATGCGGCACTGGCCGCGATCGGTGGTGGGCAGCATGGTGACATCCGCGATCAGCGTGCGCAGCAGGCGTTTACGGTCGCGGGGGCTGGTATCCGGATGGTCCCACAGTCGGGGCAGGTCACCGGCCAGGGCCAGCAGGGCGTCGCGTTCGGGCATCGGTGGTTTGGCCTGCTGCGCGGTCACCAACGCGGCGTGGGCCTCGGCGAGCGCGGCGAGCCGAGTCTCCCACCGGCTCTCCAGGGTCCGGGCCACGAGGCGGTTCTCCGGTTCGACGTTGGCGAATGCCCGCTCGGCCCGGTCGGCGTCGTATTGGGCGCGTTGCACGGCCAGCTCGGCGGCACGGTGGCTGCGGGTGTGCCGCTGGGTCACCTCGTCGGAGACGGCGAGGGCGAGGCCGATCTGCTGCGGCGTGACCGCATCCAGCAGCAGGACACCCACGGCGTCGTCGACGGTGCCGGCGGCGACCGTCCGGCAGGCCGGGGTGCGGCTGCTGTCCTTGATCTGGCAGGTGTAGGCGATCCGGCCGCCGTCGCCGTAGCGGGTACCCATCCGCCCGCCGCACACTCCGCAGCCGATGATGCCCTGACACAGCGCGTGGCCCTCGCGCACCGGCCGGGCTCCGGCCTTGGTCTGGTTGGCCGCGAGTTTGGTTTCGTTGTCCAGGAACCGCTGCCAGGTGATGTAGCCGGGGTGGTGGTCCTGGATCGTCACGGTCCAGTCGGCGCGCACCCGTTTACGCCGCGAGCTGCGCACTGTCCCGTCGGGTTGCACCCGACGCTGCTCGTGGCTGCGCCCGTAGGTGTAGGCGCCGGCGTAGGCCGGGTTGTGCACCGCCTGCAGCACCCGGGCATAGGTCAGCTTGCCCCAGCGCAGCTTTCCCGCCCACGCCCCGCCCCAGGCACGTTGCGGGAACAACCGGCCAGCCTCGGCGAACACGCGGACCACACCGAGCGCAGAGCCGGTGCGGGCGAACTCGGCCAGCAGATCCTCGACCGCGGCGCGGACCTGCTCGTCCGGGTCGATCAGAACCTGCCCGTCCTCGTCGTAGACATACCCGACCGCCAGCTGCGAACGCAGGTCACCGCGGTGCGCGGCCGCCAGCTTCGCCCCGTGCAGACGGCCGGCCAGCAGGTGGAGCTCGGCCTCGCTGAGGGTCCCCTTCAGGCCCAGCAGCAACCGGTCGTTGGCGTTGGACAGGTCGTAGACCCCGTCGGCGTCGATCAACAGCGTGTCGGTCAGCCGGGCCAGCTCCATCAACCGGGTCAGCTCCGCCGAGGAGCGGCCCAGCCGGGACACCTCCAGCCCGAAGATGGCCCCGACCTCGCCCAGACACACCCGCGAGACCACCTCCCGGAACCCGCCACGGGCCTCGCCGAAACGGCCCGACACACCCAGGTCGGCGTCGATGACCACCACCCCGCCGGGCGCCCAACCCAACTCCACAGCCACGGCGGACAGCCCGTACTGGCGGGCCGTGGACTCGGTGTGCTCCCGCACCTGCACCAACGTCGACTGGCGCACGTACACCAGCGCCAACCGGCCCCGATGCGACGGCGTGATCTTCGACGCGCCGTTCACCGCGACCACCCGCGGCGAGCAGGGACTCGACCATGTTCGCCACGGCCATGACCGCCTCGCGGCGATCCCAGCCGGCCACCACGCCTCATCCCCGACCGCCTCAGGTCGTCGCAACCGCATCGTCCACAGTGCACAGTCGTGACGATCATGCACCATCGCCGATCACATCGGACAACCGGGGTGCCACCGCGTCGATCAACGCCCGCGCCGCAGTCAGTCCCTCCGCCGACAGCCGCCCCGACACCGCCTCCGGCCCTATGTCGGTCCACTCCTGCGGCAGCGAGACCCGACGCACCCCCTCCACCTCGCACACGAACAACAACCCCCTCCGCGTCTGGGCGGCAAACAGTACCGGCAGCCGCTTCCCAACCAACGGATGGAACGGATGAGTGACCACCAATGAATCCAAAGGAGAATCTGATGGACGAGCCGTTAAGAGCCCGCGTCCCGGCCGACGTCGACACCCCAGACAAGATCGTCTATGGGCTGACGGCGCGGCAGCTGGCCATCCTCGCCGTCGCCGGCGTCGCCGGGTACGGCCTGTTCAAGACCGTCGGGCCGCAGGTCCCACAGCCGGTGCTCATCGCCATGCTCATCCCGATCGCCGGTGCCGCTGTCGTGCTGGCGCTCGGGCGCCGCGACGGCCTGTCGATGGACGTCTGGCTGCTCTCGGCCATCCGGCACAGCCGTGGTCCGAAACGGCTCGCGCCCGCGCAACCGGACCGGGCCGAGCCGACGCCGGCGTGGGCGCCCGGCACCGCGACGCCTACACCACCGATCCCGGTGTTGCGGCTGCCGTCGCGGGCGATCGCCGAGTCCGGGGTCATCGACACCGGCAACCGGGCGGTCGCCCTGGTCGCCTGCACCACCGTCAACATCGGCCTGCGCACCGGCGACGAACAAAACGCGCTGATCGGCGCGTACGGACGGTGGCTCAACAGCCTGGCCGAGCCCGTGCAGATCGTCATCTCCGCACAACGGGTGGACCTGTCCAGCCACGCCCAACGCATCGCCGACGCCGCCGACACGCTCACCAACCCGGCCCTCGCGGAGGCGGCGCACGACTACGCGGCGTTCCTGGACGACCTCGCCGCACGGCGGGATCCGTTGTGGCGCACCGTCACCATCGCGGTCACCGCCCACGGCGAGAAGGGCCGCGACACCGAAGTCCTGCGCCGCGCCGAGCACGCCGCGTCCGCGCTGTCCGCGCTCGGTGCGCAGACCGCCGTTCTGGACGGCGCCCGCGCCACCGCCGTGCTGACCTGCGCGGTCGACCCCTACACACCCGGCGACGTCACCTGGCCCCGGGCCAGGCCCGACGCCGTCATCACCGGACCAGGAGCCTTCTCATGAAACTGCTCTTCAAGAGACGAAAGCTGAACAGCGCCACCGCGAGCCCGGCCGACACGGCCGGGCTCGCTTCGTTTGTAGGCCCGGCCGCGGTCGAGAACATGCCCCGCCACATCAAGATCGGCGACGGCTACGCCGCCACGCTGATCGTCACCGGATACCCGGCCGAGGTCGGCGGTGCGTGGCTGGACCCGCTGCTGGCCTGGCCGGGCCGCCTCGACGTCGTCGTCTACATCGACCCGCTGGCGCCGCAGGTCGCCGCCGCCCGGCTGCGCCGGCAGCGGGCCCGGTTCGAGTCCAACCGGCGCGGCGACGCGGAGAAGGGCCGCCTCGCCGATCCGATGACCGAGGCCGCCGCCGACGACGCGGCCGAGCTGGCCGACCGGATCGCCCGCGGCCAGGCCAAGCTGTTCAGGGTCGGCTTGTACCTGTGCGTGCACGCGCCGACCCTCGCCGACTTGGAGGAGGCGGTGGCGCACGTGCGCGCGACCGCCGCCTCGGTGCTGCTGGACACCCAGCCGGCCACCTGGCGGCAGTTGCAAGGCTGGCTAGCCACCCTGCCATTGGCCAGCGACGGTCTCGGGATGCGGCGGGTGATGGACACCGACGCCATCGCCACCGCGTTTCCCTTGGCGTCGGCGGACTTGCCGGCCCCGCTCCCCGGGGAGGCCGGCCCCGCCGGCGGCATGCTCTACGGCCTCAACCCCGACAGCAACGGGGTGGTCTGGTGGGACCGCTGGAGCCAGCACAACGCCAACAGCGTCGTCCTCGCCCGCTCGGGCGCGGGCAAGAGCTACTTCGTGAAGCTCGAAGTGCTGCGCTCCCTCGCTGACGGCGTGCACGTCGCGGTGATCGACCCGGACAACGAGTACATCCGCCTCGCGGAAGCGGTCGGCGGCGTCACCATCGCCCTGGGCGTGGGCGGGGTACGGCTCAACCCCCTCGACATTCCAGCCGGGGACCGCCGCCCCCAGGCCCGCACCTACCGGGCCCTGTTCCTGCACACCCTGGTCTCGGTGCTGTTGGGTCAGCAGCCGCCGCCGTCGGAGCGGGCCGCGCTGGACAAGGCGATCAACGCCGCGTACGACGCCGCCGGGATCTCCAACGACCCGGCCACCTGGCGGCGCCAGGCGCCACTCATGCGTGACGTGGCCGCCGCCCTAGCCGAGCAGGGCAGCGAGGCCGCCGAAACCCTCGCAGCCAGGCTGACCCCATGGACCACCGGCTCGTTCCGGGAGATGTTCGATGGCCCGACCACCACCGTTCCGCAAGGGCAGATGGTGACCTGGTCCACCCGCCATCTCGCCGACGAACTCCGCGCGCCCGGCATGCTCCTGGCACTCGACGCTGTCTGGCGCGACGTCGACGCACCGGCCGTGTGGTCGTCCAACCCACCCCGCAGGCTGGTCTTCGTCGACGAGGCATGGACCCTGCTGCGAGACGGAGAAGGCGCGAAGTTCCTGTCCCGGCTCGCGAAGTCTGCTCGCAAGCGCCGGGCCGGGCTGGCGGTCATCACCCAGGACGTCGGTGACCTGCTCGGCTCCGACCTCGGCCAGGTTGTCATCGCCAACGCGGCCACCCAGATCCTGCTGCGCCAGGCGTCGCAGGCCGTCGACGTCGTCGCCGATGTGTTCGGGCTGACCGCCGGTGAGGCGCGGCTGCTGCTCGGCGCCCGCCGGGGCGAAGGTCTGCTCCTGTCGGGCACCCACCGGGTCAGTTTCCAAGCCGTGGCGTCGAAAAAAGAGCATCGCCTCTGTATCGGTGACCTGGAACTCGCCGACGACGACTGACCACACACCCGGGGCACAGCTCCGATCACCCACTCCATCACACCACAAAGAGGGCTGGAGCGCGCCGTCGGCGCGCTCCAGCCCTCTTTGTGTCTGCCCAGAAAGGCAACCCATGAACGCCTCCACTGTCCTCCTAGGACCCTCACCCACGCCTCTGCTGTCGCCGACACCTCCGACGGGTACGAGGCTGCCCGGCCCGTCGCAGTGGCTGGTCGACACCGTCAGCGCCGCGGTCGCCTGGTGCGCGCACCGGCCGTGGCTGGCCGGCGTGGCCGCCGCCGTCCTCATCGCCGTTCAGGTCGCGCGGGCCGTCCTGTCCCGCTGGCGGCACCGGATGATGGCCCGGCACGCCACCTTGGTCACGATCACCCCGCCGCCGGAGGTGGACCCGGCCGGCACTGCTGCGTTCTGGGCCACCATGGCCGAGGTCCTGTCCACCGGCTGGCGGCGACGGCTTCGCGATGGCCGTTCCCACATCGCCGTCGAGTATCGGTGGACCGGCCGTCAGCTCACCATCGCCGTGTGGGTGCCCGGCACTCTGCAGACCGGGCCGATCCAGGCCGCGGTCCGCGGCGCCTGGCCCGGCGCCGCCTGCACCGTCACTGATGCCGCCCCGCCGCTGCCGCTGGACGCGGTCACCGTCGGCGGCGCCCTGGCGCCGACCCTGCCGCCCTGGTACCCGCTGGAAACCGATCACGACAACGACCCGATGCGCACCCTGATCGCCGCGGCGTCGAACCTGCACTCGGCCGAGTCCGCGTGCGTGCAACTGCTCGCCCGCCCCGCCAGCACCCGGCAGATTCGCCGCCTCCGCCACGGCGTGCAGGCGCTGCGCACCGGAAAGCCCCCGCGTGCCCTCCTCGACCCCGCCACCTGGCTTCGGGTCGTCCTGGACGCGGGGCTGGAACTGTTCGGCCCCACCCGCCGCACCGCACACCACAACCCCAACCGGTCTGTCCCTCTGCCGGGCGCCGACCCGCAACGGGAACGCGACGGGCGCGCCGGCGTCGACAAACTCGCCGGCCCGCAGTGGGAGGTCGGCATCCGCTACGCCGTCGCGCACACCAACCCGCGCAACAGCAAACCAGCCGACCTGAAACCGCGGCTGGTCACCCTCGCCCACGGTGTGGCGTCCGCGTTCGGCGTGTGGACCGGCCGCAACCGGTTGCGCAGACTCAAACTCGCCAACCCCGCACCGGTCCTGAACGCCCGGGTGCTGCGACGCGGCTTCCTGCTCAACACGGCCGAGCTGGCCAGCATGGCCGCGCTGCCGCACGACGTCGCCGTACCGGGCCTGGACCGCGCCAGAGCCAAGCCCATGCCCGCCCCGATCGCCGTGCCCTCCGGCGGACGCGGCACCAAAGTGCTGGGCAAGGCCGAGGTCGGCGGCCACTCGGTGGCGTTGAAGGTGCCCGACGCCCGTCAGCACACCCACCTGCTCGGCTCCACCGGCAGCGGCAAGTCCACCCTGCTGCTCAACATGATCCTCGACGACATCCACGCCCGCCGCGGCACCGTCGTCATCGATCCCAAGGGCGACCTCATCATCGACCTGCTCGACCGCATCCCGGCCAAGTTCGCCAAACGGCTGGTCCTCATCGATCCCGACCAGCCGGAGGGAACCACCCTCAACCCGCTCGCCGGCGACGACCACGATTTGGTCGTCGACAACGTGGTCTCCATCTTCGGCAAGATCTTTGCCAAGCATTGGGGCCCGCGGATGGACGACGTCCTGCGCGTGGCGTGTTTGACGTTGCTGCGTAAGGCCAACGCCACACTGACGTTGATCCCGTCGCTGCTGCAGGACCGCCAGTTCCGGTACCAGTTCACCCAGGATCTCGACGACCCCGAAGGGCTGCGGGGGTTCTGGGAATGGTACGAGACCGCGCCGATCCCGCTGCGGTCGCAGGTCATCGCGCCACTGTTGTCCCGGCTGCGATCGGTGCTGCTGCGCGATTTCCCGAAGCGCACGTTCGGCGCCCCGCAGAGCTCGTTCGACATGCGGCGCGTCCTCGACGGCGGCATCCTGTTGGCTCGGCTGCCCAAGGGCCAGATCGGCGAAGAGACGAGCCGGCTGATGGGCTCGTTCGTGCTCGCCTCGGCGTGGCAGGCGGCCACCGGACGGATCCGGCTCCCCGAACCCGACCGCCGGGACGCCTGCGCGTACGTCGACGAGGCGCACAACTTCCTCAACCTGCCCGGCAGCGTCGGCGACATGTTGGCCGAAGCGAGGGGCTACCACTTCGGCATGGTCCTCGCGCATCAGAACCTCAGCCAGATGCCCCGCGATACCCAACTGGCGATCAGCGCCAACGCCCGCAGCAAGGTCTTCTTCAGCTGCGCACCGGAGGATGCTCACCAGCTCGCCCGGCATACGCTGCCCGAGCTGGACGAGCACGACCTCAGCCACATGGACGCGTTCCGGGCGGCCTGCCGGCTCGTCGTCGACGGCCGCGAGACCGCGGCGTTCACCTTGCACACCAACCCGCCCCGACCCCTGGTGGGAGAGGCGACCGCGGTACGGCAAGCCGCCGCGGCGGCCGTCGCCGGCAAGGGCGGCAACCGCTCAGCCATCGCCAAAATGGCCGGCGTCGGCGACCCAACAGAGCCTGACCAGGCCCAACAGGACCCGCCGGACAACCCAACAGACGACGGTGACGACCCGGAGTAACCCAACAGCAACGCGGGGTGCGAGGCTGCGGTGCGCCGTTGCGCGGCGTCGGGCGTGGGGCGTGGGGCGCTGGGCCGTGACCGTCCTGCCACCACCGCGCGAGCGGCCCTGTCCGACGGGTGGACCGCGCAGGCCGGCGCGCTCGGCGCCGAGCGCGGCGACACTGGCCCGGTGAGGCAGGCAACGCTAGCTGTCGATGGCCGGGTCGGGCTCGTCGCGGACGGCAAGGTCCATGGCGATCGCGGTGTCAACGCCGGTGCCGCGTCCAGCGGCTGGAATGTAGCGAACCATCACCGCCCGTGAGGACGAGTCCAGCACGACGCCGGGACGCCAAGACCCGCGGAAGAGCCATACGGCCTGCCCGGCGCGGTACGCGCCGGCTGAGACGACCTCAGTCGGACCACGCCTGTCGGGGGTGGTAGACGGCGCCGGCATCCGGACAGTGTCCTCGTCACTACGCCATGACGGTATCGGCGAGTCGGTTGAAAGAGGTCAAAGCCGCGCTCCGCTCACCAGCAACGGCCGGCTGGCTGGCTACCCGACGGGATACGCTGTCCGCCCGGTGGCGGCCATCGTCCGTCCGGTAGCAGCACATCCGGGCGGCCAGCCAGTGTCCCGGCGACCCGCGCCCCGGTACACAGATCAGGTGGGGCTGTGGAAGCGACTGACGAACCGGCCGGCATCGGCGGCACCGGCCGTCGTTTGTGTCGATCGCTGCCAGCTGTGCTCGGCGGAGATCTGCGGCACTCCAGCGTGCGCGCTGGTCACCGACGCCACCGCCGTCGCCGATGCCGACACCGCCCTGTCCGGGCGTCGGTTGGTCACCGCGTGCAGCGGCGAGCACCTCACCGCCCTCTTGACGGCCTGATCACCGCGGTCACGGCGGGTGGCGGAGGTTTCGGGCTTCGGCGGCGTTGACGATGGCGTCAGGTGGCGAAGCCGAGGGCGAGGGCGAGCAGGGTGCCCCAGCCTGTGGTGTGTTGGAGGGCGAGTTTGCGCCCGACGGCGAGCAGTTCGATGACCACGTAGAGGATCGATCCGGCGGCCAGGGCGCCAACCGCAACCTGATAATCCGCATGAATACGCCGATCCGACCGAACTGACCCATGGCCGATCCCGGGTCGTCCCGGTATCGGCCATGTCGCTGGAGCTGACCAGTTAGCCTGCGGTGGTGAGTGAACCCTCCGGTGATGACTACACGGCAACGCATCCCCGCAAGCGCATGGGCGCGGCGGTCCTGTTCACCGACGGTGAAGGCCGGGCGCTGCTGGTCGAGCCTGTATATAAGGACTACTGGGAGATCCCAGGGGGCTGCGTAGACGCCGATGAGTCGCCGTACGACGCCGCGGTGCGCGAGTTGAAGGAAGAGCTGGGGATGTCCGTGGCACCAGGCCGGTTGCTCGTCGTGGACTGGGTCCCGCCCCGGCCGGGCCGCACCGAGGGTGTCATGTTCGTCTACGACGGGGGCGTTCTCGACCCGGCACGGACGGCGGAGATCCACCTGCCGCCGGAGGAACTGCGCAGCTGGGCGTGGTGCACCACGGCCGAAGCATCGCAGCGGCTTTCGGACCTGCTGGCCCGGCGGGTTGCAGCGGGTATGCGCGCCATCAACAGCGGCGCAACCCTGTATCTGGAGAACGGGAATCAGGTCGCCTAATCGCCGAGGGATGTGCCGCACCCGGTCCGGGCGCGCGCTGCAAGCCGCTGAACGCGACACCCCGCAGGAGATCCGGTATCGGCCCTGGGCGCAGCAGCTAACCCGCAATCTGATCGTCGGCGACGCACGCAGCACGCTGCCCGGCATCCGCGAGTTCGCCCAACGCGTCGGCGCTGGCTGACACGCCGCGGCATCGACGTCAGCACGGCAACCGGTCGGCCGGTGTCGACGACACAACAAGGGCCTGACCACGCCCAACAGGGCCACCGGACAACCCAACAGAAAACGATCACTGCGCGAAGTAACCCAACAGCCACACCGCGTGCCGATCGGCAGCACTCATGATCTCGGGCCGCCTGACCGCGGAACTCGATTCGATCAACGCAGCACGAAGTGGCATCCGCCGCTGCAGCGGCCACTGCCCCTATCTTCCGCCCGTTGGGAGCGCCCAACACGCGGATCAGGCGCCCATCTCGTGGCAGGCCGAGGTTGCCGCACGGGGGGACGGCAACCTCGGTGAACCGCGACCTACAGCCGCTCTCGCCGCGACGCCACCGGTGTTGCGGCTCAAGACCACGTCGTGACAGGCCCTGAGCTGCGCCTTTAGCGGTGCGGCCGATGAGCACCCCCCCAGACAGCGGGGGGAAGCCGCTGAGGGATATCGAGCACCCTACGCCCGCGTCCGGTCACACGCCAGAGCCGTGCAGCGGACCGACGGTGATCCCCTCAACGCCCGCCGGCCCCCGGCGTCAACCCAGTCACCGGCCCGGCCACCAGACCGGCCAGCCCTCGGCGCCGTACTGCCGGGGTCAGGCCACCCATCACCACCCAACAGCCCAGCTAGGAGGCACCATGTCCGCCAACGCCGTCGCCCGACAATTCCCCCAGGGGAACTCTCTACCGGGGAACCGGTCCATGGTCGTACTGCGTACGACCGACCTGCCTCGTACTAACTCCTCCTCCCACACTCTCATCGACATCTCCCACCGGCTTCGTCCTCGCGACTACACCATCGCCTCGCTCCTGGACGAGCACACCACCCTGACCACCGACCAGCTCACTTCGATCTTGTTCACGAACCCCACTACCTGCCGGCATCGGCTCCACACTCTGCGCAAGATCGCCTTTGTGGACCGGTTCATCCGCAACCGGCCCGGCGCACCGAACCCGATCTGCTGGGTGCCCGGGCTGCTCTCGGCCCGCTACACGGCCCTGGCGAAGGGCGACAGCCCACCCACGGCCAAGGCGCTGCGGGAACGCCAGGACCGCGTCTACGCCACGCCGCTGCTGGAGCACCTGCTGGCGGCCAACGAGTTCTTCGTCGCCCTGTTGGTGCATGCCCGTCACCATCCCGGCACCGGGCTGGCGCGCTGGTGGTCCGAACGCACCACAGCGGCGGCCTTCGGCCGGCGCATCCACCCCGACGGGCACGGCGTGTGGGTCGACGGGCGGGCCAGCACCGGATTTCACCTGGAGCTGGACCGCGGCACGGAGCCGCTCGGGCGGCTGACCGACCGGCTGTCCTCGCACCGACGGCTGCACGCGGAGGGCGGGCCGGCCTATCCGGTGCTGTTCGTGCTGCCCAATCGCGCGCGGGAGCAGAACCTGCACCGCAAGCTGGCCGAGCATCCCGAGCCGAGCCTGACCGTGGCGACCACGTCGCCGGAGTCGGGGCTCGACCCCGCCGGGCCGGTGTGGCGGCTGGCCGGCAACGGCCGTCACCGCCTGCCGCTGACCGAGGTGCCGAGCAGTCATGGGCAGCCCGGTCCGCTGAATCCCGGAGCGCCCGAGCCGGACCACGACCCGCTGCGGCTGCTCATGTGACTGAGCGCGATAGTTGGCGAGTCTGGGTGCGTTAGTTGGCGAGGTCGATGTTCCTGACGAGTTCGATGGCGTAGGTTTCGAGGACTTGCTGTTGCGTGCGCGCCAGCGGGCGTGGTCGAGGCTAGGGCCAGAGTCCTCGGCAGTGCCGGACGCGGCGCCCTGAAATGCGACATCGCCATTAGTTCAGGGAGAGATATGACCTTCCAAGAGGTGACGGGGCAATTCTGGTTGGCCGATGCTGATGGGCCGAGGCGGTCCGGCGTCCTTCGTATCGAAAAGGAGTCGGCACCTCTTCTTACTGTGCATGGGGCGCTTACGTCGATGATGCGACTCGTTGAAGTCTCTGGGGAAGGCCGCGAGGCGGTATCCAGCTACGAACCCTCGCCGGGTCGCCCGGGGGAATCGCACCCCCGGGCTCCCACAGATCCGTGCGTAACAGTCTCCCGTTACACGGCTCTTGCCGTTCTGATCGCTAGAAGGTGGCAGCCCAGGCCCAGTGGGCGAAGGTTTTCGGGTACTGGCGGGTGACACGTTGCCAGGCCGCTTTGGCCTTCTTGAAGGGCTTCAGCCGTTTGAACTTGTTCCGTAGCCAGCGCACCAGGTAGGTGTTGATGCGGGTGAGGAGGAGATCCAGCGCGGAGCGGTGGAACGCCCCGTAGTACTGCATCCAGCCGCGCACGATGGGGTTGATCCACCGTGCGATCTCGGCAAGTGTATGGCCGATCTTGCGGTGCAGCCGCCATCGGCGAACCTCACCACTGATCTTCTTGAGGGCGTCCTTGCTGATCGCCGGCAAGAACGCGGTGAACGTCTTGGCCTGGCGGGTGTTGCGGGCCGCGCGGGCGCGGAAGGTGTAGCCCAGGAACGTAAACGCGGTGTGCTCATGCACGCCGCGCCGGTTACTGTCCTTGCAGTACACCACCTTGGTTTTGGTCGGGTGCAGTCGCAACCCGACCTGCGCCATCCTGTCAGCAATCGCCTGACGCACGTACAGCGCCTGGCGGTGACTGCGGCAGTGTGCAACAACATCGTCGGCGTAACGCTCGAACGGTATCGTCGGAAACTGCCGGGCCATCCACGCGTCGAACGCATGATGCATGAACAGGTTCGCCAACACGGGCGAGATCGATGACCCTTGCGGGGTTCCCCGGTCTCGCTGTTGCAAGGTCCCGTCGGACAGTGCCAGCGGCGCGGCAAGCCACCGCTTGACGTACAGCACCACCCACGGGTCGTCGGTGTGCGCCTGCACCGCCTTGATGATCAGGTCCCAGGGCACGCTGTCAAAGAACTTCTCCACGTCCAGGTCAATAACCCAGTCATGGTCCCAACAGCGTCGCCGGCACATCGCTACCGCGTCCAACGCCGAGCGACCCGGCCGGTACCCGTACGAGTCTGGATGGAAGATCGGTTCGACCTTCGCCTCCAGTCTGCGCGCGGCCACCGTTTGGGCGATTCGGTCGCCGATACAAGGCACGCCTAAAACCCTGACCCCGTCACCATGCGGCTTCGGTATCTCCACCGCTCTCACCGGGGGCGGAAAGTAGCTCCCCGAGGACATCCGGTTCCAGATCCGGTACAGGTTGTTCTTCAGATCCTTCTCGAACTCCTCGATCGTCGCCCCGTCCACCCCAGGTGCGCCATCGTTGGCCTTCACCTGCCGATACGCCTCCCACACCTCCTGCTTGGAGATGTCGAACGGCTTACCTTGCGACTTGCGCCCATCCACTCGATTCCTCCCAGGAACACTGGTTGACCGAACACATGAACCACGAACGACCCGGCCCCTTCGCTCCACCCCCATTACAGAGGCTTCAGCGCTACTACGAGCCGGTCCGCCAGCGCGCCGACGCGACGGTACTCAATCCCTCACGGGTTCAGCCCGCTTGAGACGCTCCCTCTCGCCACCCGTACCACCGGGCAGCCGTATCGCAGCGCGCCTTCCTACGTTCCGTGCCAGAGCCGCAGAACAGGCTCACGTCGCCTGTGTGCCGGACACCACCTGGCCAGAAATCGGGCGCCCGCCAGACTTATCCCGGGATTGCATTGGACACCCCGGTTTCGGTGTCACCTGTCTAAGTAACGACACCTCGGACAGCGATCGTCTTCCTGTTCCCTACCTGACGCATCACGTGCGCCTTTTCCACATCGCTCACCACGACGGTCTTCAGCCAACGCAGCATGTGGCGGTTTAGGGTCTCCCCCACGACGGGCGACCCTGAAGGGCCATCAATCCTTCATCTCTGACACAGCATCACTTCCAGTAGCTCTGCCTACATAGAGTTCCTTTCCGTGTTCGTAGCGCAACAATGACTTTACTTCGCACACCATTCACGGCGTCACCGACAATGGGACCACCGTAACCATTCTTGAGGCATTCAACCGCAGATACAGCGGCGGACTTCGGCCGGATGAACAGACTGAGGTACTCCAGGCCACTCACGCAGTAATCGGCGGCGCTCTGTCCGGCCGAGATCACAAATTCTCTGGCATTCGGGTCCGAATACAATCGGCCACGGCGATACTGTCGCCTGCAGTTGAGCAATCTCAGGGCACGGAGACGCCGCTTGCGAGCGGCGGCAGCTTGCGCTTTGAGGACGATGGAGAAGGGCGGTGGCTCGTCCTGCAACGCATCAATTCCCGCAGCATCCGAGGATTGGATCGGCAGTACCTCAGGCCGCTTTGCACCCTACTAGCCTTAGCGACAAAAGATCAGGCGAGCCTGCTACAGCTCCAACTACAGCAGCATGAAGGAATGCCATGGTGGCCGGTGCACAGCGCAGCACAACGAAGCTCCGACCTGCCTTTCCGCCAAGGCGCATTACTTCGAAGTAGCGATTTATCGCCGAGGGTGCTTTCAAGCTGGCTCGACCAAGTTGAGAAGTGTCCATTCACGGGTGGGGTGGGACCTGCGGGGTTGGGGGTGGATGCGGGCGGCGCGCCGGTCTGAGCGGGGATGCTTGATCTTCCGGTGTGGATGGTGATGATCGTGGTTTGTGTCCGACGTTCCCGCTGCGGAGTT
>WNGF01005255.1_pt1 | contig 16629 bp, 20 predicted proteins | sample 5400641 | NCBI WGS metagenome assembly WNGF01 (sample SAMN13153371, study PRJNA577476) | soil metagenome | isolation source: 80 cm soil or saprolite under grassland replicate 2 | place: USA:California | collected 2016-06-15
AATGACATCGCGCAACTATCGCGTGTGGCTTGCTATCGCCGTTCTCTGCAACATTATTTTGGGTGGCATGCTCGCGTTCTCCTGGTGGGAGAGACGTTCCAGTCACGCTTCAGCCGGCGCTGCCGAGCCACAGCCTGCTATGGCCGGTACCGCAACCGAAGGGACCAGTTCAGGTGAAGGATCGGCCGCTGCGCCTACGCCGCTAGTTCCGGTCCAACTTACGCCTCAGCGTCTGCAAATGATTGGGGTCACCACCGGTCAGGCCGAAGTCAAACAGGTCCACGATGAGATGCGGTTTACCGGCACGGTCGAAGTTGACGAAGAGAAGCTAGCGTATGTGCAGCTTCGCTTCCCAGGTTGGATTCAGAAGGTGTACGCGAATGCGACATATCAGTATCTGCGTATGGACCAACCGTTGTTCACCATCTACAGCCCTGACGTTTCCAGCACCGAGCAGGAATACGTGTTGGCACAGCAGAACCGCGATGCTCTTCTGAAGAGCTCCTCGACTGCGGCGAGCAACGAAGCAAACTGGCTGCTGGAGGCCACCGCGGATCGGCTGCGCCGGTTGCAAGTTCCCGCGACAGAGATTGATCGGCTGAACAACACCGGCAAGGCCGAGCACGACATCACCATCTTCTCGCCGGTCTCCGGCTACATTATCGAGCGGATGGCGCTGCCCAACATGTATGTGCAACCTGAGACGAAGCTTTACAGAGTTGCGGACCTCTCGGCGGTGTGGGTGTTTGCGCAGGTATTTCAGTCTGATTTGGGCAAGGTCAAACGCGGTGATCCGGCGACGGTCACCGTAGACGCCTATCCCGGCCGCGCATTTCGTGGACGAGTGGACTTTATTTACCCGCAGTTGGACATGAACACGCGCACCGCGCGCGTTCGGCTTGTTTTTCCCAACCCCGACCTGAAGCTGAAGCCGGGAATGTACGTGAACGTGCAACTGGAAGCGCCGATGGGCCGTCAGCTGGTCGTTCCTGCGAGCGCTGTGTTTCACTCGGGCACACGGAATCTGGTGTTTGTTGACCAAGGTCAAGGTGTCCTCCAGCCGCAGGAAGTCGAGCTCGGCTCGCGCGTCGCTGACGACTTCATCGTGCGCAAGGGCGTGAAAGCCGGAACGCCGGTGGTCACCTCGGCAAACTTTCTGCTGGATTCGGAAAGCCAGCTTCAAGCCGCTGCCGGCGCTTACACGCCTCCGCCGTCTGGAGCGGGTGGCCCGGCAGCTGCAACCGCATCCGCTGCTTCGGCACAGGCATCGATTGATCTGACTACCGAGCCTTCGCCTCCACACAAGGGAAGCAACCTATTTCGGGTAAAGCTCACGGGCACCGATGGCAAACCCATCAGCGGCGCTCAAGTGAATGTGACTTTCTTCATGCCGGCGATGCCCGCCATGGGGATGGCGGCCATGCGCACCAGCGTTGATCTGACCGATAAGGGCGGCGGTGTTTACGAAGGCAAAGGCACTCTCGACTCCGGCGGCACGTGGCAGGTTACGCTGACCGCTCAACAGAATGGCCAAAAGATCGCGAGCAAGCATTTCACCGTCAACGCGGAAGGAGGCATGTAGCCGTGGTCTCCCGAACCATTGAATGGTGCGCGCGTAACCGCTTCCTGGTCTTTACCGGCGTGGTATTGCTGTTCTTTGCTGGAATCTGGTCGATCCAGCACGTTCCGCTCGATGCCTTGCCCGACATCTCTGACGTTCAGGTGATCGTTCACACCTCATGGGAAGGCCGTCCGCCAGACGTGATCGAAGACCAGGTTACGTACCCCATCGTCACCTCTCTGATCGCGGCTCCGCAAGTGAAAGCCGTACGTGCGCAGACAATGTTCGGCGACTCCTACGTGTACGTCGTCTTCGAGGACGGCACAGACATGTATTGGGCGCGCTCTCGCGTGCTGGAGTACATGCAGCAGATCGCGGGCCGGCTTCCGACGGGAGTGAATCCCATGATCGGCCCCGACGCGACCGGCGCTGGCTGGGTGTACGAGTACGTCCTGGTGGATCGTTCGCACCGGCACAGCCTGGCTGATCTCCGCAGCCTTCAGGACTGGCAGCTACGGTATCAACTCGAAACCGTTCCTGGCGTCGCCGAGGTGGCGAGTATCGGTGGATTCGTGCGCCAGTACCAAGTTCAGCTTGACCCCAACAAACTGCTCGCCTACAACATCCCTCTCTCAACCGTGATCGATCGCGTCCGGCAAAGCACGAACGAGGTTGGCGGGCGCGTGCTGGAGATGGGCGGTGCGCGCTACATGGTTCGCGGGTTGGGATACCTTCAGTCCATCTCCGATTTGCAAACTGTGCCGGTTGCGACGAAGAACGGTACACCCGTCCTAATCAGCGATCTGGGAACTGTGACGTTCGGTCCCGACATCCGTGAGGGTGTCGCCGAGTGGCAAGGTGAAGGCGAAACCGCGGGCGGCATCGTCGTGATGCGCTATGGGATGAACGCGCTGAATGTCATCGATGGCATCAAGCGCAAAATTGAACAGGTCAAAGGCGCGCTGCCGCCGGGCGTGGAAATTGTTGGCGCATACGACCGCTCCGGACTGATTCACGAATCCATCGGCACCCTGCAGCGCGACCTGTTGGAAGAAGCGGTGATCGTGAGCCTGGTGATCATCGTCTTCCTTTTCCACTTCCGCTCGGCGTTGATTCCGATCCTCACTCTTCCAATAGCCGTGGTGATCACATTTGTGCCCTTGTACTACCTGCACATCACGACCAACATCATGTCTCTCGGCGGACTGGCACTTGCCATCGGCGTTCTGGTGGACGCGGCAATTGTCATGGTGGAAAATGGCTACCGCCATCTGGCCGAGCATCCCGTTACTGATCCGGCCCGGCTTGTCATGCTTGCGCCGGACATCCCCGTCGCCAATACTGCCGTTGCGGTCCCTGAGCGCGAGCGGCGGCGCGTCCTGATTGATGCCGCTAAGCAAGTCGGTCCCGCGCTGTTCTTTTCACTGCTCATCATCGTGGTTTCCTTCTTGCCGGTGTTCCTGCTGGAAGCGCAGGAAGGACGTATGTTCCGTCCACTGGCCTGGACCAAAACTCTGGCGGTGGGCTTCTCGTCTTTGCTGGCGATCACGCTGGTCCCTGTCCTGATGATCCTGCTGATCCGGGGCAAGCTGAGGCCGGAAGCTGCGAACCCGGTCTCACGGTTTACGCAGGCGTTGTACCTGCCGGTGCTGCGCCTTTGTATGAAGTACCGCAAGACCACGCTGCTGCTGAATCTTGCTTTCCTGGTGGTCACGCTCCCACTGGCGGCGCGCCTTGGCAGCCAATTCATGCCCCCGCTGTATGAGGGCTCTTCGCTTTACATGCCGACTGCACTGCCCGGCATTGGAGTCACCCAAGCCACGCAACTGATGCAGGAGCAGGACCGTATCTTGCGCTCATTCCCGGAGGTGGAAACTGTCTTCGGCGTTGTTGGCCGCTCCGACAGCGCCACCGACAACGCGCCGCTGGACATGTACGACACCACGATCATGCTTAAGCCTCGCGAGCAGTGGCGGGCAGGGATGAGTTACGAGAAGCTGATACAGCAGATGGATCAGAAGCTGCAATTTCCGGGGTTGTCGAACACGTGGACGATGCCGGTAGAGAACCGGCTCGACATGTCGCTGACCGGCATCAAGACACCGGTTGGGATGAAGATCCAGGGGCCCAACGTCGAGGGGATACAGCAGCTCGGCTCGCAAATCGAGAAGCTGCTCTCAAGCCAACCACACGTGCGCGCTGTCTTTGCCGAGCGCGTCTCGCAAGGGTTCTACATCAATATCGCAGTCAACCGTCCGGAAGCCGCACGCTACGGGCTTACCGTGGACGACGTGCAACGCGTGGTCGAATCCGGCATCGGAGGGCAAAACATCGCCGAGAATATAGAAGGACGGCAGCGCTATCCCATCAACGTACGTTATGAACGCGACTTCCGCGACAATGTCGAGCAGCTTGGACGCGTGCTCATCGCCACGCCCAGCGGCGCACAGATTCCTATTGAGCAGGTAGCCAGCATTTCGTTCTCCCGCGGTCCAGCGATGATCCGCGACGAGGATGGCGCCCTCACAGGCTACGTATACATCGATCTGGACACGCGCGATTATGGCGGGTTCGTCAGTACTGCGAACGCACTCCTGCGAGACAAGCTGAAGCTGCCGGCAGGCTACACCTATCAGTGGTCGGGCGAGCACGAGTTTGAGCTGCGTGCGCGTGCGCGGCTGAAGATCATCGTGCCGGTCGTGTTCTTCGTCATCTTCATGCTGCTCTACCTTGTGTTCCGCTCGGTCACGGAGGCAATGGTGCTCATTTTCCCCACTATCTACGCGATCAGCGGAGGCCTGCTGCTGCAATGGCTGCTGGGCTACAACTTCAGCGTGGCCGTCTGGGTAGGGTACATCGCGCTGTTCGGGATCGCGGTGGAGACCGGTGTGGTCATGGTCGTCTACCTACATGAGGCACTGGAGCGGCGGATTGCCAGTGGGCAGAAGCTGACTGAGCAGGATGTCGAAGCTGCTGCCATCGAGGGCGCGGTCCAGCGGTTGCGGCCCAAGCTGATGACGGTGACGGCCGTGCTGGGCAGCCTTATCCCTATCCTGTGGGAGACGGGCGTCGGGTCGGACGTGATGAAGCCCATTGCTGCGCCGATCGTGGGCGGCATGATCACTTCCACGATCCACGTATTGATTCTCGTTCCCGTCTTCTTCGTGCTGATGAAAGAGCGCGCATTGAAGCGCGGAACGCTGGTCCATGAGAAACAAGAACTTGAAACTTAGGAACCGTTCTCGAAAGACCATGGCTTACCACTGGTAATGGCGCAATTATGTCTAAAGAATTAAAAAGATTGCGGCAGCGCTTGCTCGCATGGGGATTGGCCAATCTCGCCACGAGTTACGAGAGGGCAGTCGCGGATTACAAACGACGGCTGTTATCCGATCTGTCTGGCACGGTCGTTGAGATCGGTCCCGGCACTGGCGCGAATTTGCCATACTATCCGCGCGGCATTCGCTGGATTGGCATTGAGCCGAATCCGTTCATGGACCGGTATCTAAAACGCCAAGCAAAGGCGCTCGATATCGAGATCCAGATACGCCGTGGCCGTGGCGAACAGCTGCCCATACCCGATGCTAGTGCTGATGCGGTGGTAAGCACACTGGTTCTGTGTTCGGTCAGCAATCTGCCAGGTGTGCTCTCGGAAGTCCTGCGGGTGCTGAGGCCAGGTGGGCGATTCGTTTTTATCGAGCATGTTGCCGCTCAAGAGGGGACACGATTGCGACGGTTACAGGCCTGGTTGAAGCCAATCTGGATGCGATTAGGCGAGGGCTGCCAGCCTGATCGCGAGACATGGATTGCACTGGAGCGGACCGGTTTTGCAAAGCTCGACTATTCGCGTTTCAAAGCTCCCGTTCCGGTAGTCAGCCCTCAGATCATGGGAGTGGGAGTGAAATGACCTTGGCAGCGCGCGCCTGCAATCTGCGAACAACCTAGGCAGGCAGCTAGAGCCGACCCTTTCACGCCCAGAGCGCGTGGAACCCGCCTCCGGGTGGAACACCTTGCAGTGCTGCGATAATATTGAGGACACGCGAACCGGTTTCTGCTCGGCAACATCACCAAGTACCTGCTCAAAAGAGGCTTAAGGGAGCGCAGGCGCCAATGTTTCAACAGTGAATCTTATGGATCCGTGAAGTGCCCGCCGATTCAACTGCACCGTTGTTGCGAAATTCCCTTTCGCCCATCACGCAAATAGTAATTTTTCCGATAAAGCCGCTTGACCTTATACCTAACTATAGGGTTTAGGCTAAACAAAGTCGGAGGAATGACCATGAACCTGAAGGTAGGCGAAGTCGCCCGGCGTGGTGGCGTCAATCTGCAAACTATCCGCTACTACGAACGTGAAGGATTGCTGCCCCAACCGCCGCAGCTCCCGTCCGGATATCGCCTATTCCCGGAGAGCGCTGTGCTACGGGTGCGCTTTATCAAACATGCCCAGGAGCTAGGCTTCTCGCTGCGCGAGATCCGCGAACTGCTGGCGTTACCTGGAAACGCGGGAGCGCAGGAAGTTCGCGAGCGTACCAAGGCCAAGATCGCTGCCATTGAGGAGAAAATTCGCAACCTGCACGTCATGAAAGACGCGCTTACTACTCTCGCGGAACGGTGCCCCGGTTGCGGCCCCCTGAGTGAATGCCCAATTCTCGATGCCCTTCACGCCAAAGGTGTGCTCGCATGACATGGAAGCGAACGACAACGGTGCTGCCCCCAGTGTGTCCTGAGGGCAGTGAAATCAAAATCATTAAATTGACACAGGAGAAATCACGATGAACGCCAACAAACGGAAAATCGAAATCTTCAGCGCCGGGTGCGCGGCCTGTGAATCGACTGTCGTGCTCGTACAAAGAATTGCCTGTGACTCATGTGAAGTCACGGTCCATGACATGAGGCAGAAGGATGTGGCGGCCCGAGCCAAGGACTTGGGCATCCGCAGTGTTCCTGCGGTAGTGATCAATGGCAAGTTGGCTGATTGCTGCTCGGGACGTGGCCCACAGGAACAAGTTTTGAAAGCCGCGGGAATAGGGGTACGGCTTTCGTGAGCGAAACCGAACCGGGGCAGGGCGATGCCTTGCCCCGCGAGCGCCTTCTCCGAGTACTAGCCGGAATCACTTTCCTGATCTTTTTCCAAGCGTATATGGTTGCGCCCATGATTCCGCACGGCGGCAGGTGTGTACCTGCCGCACAGCCTGCGCCTTGAGCAAAGGGGCGCAGCTATGGCATTTTCCGGACTCAAGCGAGAAACCTTTCACCGCCTGCTGCACCTATGGATTAGTGTTGGTGGATCAATGTGAAATTGTGTAGCAAAGTCGGTGTCGTCACTCTGCTGCTGGTGTTCGCTGCAGTGCAGGTTATGGCATGTGCGGTGCCAAGCGGAGTTGCGACCCCCGCCGAGCGGGCGTGCTGCAAGCAGATGGCGAATCGGTGCGGTGAGGCAGGAATGGTCAAATCGTATCCCTGCTGCCGGTATTTCGCCAATCGATGTTCGCGCCCTACCAGCAACGTCACCGCAATCCACTCATACCACGCTTCTTGTTCTTCAAGAGCTGCTACCTGCCAGCGCATATCTTTGCCTGACACCGCAGACGCTTGGGCTCTTCTACGCTCCTAGCCCACCTGGAATTCAGTCCTTATACACAATAGTCCTGAGAATCTGATCGTTCTTCCTCCCTCCACGCTGACGCTTTGTTGTGTCTGCGTGCAGTCGTGTTTCTGCTGGAGGAAAGGCGAACTTTCGCGGTTCGTGCCCTCACTTTGGGTACGAGTTGCTGCGTAGCAGAACCCGGTGATCAAGCAGCTGCTCTAAGCGCCGAGGGGGAAAGCGCCTCCAGCCAAAAGTCAACTATGGATCAAAACCGCATGTTCACCGCATCTACGCTCTACGCTGTGGCAGCTCAGAGTTGTGAGTGCAGTGAGTGCAGTGCGGTGGCAAAAGGAGGTCTATATGACCAAAGTGACATGGTCGGGAAAGCTTGGCGGCCTGGCGGCCGCGCTAGGGCTGAGCAGAGGGATCATTCTGCTGATCTCACTGTCTCTGCTTCCTGGAGTGTCGGCAATTGCAAACAGCGGACCATATCCGTACTATCCGCGGGAGCAAGTAAGCAGAGTCACTGTGGAAGGCTGCCTATCTTAGAGGGAAAGACGCACGAAATTCGCAAACCGGGCGCAATGAGTGCAAAGGAGGAGGAGCCTATAAAGACCCTGGACGTCTCTCGGATCGAGCATGTCTCCGGCAGTTTCTGCGAGACAGGCATTCGATAACGGCAAATAGGAGATTTATATGACTTGGTTGCAAAAGCTTGGCGGAGGCCGTGATAGGGCTCAGCACGGTTATTGTGCTGGCCCAGGCTGCATCCAATTCTGGAAATCAGACGGCGTTAACGGGAACCGTCACGTGTGCCGCGATCGTTAACCATCAATTCCCCCAATTCAGGAGCGATACCCTCCAGAGCTGGACGTTGAGGTGCGTCCGGAGTGGCTCGCAGTTCGTGCTTAAGGTCGGCGACCAGGTATATCCACTGGCGGGCAACTCCAAGGACCTCGAACACTTCGCAGGAGGCAAAGCGACGGTGATCGGATGGCCGATGGAGGACCACATTCAGGTCGAAGCCGTCAGCAAGCCCGGTCGGGCGCCCCAAATGTTTGGTACGGAGCCTGGGGCGGTAGCCGTTCCCGCTCGTTGAATTTAACGATGGGCCATCCTGATTCTTCGGGATGGCCCCCCTAGCGCAACGAACAACGAAAGGAAAAACACGATGATTTCACATGGAAAGACGCGTACTAGCTCTGGCGGCGGCAGCCGTCCTCGCGCTCTCCCTCTCGGCCCAGCAGAAGGGCGGGAATCAGCAGCAGGACCAAGGCATGCAGGGAATGCCAGGCATGCAGATGAACAAGGGCGCAACGGCTCCAAACAACCGGATGATGCAGAACTGTCACAAAAACATGCAGTCCATGATGGATTCGAACACGCAAACTACGAAGGACATCGAGGCGGCCAGAAAATCGAATAATCCCGCAAAGATGCGGGCTGCGCTCGACGAAGCTGACAAGGCGCTGACCGGCATGAATGACCACATGAAGATGTGCATGGGAATGATGGACATGATGCAGAACATGCAGGGCATGGGCGGCATGATGTCAGGCCAGCAGAAGCAATAACAACGGCAGGCGGCGGCGCCGGAGCGCCATATTGACGTCACCGCGTCAATGCCGCTGGGCTGATTTGGCGCGTCATGGGTAGGCGCTCGTGGTGGGCAAGGACGTACACCCTTCAGGGCCATGAGGCGGAACTGGACAAACTGGCTGGCCAGCGCGTCAGCGTCCAAGGGAAGCTCAGTGGTGACACGCTGGCGGTGAGTTCCGTGACAGCGGCCAAGAAGAAGAGCAAGAGCTAGTCCGCGGATAAACGAGAACCTCAAGGAGGTAGGAGGATGCAAGCGCTCAATGGAGTATTGATGCTGTTCCAGGGCGGCACCTGGTGGGGCTCGGCGGGCGTCTTTGCGGTCGCTCTCGTGATCTGCTGCCTGATCATGATGTTCATGATGGGCAGGATGGGCGGCAGGTCGAAGAACCGTTCCGATATGGACCGCAAGAATGATGCCGATAAAGGTGAAACCAAGAACAAAGGGGCGTAAGACATCCAACAACACAATCGAATCATCCGGTAAAGACGCGCGGCGCTCGATGAAGCTGAAAAGGCGCTGACTGGCGTGGACGACCACCTGAAGATGTGCTCGGACATGATGAACATGATGCAGAACATGCACGGCGGCATGATGCCCGGCCAGCAGAACCAGAAGAAGCAGCAGCAGACGACGCCCCCGAAACAGTAGAGGTTCGCGTCGGCAATTTGTTCGCTGCGAGGGACCAAGTGTGGAAAAGAACGATGTTGTGATCATTACCGGCAGCACGGGCCTGATTGGAAATCCGACAGTCAAACGGCTGGCGTCGCGGTATGTTGCCGTAGGGTTTGATCGCCGCGGCTCTCCCCATCCGCGGCCCGAGGCCGAGTGCGTGTGCGTTGACGTTACCGACGACGACAGCGTGCGCGCCGGCCTGGCGCGGGTCCGCTATGCCTATGGGCCGCGCATCGCGGCCGTCATCCATCTGGCCGCGTACTACGATTTCTCCGGGGAGCCCAGCTCGCAGTACGAGGAGGTCACGGTTCGCGGTACCGAGCGGCTGCTGCGGGCGCTTCAGGGGTTCGAAGTGGGCTTGTTTGTCTTTTCCAGCACGATGCTCGTCCACGCACCGTGCTTGCCCGGCCAGAGAATTAATGAGGACTGGCCGCTGGAGCCCAAGTGGGACTATCCCAGATCGAAGGTCATAACGGAGCAGGTGATCCAGACCGAGCGGGGAAAGATTCCGGCGGCAATTCTGCGAATCGCGGGTGTGTATGACGACCACTGCCACTCGATCCCCATAGCCAAACAAATCCAACGTATCGCCGAACGAAAGCTCACCAGCCACGTATTTCCCGGGGATATCACCCACGGGCAGGCCTTCGTGCATCTGGACGATCTAGTCGAGGCGCTGTGGCTCACGGTCGAGCAACGGACAGCGCTGCGGCCCGAGACGGTGCTTCTGATCGGCGAGAGCGAGACGCTCAGTTACGACGAACTGCAGCAGTCTTTGGGTCGCCTCATTCACGAGGAGGAGTGGGGGACCCGCCAGATTCCGAAGTCCTTGGCCAAGGCCGGAGCGTGGTTCGAGGACCACGTGCCGGGAGAAGACCCGTTCATTAAACCGTGGATGATCGACCTGGCGGACGACCATTACGCCCTCGATATTTCCCGCGCTCGGAAAGTTTTGGCTTGGGAGCCGAAGCACTCTCTCCGCGAGACGCTCCCGATAATGGTCCAAGCGCTCAAAGCCGATCCGGTGAAATGGTACAAAGAAAACAAACTCGGTAAACCGCCGGCTCGCGTCGAAGAACAGGAGCACGAACCCACCACCACCAAGGACTCCGTATGAAACCGAGTCACACTTCGGCAGCGGTTACGACTTATACCTGTCCTATGCACCCGGATGTGCAGCAGGGCAAGCCGGGCAAGTGTCCCAAGTGTGGCATGCAGCTCGCGCCCAAGAATCAGGATGATGCTCAGCACGGGAAGAGTGAAATGGACGACCACGAAGAGCATGGCGACATGCCGGAGATGACGCGCGACATGCGCAGGTCTTGGCTCTGGACAAATTCGACAATCATCCTTTTGGGTCTATGGCTGGTCAGCAGCCCGTTCACGTTTGCGTACACAAGTCCGAAAATGATTTGGAGCGACGTAGTAAGCGGCCTTTTGCTGGCGCTCCTTGCCACGGCTGCCTTTTCGCCGCGCTTTGATTTTCCTGCCAGATGGGGTGTGGCGCTCGTTGGGGCATGGCTCCAATTTGCGCCACTTGTTTTTTGGGCACCCGCACCAGCAGCATTCGTCACTGACACGCTCATTGGCGCGCTGGCTATTGCTCTTTCCGTTCTCGTTCCGATGATGCCGGGAATGGCTCATCACATGGAAATGATGAAGCCCGGCCCGGAAATTCCGCCTGGCTGGACCTACAATCCGTCCTCCTGGCATCAACGCGCTCCCATGATCATCGCTGCGTTTCTCGGCTGGATGATCGCGCGCTATCTGGCCGCTTTCCAGTTGGGTTATGTCAAAGATGTTTGGGACCCCTTTTTTGGCGACAGCACGGCGAAAGTGCTCACGTCGAAAGTCTCGAAGATGTGGCCGATTTCGGACGCCGGGTTGGGTGCAGTCGCGTACACCTTTGAAATGCTCATGGCGTGGATGGGTGGCAAGACGCGCTGGCGGACGATGCCCTGGATGGTGACATTCTTTTTTATTCTCGTCGTTCCGCTCGGCGTTACGAGCATCGTTCTGGTTATTCTCCAACCAGTTGCAGTTGGTCATTGGTGCACTCTTTGTCTTGCGACCGCGTTGATCATGCTCGTCATGATCCCGTTCACGGTGGATGAAGTCGTTGCGATGGGCCAGTTCCTTCAGCAGGCCGTCCATGAAGGCAAGGCATTTTGGAGAACATTTTGGATCGGCGGCACATTGAAGATTGAGAACCCTGACAAACGGACACCTCATTACGGGGCACCGACCAAGCAAATGCTCCCGGCGGCAGCTTGGGGCGTAAGCGTGCCTTGGAATCTTCTCGTCAGTGCTGTCCTCGGCCTTTGGTTGATGTTCGCGCCTGCCGCGTTTGGCACGGAGGGCCGAGCAGCCGACAGCGACCATCTTGTGGGCGCATTGGTCACGACCGTTGCAGTCATTGTCATGGCCGAAGTGATCCGCGCCGGACGTTTTCTGAACGTGCTTTTCGGAGCATGGATTATCGCGGGGCCATGGCTACTCTCTGGAGCTCCAGCGACTGCGAGATGGAATGACGTAGCCACTGGCGCTGTTTTGGTTCTTGTGAGTTTGCCACGCGGTCTCGTTAAGGAGCACTACGCTGCATGGGATCAACTGATCATCTAAGGAACGATACCCTCCAGAGCTGAACGTTGAGGTGCGTCCGGAGTGGTTCGCAGTTCGTGCTTAAGGTTGGCGACCAGGTATATCCACTGGCAGGCAACTCCAAGGACCTTGAACACTTCGCTGGAGGCAAAGCAACGGTGATCGGAGTGCCGATTGCGGACCACATTCAGGTCGAAGCTGTCAGCAAGCCCGGTCGCACGCCCCAAATGTTTGGTACGGAGCCCGGGGCGGTAGCCGCTCCCGCTCGTTGAATTTAACTATGGGGCCATCCTAATTGCTGGGGATGGCCCTTGACACCCACCTTCTCAGCATTACGGCCAGAGACTGAGCCGAAGGGTAAAAAGGTCGAATGAATGACGGACCCTTACTTTCCTCGAAAGCCGTTCTGAACGCCCAGCGGACGCATTGGGACGCGACCTTTGCTCAGAAGCCTGAGATGTTCGGCGAAGCACCCAGCGAGCCTGCCGTGGAAACGGCGGCGCTGTTCAAACGAGAGGGTAAAAACCGCCTGCTGGAGCTTGGCAGCGGACAAGGCCGGGACACCTTGTTCTTCGCGCGCGAGGGCTTTCAGGTCACCGGCCTGGATTACTCTCAGAATGCCGTTGAAACCCTCAGGGCGAAGGCTGCAGCGGCGGGACTGACAAATCGGATCACGGCGCGTCGGCACGACGTGCGCGAGCCGCTTCCGTTTGACGACAACATCTTCGATTGCTGTTACTCGCACATGCTCTACTGCATGGCGCTTACGGTGGCCGAGCTGGAGCACCTCTCAGCCGAGGTCCGGCGAGTCCTCCGTCCTAGCGGCCTTATCGTGTACACCGTTCGCCACACTGGTGATGCCCACTACGGGACCGGCATCCATCGTGGCGAGGGGATGTATGAGGTCGGCGGCTTCATCGTGCACTTCTTTACGAAGGATTTAATCGAGCAGCTGGCGCAAGGCTACGATGTACTCTCGATCAACGAGTTTGAGGAAGGTGGTCTGCCGCGGAAGCTCTACCGCGTGACCCTGCTCAAGCGGTGAAGGGGAGCATGAAACCCGATGAACGAGATCGTCAAGACCAAGGATATTGCCGAGGAGGATGAGCGCCATGATGGACGGATGTTCAGCGGCATGACCACAGATGAAGCAAACGGCGTGCCTGCGGACTGCCGCAAAGTCCAATGGGAGAGCTCATCCAGGAGGGCACACGATGCCAATGAATTACTGCTGGATGTGTGTCTTCGGCGGTGTGATCGCGGTCGGTCTGATCGTGCTGCTTATCTTTGTCTATGTTCGAGTGTGTGGTTTTCATTTCCAGCATAGACTCGCCTCGCATTCCGATGCGATGAGCATTGTGAACGAACGGGTCGAAGATGCGGGATCGCCGATCTATTCTTGCCATCCAGCGCCGGGAACTACGAGGTTAAGACGGTTGAGCGGCTCTGGTAACACTTCTCAGGGGTGCGCTCTTCGCTCTCAAATTTATTTGTCTCCCATTACGCGGGTAACTTACATAGCGTTCATCTCCTGTCTACAATTGCCCCACGTGATCCTTTATCTAAATTCAGGCAACTCGACAAAGGGGAGACTTTGTAATGAGCAGGACTGATCCGCCTTGCGCATCTGCAGATTCGCCGGGGCAAGCCGAAGAACAAGCAGCCGAGCAACAATCGAGCAAACACCCCACCGTTCAACAGCAGCGTGAGGCACTAATCGTGCCACTCACCGGCAAACTCCAGGCCATTTGGTCCAAGAAAACCCTCAATCTCGCGCCTGACGAAATCTACCTACTGCAACTCATGAGCACACTCGTCCGGCTGTCCGATCTCGATGTCCTCCAAACCCTACCCATCGCAAACAAAATCATGCCGCCCAGCGACTGGAATTCATAACCGCAACAATATTTAGGAGCGAAGAAAAGCCCGTGATTTTCCCAGAAGGTCGGCAAAAAGGTTGGAGAGGGGTATAGAATGATTGTTCTAGTCATCATATCGCATGTATGATTAGCATGGTAGAATAGGAAGCGCGATTATGCCTCGAACGAAAGATCCCAATGCCCCACAGCTCATTAAGGCTTGTACCTCTTTGGACGACCTGACGCTGACACTGCTTGAGAGGATCAGGCACAAATTCCACCTGACCAAAATGAATGCAGCGAGAATGATCGTGGGCCTCGCCCTAGAAAAGAAGATCAAGCTGGCCGACGTCACAAAGTTTCACCAGGAGGTCTGGAGCAATCTCTCTTTCGAGAGCGGGCAGCGCTTCTCGCAGCTGCGCCTGGACTGGACCGCCGCGGAAAATGCTCTGCTCCTGATCTACGCAAAACATCTGTTCAGTTCCAGTAATCGAAGCGAGGCCGTGCGGGTATTGATCGCTTACTACGCGGTCCAGAACAAATTCGCCGTGGTTGGCCAGGTCAAGAAAGCCACGCTCATACCCGCCAAAGAGTGACGTGGGACTGCGTGCGAATCGAGTAGCCCGGACTGAATCCGCCTCCACGGCAATGCTGATGTCCAACCAACACAGACATGCAGTGAGCTCCGCCAGCGGCAGCTCACTATGTGCATTGGGCGCGCGGTGGGTCTTGGCACAACGGGCAGCGCCTGTGCGTGTGCCGCGATCCGTCGCTCGGGATCAAAATATGTCCGCATTCGAGCAACTCCCCTTTGCATTTGCGCTGTCCATGCAGATACAAATCGTATCTCACGATTCCCCGCTGGGGCCCCTGGAAATGTGTTCCCCACGCCATTCGCTTTAAAAGGTCAGGGTGACCACAATCAGGTTCGAATCAAGCTGAAATATAGCAGTCATAGCAACGTTATGACATTATCGCATGCGCTATAGCTGTAGGAAACAAAAAAGTGCGCGCGCAAAGAAGATAGAGCAGGACTTCACTGCTCCACGCTGCCGATTTCCTTTCTCTGCATGCTCACGAGCAGTTCACGCTTTCTTGCGCATCCGGACCCACTGGCCGATGCGCTGGCCGGACTCTTCGCGCACATGAACGCCGATCACCGGGATTCTCTCGTCCTGCTCGCGAGAGGTATGCCGGCAGCGAGGCTGCGCAAGCGGCGATGACCTCCCTCGACCGCCTCGGCTTTCAGGTGCGACTCAGCACCAGCGAAGGCGTGCGCGGCGCGCGTATCGCATTCCTGCGCGAGGTGAGTAGCCCGGCAGAGCCCGACGCATTCTTGTCGAGATGGTTGAACAGGCGCGGCAAGTCTGAGTGATGCTCTAGCGGAAACGTGCAGCGTGCCACCTCGTATTGAGTCTTGACGGAGTTGCAACCCGAATCCGTCGAGGTAGCCTTTTCGACTGCGGTCATCCGTTCCAGCGGCGCTGATGATGCGGAGGAAAACGCATCCTGGAACACTCCGCGTATGGACACTAGAGGACATGTACCTACGTCACGTATATCCCTGTAGGAATCGCCAGTAGGACATGTCCTTTTGCCTGCGTGCAATCTATTCTCTAGCAATACTGTCATAAAAATGTGATCAGCTACGGCCCTCGTTTTTTACTGCCACGGGAGCGCTCAGGCAATTGGTAGGTTAAACAATCTAAGCAGCCCCTGTGAGGTATTTCGTGATAACGGTCCTCATATTCGACCGCCAATCGATATGCCAGACATCGATTTCAACCCATCTTAGCCGGATTCTTCCAGAATCCACGCAGGTTGCTGACTGTGCCACCGAGGCTGAGCTTGCCCGTCACATAACCGACAATCCAGGGGCTACTCTGTTTCTCGGCCAAGTATCGTTACGGTCGGAAGCGATGCAGCTCGCACGCCAATTGGCTTGTCCCGTGGTCTGGATTGCGGAGCGTAAAGATGAGTATCTACCCCTGCTGGCTCAGCCTGCGATTTGCGGAATCATATTCCGCACGGCGAACGCCGCCGATCTGGCAGACTGCATCGCCGCACTACGGGAGCGGCGAAGGTGGATACAACCGCTGGACCAGTCCGACGACGTCACATCTTGCCGGCGAGAGAGGTTGGGGCTACTGACTCCAAAACAGAAACAGCTAACGGCCTTGCTGCTGGAAGGTCTGCAGTGTAAGGAAATTGCGGCTCAATTCGGTACGACGTGCCAAGTCGTCAAGAATAGCGTCGTTTTGATCTACGACAAGCTCGGAGTCCGAAACCGTTACGATCTGCTCAAGGCGCTCCTCGAGTCTCCGCCTACCTGCGAATGTGCCTCCATAAAACCCCGCACACCCAGGCGGTAGCCACATAAGACGCGATTACGCTGGTCGATCATTCCAAGTCGACCGGAGCGCACCCCCGGTCGCACTCAACACTGCATGGGAGCTCCAGTGAGAATATTTAGGCCTTCTCTGTGTCGTTGGAAAACCCGGGGCGAATACTTCCGGTTCGCCGACCATCCGCCCAGAACCTCAGATCGCGGTATCTGTGAAGCCGGTGCAGGAGGACGAGAATTCCCGAATCCGGATAGTGAGATACTTACCCTGTAGCTGTTGAAAAACTCAGTTTGTGGGGCAAGTAGGTTGAACCTGAGGGGAGTGTTCAAGGGCGGGCGCTCTAGTTCCGTGCGTCAGGCTGTTGCCATCGCCGGACCTGTGGGCTTCGGGCTTAGGAAGCGTAC
>WNGF01016439.1_pt1 | contig 16627 bp, 12 predicted proteins | sample 5400641 | NCBI WGS metagenome assembly WNGF01 (sample SAMN13153371, study PRJNA577476) | soil metagenome | isolation source: 80 cm soil or saprolite under grassland replicate 2 | place: USA:California | collected 2016-06-15
GCGGCCGTTCGCCGGCACGAGGTTCATTAGCCGGCGGAAGGCCAGCTGCACCGCGGCCACGTCCCTATATATGTCTGCGTGGTCAAACTCGATGTTGTTGACGATCGCGATTTCCGGCAGGTAGTGCATGAACTTGGGACCTTTATCGAAGTAGGCCGTGTCATATTCATCGCCTTCGATAATGAAGTACTCACTGTCAGTCGCCCGAAAACTGACGCCAAAATTCTGAGCAACTCCGCCGATCAGAAAACCGGGATTCAATCCTCCCTGCTCGCAGACCCAGGCCGCGATGCTCGTAGTCGTGGTCTTGCCGTGTGTTCCTGCGACCACCAGTGAGCGTCGACCGCGGATAAATTCCTCTTTGACTATTTCCGCTTGGGACCGATAAAGAAGCTTGCGTCTGAGCGTTTCTTCTAGTTCAGGATTTCCGCGTGGAATGGCATTGCCGACGACCACACAATCGGGGGCGGGAGTCAGATGGTCCGGTTGATAATTCAGCATCACGGTTATACCCAGCGAGTGCAGCATGGTAGACATGGGCGGGTAGACATTTTCATCTGAACCTGTCACGCGATGTCCTCTTGCTTGCAGCATTCCTGCGAGAGAAGCCATGGCGGTTCCGCAGATGCCGATTAGGTGATAGTGCATATGGGCTTAGCGGAAAACGGAAGAATCGATCTTTGATTGCTCAGCAACGCCGATTAACTCTGTCATTATGTCTCGCTCAATAGCGCGGTCCTGAGCCGACGGTTCCCGTCGTTCTATTGCAATTCCGACAGGAAGAGACTCTCGGCTGTTGTGGTGTCGCCAAACACTTCCGCAACTCTCTCACCAAGGATCCTTAAATCGGCACCTAACATGAGATGCCAATTCTTTGAAAGTCACGGCAGGTTGCGAGTCGAGCAAGCGCTTAGGCTTCGGGGTGCTGCGCCTTTTGCCAGAGTCTACCTCACTCGAGGCATCAGAGTACCGGGATCCAACTCGATGTCGTCGCGCCAGCCGTTGTTGACACAACCGAAAGCTTCGATCAGTCAGGCGCGGCTGGAACGCTCCGCAAGCGGCAGCCGCGACGGTTTGATGCGCGCACGGACTCGCGCGGGCACCAGACAGGCCAAGATTTGGCGTTGGATTTTGAAGTCAACGATCCTAGCCGGAGCGTGCCGTAGTAGACGGAGGTAGTGCGCGAGCGCAGGCAAGTTCTGCCCCAGCTGGTAATAGTTATCCGCCAGCCGACGCATCCATTCGGCCTCGCTCAGTCGCCGGATAGTCGCTGGTAATTCGATGGCCGCGGCGACGAGCGCGAGGTGCTTGCGCGCAACCTTGTTGGCGCCCAGATACACCTTGGCCGGCGGGGTGTTGCTGTCGTGCATCCTGTGTTGCACGACCGGTGCTTCAATTGAGACCAGCGTGGACCGCAGGGCCACCCGTAGGGCAAAGTCGTAATCTTCCGCCGGCTCGACCATCGGATCGAAGCCGCCGACCTCGGCCAGCACATCGCACCGTACGATGAACGCGCCGGGCAGCAGGAAAAACTCGCAAGCGATCAGACTTGGGTAGGGCGCGCCCGATGCCAAACGCGGAGTCAACGTTCGCTGAAGGCGCAGCCGCTCGTCGGTGAACTGCGTTTGCCCTACCACCAGGCCGGCCATTGGGTGCTCAACGGCGGCCCGGTGGAGTTGGGTCAGCGCATCTGGTAGCAGCAGGTCGTCCGAGTCGAGGAACAGCAGCCACTGCCCGCGAGCGTGAGCGATTCCGAGATTTCGCGCGGTAGAGCGGCCACAGTTCGATTGGTATAAGTAGCGAAACTGCAGCACGTGAGCAAAACCAGCCAAGGCCGCTCGCGTCTCGTCCGTCGAGCCGTCGTCCGCGACGATTATCTCGTAGTCGGCAAAAGTCTGGGTTAGCACGCTCTCCACGGCCTGCACCAATAAGCGCGCACGGTTATAGGTTGGGATAATAACGCTAACCATTAAGTTCGTCTCCCAAAGGCTGCGACGCCGTGTCAACTAATCGTCGGGGACCGGCGGATTGTATGATGGCGTTATGATTCTGATCTTCGGAAACACGGATGAGTCTTTGCGGTCGCTTGCTCGAATAAGTACTACGCCTTGAGATCTATCTTTGATCCAACAGGGATCGGCTCCACAAGATGCGTGGCAATCCTAACGCAGGACAGGCGCGCAACGGCAATCCTACGGCCGGTTGGCTTGCGAGAATATTTCGGGAGATGGTAGACCCCGACTGCTTTGCGACGCCAAATCCGCTTTTACCATTTCACTTACCAGCTCGCGGAACGTGTACTCTGGTTGCCATGGTAATTCCCGTCGCGCCTTATCTTTGGCATGACCCCAGTCGCGTTTAGCATCCAGGTTCCCTAGCCGCAGCTCGTTAGCCCGTCCAAACTTTATTTGCGCAACCGTTGATGTAATCTTGCGCGTGACGAATTCATAGCCCCGTCTTGGTCCTTCGTGGTTGAAGAGAATACCGCTAACGCAGAACATGTTGTAGGCTTCACGATAGTTCCGCGTGAGATCAAAACCAGCTACCTTGCTAATACCATAGGGCGAGCGCGGATGAAAAGGTGTGGTCTCATTTTGCGGACTTTCGCGAACCTTGCCAAACATCTCACTCGATCCGGCAAAGTAGAATCGGCAAGTCCGCTGCAGCTCTCGCAGCGCCGCCAGCATGTAATGGGTGCCATTTATGTTGGTGTTCATCGTCGAAAAACCATCCCGAAAACTCTCGGCGACAAACGACTGCGCGGCGAGGTGATAACACTCGTCAAAGTGGTGCTGACTCATTACGTGGAAGATCGAAGGATAGCTCTCGAGACTCGCCGGATGCAGCGTTAGCTGTCCCAGCAGATGTGCGATACGCGTGAAGCGACGCTGCGGATCCTCTAGGGCGACCCGCCGTACGAGACCATGCACCTCGTAGCCTATACCTAACAAGTATTCCGCAAGGTAGCTTCCGTCCTGCCCGGTAATGCCGGTGATTAGAGCTTTCTTTTTCATTGTGTTTTAGACTGATCCCCCCAAAACGAGTTCAAAAATTCTGATCCATCTTTCCACATAGTTGCGCCTTCGGATAGTTTTGCGACCTCGCTAACCTAGCATAATAAGGCAGCCAGACTGGAGTTACAGATAACATTGAGACATCACACTTTGTTAGACAGAACCTTCAAGCCCTTTTGCTGGCCTCTTCTTGCGGCCCGAAAGAAGCGCCGCTCTTGGGGGTCCATGAACAACATCCTCAACTGATCTGCGGCCATCGTCTTCCATCCTAAATGCAAGGGTGTTCCGCCATCTGATCTAAATGACTTCAGCACTTCACCTGAGAGGGTTTGAGCCTCCGTCAATCGTAGCAGGTAGTTCTCCTCAACCCGCTCGGGAGGCACTAAGTGCGTGAGCTTTAGCGAAGTGAAGAGGCCATTCCCAAGCCCGATGTCACAGGCAGTGGCTGCCAGATCTACATCACCGGCTGATAAGAGGCTTGAGCCTACCCTGTCCAACGCGAACTTCCTTTTACCATTTACGTGGTAGTTAAGATATTCGCCTGCCACTCGTTGCCGCACACACAGACCAGCTCCGTTTGGTGTTGTATCCTGAAGGCCGGGGACGTTGGACCACTTGTCCTGATCGAATTCACGAATGGCAAGACGTTGCCAGTATTCTCTGGTCCATTCCGGCGGTTCCTCTTCAAACTCGGGACGGACCTGTCCGCCGAATGCGCCAAGCATTGGCCAGGCAGCCGCAAGACGTACCACACATTCGAGGTAGTCAGCGTCGAGCACGTTATCGTCATCCACGAAGACCAGCGTCTCGCCAGTTGCCTCTTGTATTCCACGCAAGCGAGCGGCGGTTAGGCCTAGCTTTTCTTCTCTAACGTGCTGGGCCTTTGGGTGCCAGGAAAGGTCGAACATCTGAGCGAGCAACTCAGCACTCGCATTGTCTATGAGCAAGTACTCCCAATAGTGCTTGTCGAGCGTCTGATTCTTCAGCGCGTCGGTCACACGCATCAAGTAATTGGCTCTTGGGTTGTGAGAACAGGTAATGACTGTGAGCTTAGTAGTCATGTAAGAAGCGAAGGGTTGTTTACCCTCGTAATTCAATAATGTGGGTCAAATAAAACAAGGCGATCCCCCGGGGCGCCCCACCGGCGGACTTGGAAACCGCGCCGACCCCTTTGCCAGCAACGTTCGGATGATCGCTCGACTTGTTTTGCAAGTCTGGGGCTCCAAGCCTTCTCCTATCAAAATAGTCCTCTGATAGCAAAAGCGGCTTCAGTTCAGGCGCAGGGCGCGCTAGGCCAAGTCGGGGGGGAAAGAGGTCCTATGAGCCGCAGGAAACTCTCGAGGAACATTTCTTTGCTGTACATCCGCGCACTGTCTTTCGCTGCCTCCGCCATGCGATCACGCAGTTTGTCATCATTCATAAGCATGCCGGTGTAGTCCTTCAGCTCCTCGAGGGTGTCCCAAAGAAAGCCGTTAATTCCGTGCTGTACTATCTCTCGCTGGCCGCCCTTATTAATAACAACAGGAACGCACCCGGCGGCCATCGCCTCCACCGTGGAGATGCCAAAGTGCTCTACGAAAATAGGTCTTGTGCTGTCATCCTCGCCGTAACCGGCGGCATGCCAAAAGATGCGGGCGCGCTCATAAAGGCTCCTCAATTGATCGCGTTCAACGTTGGCGATGAGTTGCGCGCCGCTCCCTGCATTGATGGCAACTAGCTCATCAAAGTATGCCCGATGATCGGGCGTATCGCGGAGACCACCAACGCAAAAGTATTTCCAGTCTCGCAAACCATCATTTTCCATCTCTCGAAAAGCGGCGAGCGTTTCCCGCTGTTTTTTTGTGTGTCCTTCACCCTCAAGTGCGAACCGGCCAACGCTGAGAATAATTCGCTCTTTCTCAACATCGCCGAAGTGCGTATCGACAGGCGGGTAGACTACCTGACAGTCGACGCCCCAGCGTCGTAGGGTCCATCCGCGCGAGAAATTGGAAATAGCGGTCTTCAGTTGATAACTCGCCATTCGCCTTTTCCACTCCCAGTACTGATACAGCCACCGGGCCGGGTGCCGGAGAACCGACTTCATCAATGTAACGCCTTGAGGGCTAACATACGGCGCCGTTGAGATAGGGAGGACCACAGCGATGAAAACGTCATACGATTCGCTGAGAGTGGCGTGCAATTTCCGCGAGGCCAGGTAGCGCTGCAACGCTTTGCGACGGTTGAACTGCGTTAGGTTACGTTTCCGCTCCACGTATCGCAGCGTGACATTTTTCAGGTCCGTGCCTGAGCTCTCCCCGAAGTGCTCAGCAAAAAGAGAGGGAATATGATGTAATAAATCGACTTGGTGATCTCTTGCCAACGCTTCAGCAAGCACGGCAACAACGCTCTCAGAGCCACCGATGCCACTCCCAACAGGTTCAAGGTAGATGCCAATATTAACCATCGACCAGCGTTAGTCTCCCTTTACGGAACACCATGCGATCCGTTGTGCCCAATGGTGCTTGGGTATGGGCGTTGCATACCTATGGAGCGGCTCCTCTTTGCATGTTTAGGACTGCGAAAATTAGCCGACTTGACTTCACCTACTTACTGCGCGCAGTCGCGCAGTAAGTGCGACCAACACGCATAAAGTTTCAACGATTCCAGGTATAGCGCCCTGCTTGCCCGGATTCAAAGAATCGCTCCAAAAGTGAAATGTCGTACGCGATACGCATACTTAGGGCAAACTGACCTCGGCCCTCAAGGCTCCGGCTGAGCGCGGACGTAATCGGGGGCCGGGTTCGTAGGCGTCCTCAGAAGCGATCGCGTGCGGCAGCGTGGTAAACTCTGGCGGTCTGCTCGGCGCACTTCTCCCAACTGAACTCGTCCGTAGTAATCCTTAGCATTGCCTGGCACAATGCTTCCTCGTCGTTCGGATTGATCAGCACACCTGCGTCTCCTACCACTTCAGGGAGCGCCGTCGTGTTCGATGTAATCACTGCTGTCCCACACTGCATAGCCTCCAGCGGAGGCAGTCCGAAACCCTCATACAACGATGGGAAAATGAAGGCCAGGGCGCCACTGTAGAGCGCCGCCAGGTCCTCATCGGCGACGTAACCTGTGAAGATCAGGCGCGAATGATGCCTGGACGAAGCTCCCGCGGTTTCGAAGACATCGTCGTACATCCAGCCCTGCTCTTTCGAGCCGGCAAGAACCAGATATGTTTCCGGTAGAGGGTGTTCGTCGAGCAGGCGGAAGAAGCAACGAATAAGGTGCGCCAAATTCTTACGCGGCTGAGGGGCTGCCAGGCTAAGAAAGTAGTTGCCCTCTGGCACGCCGTAGCGCAAGCGAGTTGCCCCGATGGTCTCTGAGTCGGTAATCTGGTGGAAAAACTTGGAGGCAGCGAGCGGTGTAACGAAGACCCGCTCCCGTGGCATCCCTGTGTGCTCGCAAAACTCTAGCTTTGTGAACTCTGAAATGCACGTCACCCAATCTCTCTTCACGTCAATCTTATCTAGTGATTTCTGAAAGCTCGCAGCTAACCAATCAAAAACGAAATCTGGTCTGACGACGGGAATCAGGTCGTAGATTGTCAATACACGAGGCAAGTTTCCTGTGATCTTCTTGGACGGCAATTTTGGATGCGGACAATGAAAAACGTCGAACCTCGCAGGGTCGAACACGGGGTACAACTTGTCGAAGTGATAAATGCATACCGACCTGTAGATCAGGCTCTGTGCGACCCGCAGGTAAATCGCACGGGGCGAGAGTGCGGGCAGCCGATCCAGCTTTCCCGCGAGTGTCGCGTGGAAGATACTGTTGTAGAACCTAGTCAGTCCCCAACGACTACGGAAAGTGTGGCTAAAATTGCACGGGATTGCAGGCTCTTTGCTCTCGAAGTAAAGCAACCCCCGGACCGAATCCGTTAACGGTTCTTCTCCGCATAGGCTGACGCCTGTCATCTCCAAGTCACCTCGGCTGCACAACTGAGTCAGCAGCTCTTCGATGACTCTATAAATGCCATGCTTGCTATCAAAACGATCGAAATTCGTACCTAATACCGAGATGTCACAGGCAACTCTGACCCCCATGATTTACTCCCACTTATGCACATGAATTACACGAATGAAGTTCAGAGTTGCCCGCGTGAATGTAATCTGCAACTAGCACCCAAACCTATAGCGGTTGCGTAAGAAAGTCTCTAAATCTTCATTAGGCTTAAAAGCCATAGAATCTTCCTCAGATAGTCGCTTCATCCTTTATCCTTGTTCTTCTCAAAAACCAGGGTTGCAAACGTGTACCGATAGCATCCTGCATAAGTAAAGTCTGGGTTCGGGCAGACCCATTGGGGCTCGTCAACGAGTGAACAATCTTTCAGCAAAGGTAGGATACGCTGCTTTAAATCGTTTTGAGTGTAGAGTCGCAGGTCTTCTCTGGGAATTGGATCCCCGGGCTTGTATTGATCATTGTAGTCGCAAGTTAAAATAGCGCTCCCACCTGGCGCAAGCAATTCGGCTACTTGAGTCATGAATAACTCATCGTCTTTCACATGCTCGAGGACCGAGGTTGAAAAAATAATGTCGTAACTACCCTTGACCGTTGCGGGTCTACGAAAATAAGTATCTAAATCACAGTTCAACAAAGGATCAATTTCTTCGATTTGGTAGCCAAGACCCTTTAATCCAGCCGCAGCGGTATCCTCATAGCTGCCGACACATAAGATTTTAGGAGAGGTGTATCGCGAAGCGAATTTTTGCACCGTATCCAGAACAAATGCCTGCTGCACGTTGGCCTCCAGAATCTTACGCGACATCATCTCAGGCTGCAGCTTAAACAAGGTATCAATCACTGACTTGTACTGAATTCGTGCCGCATTGTCCAATATGCGGTTGAACGAGGTTACATTTGGAGTGCCCGATGGCGTTTGACTCAGCGAAATTCCCGCGCCATCGCGCTGCTTACCTAAAACTGTGTCCAAAATGCGCTCACAATCCGATATAAAACTTAGTTCGCTCCATTCGCTATAAAATGGGAGGAGCGGTGAGATGCCGTTGTCAATGATTTGCCTCAAACTTGAATCTTCAATACAGATGGAAGGGCTAGCGGAAGATACGTGTCGAAACATCCCGCATTTGGTGATTGCAAGTGGTCTTTTCACCGCAAGGGCATGCTCGATGGTACTTGAAATACCCAGCTGTTTATGCGGATCGTAGAAAAAAGCATTGAGAGTGTTGGCCGCTAGGAAGTCGAGCAGCTGTTGTTTACTCAGAAAGTCATGTTTGATAACGAGTTCTATTCCGGGCTTTGAAAGCATGCTCATACAGCGCTCACTCGTTGCAAGGGCATACGATTTTCCCTCTTTATCGACAATGTCGTTAAATGGCAAGTTGAGCACGATTCTGGCATTATCAAATTCTTGTTGCACTGTTTCGACCAGCCGTTCAAAACCTTTATCGCCAAACCCAAAACCAAAACTTCCGACGGTTACAATCTCCGGAATGTTTTGACTGTTGATATAGGGAGGAATAAGCCGTCGGGTCTTAAAAACGAAAGGGTTATTTTCCACCAGCGTTGGGTCTGGACATAGATGGTAGTCAAACATCTCTTGAGTTGCCTTATCAGCTTCTTCTTGAGTTACCTCGTGCATTAATCCTAATTGCGGAACTCTGTATCTCCGAGTTACCTTAGCCGACAGCCAGGGCATCGTGCGTGGATAATAATTGTAGATAATTGCGGACGGACTTGTCTGCAGTACTGCTTGATTCAAGTGCTCTTCGTTGGAACATTCAGCATACGCAAGTGAATATAATGAAGATTTTTGCAGTGCCTCCAGAATATTAAGTCCATACTGGTGAATCCCGCATTGCCTTTCAGTGTGGGAGACGATAAGAATATTATTCTCTCTAGGCTGTCCTGAAATGTTAGAAGGAGCTAATAGTTTTACAGGCGCTAAACGTTCGGGTGGCGAGATGAGCCCAAACGCGTTCAGTATCTGCTTGAGTCTGGTCCTAACTCTGAGTCTGGATTTTATCTTTAGTTGCATATTCTCCTTTAGGCAAAAAACAGTGACGTAATAAGAACGCACAATCGAAGAATAGATGGCTTGGTTGTCTCAAATCACTGTTTTTTGCCTAAAGGAGAATATCCCCTCTTTCGTACTTGATAACTTCAATTGTTGGCAATGGGAAGATTAAGCCAGTGCCCTTCTTCAGCATATCTTGCTCGCGCTCAATAAACTCCTCCTTGAAATGCCAGGGTAGAACAAAGTAGTAGTCAGGATTCAGGGCTCGTGATTCCGCCTCACTGATAATCGGAATTTCGGTACCGAGCGTGTAAGCGCCATACTTGTCGGGGTTGCGTTCAGCAGCAAAATCAATAATTCTATTGTCAATCCCACACCATTGCAAAATCGTATTTCCTTTTGTAGAGGCTCCATAGATATGAATCTTGCTTCCCTCTTTTTTCAACCGTTTGAGCAGCGAGGTGAGTTCATTTTTATGAACATTAATACGGTCCTGGAAATTTTTGTATGGTTTATCGGTATCTAGTTCCAGGTCAAATTCCTCCTGACGCATCGCCTTGACGCTTTTAGCCCATTCATCCTTTTTATATGCGAAGTTATCTGCCTTGGTCGCATAGCAACGAAGACTCCCGCCGTTAATGGAATTTTCAGACACCCGAAAAACTCTCATTCCCGCCTGGTTCAGAATGTACTCAATAACCGCTAAACTGTAATACTCCAGATGTTCGTGACAAATCGTGTCGTAAGACGTCATCCTGAGCATGGTTGGCATATACGACATTTCAAAAATCCAAATTCCCTCTGAGTCGAGAAGGCTCTTAATGCCTTGCGTGAATTTAATCGGATTTTCTAAGTCGTAAAACATCGCGATCGAGGTTACGATGTCGCACTTCTGTCCCTGCAGCCGCTCTACCAACTCGTCAGAAGGGAAAATGTCCTGCACGACCTCAACGTCGCCCGGAACTTCCTGGGCTACATCGGAAGGGTCGATGGCGAACTTTTGGAATTCAGGTGGATAAAAGCTGAGCAACGTTCCGTCATTGCAGCCAATATCCAGGACGCGAGCCGTGGATTTTCCGATAAGACTAGCTGCTTCCTGCGCAATGCCCTTTAAATGTTGGCGCATGGTGTTGTTGGTGCCCGAACGATACCAATAAGCTGAATACAGCACTTCCGGGGGAACAGTATGTTCCATCTGCAGTAGTCCGCAGGCTTGCTCATCTTTCATCGGATCGCAACGCACAAGACGGGTCGCTATCTTGCGCGTGGGAGGCAATTCTTTTCCCGGCTTTACGAACGAACCTTGCAAGTATTGATCGCCAAGATCTATCACCGGGGTGAGTGCGGATGAGCCGCAAACACGGCAAGTAGTTCGATGGATCAAGTGCATTTAACAAGCCTCCGACGGTTAACTATATTCATGTCAGTCTTCGAGTTCTACTAACAAATGAGCTCATCGTGCAGCCGACCTCGGGCTTCAGCCATTCGCCAGCCGTCCGAAATCACCTTCGATGGTCCATGCGCACTTAGCAAAAACGCAGCCATAATCTCCGCCTTCATATCTCGAAAACTCTGAACCACCGTCGACAATACTAATGGGCAGTACATCTTCAATCGCATCAACAGCCACAAAATGTCCCGCGGTTATCACAATGGTGAATGCGTATTTACCTGGCACTAAAAAATTTCGCGGTATGATGGCTGTCACATTCAACTGTTTTTTGTCTGGTCGTATCTCGCTCCACCCAGGGTAATTGGTTGTAAATACTTTCCTTCCACGATGATCTCGCACAAAGAATCCCAACGAAGTATCAGAGCTCCATCGATTTATTTTACACGTAATAGCAATGAGAATTTCTTCCTCTGTAGTAAAACAGGATTTACTCTTACCTTCAAAATCTAACACCTGAGCCTTGTGAATAAATATATCCTTATCAGAATGTGCGCTCGCCATAAATCCATTATCGCTTCCTGATAATGCCTCGTTCATATAGTAGTCAATTACGCGCTTTGGGTCGCCCTCCTTCACAATACTGCCCTGGTGTATGAGAAGAGCTCGACTGCAAAGTTGAGCTATAGCACTCAATTGGTGACTGACAAATAAAACCGTGCGACCTTGTTTCGCCACCTCCCCCATCTTCCCCAAGCATTTCTGCTGAAAGGCCATGTCACCCACAGCCAGCACTTCGTCGACCAATAAAATATCGGGTTCGAGATGTGCGGCGACGGCAAAAGCCAGGCGCATATACATGCCACTAGAATAGTGCTTAACCGGCGTATCCAAGAATTTCTCGATTTCCGCAAATGCCACAATCTCGTCGAACTTCGTCTCAATCTCCGTTCTCTTCATCCCGAGAATCGCACCGTTCAGGTAGATGTTCTCTCTGCCGGTCAATTCAGGGTGAAAGCCGGTGCCGACCTCAAGTAGGCTCGAAATTCGACCGTAAAGTTCGACCCGTCCACTGGTAGGCTCGGTTATACGCGAGAGAACCTTCAGCAGCGTTGACTTGCCTGCGCCGTTGCGGCCAATGATGCCGACAACTTCGCCCGGCATCACTTCAAAGCTAACGCTCTGCAACGCCCACACGTACTCCGCTTGAGAGTCACCATTTCGGCGAAGCAAACTATTGAGCGGCGATCGGAACGAACCGGCTAGGCGCTCCCGGAGCGTATCGTACGCAATACGACGCGCACCGATTCTGTATTTCTTACCTAACTTTTCAACTCTTAGTATCGGTTTCATGCCGGTTCAGACTATGTCGGCGAAGTGCCTCTCCATCTTTCTGAAGGCAAACAGAGAATAAAGGAGCAGGCTGGTTGTAATTAAGGCTGAGCTGGAGATGGCAACCCAGTCAAATGGCAGATTCAAGACCGAAGACCGAAAGCCTTCAATGATTCCTACTGTCGGATTAATCGAGTAAAGCCACCGCCAACGTTGGGGCACCAAGTTAAGCGGATAGACAACAGGTGAGGCAAACATCCACAGCTGCACAAAGACCGGTAGAATGATCGCGACATCGCGATATCTAACGTTCATTGCTGAGGTCCAGAGGCCGAAACCGAGGGACAGTAAGGTGATAAGAACGACCAACGCGGGAAGCATGAACAGATTCCACCCTGGTGACACGCCGTAATACATTAGTAGTCCCACCATTATAATGAACGCCACACCGAAATCCACGAGACGAGCGCCGACTGCGGCGGCAGGAATAATCGCACGCGGGAAGTAGACTTTCGTAACCAGGTTAGTGTTTGCCACCAGGCTATTGCCGGCATATAGAATGGCGTTTGAAAAAAATGTCCAGGGCATCAACCCTGTATAAACAAGAAGCAAATATGGAACGCCATCTGACGGGACGCGCACCAGTTTGCCGAGGAAAACTGTGAAGATTATCGTCATCAGCAACGGTTGCAGAATGACCCAGGCTACGCCAAGTGCGGTTTGTTTGTAGCGAATTTTGAGATCGCGCCAAATCAGGAAATAAAGAAGCTCACGATAAGCCCAAATATCCGGAAGGCTGATCGGCCTCAATGCGTTACCTTGTTCTATAATGATTGGATTCTGGAGACGGCAAGATGGAGTTGCGCAGCGGTCTGATTCCAGAGTCGATGGCCCCGACCCTTGTTTTGTAGCCGATTGTTCTAACAATGTTAAGAATACCTATTCCCAAAAAAGGAGCAAGTCGGCCTTAATAGAGCGATCGCCACAGCATCTGATCGACGCGAGTCTTGCAAGCGGAAACGAGGCAGCGGACAGTTATTATTAGCTCAAATTGATTACGTCGTCCAGTCAGCGAATGCGTAAGCGTACAAAAACAAATCACCCAGCATCGTCTTTGGACGCTGCTAACGCGTCAGCGCGCATTTCGGAAGAATTGTGATGAAACTCTATCGTGACTGTCCTGACCAACTGAGCAAAGGCTTCCTCTTGGTTAGTGGATAATTCAATGGATTCCAGCCTGTGAGCGAGCCCTCTCCTTGATTTGTACAAGTCTTTGCAGAAGGCATAATCAACGGGCGAAGCCACATGATTGACGTTCTCTCGGACAATGGGCCTCGCAGATTGAGTCGAAACGAATAAGACAAGCACGCATGATGAATATTTCTGTTTCAGTCAGATTAGTAATTATCTTCTCGGCCCTTGCCAGCGTCCATCTCGGTGGCGTCAAACGACTTCGAGATCATCAGTTGGAACGACAAACACAGCCGATGGGACAAATTAGAACGGCCGCAGCTGTTCTGCAGAGCCAGGTCCAAACGCCAATCCCAAGGCCTTCGGGGGTTGTGGTCAGAGTATCAAATCATCAAGGCGCCGATTTAGGCGCTCGCATTAACGCGGCAGACAAAGCCCTTGGTGGACAGAAAGGCTGGATACTGGTTGACACTCAAGGAGAGTTGAGGACTCAGGCGCGCATATCTCAGGGCCATACTCTGAAATTCACGAGAGGCAGGTTTCCTCTCTTCAATACTGGGATCTGGACAAGCTCAATCGTTCTCGAGAGCGATACCGCCGTGTTCGGCGAGGGGATTGATAAAACGGTTCTGGTTGAATCGGAAAATGCTTACATGGCGATTGAATCCGCCGGCCACGCTGAGACCGAACAGGGTCACTACGCCACCGGGACGCGATCCAACATTAAGATAGCCGGTTTTACCGTTGAAGGAAGAAACACTCGTGCTGAAGGAGGCGTGCGAAGCACGATTGAATTAGGTAATGCGATCGGGGTTCACATTTACGAGGTTCATCTGAAAGACACAACTTGTCTGGGTATTAGTGCCGGTGGAACAGGCTTGACTGGTAAGCACGCTGAGAATTGGCTCGTTGAGCATTGTGTTTTCGAGGGTGTTGCCTCACAAAATTTAAATGTGGTTAATGGTCAGAGAATAACTTTTCGTCAGAACAGATTTTTGCGCTCGGGAAAAATCTGTGACGACGGCAAGCCGTGTGAAGGCGTAACTCCAATCGACCTGGAACCGAATAGTTCGTCAGACATCATCAAGGACATCACAATTGAAGACAATGTGATCGATTCAACTGACTCGCGCTTCGCGCACGGCAATGGAATACTCGTTCAAAATACTGTCGGGGTAAGAGGGTATGGCCCTGTGCGAGTGCTCAGGAATCGCATCACCGGCGGGCCTCTCAAAGACAACTTCTCTGGCCATATATATAGTGGCATTTACGTGAATGGAGGCACAAATACAACTATCTCCGGAAATGAAATAATCAGAACGGCCCATAGCGGGATCCGCGTCGAGAACGCAAGCGGCTTGTTGGTGGAAAGGAACCGTCTTGTCTCAACCGGCACAGGCGGCATTGAGAGCTTCGAAGTGTTGAGCACGGTGGATTCTCGTTTCGTGTTTAATTCGGTGACGGTGGATCCCCGCTCTCCTCTGGGCCGCGCCGCGATTGTAGAGTCCGGAAAGTCTGATCGAAATTACTATGAAGGCAACATTGCCCCACAGGGAATAGCGCTAATAGGTAAGTCGAGCACGATCAGAAAATGATCACCGCCCTGTGCATTTCTAAAGATCACTCTGTGAACGCGAGAACTAAAAGGCAGTTGTGCTAACTAATAGCTCCCCGGCAATTACTCGCCCCTTTACGGGCCAAAACACCGGTTGACACACACAATGCAAGACATTACTGTTCAGTTGTCACGGAATTCACCTGATCAAATCAGAACGATGTGATCGCTTTTCGCTCAACCCAAATCCTTAACAAGGGTCCCAAGCACACATTTCAATGCATAAATTATTCGTTACCGGCGGCGCAGGCTTTATCGGTTCGGCTTTTGTGAGGCTTTGCCTCGAAGAGGACGATTCGATCGAGATAACCAATTTTGATTCGCTCACTTATGCGGGAAATCCTGACAACCTCGATGGCTTGGAACAGACACGTCACCGTTTCGTCCGCGGTGACATCGCGGATCGTGATGCGGTACTGGCTGCCCTCGACCCGGAGACGTATGCAATCGTCAACTTTGCGGCGGAATCTCACGTGGACCGCAGCATCTTGTCGGCTGAGGAATTCCTACGTACCAATGTCGTAGGCACGCAGGTATTGCTTGATGCCGCGCGCGAACGGAGTGTTCTTCGCTTCGTGCAGGTGTCAACCGATGAAGTCATGGGTAGCTTGCTTGAGCATGAGGATGAGTACTTTACTGAAGACTCGCCCTTTGCTCCCAATAGTCCTTACGCAGCTTCGAAAGCGGCTGCGGAACACCTGGTTCGCGCTGCGCATCATACTTTCGGATTGAACACAGTGGTTACACGTTGTGGAAACAATTACGGGCCGCGACAGTTTCCCGAAAAGTTCATGCCGCTTGCTATTTCAAATGCTCTAAACGACGAGCCCATCCCCGTTTATGGCGATGGCAAGAACGTGCGCGACTGGATATTTGTCGAAGACCACTGCCGCGCAATCTTTCTGGCGTTGGAAAATGGCCGTTCTGGAGCGGTTTACAACATCGGCGCGCGGAATGAACGTCGCAACGTAGAGGTAGTTGAATCGTTGCTCGATGTTCTGGGCAAACCACGCTCTCTGATGCGCTTTGTTCAAGATCGTTTGGGACACGACCGGCGTTATGCAATTGATCCTTCACTGGCTGAAACCGAACTTGGGTGGCGGCCTCACGAGAGCTGGGAGAGCGGACTGCGAAAGACGATAAACTGGTACTGCGAAAATACGGAGTGGGTTGCCCGCACTCGCAGCGGCGCTTATCGCGAGTATTACAAACAACAATACGGTACGGAGGTCGGCGCGGGTTGAGGGTTTTGGTTACGGGAGCAGGGGGCTTGGTCGGTACGGCGCTGACCCGTCACTGTGCGGCGTTGGGTGACGAGGTCATTGGTCATACGCATCAGACACTAGACATCTCCAATGCGGCCCTGGTAGAGGCTGCATTGATGGAGCATAAACCCGAAGCTGTCATCAATTGTGCAGCATGGACTGATGTGGATGGCTGCGAATTGGACCCTGATCGAGCCATGCTTGTCAATTCTACCGGACCCGGAAATCTCGCACGCGCCAGCCGAAAATCTGGCGCTCTCCTAATCACGATCTCTACTGATTATGTTTTCGATGGGACGAAGGAAGGGTTTTACACGCAACGAGACGATCCTAACCCAACCAGCGTCTATGGCCTTTCGAAACTCGAAGGCGAGCGCAAAGCCCTACAGTCATGTGCGCGGACAATAGTCGTCAGAAGCGGCTTTATCTTTGGTCCCGGAGGAAAAAACTTCCTAAGCACGGTAAGCGAGCGTATTTGGAATGGCGAGCACCTAAAGGCGATAAATGATTCGTGGGGCACTCCAACTTACGCTCGGCACTTGGCCGCGCGACTGCGCGAACTGGCAGTTCTGGATCTTCCGGGGATTTTCCATGTGGTCAATGGGGGTGCGGGAGCGACCTATGAAGAGTTTGCCAGATTGGCTTTGGAAGCCCTAGATTGCCGGGAGGCTACCGTTGAAGGCCTATCGATGGATTCGCTCAAGAGGCCTGCGGCACGCCCCAAGAACTCCCGCTTGAAATGTCTGCTGTCCGACGCTATAGGGTTAGCTCCTCTGCGTGAATGGCAATATGCGTTAATGGAATTTCTGGCCCTAAACC
>WNGF01012640.1_pt1 | contig 16625 bp, 15 predicted proteins | sample 5400641 | NCBI WGS metagenome assembly WNGF01 (sample SAMN13153371, study PRJNA577476) | soil metagenome | isolation source: 80 cm soil or saprolite under grassland replicate 2 | place: USA:California | collected 2016-06-15
TTGAGCGCGAGCGCCTCCTCGGCCCGATGTTTCGCGGTCGCAGGATCTCCACCCTCGACCGCCATGACTGCCGCTCCATTGAGCGCCCTGGCGCGCGCCGCCGTCGGACGCTGGTCAGCGCGCAGCGCGCTTTCGAGACGACGCTGGCCTTCCGCCCTGTAGCCTCTCATCTGCCAGAACCGCCACAGGGCTGCTGCCAGCCGCAAGCACAGCTCGCTCTCGCCTGATGCCTCGAGTCGGTCCTGGGCAGCGCGGAGGTTGTCGTGCTCGCGCTCCAGCCGGTCGAGCCACGGCCCGGGGCGCCAACGCAGATCCGCTCGTTCCGCCTCCTCCGCCAGCGCAAGGAAGTGATTGGCGTGCCGGCGCCGCATCTCCTCGGCCTCGCCGGAGGCCTCGAGCCGCTCGGCCGCATACTCCCGGATCGTCTCCAGCATCCAGGATCTCGCGTCTCGGTGCCGGATGAGGCTCTTCTCCACCAGGGACTGCAGGATGTCCAGGTCCGCCTCCGCCACGTCCTCTGCCGCCTCCAGCGTGCATCCGCCGCGGAAGACCGAGAGTCTGGCGAACAGTCGCTTCTCATCGGGCGTGAGCAGGTCGTGGCTCCACTCGATCGTGGCCCGCAGGGTCCGCTGGCGAGGATCGATGTCCCGTCCCCCCTTGAGCAGGTCCAGGCCCTTGAAGAGCCGCTCGAGGATCTGTCTGGGCGAGAGCACGCTTGCCCTGGCCGCAGCGAGCTCGAGCGCGAGCGGGAGGTTGTCGAGCGCTCGGCAAAGCTCGTGGATAGTCTCGCCTGGCGCAGTTCGTGCACGGGCGCAGAAGAGGTCGACCGCCTCGGGCTCTGCCAACGGATGCACCGGATACTCGACTTCTCCCCTGACCCGCAACAGCTCCCTGCTCGTGACGAGGAGCCTCAGGTTCGGGCAGGCCTCCACGAGAGAGGACAGCTCCGGTGCCGCCTCGATGACCTGCTCGAGGTTGTCGAGCAGAAACAGGAGCTCGCGGTCCCCGATGTGATCGGCCAGGCCATCCTTGGCGCCGAGGGTCTGCGAGATCGTATCGATGACGAGAGCCGGGTCCCGGAGCGGGGCGAGACCTACCCAGTACACGCCCGCCTTGAACTCCGGTATGAGCGAGGCAGCGGCCTCGATCGCCAGCCGGGTCTTGCCGGATCCGCCGGGCCCGGTCAGGGTCACCAGCCGGGCGCTGTCCTTGAGTAGCGACGCGACATCCTGGACTTCCTTGTCCCTGCCAACGAACGAGCTCGCCGGGCGGGGCAGGTTCGTGTTCGAGATCGTCTTGAGTGGGGGGAAGCGCTCCGCGCCGAGCTGGAAGATCCACACCGGTTGCTCGAAGTCCTTCAGGCGGTGCTCTCCGAGGTCGGTCACCGGAGCGTCGACGAGATCGCATGTCTCCTTCGAGAGCAGCACCTGGCCCCCGTGACCGGCCGCTGCGATTCGCGCTCCCTCGTGCACGTCCTGCCCGACGTAACCTTCCTCGGCTAGGTGCGGCGTGCCAGTGTGCAGGCCCATGCGCACACGGATCGGGCCTTGGGCCAGGGCCTCCTGCGCCTCCCTCGCCGCCTCAAGCGCCCCAGGCGCGGTTGGGAAGGCGACGAAGAACGCATCGCCTTGCGTATCGACCTCGACGCCGCCGTGGCGAGCGAACGCCTCGCGGAGAGCGCGACGATGTTCCCGCAGAGCGTCCGCGTACGTCTGTGGGCCGAGCTCGTTCAGCAGCTTCGTGGAGCCCTCAATATCGGTAAAGAGGAAGGTCACCGTCCCAGAGGGCAGTTCGCGCCGCACGAACCTCATGATGCGCCGGGGCGAGGTCTCCGTCACGCGGAGAAGGATGCCGGAGCAGCGGTCCAGTTGGTGAGGGTGTTCTCCCGTTTGACGTGGGACCCCCGAGATCGCCATGCTCCCCGTAGTCCCGAGCCTGGAGGAGGTGGGGAAGAATGTTCGAAGGCAGGCGCTGCGCGGCGATGCTTCCGGCGAGCGACATCGAACGGGCCAAGAGCTGGTACGCGGATCACCTCGGCCTCAAGCCGACGTACGAGGATGAAGGTGGAGTGCAGTACACGACTGGCGATGGCACGGAGTTCTGGGTGTACCCGTCGCAGTTTGCTGGCACGAACCAGGCGACCGCGATGGGCTTCATGGCCAAGGATCTCAGCGCGGAGATGGACGACCTGAAGTCCCGAGGGGTCACCTTCGAGGACTACGACATCCCCGGGGTCAAGACAGTGGAGGGGGTCGCGGAGTTCGGTGAGGGCGAGCGCGGGGCCTGGTTCAAGGACAGCGAGGGGAACATCATCGCGCTGTTCGAATCGCCCAGATACAGCTAGAGCATCGTTCGCCCGAGCGGCTACGACTCGCGGGTTCCGGCACGACATCGGGACCCGCGGCCGTCGGGCGCAGGTCGTGTGGGCAGCGGGGTCACTCCTCCGAGGCCCCTGCTGCCCGAGTCTCCTCGTGGGGCGTGGATCGAGCCCTACAGGCTGACGGCGATACGGGCCCGGATGCCTTCGATCAGGAGATCCAACCCAAAATCGAACTGCTCCGCCAGGTCACAGTTCATGAAATGCGGCATAGCCTCACGCATCCGTGGCAGGTCAGCCGACGCGAGCAGCCGAGCCATCTCCTGGTGGGCCTGGGCGTGCGCCTCGTCATCCGGCCCGCCGACCATCAGGCCGAGCTCCAGGGTGACGAATCCCAGGATGTAGCCGCCGAAGACGTGGAACGCTTTCACCGAATCCTCTTCGGACAGACCCGCGGTCCGGAACACCTCCAGGGCGAACTCGTATGCCCGCAAGGACTCGGCGTTGGTGAAAGGACGCTTGCGCTCGGTCATGAGCGTGATCACGGTGGGGTGCGCGAGCAGCAGACGACGGTACTCGTGGGCGGCGAGCCTGGCTCCCTCGGCCCACTCATCGGCCAGCGGGACCCGAAAGTCCGCTAGGACGGCTTCGCAGATTCCGTCGAGGATGTCCTCCTTGTCCTGCACGTGGTTGTACAGGGACATGGCCTCGACTCCGAGCTCACGGCCGATGCGTCGCATCGAGACAGCCTCGAGGCCCTCCTCGTCCATGATTCGAAGGGCCGCGCGGATGATGCGCTCCCTTGTCAGCGGCTCCCGTCGGGATTTCTCCTCCCGGACTTCAGAACTTCGCTCCGTTTTCACGTTCGCCATGGAATATCGGCTCCCACAAGGGGTTGACACTTACATCGTACACCGGTAACTTACGGTGTCAACATATGCCGTAAGTTTCCGCGGTAAGCCCGCGGGAGGGGGGAACCCAACATGAAGCTGAGTCCGGAGTCCCTGGCAAGAGCCAGCAGCCGTCACCCCTGGCGCACCCTTGGAGTGTGGCTGGTGGTGATCATCGCGGCGGGAGTGCTGAGCAGCGCCTTGCTCGGTGGCGTCCTCAACCAGGACATCGCGTTCACCAACAAACCCGAGTCTGTGAAGGCGCAGGACATCCTCGACGCGCGATTCACCCCGGGGGGCAACAAGGCCGACAGCACCGAGTTCTTCGTCATCCAGTCGAAGTCCTTGACCGTCGACGATCCCCGATACCAATCCCTGGTCACCGGCCTCAAGCGCCAGATCGGGGTCCTCGACGGCTCCACCCTGGTGGGTCAGCCGACGACCTACTACGACGTCGCGCAACACTCGAAGGAGCAGGCGGCCGGGCTCGTTTCCAAAGACGGCCGGACCACCTTGATCTCGGTTGGCCTGAAGAAGACCAGCAATACGAACATCGAGAAGCTGCGCGCGATCGCGGATCGCAATGACTCCAACGGGTTCACAGTCCAGGTGGCCGGTCAGGGAACCCTCGAGGCCGACTTCACCAAGATCGCCGAGGAGGACCTGCGCAAGGGCGAGTCCATCGGGATCGGGATCGCCCTGATCGTCCTGATCGTGGTGTTCGCGGCGGTCGCCGCCGCCGTCACCCCGATCGTGATGGCGTTGTTCGCCATCACGATCGCGCTCGGGCTGGTGACGCTGATCGGTCAGCTGTTCGAGTTCAACCTGTTCGTGACGAACATGGTCACGATGATCGGCCTGGCGGTCGGGATCGACTACTCACTGTTCATCGTGTCCCGGTACCGCGAGGAGCGGAAGAAGGGCTTCGACAAGCTCGAGGCCATCGGAGGCGCCGGCGCCACGGCCAACCGAGCGGTCTTCTTCAGCGGGTTGACGGTCGTGCTCGCGCTGCTCGGGATGTTCATCATCCCTACGACCATCTTCCGGGCACTGGCCGGCGGAGCGATCCTGGTGACCCTGGCGTCCCTGGCCGCGTCGATGACGTTGCTTCCGGCGATCCTCGCGCTGCTGGGCGACCGAATCAACTGGCCGAGGTTGTCAAAGCGGGCCAGGGTCGACAGCACGTACGATCCCAGAGGCGGGGTGTGGGACCGGATCACCCGGGGGGTCATGGCTCGCCCCGCCGTGTTCCTAATCGCGAGCCTGCTCGTTCTGGGCGGCCTGGGCTCGTTCTACTTCCAACTGCACCGCGGCACGTCCCAGAACGTGAGCCAGCTCTCCGACGACTTCCCCTCTAAGCAGGCGTTCCTCACTCTGGAACGGGAGTTCTCGGGAGGGCAGACGGATCCCACCCAGATCGTGATCACCGGCGACGTGAGCAGTGCGGACGTTCAGTCCGCTATCGCGAGGCTGCGGCACGCCATCGCGGGGACCGCCGCGTTCGCTCCCCGGACGGACATCATCACCAGCAAGGACGGCACCGCGATCGAGGTCGATGCGTTCTTCAAGCGCGACCCAAGCAACGAAACCGCGTTCCAGGGGATCCGAGACCTGCGCAGCACGATCGTGCCGGCAGCCTTCAAGGGCGTGGACGGGGCCGAGGTGCTGGTCGGTGGGAACACCGCGTTCTTCACCGACTTCCTCGACGTGGCGAACCGCTATCAGTGGATCGTCCTGGCGTTCGTCCTCGGACTGTCGTTCATCCTTCTGACGGTGGTGTTCCGGTCGATCGTCGTACCGGTCACGGCGATCATCATGAACCTGTTGTCGGTGGGCGCCGCGTACGGGGCAGTCACGCTGGTGTTCCAGAAGGGCGTGGGCATCGGGTTCTTCAACGCCATCGGGTTCCAGTTCCAGAAGGCGGAGGCGATCGAAGCCTGGCTGCCGCTGTTCCTGTTCTCGATCCTGTTCGGGCTCTCGATGGACTACCACGTGTTCCTGCTCACCAGGATCCGCGAGGAATACGACAAGACCCACGACAACAGCGAGGCTGTGGCGTACGGGCTTCGCACGACAGCCGGGATCATCACCGGCGCCGCGCTGATCATGGTGGCGGTGTTCACGGGGTTCGCCGCCGGACGGCTCGGTCCACTCCAGCAGATGGGCTTCGGCCTGGCGGTCGCCGTGTTCATCGATGCGACGATCGTGCGGACCCTCCTGGTGCCGGCCACGATGCGGCTGCTCGGCCACCGGAACTGGTATCTGCCCGGTTGGCTGCAGTGGCTGCCGCAGGTGCGCGTGGAGGGCCGGGAGCCGGGCGTCAAGGTGGCCGAGGAGGAGCGCGTGCTCGTCGGCTTCGACGCTTAGGAACGACCCGGCCGACCAAGATCGCGAGACGGAGGGGTCAGACCCTCCGTCTCGCGCGGGTCAGCCCGCCGAGGTTGACGCCGCCGATCCTGATGCCCTTGCTGGCCGAGTCGCTGCCAGTTGGCAGCAACGGCGCCAGCCATCCGGCGAGCGCGTGCGCGCTCCTCTTCTGCATGAAGGCCCGCCCCGGCCCGGTGAGATGCACGACCAGGCCTTCTCCGGAGAGGACGCTCTGCTTCCATCCCCCAACCTTGTGCACCTCGTAGCTCACGCCCTCGCTGAAGGCGACGACATACCCGGTGGATCGGACGCATGTTCAGCTCTTTCATCTGTCCCAGGAGCACCGGCGAGGGCGGCGCGCCGAAGTGGGCTTCGAGCAGCGCTGGGATGTTCGGGCAGAGGAAACCCCACCCGGTCGCCTCCTTCGAGTCCTTGGTCCGGGAGCCCCGAAGCGAGGCGATTCGCTCGCTCCTCGAACTGGCGCGACCGGCCCTCTTGAGCTGGTATCCTTACAGTACGGGCGAGGAGTCTTTCGCCCCGTGAGGATTCGCTTCCGCAGTTCCTCCTGAAGTGGACGGTTCGGCGCAGTTGGAGTGAGGCCTCGCCGGATCGTCGCGACTCACCTCGAGTCGCAGGGAGGAATATGCATGACCGTTCGTAGCTTCCCCGAGCTCGGCGTGTCCGAGCCGGTGGCGCGCGCGCTCGCCACTCGCGGTATCACCATCCCGTTTCCCATCCAGACCCTGGTCGTCGGCGACGCTCTGACCGGCCGGGACGTCCTGGCCAAATCCCAGACCGGGTCCGGCAAGACGCTGGCCTTCGCCCTGCCCATCGCTGAGCGGCTGACGCCCCGCACCGACCAGCGTCCCCAGGCTTTGATCCTGGTGCCCACCCGCGAGCTGGCTTCGCAGGTGGTAGGTGAGCTTCGCGACGTGGCCCGGGTCAAAGGCCTCCGGGTGGCGGCCGCCTACGGCGGCGTCTCCATCCGCGAGCAGTCCAAAGGGGTGTCCATGGCCGACATCCTGGTGGCCACGCCCGGCCGTCTCGAGGATCTGGCGAATCGAAGGCTCGTCCGGCTTGATGGAGTACGCATCCTCGTCCTGGACGAGGCCGACCGGATGCTCGACATGGGCTTCGAGCCGCAGGTCGCCGCCCTGGTACGAAGGATCCCGAAGGAGCGCCAGACGATGTTCTTCTCGGCGACGCTCGAGGGCGCGGTCGGGCAGCTCGCCCGTCGCTACACCCGCGACCCCGTCAGCCACGAGGTCGTCTCGGCGAAGGCCACGGTCGACGAAGCGGCACACCGATTCGTCCCCGTCTCCGAGCACGGCAAGGTGGACGCGCTCATCGAGCTGCTGCTGGCCGAGCCCGGGCTGGCCCTGGTGTTCACCCGGACCAAGCGGGGGGCAGATCGCCTGGCCGCCAGGCTGAAGGCCAAGGGGCTGTCGGTCGCGGCCATGCACGGCGACCTCTCGCAGGCCCAGCGCGAGCGGACCCTGGCTCGGTTCCACACCGGGAAGGTCTCCACGCTCATCGCCACCGACGTGGCGGCTCGCGGCCTGGACGTGGAGAACATCGCCCACGTCATCAACTACGACCCGCCGGCCGACGACATCGGCTACGTGCACCGGGTGGGGAGAACGGCACGAGCGGGAGCGACCGGGATGGGGGTCACCCTGGTCACCCCCGAGCAGCAGGGCGACGTGAGCCGGATGGCATCGCGCCTGAAGCTCGCCGAAGAGTTCAAGGCGGAGGGCATGACCATCGCCCCGCCTCGGGTCGTGTTCAGCTCGAAGGGCCGCCGATCGGGCATGACCCGATCGCGCCGCCGTAGGTAGAGGGTTATCATCAACACCGCAGTTGCAGGGTTCATCGCGGGGCTTCTCGTGCGGTTCCCTGGCCGGTGCGAAACCGGCAGGCCGACGGACAGCATTCAGGTCCGAACCGGCCAGGAGAGGAGGGGAATTCGTACGTGGCTACTGGCACCGTGAAGTGGTTCAGCTCTGAGAAGGGCTTCGGCTTCATCTCCCAGGAGGGAGGGTCCGAAGGGACCCCAGGCGTCGAACGTTCGTCCTGTGGCGTAACGAGCCGAACCAAGGACGGGGGCCGCCGCGCGAAAGCGCGGCGGCCTTTGTCGTTTCCGAGTATCGAACCTCCGCTAGCTCACGACCTTGATGGTGGCCATCGGCGTCTGCAGCGTCATGGACAACCGCAGCCACAACGGCACCAGCATCTCCATCCCTCTGGCTGAAGTGATGTCCCCGAGGTCGAGCACGTTCTTCCACCCGAACCATTCCTGCAAGATCCGGGTGACCTCGGCCTTGGCGTCATCGTCATTCCCGCTCACGAACATGTGGTGATCCCCGCCGGCCACCTGGCTGGGGTCCACCATCACTTCCGAGTTGACGATGTTCAGCGACTTCACGACCTTCGCCTCGGGGAAGGCTCGTTGGATCTGCTCGGCAAGGGAGTCCGAGTTGCAGACCGACAGCGTCGGCGGCATCCCCTGGGAAAAGTCCAAGGGATTGGCCACGTCGACCAGGATCTTCGCGTCCAGGTTCGCCGCGCCGGCCGCTTGGAGGGCGTCAAGGGAGGCCATCCCGGCCGTGGCGTTGAACACGGTCTCGCCGTGGGCGGCGGCGTCTGCGAAGGTCCCGAGCTTCACGTGTGGGTGCTCCGCCGTCCACTCGGAGAGCACCTTCGCGCCCCACCCGGCATCCGTGCGGGCCAGCGCCGCCTGCACATCTCGCGTCCCCATCATCACCTCCTGACCGAGCGAGGAGATCTTTGCCGCCAACGTCTGTCCTACCACTCCAGTCCCCAACACCCCGACCCGCATGTCGTCTCCTCCCGAGCTATTACGACAACGAGCCGCTGTTCTAACCCACAGGTGGTCCGAGGAACAACCGCCGTAGCCAGGGGCCAAACCGGCGGCCACCGCCTCCACCAGACACGCCCTCCAGCGATGGCAGCGAGCGCTGCGGGGGGGCACGGCGGCGAACGTGATGGCTCCCACGGCGATCACCACCCGCCCGCCGATCGATACGAATCACGTAGGCTTCGGCGGATGGTGCCACCGCGGAAAACGATCGACGTGTATCTGGAAAGCGGCAAGAAACGCGCCTTCGCGGGCGCGCTCGAGTGGCCGGGATGGTGCCGGAGCGGGAAGGACGAGCAGTCTGCGATGCAAGCGTTGCTCGATTACGCGCCGCGCTACGCGAAGGTGCTCCGTCGCATCCCCCTGGGCTTTGCTTCCCCTCGGGACGTTTCCGTCTTCCGCGTGGCCGAGCAGCTCGAGGGAGACGCCACGACCGACTTCGGCGCGCCCGGCAAGACGCCCAAGTTCGACGCGCGCCCGGTGCACAGGCGAGAGCTCACTCGGATGCAGACCCTGCTCGTGGCCTGCTGGAAGGGGTTCGATGCCGCCGTCAAAGCCGCGTCCGGTAAGGAACTCCAGAAGGGACCGCGGGGAGGCGGACGCGACCTCGACAAGATCGTCCAGCACGTGCTGGAAGCCGATGCCGGATATCTCGCCCGGATCGGGACGACGTACAAGGTCGATGGCAAGGCCGCCCAATCTGACGAGGTGGCACGAGTACGTCGCGCGATCCTCGAGGCGTTGTCCTCGCTCGCGGGAAGCGAGCCAGTTCGAAGGGGCCCTCGAGGCGGCATCAGATGGACCCCGAGGTACTACGTCCGCAGATCAGCGTGGCACGTGCTGGACCACGCCTGGGAGATCGAGGACCGGGCCATCACCCGCCAGCGATGAAGCCGGTGAGCACCGCGACGTACGCTGCGGGGTGGGTCGCGTGGGGCCCGTGACCCGCACCGGCGTAGACATGTGCCTTCGCGCTCGGTAGCGCAGTCGCCAACCGCTCGATGATCCTCGCGAACCAGGGTGGGCTGACGTCATCACGGGTGAGCAACACGAGCTGGTCGAAGCGACCGAAGGCTTTCAGATCGAGGGCCGCCCATTGGGGATCGGACTGCTCGTCCAGAAACGTCAGGGCATTTCCGACGAACGCCTGACGCACCGGCTCGGGAAGCTGCTCCCAGGCGCCCGGCCCGAACGCAACGTCTTTCGACGAATCGACGGGCGCCACCAGCGGCGTCGCCCCCGCGGAGATCACCGAGGATCCGATCGATCCTCTCCTGGAGTGGCGCCATGGTCGGCTGCAACTCAGGGTCGCCCGTCACGACTTCGATAAACGCCATCTCGCCCCCTTCACGCCTCACTCGCTATTCTGTCGCCCGCTCGATCGTGACGACCACAGTCGAGCCGTTTGGGCGCGGCAGACGGACTACGGGCTCGGCCGGCCCGGCCGGGCCTAATGCTTTCGCGCCGACGCCCTTGCCGATTCGAGCAACTCGCTCCTCATGAGCTTGCCGACGGAATTCCTTGGCAGTCGCTCGACAAAGCTGACCAACGTCGGCACCTCGTGGTCGGAAAGATGTTCGCGGCAGAACGCAAGGAGGTCATCCGCCGTTGCTGCGCCATGGGGGGCGAGCACCACGAACGCCGCCCCGAGAGCGCCCATCTCGCCGGTCCCCTTCGGAACGGCTACCACCCCGGCCTCCTGCACCGCCTGGTGAGCCATCAGCACGCGCTCCACGTTGCCTGGATACACCACCCGATCGTTCGACACGTAACTGTCTGCCATCCGATCGACGATCCACACGTACCCCTCGTCGTCCATTCGGGCAGCATCGCCCGTCCGCAGCCAGCCGTTCTGGTCGATCACCTTGTTGGTGGCTTCCGGGAGGTTCCAATAACCTCGCATGATGTTCGGTCCTCGGACCAGTAACTCACCGGTCTCGCCCGGCCCAACGTCGGACAGATCCCGGTGGGCGATGCGGACGTCGACGAGCAACGGCGGCTTCCCAGCGGACCCCACTTTGCGCAGCGCGGTGGCTGGATCGAGCAACAGCACCAACGGCCCCGCCTCCGACAACCCGTATCCCTGGAGGAGAAGGACGCCGCGGTCCTGAAACGCCCGGATGAGTCGCTCGGGCACCGGAGCCCCACCGGTCATGATGAACCGGGTGCTCGAAAGATCTGTCGTCGGCCAAAGTGGGGAGCGGACCAAGGCGTCCAGAAGGTCCGGATTCCCAAAGCCCACCGTGACCTGGTGTTCCTGGCTCAAACGCAGGATTTCGTCGGGATCGAAGGTCGTGGGAACGATCACCGTGCCTCCTTTGAACAGGACTGGCAGCACGTTCACCCCGGTGCCGCCGACACGAAAGAACGGAGCGATGGCAATGGTTACGTCATCGCTGCGAAAGTCGGCACACGATAGGAAGTTCACGACGTTCCAGGTGACGTTTCCATGGGTGAGCATGACGCCCTTCGACTGTCCCGTCGTGCCCGACGTGTAGGGGATCATGCACAGGTCGTCCAGACCGACATCCACGTCGAGGGGGTCGTCGTCGGAAGACGCGACCAGTTCCGCATAGTCGATCCCGAGTGCTCCGTCCTCAGCGTCAGGGTCCTCGAGGTCGCGCACGACGACACGCTTTGTGACCATCGCCGGAATCTGCGCCCGGGCCATCGACCCCTCCAGCACCAGGAGTGTGGTTCCCGAGTCCTCGAGCACCCGAGCGATCGCCGACTCCTCTTGGCGGTGGTTCACGGGCACGACGACGGCCCCGAGCGATCCAGCGGCGAAGAAGGTCTCGAGGAAGGCGGGATGGTTGCGACCGAGCCAGCCCACCCTGTCCCCCTTCTCCAGACCAAGTGATCCGAACCCTTGAGCGAGCCGCCGAACTCGGCTCGCCACCTCGCCGTACGTGCGCGATCGGTCTCCGGAGATGATGGCTGTACGGTCGGGAGTGATCCTCCCCCACCGCTCCATCCACGAGCCGACGCCCAGGTTGCTCATGACGTCATCCATCATGGCAAGCTGCACCCACGATGTTCCAGACCGAATTCGGGGGCCAACTGATTCAGTGAGTGGAGGCAGGCCGCTCAAGGTGGGGGTCCAGCTCCCGGAGGTCGAGCGGGAGGTCCGGTGGCCCGAGCTGCGAGACATGGCCCAAGTGGCCGAGGCGGTCGGATTCGATTCGCTATGGGTGGGCGACCACCTCCTTTTCCGCGACCCGGACCGACCGCCACGTGGACCATGGGAGGCATGGTCCGTGCTGGCAACGCTCGCCGCGATCACCGAGCGGGTCGAGCTCGGTCCGCTCGTTGCCAGCGCTTCGTTCCACAACCCCGCCATGCTGGCGAAGAAGGCGGCCACGATCGACGAGATCAGCGGGGGACGCTTGATCCTGGGGCTGGGAGCGGGTTGGAACGAGGTCGAGTACCGGGCGTTCGGGTATCCGTTCGATCATCGAGTGGATCGATTCGAGGAGGCGCTGGCGATCATCCGAGGGCTCTTGCGAGATGGGGAGGTCGACTTCGTGGGGCGCTACCACGAAGCCAGAGACTGCATCCTGCTTCCGAGGCCACTTCGACCAAAGGGGCCGCCGATCATGATCGGGACCACGGGTCCGCGGATGCTGCGGCTGGCTGCGGCGCACGCCGACGACTGGAATGCCTGGTTCACCTGGTACGGCAACCGTCCGGAAGGAATCGGAGGGTTGAGGGAGAAGGTCGACGCTGCGTGCGCCTCCGCGGGCAGGGACCCGGCCACTCTCGAGCGCACGGTCGCGGTATTGGTCCAGGTCGAAGGCGGCGAGCCGGCCCGGCGGGGCGGGCCACAGGACAAGGCCTCGCCCATTCGCGGGGTGCCGGAGGAGGTGGCCGAATCCTTGCGGTCATTTGCTGCCGAGGGCATCTCCCACGTGCAGCTCGTCATCGACCCCATCACGGTGGCCTCGATCGAACGGCTGGGCCCGGTTCTCGATAGCCTCGACCGCTCATGATCGAACTCGAGGACATCGTTGTCGCTCGGTAGCCGCGACTGAATCGACAGATCTCGGACCCGCGTCCGACACATGTGCGGGGCTAGGGTTCATGCATGTCGGCCGTGCCCGAACCGGAGGACCTCCGCCTCTCTCCGGAGCTCGAGTGGCTCGATATCTCCGTCTCCGTCCCGGCGGACAAGCGCGTGCTGGGGGCGGCGGCGGCCGTCGCCACGGACATCGCCGTCAGGTCGGGCGGCGTCGGGTTGGGCGGCGCCCTGCTCGTCGCGGTCGTGGCGGGCGGCCTGCTGGTGCTCGGGGTGTTGCTGGCATCCGCCGATGTCGTGTTTCGCCTCGGCGTTCCGGATCGACGTCGATCCCCCATCCGTGCTGCTGCACGCGGCCGCCATCGTGGCCGGAGCGTGGGCGATGGGCGGGCTGCTTCGGGCGGCTTCGGGAGCTTCCATGGGATCCCTTCCGGCCCCGCCCCGCCTGGGCTGGGTCGAGACCGCGGTCGTGCTCGGGCCTGATGAACGTGTTGTTCCTCGGCTTCGCCGTGGCCCAGCTCGTCGCCCTGTCCGAGGGGGGCCGAAGGGTCATTCAGACCGCGGGTCTCACGTATGCCGAGTACGCGCGGACCGGTTTATTCCAGCTTCTTGCCGTCGCGGCGATCACGCTGGCGATCGTCCTGTCGCTGCGAGCAGCGCTTGACCAGACGGACCCAAGGATCCGGCGGAGGTTCGCCGTGCTCGCAGAGGTTACCGTTGTGCTCACGCTCGTCGTCGTGTTCGTGGCCGTTCGCCGGCTGGGCCTGTATACAGACGCCTTCGGTCTCACCATGCTCCGGCTCTGCCTGCGGCCGGATCGATTCAGGCTGAGATCAGGCGGGGGCGACCTCCCGCGGCACCACCTCGGCCGGAGCAGCCCGGGTCGCCCGGCGAATGACCACGCCGACAGCCAGCACGGCCACCAGCCCGCCGGCGATGGACAGCGCCGGCAAGGGCTCACCCAGAAAGATCAACGCGGCAACCGCCGAGATGACTGGCTCCGCCAGGATGAGCAGCGCCGAGATCGAGACGTCGACCTGGACGTGCGACCAGGCAAGAAACGAGTGGCCTCCCTGGGCCACTACCACGAACAGGATCAGCCACAGAAGGTCCTGCCACCGGGCGGCCAGACTCTGGCCCGACAGAAGCGCCACCGGAGTGACCACGACCGCCGCAGTCACGGTCACCGCCGTCATGTATTCGAGGGCCCGGATCTCCTGCCTCACATGCTTCGACAGAATCCAGTAGGTGGTCCACGCAAGGAGGGCTCCGACGGCCCAAATATCGCCCCGGAGGCTCCAAACGGGAGTGCCGCTCGATCCGAGGACCACCAGCACCACGCCGCCCAGGGATACCACCGTCCACGCCACCTCGTGGCCCGTTACCCGTTCTCCGAACAGGGGGCCCGCCACGATCAAGGTCAGGGCGGGCTGAAGGGCGGCCACGATAAGGACGTCGGCCACGCTGGTGAGCTTCAGCGCCGAGAAGAAGAAGCACAGATTCGCTCCGAAGAGCACACCGCTGGGGGCGGCCCGACGAAGGATGGTCCAGGAGAGGCGGCGACCCGTCAGGGCCAGCACGCAGACCATGAGGAAAGCCCCCATCCACAACCTGTAGAAGGCGAAGGCCAGCGCGCCCAGGTGGGTGATCTTCACGACGACGTTCATCACGGAGAACGCCGTGATGGGGCCGAGGACGGCTACGACGCCGAGTCGTGTTGCCCGGGGGCTCGTGTGTGTGGGCGGGACAGCCCGAGACGGTTCCGCCATATCGGCCATTCTCGCAGCCGGGCTCAACCGGCCGTGATGAGCCGGGCCTCCCGCCGGGCTGTACGTGCTTGCCGCGTGCCGGTCTTGTTCGTTCAGACCCCGACCGCGGCGACCAGGCTCGAGTCCGTGGGCTGGAACTCGTCGCACAAGGCACGGCACGCGGCCAGCCGCTCCTGGAACTCCGGTCGGTCCCGCCAGGCCGTCACGCTCGCCATGTCCTCCCATGCGCCAAACGAGGTGAAGCGCCGTGGGTCACTTGCTGCGCGAATGAGCACGAAGGTCTCAGCCCCGCGAAGTGGACCGCCTTGCGGAGGTTCGCCGCTCCGGCTTCTGGGGCGAGATCCGGCCAGAGGGCGTCGATCTCCTCCTCCCTGTGGAGCCGGTGCCGGGGTGTCAGCGCGAGCAACTTCACCAGCTCGGCACCGCGGCGGTGCCGCCACGCATCGACCCAACGGGTCGCCCGTCCACCTCGACCCGAAAGCCTCCGAGCAGGTGAATGGTGCAGGTCGGCATGGGCCCAACCATGGGACGATCCGCCCGTCCGGAGAAGCCAAGTGGATCCATCGAGACGTGCCCGGCGCTGGCAGCGGCCGACTGGTCCATCATATGGTCACGAACCATGAGGGTCGCAGTGATCGGAGCTGGCGGCGTCGGTGGGTACTTCGGGGGCCGCCTGGCGCAGGCCGCCGACGAGGTGCACTTCGTCGCTCGCGGAGAGCATCTGCGAGCCATCCGCGATCGGGGCCTCCGCATCCGGAGCGTCCGTGGAGACTTCGAGGTTCGGGCTGAAGCCTCGGACGACCCGGCCGAGATCGGCCCGTGCGACTACGTGCTGTTCTGCGTCAAGTCCTTCGATACTAAAGAGGCCGCCTCCAAGCTTGCGCCCCTCCTACATGCCGAAACAGCCGTCATCTCTCTGCAGAACGGAATCGACAACGAGGAGGTCATCGCCGCTGAGATCGGATGGGAGCACGTGATGGGCGGCGTCGCCTTCATCTTCGCCTCGATCGCCGAACCCGGCGTGATCGAGGACAGAGGCGGCCCGGCCAGGGTCGTCTTCGGTGAATGGGACGGCCAGGAGAGCATGCGCGGCACCCGCCTCCTCGAGATGTTCCGGGAAGCCGGGGTCGACGCGAGCGTGTCATCCACCATCCGGCAGGTCCTGTGGAACAAGCTCGCATTCATCTGCGCCCAGGCCGGCATGACGGCGGCCACGGGGCTGCCCATCGGAGAGATCCGAGATGCTCCCCAAGCGTGGGCGATGTTTCGCCGCGTGGTCGAGGAGGTGGCCGCGGTCGCAGCCGCCGAGGGCGTGGACCTGGGGGCGGACGCCGTGGACCGCCACGTGCGATTTGCCGAGCAACTGGAGCCTGACGGTCGCTCTTCCCTGGACCACGACAAGGCGCACGGGAGGCGAATGGAGCTGGAGGCCCTCCACGGCACCGTGGTCCGCCTGGCCAGGAAGCACGCGATCCCGTCGCCGGCGTCGGAGGCCATCTACGCGCTGCTCCAGCCCTGGGCCCTTCGCAACGAGAAAGCCGCAAGCCGAACCTGAAGGGAGGATCGAAGGCAATGCCCAAAGTGGAAACGGATATCGACACGGCGCTTCCTCCGGAGCGGGTGCTCGAGGCGCTGCTCGACTTCTCGGAGCGGCGCCCGGACATCTGGCCGGGCATCGAGCCAAGCCTGTACGAGGTGTATTCCGTCGGCCAGACGGAGGCAGACATTAAGGAGGGCACGAAGATGCCCGTAGCGACCATCTGGGCCAAGGAGCACTACGACTGGTCCACGCCTGGCACGGTGACCTGGACGGTCCGCGAGAGCAACTTCTGTGCGCCAGGAAGCTACGTTTCGGCGACCGTGACCCCCACGGACGCGGGCGGGAGCCGCATCCACATCGTGTGGGAGCGGATCCCCACCTCCTTCGTGGGACGGGTGACCGCAGCGCTCATCAAGATGACGAACGGGAAGCCCGTTGCCTCATCGATCAAGAAGGCTCTGGGCAAGCTGGAGCGAGGCCCTGGGCAGGGCGACGTGAAGCCCTGACGGCTCAGCTTCGGGTCGCCGGGATCAATCCGAGCTCCTCCAGGGTTCGAGTCGGCACCACGTGGCAGTAGGGCTCGTGACCGTTCTTCTCGTAGTACGCCTGGTGGTAGTCCTCGGCCGGGTAGAACACGGACAGCGGGCGGATCTCGGTAGCAATGGGGCGGCTGAACCTGCTCTGAGCCCGCTCGCGTGACGCCTCCGCGGCTGCCTGCTGCTCGGGCGAGTGGGTGAAGATCGCGCTTCTGTACTGGTCACCGATGTCCGGTCCCTGCCGATTCACCTGGGTCGGATCGTGCATCGCCCAGAACACTTCGAGCAGCTGGTCGAACGACACGCGATCGGG
>WNGF01005257.1_pt1 | contig 16624 bp, 13 predicted proteins | sample 5400641 | NCBI WGS metagenome assembly WNGF01 (sample SAMN13153371, study PRJNA577476) | soil metagenome | isolation source: 80 cm soil or saprolite under grassland replicate 2 | place: USA:California | collected 2016-06-15
TGGCTCATTTCCTCGAATCACAGCCCTTCCTTTTTGCGGTGTTCACAAACGACGATGTGCGCTCAGCCGCAAACGCGCTGAAGCCTGCGACGCCGACGCGCATGCACTCGAAGTACAAATAGAGTCGGCCTGACAATGTGTCGCAAGCGAGCGCGGGCAGTTCCCTTGTCACCGGTTTGCACGGTTTCCCCCGAGAGGTTTGTTTGCGCCCGCTCCAGCTCAACACGAGCGTCAGCTACCCGGAATGCCCAGATCGGGGGCCGACTCACCCACCGATGGCTGCAATATCCCCTATCGATGTCGCGAGCGGAGCATCTGGACCGGCTGATTCCTTTCGGATGACGGGCAACCATTCCATAACGCTGTAAGGTAAGGGTTGCCGACTATCCGGGGGGAGTTGTAATCGTCGATTCAATGCTGATTGTTGCTGGCACCTCTTGTTAACAGTTCATTTCCTTCGAACGTCTATGATTTAGTCGGGATTTTGAACGCATGGCCTCGAGGCCAGACGACAGCGTTGAACTGCTCATGACAGGCCCGGGCTGTCGGAGTGTGAGGGAGCAATCCGCGTCCGAAGCCTCCGAAGACGCGATGTTGGTGGATGCGGCGCGCGACGGTGATCGCGCGGCATTCGGGCGCCTCTATGATCAGTACGCTCGCATGGTGCACGGAGTTCTGCTGGCGAAGGTCCCGCTGGCCGAAGTGGATGACCTGGTTCAGGATGTCTTCGTACTGGCGCTCAGCCGCCTGGCAGCGCTGCGGGAGGCCGGAAGGTTTGGAGCGTGGCTGGCAGCGATCGCACGCAATCGGGCCAATGACTACCATCGACGTTCGTTGCCAGAGGACCAACTTGTCGACGACACGTCTGAGAAAGACATCGGTAATTGCGGAGATCAGGAAAGCCAGGGCGCTGCAATTCTCGACGCCATCAGGAACCTGCCCGCTGCTTATAAGGAGACGTTGATTCTGCGGCTGGTGGAGGGCATGACCGGCCCCGAGATAGCGGCCCGCACTGGAATGACGCACGGCTCAGTTCGAGTCAACCTGCATCGCGGGATGCAGCAGCTCCGTGCAAGACTGAGCTCAATCCCGAACAGCAACGGTCCGCAACAGGAGACGAAATAGTGGATACGGGGAACAACCAAACGGGAAGCGAACCTCTCGCGAGGAATGATGAATATTTGTGGGATGGATCTGGCGACCCTGACCCTGAAATCCGGAAGCTGGAAAGGCTACTCGGGAGGTTTCGTCATCACGGTCCTGTGCCTGTGTTTCCTAAAATTGTGCCGGATCGACGATGGCAGTTCCTGCGGTGGCGGATGCGACGGTTTCCCGCTCTAGCGACGGCAGCCGCCGTGGTGGCCATCGCTGCGGTGACATTTCTGGCGTACGAAAGGAAGCCGGCAGTTACTGTAGTGGGTTGGGATGTGTCCCGCTTGGCAGGAACACCTCGTATTGGACGGAATACAATCAGCGGAAAAGAAACGAGCCGTCTCCGCATCGGCCAAATACTTGAAACCGACCAGCAGTCGCGGGCCAGCCTTCGGGCTAAAGATACCGGCCATATCGAGGTGGAACAGAGCACACGTCTACGTCTCATGACCATGGGGGCCGGCCTAAACCGGATCGCCCTGGATCGCGGAACAATTCATGTGCATATCTGGGCGCCTCCTGGCCAATTCGTGGTCGACACGCCATCTGCTGTGACTGTGGACCTGGGTTGTGCCTACACCTTGCAGGTGGACGATTCGGGCGCTGGAATCGTGCGCACTTCGCTCGGTTGGGTCGGTTTCAAGCTGAACGAGCACGAATCCTTCATTCCAGCCGGCGCGGCTTGTGCGACCCGACCGAAGGTCGGTCCCGGCACACCGTACTTCGAAGACGCATCTGCGACCTTTCGCGCTGCTTTGGCGAGATTCGATTTTGAGGACAGCACACCGCAGCAACGCACCGACGATCTTGCGATCCTGCTCGCCGCTTCTCGGCAACGCGACGCACTGACATTGTGGCATCTGCTCACGCGTGCCGAGGAGGGACAGCGAGTCCTGGTCTACGAACGATTGCGAGGGTTGGCGCCTCCTCCTGCAGGTGTCACCAAGGATGGAATCTTGCGTCTCGATCAGCCGACGCTTGATCTTTGGTGGAACGAACTCGGGTTCGACGACATCTCGGTTTGGCGTCATTGGGAGCGTTCCTGGTCTGGACCGGGCGAGCCTGTTCTCGCGAAATGAAGCTTGAACCTCATATTGGTAATCATCACTTCCATTTATCCGCGGATGTTTAACACCTCTTGTTAACACTCCGAACTCAGCCGGCGTCTCCTTGAACGTGGGGTGAGACCAACCAAAACAAGGAGACTTGGAATATGAATTCACATGTATTTCCACGCACAGCGATCGCCATCGCGGCCATTCTGGTTGGGTTTACAACCTATGCACAAGCGGGACCGCCTCTTATTTGTCATCGCATCGAGATCGGGCAAGCGAATTCACTACCCTTCATCAATTGGAACCAGAAAGGGAGTGGAGGCTACGACTTGAAGAACCTCACTCGGGACACTCTTGCGATCCTCGATTCGAACACTCCCGTGTTGGTCCGAATGGAGACCCTTCGACGCGCATCAATCTACGCTCGGCAGGACCCGCAAGTCGCGAAAGGGTTGCTTACCCGACTTCACGTGCGTGCAGCCTCCGCCTCTGCCCAATCCCAGGCCCTGGCATGGTTCGATGTCGGCTATCTGGCCGAGACCTACAAGCAATGGATTGGCAAGAGCGAACCAAATCCCGCGACTGGGCTTGACGGATATGCCTGGGTAAAGAAGGCCCTCAGCCTGCGCGGCCAAGATCCAGAGATGGAATTCGCGGCTGCTCTGATCACCCTCAATGGGCGGGAAAGTGATCATCGCGAGCATGCGCGGAAGGCGATAGACGGAGCGAAGAATGATCCTCTTCTCGCTCAGAATTTGGCCTCCGACTTCAACCGGCAAACAGTTTCCGAGCTGCTGACTAACGCGTCGGCGGGAGGATTTGAGCGATGAATTCGGGGATAAAGAAGTTTTTCTCTGCAACGGAACTGAGATTCGGCCTTCCTTTCTTACTAGCGTTTGCGACAATCCCTGCGGTGGCCTTATCGGCGCTACTGAGCAGTTGCGGCAATGGCTCATCGGCGCATTCAATGGGTGATCCCACTGTCGGCACTCTCGTCACGGAGGGCAACATGACAGTGGGCCGGTCCCTTCACACGGCTACTCTGCTTCCGACAGGCGAGGTGCTATTAGTAGGAGGAGGAACACCGGACCAGTCGGCCACGCGCACAGTCGAGATCTTCGATCCGCGAATAGGCCAAACGCGAACAGCTGCCGAGATGAACGTTGCCCGCGCGGATCACACAGCGACCCTTTTGCCCGATGGAACAGTCCTGATCGTTGGTGGACTAGGCCCTGCTGCGAGTAGCGCAGAGATTTATGAACCGGCCACGGGCACTTCTACTCTGGTGGGACCTCTCACCGAACCACGTTCTGATCACGCCGCCGTGCTGCTAGAGAGCGGCAAGGTGCTCATTCTGGGAGGTGATACCTCAGGAGTGGGAGCAACACCTACGGCCGGCGCTGAACTCTACGATCCATTTACACGCACCTTCGCGTCGACTGGGCGTATGAGCATGCCGCGGGTTCCTTATGGCGTGGTCCGTCTTAACGATGGACATGTTCTGGTCGCTGGGGGCACCACTACGGGAAAACGAGTACTAGCGAGCGCTGAGATCTATGACCCACGTATGGGTCAGTTCACGTCAACCGGCAGCCTTCTCTCGACACGTCGCAAACACGCAGGAGCGATACTGGCCGATGGCACTGTTCTCATCATGGGAGGAACCACTAGTGCTAGTGACTCGGTTGTGCTGAACAGCACGGAGTCCTTTGACCCTGCCCAGGGGCAGTTCCAACCCGCGCCTCCGATGCGCTCAGCGCGCTACAAGTTCACGGCCGTCTTCCTCGATAATGGTTCCCTGTTGGTAGCTGGTGGTTCCCCGGAGACAGTCGAGGTATTCGACCAACGGACGGGACAGTTCATGGCCGTTGCTAACGGACAACAAGGACTTCGACTTTTCCCGACTGCGACACTCTTATCAGATGGATCTGCCCTGATCGCGGGCGGCTACAGTGGAAACGGCTCACAACCCACACTCTGGCGCTATACCCCGTGATTCGCATTGGATCGCCCAAAATCCTAATGTCTGATTAACGGGCAACCCTGACGTAACGCGATTAGGTAAGGGTTGCCGACCATTCGCCCGCAATCCATATCGGCGGTTCGCAAGAAACCAAATCGAGAAAATGTACGTGCAATGGAGGCGGCTTCCGCTGCGACAGCGTGAGGTCGCAGCCCTTTATTATTAGCGGGACGGGACGCTATTCGACGATCTCTTTCTTGAGACTCTGGACAAACGCGACCACGTCGCGCTGTTCGGCCTCGGGCACCTGGAACTTCGCTAGGGTCGCGGCGGCATGACCGAGGAACACATTCCAATCTTCCTCGCTAATGCGCATGCCTCGGTGAGTGAGCACCATGTCCCTGCCGCGGTAGTACACCGGTCCGCCCGCACTCGCGCAGAGGAAGTCGATCAGGAGCTGCTTCTCGCGCTTGAGGCCGTCTTCCCCGCGGTGCGCCCAGAAGCGGCCGAGTTGCGGATCGACCTGGAGCCGGGGAAGCAGATCGTTCGCCACCGCCGTGATCGCGTCGTAACCACCAAGGCGCTCGTATAGGGTCTTCTTCTCGTCACTCATCGTGTTCTCCCCACGTCCGCTGGCCGGACGTTGCGACGTTCCACGTTAACCATTATCTCGCGCGGCGTCGAAGACTTATTGGAGGACGCTTACGATTAAGAAGGGGAGGAGGCCATTCCATCGACCTCCAAGCTAGTCCTTACGACCTGCGATCCAGGCACCATGTGGCATTTTGAAGCCCTCCTTGGGGTTGGCAATCTCAGATACGGCGAGTGTTCCTGTATCGACCTTGAGAACATAGCCGGAGGTGTAGCTCTCAATCACAACACTCTTTCCATCCATCGAGGTCGAGAGACTGTGCGCAACACTGAAATCTGCGGGAAGTTCGCGGCCTGGGCGCAGCCGTTTGACGAACTTCGGGTGTTCGCGATTAGAGAAGTCGAAAACGGCTACAAAGCCATCATCGGCATATGACGCGTCGAGTGAATCCTCTTCCGCGACAAACAATTTATTGTGGGCTACCGTGATCCAGGAAGCCGACCGCAGCACGCCGGCGTCGTCTACATCCTTGGCAGTTCCAATGATTTTGGTGGCTTTCATTGTGCGGGTATCGACGAGCCAAATGCTCGGACCAATGATGGAGGCTTTCGCGGGCGTGAGCGAAGTAGGACCAAACTGCATGGTGCCAGCGATAGCAAACCGCTCGTCCAGCCAGAAAGCATTGTGTATAAACGAGGCGTAACGGTCAGCCGTGCCGAGATGGATTTCGCCCAAAAGTTCTAGCGCACCCGTTTGGCGATTGGGGCGAAACACGGTGAGGTTGCTTTCGTCATAAAAATAACCAACACCTAAACCCAACGTGCCCCTGTCGTTAAAATAAACGCCATGCAAGTGATTCGACGCCGTACCAAACCGCTGCGCCGCAAGGAGCTTGTCAGCCTCAACGTCTACCATGACAATGCGGTCGTCGGTCCACATCGTAAAATAGGCAAAGGGTGAGTGCGGCAGAAGAGTCGGACCGTGAAGTTGAGCAAAAACAGGGCGACTCCAATCGCTCTCCACCTTTTTGTTGATGTACTGATCGGGCGAGGTTTGAGTGACCGGAGGGAAGGTGCTGCGCGTACCCGCCTTATCGGTCTCCAGGTTCTTAACAACCTGAACATCCGCGGTTCCCGCCGTCCAATTAATGGAATTGATCTTGATCACGGCGATGCCGACTGGTTCGGTTGCAGACGCCATGTAAGTCACTAGTACCTTCTTACCATCGGGAAGGAGCAGAGTATGTTCCGGCGCCGGACCGGGCCAGCCCGGAAGCCTCTTTAGATCAACCTTGGCTTTGGTGCGGATAGTCGGGTCACTGAGTATCAAGGTGTACGTGTTCATGTCCACGAAACTCAGGAGTGAGGGGCCCGGCTTCGCGGTCTGCGCCAAGCCGAAAGGGGCGAAAGAAAACCACGCTAGGATCAAAAGAGTCCGGAATCGCATGGAGGCTTGCACCTTGTTCTCGGAGCTTACTGATGATCGGTCAGCGACCCCGCCTCGCTGACGTCTCCCGGAGATCTCCATGTTTGGGCGAACGGACAAATACTTCGTAAGCGTACAGCAAGTACGAGTTTTGATTCAAGCGCCGCGCGACCCTGCACACCCTAGCGCAATGACCGGTGAAAACTAGCCTTTGGAAACGCGACCGCGATTGCTTCTCCAGAGCACCGTTTCATGAACGTGTGGGCGTGCGAAGCCCATCCGCACACAACCGAACGTACAGTCGCCTACCCGTAGAATTAAGCTCCGTCGCAACTGACTAACCGCGCCTCTCGGGATTGTTCCCGTGTGACGGGCAAACCTTCCATAATCCGGTACGGTAAGAGTTGCCGACCATCCAGAAACAATCGAACTGCGATGACATGAGTAACCCGTACATGCTCTATAGCTGTCAACACGAACTCTCATTCGAGGCCAACGCGGCGGGATAGGTCGGTGAAACGTGGGTCGCTGCGAATCGGATCAAAGATTGGGTGGACTTTGAGGAACAGCAGTATATTCGATTGTTCCTTGTAAGCTTCCTCCAACCAAAAGAAAGCTCGATTGTAATCACCCAGGCCGAGGTATGCCTTGACGAACGCCGCAGTGGGAACGTAGCCCGTCTTTTTGCGGCGCTGTAATTCCGCGAGTAGCCGAAGGGCGTCGGCGCGACGGCCCGATTGCGCATAAGCGTACACCAGAAGGCCAGCAATGCCTGGGCTGCGATCAGATACGGAGACCGCTCTCTCCAGCACCGGAACCGCTTCTTGGGGGCGACGCTCAGCAGTCAAGACAAAGCCGAGTATCCAAAGAGCGAGTGCGTCGTCTGGCCGGACCGCCAGCGCGCTGCGAAGCTCCTGTTCTGCCTCCTCATATCGTCGGGAACAGAGTAGAGTCCATGCGAGGTGGTCAGAAGCTGAGAAGGAAAGCGGATCGAGGGTCCGGCCACGCCGCGCTGCAACTACTCCTTCGTCTGCACGCCCTTGGAATGCCAGCCACAAGCCGAATTCTGCATTGGCTGTGGCGTTATTCGGACTTAGTTCCAGAGCACGGCGGTATTCAGCTCCGGATTCCTTCCAGTGCCAGTATTGCATTGCCATCCCGGCGAGCAGCAAGTGCGCGTCCACCAGTTCCGGATCTAACTCCAGCGCTTTTCGAGCGTTGAGTACGACCTTGGGCCGCTCCTCGTTTGCGATCCCGCCGATAAGCACGGTGCCGAGATCCGAATAGCCGCGGGCCAAGCCAGCATAGCTGGGCGCAAATGTCGGGTCTTTGCGAATTGCTTCGTTGAAGTAAGCAATGCTCTCTTCTACACTGGCTCTGCTATTGAACTTGTCAAGGGCAAACCTGCCTTTCAAAAAACTCTCATATACCTCCGGAGAGACAGTACGTGCTGCTGCGATCCGCTTAGATTCCTCGCTGGTGACGGTGACTTCGACTTTTTGCGCGATCGCTTGTGCCACTTCGCTCTGCAGCGCAAGGACGTCGCGGGACTCGCGGTCATAGGATTCGGACCAGAAGTGTTCGTCAGTTGCGGCACGAATCAACTGGGCATGGATGCGGATTCGGCTTCCATCTCGTATCACTGAGCCTTCCACAATGGCATCCGCGCCAAGAGTCTTGGCAATCTCAGGAACCGAGAGTTTCGTGTCTTTGAAACGCATCACCGACGTGCGGGAAATGACGCGCAGATGCTGTATTCCCGCAAGCCGTCCGATGAGCTCCTCGGTCATTCCGTCGGCAAGATATTCCTGCGTTGGCTCACCGGAGAGATTCTTCAAAGGTAATACGGCCAGCGACTTGATGGCCGACTGCTGGGGAGTCCGAACGTGCCAGCCACGGAACAGGACCAAAGAAAAGGCTAGGACGGCCAGCACGGCTACTCCAGCGCGTGTCAGCCTCGGCCGCCATGCAAGTCTTCTTTGATCCTCCGGAGCCGCGGCTGCAGAAGTGCCCGAGCGTGCGATCGTATGATCACCGCTAAATTTCGAAAGCACTGGCGATTGAGCGACTGGCCGTGAGTCGCTCACCGGAGCTATGAATCGGTACCCCCGCCGCGGAATCGTTTCCACATATCTGGGTGTATCGGAGGAATCGTCCAATACCTCTCGAATTCTAGCTATTGTGTTGTTCAGGCCATGATCGAAATCAACGAAGGTGTCGGATGGCCACAGCTTGGAATGCAATTCTTCGCGCGTTACCAGCTCGCCGGGGCGCTCGACCAGCACCGCCAAAACTTGAAAGGGCTGACCCGATAGCCGCAGCCGCATCCCGTTTTTACGCAGTTCTCCTGATCGAAGATCTACCTCGAAAGAGCCGAAGCGGCGGACGGTGGTAGCCTGCGTTGCGCCAGGCATAAACATCTCTGAGAGCGAAGCGTATCACAAATTAACACGTTCGGAGATGGGCCCTGATCTCATGTGGAGTGAGGAGTTTACCTTCTGATTCAAATTTGGCATGGAAAGGAGCGGTGCGGGATTGTGGACTTGACCGGCACATACGAGGATCGCGTCGGCCCGCAGAACGGGGCCAGACGGAGGAGCAGAAATGAAAATGATCATTCAGTGCGGGGTCGCTTTGATCTTGATCGCAAGCAGTTTGGCGACGAGAGCTGCCGCGGGAGACGTGATAGCGGATTGCAACGCGATCGCTGAGAAAGAGATAAAAGCCGCGAAACACCCATTGCCAGTTACCTCGGTCGAATTTGCAATGGTGCACGTTGCGATCTACGACGCGGTCGAATCTATCGACCGGCGCTATGAGCCCTATCACGCATCGGTACCTAACGCTTCTGGCTCGATGAGCGTAGCTGCAGCCCAGGCAGGGCACGACGTGCTGTTGGGATTATTTCCGGCTCAAAGTGCAAACATCGATGCCGACTATGCAGACCCGCTAAACATGTGTCGCCTTGATCTCGGTGATCCCGGAACAAACGTAGGCCAGCAAGTGGCAGCAGACATCCTATTCCTGCGCTCGAACGACGGACGCTTCCCGCCTAACCCGCCGCCGTTCTTCGGCAACAATGCAATCGGCCAATGGAGACCCACGCCATCACTGCTGCCGGGGCTGCCGCCATCGTTCGCGCCAGGTCTCGTTCCATGGATGGCGAGCGTCACCCCATTCAGCATGAAGAGCAACTCACAATTCCGCGTTGATCCGCCACCTGATCTGACCAGCGACACATGGGCTGCAGACTTCAACGAAGTAAAAACAGTCGGCTCTCTGATTAGCACAACGCGCACCCCTGAGCAGACCGACATCGGCTACTTCTGGGCCGATAGTGGCCCACTGCTGTGGCAGAATGCGCTGCGATATATAGCACGTACTAATCTGACCAATATTGGCGATTCGGCCCGCATGTTTGCACTGGCGGACGTTGCGCTCGCAGATGCTCAAATCGCTTGCTGGGACAGTAAATACTTCTACAATTTTTGGCGGCCGATTACGGCCATTCAGTTGGGCGACCAAGACGACAATCCGGCCACCGATGTGGATCCTAACTGGCAACCCCTCATCAACACGCCCAATTTCCCCGAGTATCCATCCGGTCACGCCAGCGTTAGTGGTGCGGTTTCACATATGCTGCGGCTTTTCTTCGGCACGGACGAGCTGAATTTTCAAATGACCACCACCAACCCGAACGCATTGCAAAAGACGCGTTACTTCAGACGCTTCTCACGCGCAGAAGATGAGGTCATTAATGCCCGCGTGTACGTCGGAATCCACTTCCGCAACTCGGATCGAGCTGCCCGCATACAGGGCCTTCGCGTGGCCAATTGGGTCTTCAAGAGCTATTTTCGGCCCATAGGTGACCCGCGCTTTGGGCAGTAGAAATAAGGCAGTTTTTGGTTGCCGCAACGTGTCCAAGGAGAGCAAATATGCCTAATTCCCGCCGGTTAAGCACATTAGTTATTTGTCTGGTGATGGTTTTGTTGCTTTGCCTTCCAGCATTGGCGCAACTTACCGATCAAACTCAAGCGCCCAACACCGTCAAGGTTGGCATCGCCAAGTCGTTGCAAGATGAAATCGGCACCGGGCGTGGCGATGCCAATGCTTGGAATTCTTCCATCTTCATCATTCAGCGCGATCCCTTCCGCTCCATCCGCCGCGGCCGTCAGCTCTTTCAGCGCAAGTTCACGCGCCTGCAAGGGCAGGGAGCAAACGAGGGCGACGGCCTCGGCGATCTGAACACAGATGGCGCGATCGGCGCTGGACTCGCCGATAGTTGTGCGCTTTGCCACGGGCGTCCGCGCGGGTCCGGCGGCGCTGGTGGCAACGTCCCCACACGTCCTGACAGCCGCGATGCACCGCATCTGTTCGGCCTCGGGCTGAAGGAGATGCTTGCAGACGAAATCACCACCGACCTCCGCAACATTCGCCAGCAGGCCATCACCAAAGCAGCCAAGAGCGGCCATTCAGTAACCTTGCCGCTCCAAAGCAAAGGGATCAACTACGGTTCCATCTCTGCAAGTCCATCCGGTTCGGTTGATACTTCGCACGTCCAAGGCGTCGACCGGGACCTGCGTGTGAAGCCGTTCTTTGCCGAAGGCAGCGCTATCTCGATTCGCGAATTCGTGGTCGGCGCGCTGCACAAAGAAATGGGATTGGAAGTGAACGATCCCGACCTCGTGGCCGCCACTGCCGGGCAGAAGGTCACCACTCCGGCCGGCATGGTGCTTGACGGCACGCAGGACAAGGTAAGCGCCCCGCCGCCACCCGACGCGGTCTCGGGCCAGTATGAACTTGATCCTGCGATTGTCGATCACCTCGAATTCTATCTTCTGAACTACTTCAAGCCGGGACTCGGAAAACAAGATGCCAGCACGAATCTTGGCCGAGCTGTTTTCAATCGCATAGGCTGCGCTTCCTGTCACATGGCTGACCTGCCGATCAATCATGATCGCCGCGTTGCCGACGTCGAAACCGTCTATCAGCCGGTCAAGGGAAACTTCAATAGCCTGTTTGCATCGGCGCGCACCATGATCAACAGCATGGACGATGGCAGCGGATATCCGCCGCTGAAAGTTCCGCAGGGGAATGCGTATGTCGTAAAGAACATCTTCAGCGATTTCAAGCGGCATGATCTGGGGCCGGGATTCTACGAGAGAAACTATGACGGCACACTACAGAAGCAGTTTCTGACGCGTCCGTTGTGGGGCGTTGGTTCAACCGGTCCGTACGGACACGACGGCCGCAGCATGACTCTCGACGATGTGATTCAGCGTCACGGAGGAGAGTCGCAGGCCTCCCGCGATGCTTACGCGAAACTCTCCGGCCCCCGAATCGGCGGCGCTGCAGAAATTTCTGAATTCGCTGATTCTTTTTCCACCGGACGACACGGCTTCGAACCTCGATCCAGGAAATCGCAACGCGCCCAACTTCCCTCAGTTTGGACATGGAAGTGTCAAGCTGACGGTGCTGTTTAACGATCCGACGGATGCGGAGTGAGCTGGTCTAAGGGGCATCTGGCCCTTCCCACGCGGCTAGGGGTACGGTTGCAGCTGGCAGTTTACGGGCAAGCCTGAAGTGGGTGGCCGACTATACGTAAAGTGGACAGCGGAATCGGCCAACGTCCGCGGGAGGGATCATCTTGCGCGCATCATGCCTTGACGGCTTCGACTATCGATAACGGACTCTCAGTCGCGATGACGCGCGACAGTCGGAAACCCGCACCGCGCAGCAGACTTACAAACTCGGCCTTCGTCCGCTCACGGCCGCGCGGCGTGAGCACCAGCATTTCCAAATCGAGCAGCTTGCCGTAATGCGGCGCGTTCCCAGAGGGCACAACCGGATCCACAATCAGCACCTTGCCTCGCGGCCCAAGCGCGCGATGGCATGCTTGAAGAATCCGCGTCGCCGAGTCGTCGTCCCAGTCGTGAAGGATGTGCTTCATGATGATCGCGTCGGCACCCGATGGCAGTTCTTTGAAGAAGTCCCCGCTTTCGATTCGCACTCTGCCGGTGATGCCAACACGAGCGAATGTCGCTGCGGCGCCCGCCGCAACATGAGGAAGATCGAAAAGCACAGCACGCATCGTCTTGTGGCGGCGCAGAACGGTGGCCAGCAGCAGACCGTGTCCGCCCGCGACGTCCATCAGCGTGTCGACTCCTTTGAAGTCGTACGCGTCGGATGTTGCTCGGGCTTCCGTGGCGCTGATTGATGTCATCGCGTCGTCGAAGACTGCGGCGACTTCGGGATTCCGCGAGAGGTGTTCGAATATAGGAACGTTGAAGACATGATCGAACGCCGGCATGCCCGTCTTCACGCTATAGCCAAGCTGTCCCCAGGGCCGCCACGTGCTGTCATGAGCGACAAAACGCGCGTACCCTGCAAGGCTCTCAGGATGATCGCTGCGAAGCAGCTTTCCCATGCCTGTAAGCTTGAACCGGCGGTCAGCGCTTTCAACGAACAGGCCCACGCTCGCGAGTGCTCTAAGCAAGCGATAGATCCCGTCTTCTGAGACACCAGCTTCACGGGCAATATCGCTGCACCGCCGCGCTCCCTTCGCGAGCTGTTCGGGGACGCCGATTTCGACGATAGTGCCGAGTGCCTGACTGATCCACTTGCCGATCACCATCTGGAAAAGGACCTCGTATGGGCGCGATGGGGAAGCCCGATTGGCTCGGCTTTTGGCCATAGATCTCCTTAGGCATTATGCCGCCTGGATTCTAACGGTGTGGCTCGTGAAAGGTAAAGCGGTGGAAGATTCGCAAGACGCTCGCCAGGAAATACTGCTTCCTGATTATCGTGTGACGAGCAACCAGGAAGTCAACTGCTGTTAACATATCTCACCAACAATTGAGGGTTGCCCGCCGAGATGAATTTCACCTAAGTACAGCCGCCGCCCTCTCCGCAAAGACTCGCGCTGCCTGCTCGACGATCTCTCGGACGATTTCGGCAGCCGGCTTGATCTCTCGCACCAGACCTACACTCTGTCCGACAAGAAAATCCATCGATTCGATATCTCCGCTGGCATCCAGGGCAGGAGGAATTCCCCCGAAGCGCATCAGGGGCACACGCATTCCGCCCAGGGTAACTTCTCCGATGACCGGCTCGTCGGCGCGCTGCTCTGAACCGCGTTGCTCTTGCGGCAACCATTGCTCAACAAACGGAGTACGTAATGTGCGATGGTACGCGTTTGGCCAGCCATGACCGAACAGTGTGGTCCGGACTGTCTCCTCTTCACTGGCCGCCACAATTTTCTGCTTGAAAACCTCGTGGGCATTGCATTCGGGGGTAGCAATGAAGCGCGTTCCGAGCAGAATTCCGTCTGCACCTAGTGATAGCGCGGCAGCCAGCCCCCTGCCATCGGCAATCCCACCTGCGGCTACGACAGGTATTGGGGCAATGCTGTCCGCCACGCGCGGTACTAGCACCATAGTGCTGACAGTACCGGCTATGTGACCACCGGCCTCAACTCCCTGCGCGATGACGAAATCTACACCAGCACGTTGGGCTCGCCCCGCAGCGCTTACCGAACCCACTTGATCGCAAACCTTGATGCCGGCCTTGTGCGCTTTTTCCACATAGGGTGACGGATCTCCCCAAAAGAACGAGAGCACGGGCACTCGCTCCTCGATGCAAGCATCCACGAAAGCAACTTCCGGAATGGGCAATTGCGGCCCTTCTAGAAGAATGTTGACCCCGAATGGCCGTGAGGTCAGTGTACGCAGCTTTCTGATTCGTTCTCTCAATAACGGCGGTGGATAACCTCCGAACGAGATGATCCCGAGTCCGCCCGCATTGCTGACCGCTGCTGCCAAGTCAAGACCGGTGATATCCGGACCCATGGGCGCTGCAAGAACGGGCACTTCAATATCCAAGAGTGTGCACAATCGAGTGTGTAGCATGGTTCACCGCAAACAAGAATACCCCATGAAATCAAGCGGCTTGCACCGGAGGCAGCGTGAGGTCCATGTTGCGTGTCAATTGGCATGAACAGGTGTTATCACAACGTCGAAGACTCTGTGCAGCAAGTCGTCAGTTCACGCTTAACACTATTCAATGTCGGCAGAAAAGCGACGCCACAGCATTTATCAATGGCGTAAGAAGCGACTCGCTCACCCCACGTTTTCTACCTTGACAGTTGTTGACGAATGACGAGCTAACCGGAAGTAATCGGGTGTTGGTTTCGGCCTTAGCAGACGATTTTCGAACTTTCCTGCTGCTGGCATTGATCGTTATGAATTGAAGGTCCCCTTACCTGAGAACGGAAAGGGGACCGAGTGGCATCTCTTTGCAAGATTACTTCGCTGCGGGCGCGTAGGTACCCGTGCAGTCGAACGACGTGGACCCGTCGGCATTGCCCTTTGCAGTACAAGTACCGCTGGCTTTCCCGCCCTTCATCTTTCCGCCACCTTCCGTCATGGACCACTTATTGCTCCCGGACTCGAAAGCGCCGTTCTTTGATGTGCCCGTGAATTCGTACCTGTAGTAGTTCTTGTCACCGTTCTCCATGCTTTCCACGAATTCGCCGTGGCCGGTTGTCTTGTCACCTTTGACATCGAGAAACTCGGTTCCGGTTCCCGACTTCATTTTTATCCCGGCGATTTCGCCCTTGATTGCGGTACAGTTGATCTGGTCGATGGCGTAAGCATGGCCCGGCTTATCGCCGACGTCGATGTTGTGCTGCACTGCTGGCTTATCGCACTTCCACTGGACGTTTGTTTTTCGTTGTGCCAAAGCAATACCCGACACTGCACACAAACCGCACAGGAACAGGCAGAATCTCTTCATTCCTTCCTCCTCGTAACTTGAAATCAATGAACTTTGGCCCCTGGGGTACCTTCGCGGACGAATCCTACGCTCCGCAAGCCGAACGCGCAAGAAATGTAGTAGTCGGCGCAGTCGGCCCTGACTCTAGCAGACTGCTTAACTTCCTGCTTGCCGACAATCCGCTCCGAACAGGGGACCGGGTATGCGCGAGTTTGACCGTCCGCGTCGCCGACATTTAGATTCGACGCATGTCGAAAGTCCGCGTCAGCGCGTTTGCTGTATCGCTTGATGGTTACGCCGCTGGGCCTCACCAGAGTCTCGATAATCCTCTTGGCGTTCGTGGTCCGGAGTTGTTCGAGTGGTTCTTCTCCACACACACGTGGAAGCAGATGCACGGCCAGGAAGGCGGCTCTACCGGTGTCGATGATGAGTGGGCGCAGCGGGGCATGGAAAACGTAGGGGCGTGGATTCTCGGTCGGAACATGTTTGGACCTGTGCGCGGCCCGTGGCCGGACGACTCCTGGAAAGGATGGTGGGGTGATGAACCGCCCTATCATGTTCCTACGTTTGTGCTAACGCACCACCCGCGCAAGTCCGTTGAGATGAAGGGCGGCACGACATTTCACTTCGTCACCGACGGAATTCATTCTGCACTCCAGGCCGCGAAAGACGCTGCACAGGGGCGAGACGTCCGAATTGGCGGGGGCATCGCGACCATTCAGCAGTATCTCCGGGCAAGGCTGATCGACGAGCTACACCTCGCATTTCGTCCGATCCTCATGGGTTCGGGAGAAAATCTATTCGCCGGCGTCGACATGGCTGCGCTCGGCTATCAGTGCGCCGAACATACCTCCACCGAGCACGCGATCCATGTGGTCCTTACAAAACAGACATAGATGCTCAGCGCTTGTGCGTTCTTTTCTCCTGCTGAACGGATTCGCCAGCACTGTCGCTGTTCTCATACACCAGTGCAGTGCTGCATGATTGGATACTTCTGAATTGCCGACGATTCTGAAAGTTGATGGCCATAAGCGCGTTTGAACTAAGCCGCTAGCGCGGCGGACGCTACCGCGTGGTCGTCCCCAGCCTTGTTGCCCGTGTAAATTTTGGGTCACAAGGAGATCACTGTGACCCATCTTCGCAAGCTGATGCTGGACGAGCTCCAGCGTCGCAACTACGCTCAGAACACGGTCCGCGTCTATATCCATGCAGTGGAGGATTTCGCGCGGTACTTCCACCGTTCGCCCGATCGCCTAGGCCCAGAACATATTCGCGAGTATCAGGCTCACCTGTTTCGCGACTGCAAGCTCTCGCCGGGGACGATCGAAGGTCGTTCCGCTGCTTTGCGTTTTCTCTTCGTCAAGACACTCAGACGGCCGTATCTTCCCGATCACATTCCATTTCCCAAGCGTCAGAGGCGGATGCCCACAGTACTGAGTCAGGAGGAAGTGACGCGGCTCATTGCTTCCGCGCAGAACCTGATGCACCGCACCATGCTGATGTTGCTATATGCGACGGGCCTGCGACGGGCTGAACTATGCCGCCTCAAGGTCTGCGATATCGACAGCGAACGCATGGTCATTCATGTTCGCCAGGGCAAGGGTGGCCGTGATCGCGACGTCCTGCTGACCCCGAAGCTGCTGGACACCCTGCGCGAGTATTGGC
>WNGF01013789.1_pt1 | contig 16612 bp, 20 predicted proteins | sample 5400641 | NCBI WGS metagenome assembly WNGF01 (sample SAMN13153371, study PRJNA577476) | soil metagenome | isolation source: 80 cm soil or saprolite under grassland replicate 2 | place: USA:California | collected 2016-06-15
GGCGAGCGAGGGCTCCGCCCGAGCGAGCCGCAGGGCCCCCGATCGCGGAGCAGGCGCAGCCGGCGAAGCGAGCAGGGTTGAACAGGATCAGGCGAGCGAGGGCTCCGCCCGAGCGCGCCGCAGGGCCCCCGATCGCGGAGCAGGCGCAGCCGGCGAAGCGAGCAGGGTTGAAAAGGAGCGCATCGGGCTCGTCGGTCTCGGGATCATGGGCCTGCCGATGGCCCGCAACGCGCTCCGCGCGGGCTTTCCCCTCACCGTCACGAATCGCACCCGGTCCAGGGCCGAGCCCCTCGCGCGCGACGGCGCGACGGTCGTCGCGACGCCGCGCGAGGTCGCCGAGCGATCGGACATCGTCGTGACGATGGTCACCGCCTCCGCGGACGTGGAGGCCGTGACGTTCGGTCCCTCGGGCATCGCGGACGGCGCGCACGACGGTCTGCTCGCGGTCGATATGAGCAGCATCTCGCCCGTCGCGACGCGCGAGTTCGCGCGACGCGCGGCGGAGAAGGGCTTCCGGACGCTCGACGCGCCGGTCTCCGGGGGCGAGATCGGGGCGATCGAGGCGCGGCTCTCGATCATGGTCGGCGGCGACGAAGCCGACGTCGCTCGGGCGATGCCGCTGTTCGAAGCCCTCGGCAAGACGATCGTCCACATCGGCGATCACGGCGCTGGTCAGGCCTGCAAGCTCGCGAATCAGATCGCGGTGGCGATCAACAACCTCGGCGTCTCGGAGGCGCTCGTGTTCGCGGCGGCGCAGGGCATCGACCTCGAACGGACGCGGGCGGTCATCGCGGGCGGCGCGGGGAGCTCGTGGGCGATGCAGAACTACGCGCCGAAGATGCTCGCCGGCGACTTCCGGCCCGGCTTCATGGTCGACCATCAGCAGAAGGACCTGCGGAATGTCCTCGAGGCCGCGTTCGCGACACACCTCTCGCTCCCCGGCACGTCGCTCGCGCACGCGCTGTACAACGCGCTCCAACAGGATGGCGGCGGGCGCGAGGGGAATCTCGCCCTCATCAAGGTCATCGAGCGCCTGTCGGGCGTCGAGGCACGCGTACGCAGCTAGCCTTCGATGCCGCGCTGGCTCGACTTGCCCTGCTCACGGACGAGGCGCTGTCGCGCGAATGGACCTTCGCCGGCAGGCCCGCCGACGCGCGCTACGCGCTCTATCACGCGCTCGAGCAGGAGCAACGGGCCGCGGTCGGCGCGCCGTCGCATTCGAGCGAGGCGGCGGCGATCCTCGCGCTCGCCCAGGCCGCGTTCGGCGAGCTCCGCGGCCTGCTCGCCGGCCTCGACGACGCGCTCCTCGACCGCGCACCGGCATCCGGCGAATGGTCACTGCGTGAGACGCTCGCGCACACGATCGGGGTCGAGCGCTCGTACCGGGCGAGCGCGCTCTACGCGAGCGGACGGGGTCCCGACGAGCCGCTCGCGCTGCCTGACGTTCGGCGGCCGAAGCCCGATCGGGCCGATCCGGCGGGCGACACGCTCGAGGTCCTGGCCCGCTTCGCCCGGTACCGTGCCGAGACCGATGCGGCGCTCTCGGTCCTCGCGCCGAACGCCCTCGAGCGCCCGACGATCTGGAGTGGATACGAGACCGACGTCCGTCATCGTCTGCACCGCTTCGCCTCGCACATCGCCGAGCACACGATCCAATGCGCGAAGACGATCGTGGCGCTGGGCGAGGCCGGCGGCGACGCGCGGGGGATCGCCCGGCGGATCGGCTACCTGCGCGGGCTGCACGAGCGGCGGTCGAGCGCGGCGGTCGTCGCCGAGTTGGACGCGGCGCTCGGTGCGAAGGCCGATGCCCTGACGTCGAGTCCCGTCAGGGGATCGTGATCCGGCCCTCGGGGCCGATCGGGAACGACGGATTGAACGCGATCTCCCACGGATACCCGTCGGGGTCGGCGAAGTAGCCGGATACGCCGAACGGAAGCTCCGTCGGGGGCTTCAAGAGCGTGCCTCCGGCCGCGACCGCCGCGTCGAGCGCGGCGGCGACGTCCTCGACGCGTTCGACGTTGATGGCGAGCGTGATGCCGCCGAACGCCGGACGACCCGGGGACGCGATCCGCGCGTCGGCGGCCAGCTCGTCGTACGGGAACAGCCCGAGGTACGTATCCGCCGTCCGGAACCACGAGATCACCCCGTCGAGCGAGGACGCGCATCGTTCCCAGCCGAGCGCGCGATAGAAGGCGATCGACCGCTCGAGGTCGGCCACGCCGAGCGTCACGATGCTCAACCGCGCGGGAACGGTCATGCTTGCTCCTCGACGGCGTTGCTCCGGCCGCTGGTGCCCGAGGTGGGATTCGAACCCACACGAGGAGTGACCCTCACCGGCTCCTAAAGCCGGCGCGTCTGGCCGTTCCGCCACTCGGGCGCACGGTCATCGTACGGGCCGCGGGCTATGCGGGCGCTCGCAGCTCGTGGAGGATCACGAGGCTCGCGACCGGGGTTCCGTTGCGGTGGATCGGCTCGCCCGAGGCCGTGAAGCTGCGCCGGCCGTCGCCCGCGACACGGACCGTCATCTTGAACGGCTTCAGCTGCCGCGCTCGCTCCAGCGGACCGCTCGTTCCGAGCGCTCGCCCGTGTTGATCCTCGAACCTGGCGGGCGCTCCGAGGGCGTCGTAGGCCGCGTTCGACAGCAGCCGCTCGCCGCTCGGGCCGACGACGATCATCGGCTCGACCGAGGCGAGTCGGCCCAGCAGATCCTGGCGCTCGGAGCCGTCGTCGTCGTTCAGCGCGCGGGCGACCTGCTCGAGCTCGGCGCTGCGCGACTGCAGATCCTCGTTCGTGGTGTTGAGCTCCTCGATCGTCGCTTGAAGCTCCTCGTTCAGCGTCTCGAGCTCCTCGTTCGCCGCCTGGAGCTCCTCATTCAACGTCTCGACCTCCTCGGTCGCGGCCTGCACCTCCTCGTTGGCCACCAGGAGCTCATCGTTCGCCGACCGGAGCTCGACGTTCACGTGCGCCAGGTCCTCGTTCGCCTGCACGAGCTGGCGATTCGTGTCGAGCAGCTGGCTCATCCGTTGGCCCAAGGCCTGGATGTCGCTCGCCGTGCGGGCGCGATCGGTCACGTCCTGCCGGCGGACCAGCTCGGCGGCGGTCACGTCGGTGATGATCAGGAGCGCCGTCGCACCGACCTCGGCCCGCTCGACGTAGCCCGGATGGCCGGTGACCTCGACGGATCGCGGCTCGGCGCCCGAGCCGGATACCTCGAAGACCGCCTTCGCGGTCTCGCCGCGCAGCGCGGCGTCGATGACCGCGCGGAGCTGCCCGGGCGGCAGCGTCGTGGCGAGGTGGACGAAGTCTCCGGTGGCCGGCCCGCCGTGCAGCTCCAGGAGCCGGCGGGCCTGCGAGTTCATCTGGACGACGTCGTATTCCCGATCGACGATCACCACGCCGATCGGCAGGCCGACGATCAGCCGGTCCGCGCGATCGTCCTGCGCGCGCGCTCGCGGTCGTGGCGCCGGCACGAGCGCGTCCGCGTCACCGAGGTGTGGCGCGATCCGCCGGATGCCCTCGACCCGCGCGCGGCCCGGCGGGATGAGGATGCGCTCGCCCTGGCGGCGGAAGACCTTCAGCCGGGACTGCTCGACCGCGAAGTGCTCGGACAGCGGGTTCGTCGTCTCGGACGAGCCCAGGACGAGGTAGCCCTGGTCGCGCAGCGAGAAGGCGAACAGCCGGAGCGTCCGAGCCTGCAGATCGTTGGTGAAGTAGATCAGGACGTTGCGACACATGATGAGATCGACACGCGGGAACGGCGCGCGCTCGCCGAGGTCGTGCTGGCCGAAGACGCAGAGCGATCGGATCGTCTTGGCCACCTCGTACTCCCCGTCCGCGTGAATGAAGTACCTGTCCAGCAGCTCCGGCGGGAGCCCACGCACGGCGGTCTCCGGGTAGACGGCTTTGCGAGCGAAGCCGATCGCCGCGTTGTCGATGTCGGTCGCGAAGATGCGAACGTTGAACGCATCGCGGTCGTCGCCGAGCGCCTCGGCGACGAGGAGGGCGAGCGAATATGGCTCCTCGCCGGTCGCGCATCCGGCGGACCAGAGGCGCAGGGTGTTGTCGTGCTCCCGTGCCGTGCGCACGAGATCGGGAACGACGCGGTCGCGGAGGTACGCGTACAGCGCCGGATCGCGGAAGAACTCCGTCACCTTGATGAGGAAGCTCGACACGAGCCGCTGGTACTCGTCGGGATGCGCCTCGAGATGGCGGATGTACTCGGCGAGATCACGCGCGCCGACGGCGGCCGCGCGCCGGTCGAGACGACGGAGGATCGTCGCCGGCTTGTAGCCGGAGAAGTCGATGCCGCTGCGCTGCTTGATGTGGTCGAGCAGGGAGCGCAGTCGCGTCTGATCCGCGCGAACGGCGCGACCGTCGCGCTCGATGAGCTGCATCAGCGTGCCTGCCAGCGCATCCGGCTCGACGACGACGTCGACGGCCGTCGGAGGCAGGGAGCGCGGGATGCGGCGCGCTCCGGCGCGAGGCTTCTCGACGATGACCGTGCCGCCCGATCCGTTCACGAGGGCCGCGGCGGCCACGGCCCCCGCGGTCGGACCGGCGAGCAGCACGAGGATCAGGCGCTCCTCGAACGATCCAGCGGCGGTGCGGAGGAGCTCTTCGAGCGCCGAGCCGGGCGAGACTCCGGGGACGATCCGGTCGTCGACGATGCGAGCCCCTTCCGGCGGGACGACGAGCAGCCCGGGCACGAGGTCGCGAGGCTCGGTCGCGAGCCAGGCATCGTGTCGCCGCGCGACCTCGGCCTCGGCGCCGGCGGCGGCCCCGTCGAGGGCGACCGCGATGGCGGCGCGGTCTCGCAGCGGATGGAGCGAGGCGAGGATCGGGCCGAGGCTGCCATCCGCGTGGGAGCATGAGATGACGATGAGGTGCGAAAGGGGCTCGGCCACGGGTGTCGCCATGCTACGCGTGGCATCCCTCGTGCGACCGTTCCGGCCATGACCCCGCGGGACATCGTCGTCATCGGGGCGTCGGCCGGTGGCATCGATGCGCTCCGGCAGCTCGTGGCCCACCTCCCTGGCGAGCTCCGGGCGGCGCTGTTCGTCACGATGCACGTGTCCCCGGGCACGCCGAGCGTGCTCGCGGCGATCCTGCGCCGGTCGGGGCCGCTGCCGGCGTTCCAGGCCGCCGACCGCGAACGAATTCGGGCGGGTCGGATCTACGTCGCGCCGCCCGACCGGCATCTGCTCATCGAGCCCGGCTCGATCCGCCTCTCGGCGGGCCCGCGCGAGAACCGCAGCCGTCCGGCGGTGGACCCGCTGTTCCGTAGCGCGGCGACCGCATACGGTGAGCGCGTCGTCGGCGTCGTGCTGTCGGGAACGCTCGACGACGGGGCCTGGGGATTGGTCGCCATCCGGGACGCCGGCGGCCTCGCGCTCGTCCAGGACCCGAGCGAAGCGGCGTTCGACGGAATGCCGCGCGCGGCGCTCCGGCTCGTCGACGATGCGCAAAGCCTGCCGGTCCAGCGGATCGCGGAGACGATCGCCCGTGCCGCGGGCGGCGGGAACGCCGAGGTCGTCCCCGATCGCGATGTCGCGCTCGAAGGCGATCCGGTGGCCGACACGTCGATCGTGCGAGCGGTCGAGCGCGACGGCGATCCATCGCCGTTCACCTGCCCCGAATGTGGCGGGGCACTCTGGCGCGAGGAGGGCGACCGCTTCCGCTGCCGCGTGGGGCACTCGTACACGGAGGACGCGCTCGGGGTCAGCCAGGGCGAACGCGTGGAATCAGCGCTCTGGGCGGCGGAGCGCGCGCTCGCCGAGCGGGCGCATCTCGCGCGACGGCTCCAGGAGCGCGCGACCGAGCAGGGCCGCGAGCATTCAGCGGAGCGTTTCGACCGCGACGCCTCGCTCGCCGAGGGTCAGGCGGCGGCGGTCCGCGAGCTCATCGACGGCGTGCTGGGCCGATCGGCCTAGGCGGCGACCTCGGCGCTAGCCGGCGCGCCAGGCCTGGCCGGCCATCGCGCGTTGGATGCGATTGAGCTCGTGGAGCTGGCCGTATGCGCGCTGGACGAGACGTTGCTGCTCGTCGAACAGCCGGCGCCCGCGCATCAGCGCGGCGCCCAGATCCGCGTCGGCGACGTGTGGCCTGCCGCGGTGCGCGGTCGCGGCGGCGACGAGACCCGCTCGGTTATGGACGGAGAACTTCGCCAGGAGCCGGGAAACATGCGCCTTCACGGCCTGTTCGCTGATGCGGAGGTCCGTCGCGATCGCCTTGTTCGACTGACCCAGGCAAACGCGTTGGAGGGTCTCCTGCTCGCGCGGCGTGAGGTGCATCGACCCCTACTTTCGTCTATGTGCGTTCGTAGAGATTGCCAACGCTGCCGGGCGGTGGGATGAAGTGTAGTCATCGGGGCAAGGGGAGGCATTCGCAACGGTCATCAACTGGACACGCCTGCTCGGACCGCCTCGGGTGCTCGTTCACACCCAGGATCCCGCGCTGGCCCGGATCATCGAGGCGTCGCTCGTCGAGCTGCATGCGGCGATCACCGCGGAGCACGGGCCGCATCGGCGTAACGGTGCTCCGCCCCCGCATCTCGCGCTCGTCGACCTCGGGGCGGCGCGCTCCATTGAAACGATCCGCGGCTACGCGCTCGACGGCGCCCGGGTGCCGGTCATCGCGATCGGCCGTAGCCCCGAGGCCCAGGCTCGGCTCAGCGCCTTCGCGAACGGCGCCGACGACGTGATCACGCTGCCGATCCTCAACGCCGAGCTCGTCGCGCGGGTGCGAGCGCTGCTCCGCCGGGCGTACGGCGACCGCATGAAGTACGTGCCCAGCGTCAAGGTGGGCGACCTCGAGATCGATGTCATGGAGAGCCGCATCCGCTGCGGTGATCAGGAGCCGCCCCTCACGAGCACCGAACAGGCCATCCTCTTCGTCCTCGCCTCGCACGTGGGCAGCGCGGTCTCGCGCGAGACGATCCGCAAAGCGGTGTGGGGGGCGACCGGCGCGCCGCCGAGCAACATCGTCGACCGCCACGTGCGTTCGCTCCGCTCGAAGCTCGGCGATTCGTGGCGCGCGCCGCGGTACATCGCGACGATCCGCCAGCAGGGCTATCGGCTGGCGCCGCCGTGACCGACGCCACCCGGCTCATTCAGTACGTCTGCGTCTCGGCCGACCACACCGGGTCGGGGAACGGTGAGCCGACGATCACGATCCATGAGGGCCTCTGGGCGTTCTGTACCCACACCGCCGACGCGGCCGACCACGAGTGGTCGCGCGTCGACGGCCGGCCGCTCCACGAGCTGCTGCGGTTCCCGCCCCGAGCGCCGGAAGCGGCCTCGTAACACGGCGAAGAGCAATGCCCTGAGCCGCGACGGATCGCCCGCCGTCACCGATGCCGGGTCCCGTCCCCGCATCCTCGTCGTCGACGACGATGACGACCTCTGCGAGATCGTGCGCGAGTGGCTTCGCGACGAGGGCTACGCGGTCGCGACGGTATCCAACGGCGCCGCGGCCCTCGAGATGGTCGGCACCCATCGCCCGTCCTTGATCCTCCTCGATCTGCGCATGCCCGTGATGGACGGTTGGGCGTTCGCACGCGAGTTCCGCCGCGTCGCCGGGCCCGCCGCCACGATCGTCGTGATGAGCGCGGTGGCCGACATCGCGGCGGCCGCGCGGGAGCTCGGTGCGGTCGATCGCCTGGCGAAGCCATTCGCGCTCGACGACCTGAGTCGGTGCGTCTTCCGCAGCTTGAACGGTGGTCCCTCGCCCGCGGCCGCAGATGGCCATGGCGCGCCGGCGCGACCAAGCGGCCTCCAGCCGGCATGCGACTGACCGGCTCCTTGCACGGAGAGCGCCCGCTCCGACGCCGAAGTTGACCTCGCGCAGCGCGTGCTTGGCAGCCATAGGTGCTCCGAATAGCCCACTCCTCGACACGAGATCGCCCACCCGACGTCGTGTTGTGGGCACCGACCTTGCAGCCGAACGACGGACCGAGGAGGCGCAAGGAATGGTCAGAGCAGGTAAGGCCGGCGCGGGTCGCCGGCCCACCGAGAATGCCAGCCGGCGCGTCCTCGTCGTCGAGGACGACGAGGACACCCGGAAGATGCTCGTGACGGCGCTCTCCGACGCCGGCTACATCCCGGTGGCCGCGCTCGACGGGAAGCACGCCCTTCGGACGGCGCTCGCGATCGAGCCCGGCGCGATCGTGCTCGATCTCATGCTGCCCGAATTGAGCGGCGAGGAGTTCGCCCGCGAATACCACGCGCACCGCGAGACGACCCAGGCACCGATCGTCGTCGTCAGCGCCAAGCGCGACGGCGCGCAGGTCGCCCGGGACATCGGCGCGCGGGCCTTCCTGCCGAAGCCACTCGACCTCGATCAGCTCGTCGCGCGGATCGACGCCACCGTGCAGCCAAGCGCGAGCGCGCGCGGCTAGATCGCGAGCTCGAGCCCTTCGCGCGCGACGACGACTTCGAGTCCACCGCCCTGCTCGTCAGCGGCCCGCTGGGTCTCCGCGCCGATCCGGTCGAGCGCGTCGTCGCTCCGCTCGGGGTCGTGGTGGTAGAGCACCAACCGTTTCACCTTGGACCGGAGTGCCACGTCGAGCGCGCTCGAGACCGTCGAGTGACCCCAGCCCGGCTTGTAGTCGCCATCGAGGAACTGGCCGTCGTGGATCAACGTGTCGGCCCGCTTCGTCGCCCGGACCGCATACGGGCCGATCGACCGCGCGGTCCCGTTCGGCACCTCGTGGATCTCGAGCTGCGCGGGGATCGCGTCGAGATCGACCGGAAAGAATGGATCATCCATCCCGAGGCCGAGGAGCTCACGCAGCGGGCGCTGCTGCTCGGGCCCGTAGAGGCGAAGCGTCGTATGCGGGTCGTACGCCGGCTGGAAGAACGGGATCCCCTGGATGTGGTCCCAGTGCAGATGCGAGATCAGCAGATCGACGGTGTGCGGCCCGTCGCCGTTCAGCGAGAGGCCGAGCTCCCGCAGGCCGGTACCCGCGTCGAGGATGAGGAGGTGCCCCGAGTCGTCACGCACCTCAACGCAGGCCGTGTTGCCCCCATAGCGCACTGTGCGCTGCCCCGGCGTAGGGATGGACCCGCGCGTACCCCAGAACCGGATCCTCATCGCGCGGCCTTCCCACCCCCGACGCGGCGCTCAGGTGCGCCGCGGCCGGGTCATGCTAGCGGCCCGCGCGCCCGCCGAAGTACCGATTTGAGAACAACGATGGCCCGGGCGTAGTCCGCGAGCGAGAGGCGCTCCATCGGCGTGTGGTCGTACCGCGCGTCGCCGGGGCCGTACGCGACCATCGGGCAGCGCCACGCCGGCTGGAGGATGTTCATGTCGCTCGTCCCGCTCTTCTCCTTGAATGCGGGGCGCCCGCCGACCTCCGTGATGGCGCGCGCGAACGCGCGCGCCAGTGGCGTCGTCCGCCCGGTGCGTACCGGCTCCTCCGCCGCGATGCGTTCGACGGCGACCTCGGCCTCGCCATCGTGCGTCGCGCCGAGCGCCCGGACCGCGTCCTCGACGGCATCGGGGGCCGTGCCAAGCGGCAGGCGATAGCCGATCCGCAGCTCGGCCCGCTCGACGAGCCCATCGGACGCCGCGGCGTGCATCCCTTCCAGGCGGCAGTCGAGCCGTGCGGGGCCGCGCGCGTCCCCGGCCCGATCGGTCGCGTCGCGCGCGATGCGCGCCCAGAGCGCGAACGCCTCCTCCGCGCACGTCGGGCCAGGTGCCGCTCCGTGCCGCGCCTCGCGCTCGAGCGCGACGCGGAGCACGAGCCGGCCCTTGTACCCGACGGTCACGCCGTCCCAGCCCGATGGCTCGCCCACGACGCACCAATCGGGCGCCGGTCGCGTCGCGCGGTGGCGCGCGCCCTTGCTCGTCGGCGACTCCTCTTCGACGGCGCCGACCACGGTGACGCGCAGGCCGTCCACCGGCTCCGACGCCGCCGCCACGAACGCCGCGAGCGGGCCCTTCGCGTCGACCGCGCCGCGACCGACCAGCTCCCCGTCTTCGATGCGGACCGGGATCTCGCCGGGAACGGTATCGATGTGCCCGAGGAGCACGACGTGCGTCGGGCCGCTCCCGATCTCGCCGACGGCGTTTCCCGCGTCATCGATCGACGCGCGGAAGCCGCGCTCCCGCATGCGTTCGACGAGCCACTCGACGGCGTCGCGTTCGCCGCGCGAAACGCTCGGGATCGCCACCAGCCCGCCGAGCAGCGCCACGTCCTGGTCAAGCAGCTCGGCCTTCGGCCTCGCCACGGGCTCATGGCCGCTGGTCAAGCAGCTCGGCCTTCGGCCTCGCCACGGGCTCAGGGCTGGTGGTTCTCATCCGGCCAGCGCCGCTCGGGTCGCCGCGATGACGGCGTCGATCTGCTCGGCGGTGATGACGAGCGGCGGGAGGTAACGCACGACGGTCGGCCCGGCGCCGAGCGCGAGCACGCCGCGATCCTGGAGGCGTTTCAGCGTCGGCCCCGCGTTCTCCTTGAGCTCGATCCCCTGCATGAGCCCGAGGCCGCGCACCTCGCGGACCTTCGGCGAGCCGATCGCCGCCAGACCATCGTGGAGCTGACGGCCGCGCGCCGCCGCGTTGCGGGCGAGCTCGAGCCGAAGATGCTCATCGATCGCCGCGACCGCGGCCGCGCAGGCGAGCGGATTCCCGCCGAATGTCGTCGAGTGCGATCGCTTGGGCAGCTCGCCGAGCGCGCGGGTGAACGCGATCGCCCCCATCGGTACGCCGCCGGCGATCGACTTCGCGAGGCAGAGGAGATCCGGCACGACGCCGTATTGCTCGATCGCGAACATCGTCCCGGTGCGCCCGAATCCGGTCTGCACCTCGTCCACGATGAGGAGCGCACCGCGCTCGCGGCACAGCCGCGCGGCGGCCGCGATGAACGCCGGCGCCGCGGGCCGGACCCCACCTTCACCCTGGACGAGCTCGACGATGAATGCGGCCGTCTCGCCGGTGATCGCGCCGTCGAGGGCGTCCGTGCGGTCGAACGGGATGTGCGTGAATCCCGGCACGAGCGGGCCGAAGAGCTCGCGGTACTCGGGTCCCCAGGTCGCCGAGAGCGCGCCCATCGTCTTCCCGTGGAAGCCCCGCATCGTGGCGACGATGCCGATGCGCTTCGTCGCGAGCCGCGCGAGCTTGAGCGCGCCCTCGACCGCCTCGGTGCCGCTGTTGCAGAGGAAGACGCGATCGAGCTCGGGCGGGAGGATCCGCGCCAGCCGCTCGTAGAGCTCGGCCCGGCGGTCGTTGTAGAAGAGCTCGGTGCAGGAGGCGAGCAGCCGCGCCTGCCGGGCGAGGGCATCGGCGACCGCGGCGTTGCCGTGCCCCAGATTCGCGCTGCCCTGCCCGCCGACGCAGTCGATGTACTCGCGCCCCGCCGCGTCCCACAGCACCGCGCCGAGGCCGCGGACGATCGCGAGGTCGCGCTTCTGGTAGAGCCCCGAGGTGTGCGCCGCCTCGATGGCGATCGTGCCGGTCACGGGTGGATCACGGTGCGGACGTACGGCTCGCCGGTCGCGCCACGGATCACGACCTCCTCGACCCCGCCCTCGAGCGCCTCGCGCGCGGCGAGGACCTTCTTCTTCATCCGCCCCAGGGCGAGCGACTCGGCCTCCTCGAGCGTCGTATCGGTGACGAGCGAGTCGGGGTCGTCGAGGTCGCGGAGCAGGCCCGGGACGTTCGTCAGGATGATGAGCGCGTCGGCCTCGAGGGCGACCGCGATCCGCGCCGCGACCCGATCGCCGTCGACGTTCAGGGCCTCGGCCTCGGTCGAGAGGGCGAGCGGAGCGACGACCGGCACGCGGCCCGGCGCGAGGAACTGGCGGAGGAGCGGGACGTTGACGGCTTCGACGGTGCCGGTGAAGTCGTCGCGCAGCAGGACCGTGCGCCCCTCGGCGCGCGAGCGGACGATCTTCCGCTTCGCGATGAGGAGCCGGCCGGACAGACCCGAGAGCCCGACCGCATCGATCCCCCGCGCCTGGAGCTTCTCCACGTACAGGAAGTTCTCGACTCCGAGGGCGGCCATCGCGAAGATCTCGAGCGTCCGCCGGTCGGTCCGGCGACTCTGATGGCCGGATGGCGACATCACCGTCTCCACCGGATGGCCGAGCGCGGCCTGGAGGCGGTCGGTCTCGGCCGACGCGCCGTGGACGAGGACGATCTCGTCCGAGCGCGCGACCTCGGCGACGAGGTCGGCGACGCTGTCGCGATCCACCCCGACCGAGCCGCCGGCCTTGATCACCGCGCGGAGCGTCATGGATGGAGGCCCGGGAACTCGAGCCCCGCGGTCTCGGGGAACCCGCAGGTGACGTTCATCGCCTGCACGCCGTTCCCGGCGGCGCCCTTCACCAGATTGTCGATCGCGCAGAGGGCGACCACGCGATCGCCGCGCGGATCGGCGGCGAAGCCGACGTCGGCGAAATTCGATCCGGCCAGGAGCCGCGGCTCCGGGTAGCGGAAGATGCCGCTCCGCTCCTTCACGATGCGCACGAACGGCTCCTCGCTGTACGTCTCGCGGTACGCGCGCCAGCACGCGCGGTCGTCGAGCGGCTCGCGGATCGGCACGTGCGCGGTGGCGAGCACGCCGCGGATGAGCTCGACCGAGGTGACGGAGAGCTGGACCCGCAGGCCGTCGAGCTCCTGCTCGACCTCGGCGGTGTGGCGGTGGCCGACCGGGCGGAACGAGCGCACGACGCCCGATCGTTCAGGATGGTGCGAGTCGTCGCTCGCCTCACGGCCGCCCTCGCTCGAGCCGACCTTGCATTCGACCACGACGGGCCGCGACCGATCGATCACGCCGGCCCGGGCGAGGGGCAGGAGCGCGAGGATCGTGGCTGTCGCGTTGCAGCCCGCGCCGGTGATGAGCGATCCGCTCCGGATGTCGTCGCGATGGAGCTCGGGGATGCCGTACACCGCCTCGCCGAGCAGCTCGGGATGCGGGTGCGGGGCGCCGTACCAGGCGCGGTACGCATCGGCGTCGCGAAGCCGCTGGTCGGAGGAGAGGTCGATGACCACCCGGCCGCGATCGCGGAACTCGGTCAGCCGGTGCGCGCCGTTCGGCAGCGAGAGGAAGAGCACGTCGCAGTCGCGCACGTCGTCGTACGGCACGAACGCGAGCTCGGCGTGCTTGCGCAGGTTCGGGTGCGCCACATGGACCGGCTTGCCCGCGAGCGACTCGCTGCCCGGGACGATGTCGACGACCTCGGGGTGCCCGATGAGGAGGCGCAGGAGCTCGCCGCCGGCGTACCCGCCCGCACCGATGATCCCGACCTTCACCGTGCCGGATCGGCCCGGTCCCGGGCCACGCCGAGCGCGTAGTCGACGAGGCGGCCGGGGATGTCGACGCCCGTCGTGTCGATCGAGTTCCGGAACTCCATCGTGTAGTTGACCTCGTTGACGACGAGGCCCTCCGGCGCCTCGAGGACGTCGACCGCGACGACGCCGCCGCCGACGGCGCGCCCCGCGCGCACGCACAGGTCGTTCAGCTCGGGCGTCACGGGGCAGTTCACCGCACGGCCGCCGCGCGCGGTGTTCGTGATCCAGTGATCCGAGTAGCGGTAGATCGCCGCGATCGTCTCGTCGCCGACCACGAACGCGCGGATGTCCCGAGCCGGCTTGGGCACGTACTCCTGCACGTAGTAGATGGAGTGCATGTACGTCCCCAGCACGTCCTTGTGCTCGAGGATCGACTCCGCGGCGTCGCGGTCGTTCACCTTCGAGATGAGCCGCCCCCACGATCCGACAAGCGGTTTGAGCACGGCCGGGTACCCGAGCTCCTCGACCGCGGCCAGGGCCGATTCGGGCGTGAACGCGAGCCGCGTGCGCGGCGAGGGCACGCCATCGCGAATGAGGCGCATCGTGGTGAGGAGCTTGTTGCCGCAGATGTCGGCGACCTCGAACGTGTTCACCGTGGGCACGCCCCACGTCTCGAGGACCGAGAGGGCGTAGAGCGCGCGACTGTGCTGGATGCAGCGCTCGAGGATGACGTCGACGCCGAGGTCGGGCTTCCGCTCGCACGCGAGCACGAGCGCGCGGTCGTCGATGACCTTCGTCGTCACTCCCCGCCGCTCCAGCGTCTCGAGCAGGAGCTTCTCCTCGACGCGCACGCGCGACAGGAGCACCCCGACGGTGGGAGCGCTACTCACCCCAGTCTTCTTCGGCCTCCGGAGCGAGCGCGAGCGCGACCGGCGCCGTGCCGGTGACCTCGAGCTCCGCGCCGCAGTCGGGGCATGACACGATCTCGCCCTTCACGGCGTCGCCGCCGACGGACACGTTGCCATCGCATTCGGGGCACTTGGGCATCGGAACGCACGACCTCCCTCGGAGATGAGCGAACTCTAGCGGAGGAGGGACCTCGCGCCGATGGCCTCAGCCGCGCCCGAGCTGCTTCATCCGGAGCGTCGCGCGCGCACCGCCTTCTTGATGTTCTTCCGCGCCGCTTGACGCTGCGCGGTCGTCGTCTTGCGCCTCGGGGCGACGGTCTTCCGCCCGCCGCGCGGCCCGCGGCGCGTCGTGGCGGCCCGGAGCCCGGTCGTCGACTTCGCGATGTTGTCCTCCTTGGATACCTCGATGCCGTGGCGTTTCGCCGCGGCGAGGACCTTCCGCCGGGCGCTCTCCTTCGCCGACGCGGACGGGAACGCGGTCTGGTTGAAGCGAGCCATCGCGTTGCGCACGTGGCTCTCGTCGTTGAGCGGCAGGTGGCCCTCGCCGTTCTTGTCGACGTAGGCGAACACGTCCTTGTTCATCGCCTTGCGCTGCTTTTCCCTGAGATCTGGCACATCGAACCTCCTCGTTCGAGCCCTGCAAAGCGCGTTCCGGCGCGGGTCGAATCCCTTTGGACGAGCGCGGAAAGTTACCCTCGCCCCGGTTCGGCGCGCCGTGGCGCAGAGGATCCGGCGGCCGCCCTGCCGCGCGAGTGCGGCTCAGGGTTCGACGAGCCGCGACCTCCCCGCATCGCTGAGCGAGTCGACGCGTCGTAGCCCCGGCACACGATCGAAGTCGGCGTCGGCCGAGAGGATCGTGTCGATGAGAAAGGTCATCGACGCCGACGAACGCGCCGAAGCTCGCGAATTGGCTTCTCCCGCTCCTCGTCGACGATGCGCTCAAGCTCTGCGGTGGGGAGGAAACGCCCGCCGCTCATCGCTGCGATCGCCGCAACGGCCAGTCGTCGCTCGGCCAGCGGGACGCTGTGGGCGCGAGCGTCAACGGCCTCGCGGATCAAAGCACCGACCGAGGTGCCACGCCTTTTCGCTTCGGCTTCGAGGCGCCGCCGTTGCGCCCGGCTTACCAGCACCTGCAGCCGCTCGGTGAACATACACGGACCATACCCATACCGGTGCGCGATCCAGGCGGACAGGAGGTGCGCACTGGTGACGCTGTCCCCGCATCACGGGCCGGCCGAGGCGTGGGGCCATGAACCGCCGGACTTGACAAGCAGTTCGCGCTTGCTGTATTAAACCACTTGGTTGAATAATGGCCCAGACGACCGATGCGCTCAGCCTCACGTTCGGCGCGCTCGCCGACCCCACTCGGCGGGCGATCCTCGCGCGCCTGGCGAAGGGCGAGGCCTCCGTCACCGAGCTCGCGAAGCCGTTCGACATGAGCCTCGCGGCCGTCTCGAAGCATCTGCAGGTGCTCGAGCGAGCGCGGCTCATCGAGCGCGGCCGCGACGCGCAGTGGCGGCCGGCGCGCCTCAATGCCACACCGCTCAGGCAGGCCGACGAGTGGGTCGAGCGCTACCGCCGGTTCTGGGAGGAGAGCTTCGAGCGACTGGATGAAGTCCTTCACCAGGTGAAGGAGAAGGAGAAAGACCGTGATCGCAAGCGATAGCACGATGACGCTGACGCTGCCCTCGGATCGCGAGATCGAGCTGACCCGGGTCTTCGACGCGCCTCGCGAGCTCCTGTTCAAGACGATGATGGATCCGGAGCTCATCCCGAGGTGGTGGGGCCCGCGCAGGTACTCCACCGTCGTCGACAAGATGGACGTCCGCGTCGGCGGCAAATGGCGCTTCGCGAATCGAGCGGACGACGGCCAGGAGTTCTGGTTCAACGGCGAGTACCGCGAGATCACTCCGCCCGAGCGGGTCGTACAGACCTTCGAGTTCGAGCCCGCCGCGGGTCACATCGCGCTCGAGACGCTGACGCTCGAGGACCTCGGCGAAGGACGGACGCGCCTCAGGGTGCGGAGCGTCTTCTCGAATAAGGAGGACCGCGACGGGATGCTCGCCGGCGGCGGGATGGAGTCCGGTGCGAGGGAGACCTACGAGCGTCTCGCGGAGATCCTCGCGGAGCGACGGCACAGCGCGTCGAACGCCTGATCCGCCCTCCGATCGTGAGGTGGAACGGATCGCCCGAGTCGGGACCCGACTCGGGCGATCCACTTACCGATACAGCCTCCGTGCGGACTGGCGGGCCGCTGGGTCAGCGGTGTCGCCGGTACTGCAGCTCCATGATCCCGTTGTGGGAGGCGGTGCTCGAGACCAGGTCGAGCTGGTACGACTTGGGGACGCCGTCGAACAGCCGGGTGCCCTCGCCCGCAACGTAGGGGAACAAGCTCAGCTGGAGCTCGTCGATCAGGTCGAGCCGCATGAGCGACCGCCAGAGGCTGACGCCGCCCCAGACCACGATGTGGCCGT
>WNGF01005265.1_pt1 | contig 16611 bp, 16 predicted proteins | sample 5400641 | NCBI WGS metagenome assembly WNGF01 (sample SAMN13153371, study PRJNA577476) | soil metagenome | isolation source: 80 cm soil or saprolite under grassland replicate 2 | place: USA:California | collected 2016-06-15
GCGAGGTAGGTCAAGGTGACGAACGGCTCGATGAACGTCCGGTCGGTGCCCTCCATCCCGTGAGGATGGAAGACGAGGTGATCGCGGACCCACAGCGAATCGAACCCGAGCCGGTCGGCGAGCCGGGCGCCCTCGATGAGCAGGTCCTGATCGGCCTCTTCGCCGAAGTGCGGCACGAGCAGGCCGAATCGCGTCATCGGGCGGTCTCCTTCCGTGGTGTTGTCGGAGCGCCACGCGAGCGGTGCGGATCCGCGCGTGGTCCCTGGCCTCATGGCCAGGGACGCACGGCGCGGCGGAGCGCTAGCTGGTCGGGATGTTGTACTTCTGGTAGAAGCCGATGCTCACGAGCTTCTGCAGGAAGCTCAGGTCATAGGCCTTCTTCACGTCGACGTTCGCCACGGGCGGATTCACCGCCGCGATCACCTGTTGCGGCGCCTTGAATGCCTCCTCGGTGAAGATCATCGAGCGAAGCCCGTAGTCGAGGAACTGCTTCACCACGTTCGCCGCGTCCGCGGGCTTCTGCTGTGCCCAGTCCGCGAACTTCACGGCGGCGTCGGCGTTGTTCGTCCACATGTAGTTCTGCGCCCGCACCGAGGCCGCGACCACATTGAGGACCGTATTCGGATTCTTCTGGATGAAGTCCGTGCGTGCCATCAGACCGCTCCGACCCCACTGGCCGCCCTTCGTCACGTCGACGATCAGGTTCAGGCCGGCGGCCTTCAGCGTCGCGTCCTGCTGCAGACCGACCATGGCGCAGTCGACGGAGCCACCGCGGAGGGCCGTGATCCGCGTCCCCTCGTTGCCGACCTCCTTGATGACCACATCCGTCGACTTGTAGCCCATGAGCCCTACGGCGATGAGCGCGGAGCCGTGCGAGGTACCGCCGAAGGTGCTGATCGCGATGGCCTTGCCCTTCACGTCGTCCTTGGTCTTGATGGCCGCCTTGCAGTAGAGGCCGTCCGTGTTGAGCACGCTGTTGATGGAGAGCACCTTCACCGGCGTATCGGTCAGCTGCGAGGAGAGCGCGGAGGTGACCCCACCGACGAAGAAGTCGAGCTGACCGGCGACGAGCGCCTGGAGGGCCTTCCCGTCACCCTCGAACCCGGTCACGGTGACGCTCGTGATCCCTTGCTCCTTGTAGTAGCCGAGCGTGTCCGCGAGCTTCTCCGCGTACTGGACCGGCTCGGTCGGTGCGCTGATGCCGATCCGGACGGCGGTGAGCTCCGGCTTCGGGAGCTCGCCGGCCGCGGCGGATCCGGTCGCCTGCGACGGCGCCGACGATGGCCCCGTGGCCCCGCCTCCGCAGGCGGTCGCGACCAGACCGGCGACAGCGACGAGGGACAGCAGCTTCGTTCGAGTGAACCCGTACGACATCGGCAACACGTCCTCTCCTCACGGGGCGAGGGTCCTCTGGACCCGGCCGGAATGTACCCGAAAGCCGACACATCGTCGACAATTTCATGCAGGTCAGATGCACTACGGACCCGTCCACCCCGGGGAGCGCGCTTACCCGACGACGCTCGAGGTGAACGGTCACCCGATCGCCTACGAGCTCCGTGGTTCCGGCGTCCCCCTCGTCCTCATCGCCGGCACGGGCTATCCCGGCGCGACCTGGCCGCCCGACCTCATCGAGCCGCTCGCGCGGACCCACGCGGTCCTCACGTTCGACCACCGCGGGACAGGCGGAACCCCGCCCTCCGCCGGCGCCTACTCGACACGGCTCTTCGCCCGCGACGCGCTCGGGCTCCTGGATGGACTGGGCCTCGGACCCGCGCACGTCCTCGGCCATTCGATGGGCGGGCGCGTGGCGCAATGGATGGCCCTCGACCGGCCCGAGCTGATCCGCACGCTCATCCTCGCGGCGACCGGGCCGGGGCAATTCGATCCGGCGAAGCCCGTGACGCGCGGGATCCCGGTGCACGCGGCGAAAGCGATGATCGAGCTGGGCTACGAGCGCTACATGCGCGACCACATCGCCGCGACCTTCTTCACGTCCGAGTTCAGGGCCGAACATCCCGATCGGGTGCGGTGGCTCCACGAGGCGTACTGGCAGCATCGTCCCGACCTCGAGAACTACCTCAAGCACATCGTCGCGCGCCAAGAGCACCAGACGGCCGAACGGCTGGCGGAGATCCGCATGCCCGTGCTCGTCGTGATCGGCGATCGGGACACGGCCGCGATGGGCACCGGCGTGCACACCGAGCAGTCCGACTTCCTGATCCGCCACCTGCCCAACGCGACGCAGCGGACGGTCGAGGGCGCGGCGCACGGGTTCTTCTGGCAGCTCCCGGAGCGGACCGTCGAGATCATCCTCGAGTGGACCGCCTCGCACTAGGTCAATCTCGCGGCTGCGCCGCGAGACACGCTCAGGGCTGGCGGAGTTCGCGCCTCGCGGCGGAGCCGCTCGCCGCTCACGCCAAGCTGCGGTCACCTGCCGAGCGCGGCCATCCGTCGCTCGAAGCGCACCGGATAGTGCAGCCAGCGGGTGAAGCGCTCCGTCCGGAGATCGCGCTCCGGCGAGCGCTCAGGGTCAGGGCCCACGCCACGTTCCGCCATGGCCTGCAGCTCGAGGGCGACGAGCCCGAACACGTGGTCGCCGCCGACCTCGAAGCTGCCCGGGACCGGGAAGCCGCCGCCGACGGCGCGACCCGGGCACTGATGCGGGCCGGCGCCGAACGACAGGCCCCACCTTGGTATCTCCGGCTCGATCGCGCGATCCGGATCGAACTCGTCGGGACGCGCGCCGAACAGCTTCGGGTCGCGATTGCCGCTCACGATGTCCAGCATGACGAGCGCGTCCTTCGGGATCGCCACGCCCGCGATCTCGGTGTCCGCCTCGGCGCGCCGCTTCATCTTCGGCGTCGTCGGCCGGAGCCTGAGCGTCTCCTGGACGACACGCTGGGCGAACAGCCGGTCGTCAGCGATACGCGCGATGACCGCGGCGTGATCCGTACGGGCGAAGACGAGGTCGAGGGAGTTCACGAGGGTCTGGGCGCTCGTGTGCGTGCCGCCCTGCAGGTACGTGGCGACCTCCCGCACGACGCGGCCGTCGTCGAGCTCCATCCCCGGGTCCGCCACATGACGCAGGAGCGCGGTCAGGATGTCCTGCGGCAGCTCGCTCTCCGCGAGCTCGCCGCGGCGGACGCGGTCGAGGAGCCCCTGGCGCCTGACCCGCGCCGGATCCACGAAGTCGCGCTCGAAGGCGGCGTACGCGCGCTTGACCAGCGCGCGCACGGCGTCCGGGTCCTTCGCATCGAGGATCGCGCTGCCCTGCGAGAACGCGTCGACGTGATCCACGAGCGCGCGGAGATCGTCCAGCGACCGCGCGTCGTACTCGATCCCGGCTCGCCGCGCCGCGAGGACCACGCTGAGCATCTCGCCGATGGGGAAGAGGTCGAGCTGCTCACCGTCGATGAGGACGTCGAGCAGCTGATTCATCACCTTGGGGAACAGGTCGCGCTCGTAGAGCCGCAGCACCTCGGCGCGGAACTGCGTGTTCTCGACGCGCCGCCGGGCACGGTGCGTCGCGCCGTGCGAGATGCTCACGATCCCGTCGCGGATGTTGCCATCTTCATACGAGCGCTTGTCGAAGCTGCGCGAGAGGTTCGGATCGAACAGGGCCGCCCGGATGTCGTCGTAGCGGTCGAACACGATCGTCGCCGAGTAGGACGTGAGGAGACCCATGTCGCTCATCGGCTGCCGGCCTCGTCGGGAACTCGATCGCCGTTCTCGTCGGCGACGGCGATCGCATGGGTCGGGCAGTTGTCGCGCGCACGGAGGAGCAGGGCCCGGTCCGCGCTCGCGGCGCCCGGGAGCGGGATCGAGACGCCGAGCTCCTCGTCGATCCGGAACGCGCTGGGAACGAGCCGGACGCACTCGGCGGAGCCGATGCACAGCTCGGGGTCGACGCTCACGTCGAGGCGCATCAGAACGACTGTGCCACGGCCGGCTCCGGCACGGCGGTCGGTGCGAGCCCGCGCCAGGTCGCACGCACGGCCGCGAGCCCGAGCGGGACGAGGAGCAGCGCCGCGAGGCACGCGGCGGGCACGCCCAGGCTGCCCGCGATCACGCCGACGGCGAGCGCGGCGAACGGGCGGTTCCCGAGGTGGGCCATCTGATGGATCGACATCAGCCGGCCGCGCAGCGCGTCCGGCACCTCGACCTGAAGCACGCCGGTCACGATCGGGAAGCACAGCGAGAAGCCGGTGCCGATCGCCGCGACGCCGACGGCCGCGACCGGAAGCGTCGTGGCGGTGCTGAGGGTGATGAGGCCGCTCGCCTGAAGCACGAGCCCGACCGCCGGGACGCGCCGCGAGATGTCCCACCGCCGTAGCGGGATGAACGCGAGCAGCCCGAACGCCGAGCCGAGGCTCTGCGCCGCGATGATGAGGCCGGCGTCCGTGGTCGGCGCGCCGAGCCGCTGCGACACCAGGACCGGAGCGGTGGTGCGGACGACCTCGAGGATCGCGCTGGTCGACACGACGGCGAGCAGCGCCGACCCGACCCACGGCTGCCCGCGCACGTACGCCACGAGGCCCACCCCCGCCGCCACCGATCGCGCCCGGGCAACGCCGCGACCGAGCGCGCGGCGATAGAGGTACGCCATCGCGAGGATCGGTCCGAGGAACGTCGCGGCGTTGATGCCGAACGCCCAGGCGTAGCCACCGGTCGCGAGGATGACCGTGGCGAGGATCGGCCCGGCGATCTGGCCGACGATGAACTGGAGGGTGTTCAGTCCGACCGCCTCGGCCAGGTCCGCGCGGGGCACGAGCGCGGGCAGGATCGCGATGAGCGCGGGTTTCGCGATGCTCCACGAGGTCTGGAGCACGAACGCGGTCGCGATGATGTGGACCTCGGTCGCGCCACCGGCCCAGACCGAAAGCGCGAGCGCGGCCGCGAGCAGGAGCGACAGCGTCTGGGTCGCGACGACGATCGCGCGCCGGTCGAAGCGGTCCGACAGGACGCCCCCCATGACGGAGAACAGGAGGATCGGGAGGAACGACGCGAAGTTCAGCAGCCCCACGGCGAACGCCGAGCCGGTGCGATCGTAGACATAGACCGAGGCCGCGACGTTCTGCAGCCAGGTGCCGATGTTCGAGAGCATCCCGCCGGCCCAGTACACGGCGAAGGCCCGCTGCCCGAACGGGCCGAGCCGGCCCACGGCGGTGCGGCCATTCACTAGCGCGACCGGGTCGGGCTCGTCTGTCCGAACTTGTCGTCCATTTCAGTGACCTTGCATACAATCTATCCGCGCTGGGCCGGCGCGTGCTCGATCCGGATGAGCGACGCGTGACCGGTGCTCGCGTGGCGCGGGAGGAAGGTGACGGATGGGCGCCAAGGTGACTCCGATCGGCCACGCGACCGCCGAGGCGCGCAAGGCGCAGCTCGACCGGATCATCGCGGCGAACGCCGCGAACGACGCGACCGCGCAAGATCTCGTGCTCTCGACGATGCGCGAAGCGATCCTCACCGCGGCGCTCCCACCGGGGACCCGGCTGCGGCAGGAGAAGCTCGCGGAGCTGTTCGGCACGAGCCGCATCCCGGTGCGCGAGGCCTTGCGCGCGCTCGAGTACGAGGGGCTGGTGAGCTCGCTGCCGCGCCGCGGGTTCAGCGTGACCCAGCTCGATGCCGACGACATCGAGGAGGTCTACGACCTGCGGATCCTGCTCGAGAGCCACGCGGTGCGGCTCGCGGTACCGCTCATCACCGACGAGGACCTCCACGTCCTCGAGGAGCTCTACGCGGAGATGGTCGCCGCGGCGTCCGGGGACGAGCAGCTCGCCGCCCGCGAGCGCTTCTACAGCCGGCTCTACTCGATCACCGGCCGCTCCCGGCTCGTCGGGCTCATCTCCCGGCTGCGGCAGGAGATCGCCCGCTCGCTGCGGTGGCCGACGCTGCAGCACGCCCCCGAGCATCACGAGCGGTTCTTCGAGGCCATCCGCGCGGGAGACGCGGACGGAGCCGCGGCCCAGCTGGCGAGCCACTACCGGCGCGTGGCGATCCTCATTCGGCGGTACCTGCGCGACGCGTCGGTCAGCGACCGCATGACCGCGGCGACGGCGGATACCGTGACGCACCGAAGCGCGCGCAGGCGGCGGACGGTATGAACGTGAAAGAGGGAACCGGGACGCGGCTGGCAGGGAAGACGATCGTCGTCAGCGGCGCGGCTCACGGCATCGGCCGCGCGTACAGCGAGCGCCTGGCCGCCGATGGCGCGAACGTCGCGCTGCTGGACATCGATGCGAAACGCAACGAGGAGGTCGCGGACGGCATCCGCACGAGTGGCGGAAAGGCCGTCGCCATCGCGACCGACGTCCGCGACTTCGGGAAGTTCAAGAGCGCGGTGGACGAGGCCGCCGAGACGTTCGGTGCGCTCACGGGCATCGTGAACAATGCCGGCATGCTCAACGTCATCCCGATCACGCGGTGCATGTTCGAGGACATCCCCGACGCCGAGTGGGATGAGTCGTTCCGGCTCAACACGAAGAGCGCGTGGTATGGCTGCAAGGCGGCGGTCCCCCACCTCCGCGCGAATGGCGGCGGGAGCATCGTGAACATCGGCTCGAGCACGATCTTCCGCGGCGTGACGACGCGCGCGCACTACGTCGCCGCGAAGTCCGCGCTCATCGGCTTCAACCGCACGATCGCCAAGGAGCTCGGCCCGGCCAACATCCGCGTGAACCTCGTCTGCCCGGGCAGCACCCTCTCCGAGGAGAACCCGACGAAGGAACAGGTCGAGATGCGCGAGGCCGTCATCAAGACGCGCTGCATCCCGCGGCTCGAGCGTCCCATCGACCTCGTCGGCACGATCGCGTTCCTGCAGTCGGACGACAGCGCGTTCACGACGGGCCAGACGTTCCTCGTGGACGGGGGTAGCGCCTTCCATTGAACGCGTGATCGACCCGTACGCAGTCGAAGCGCCGATCACGCTGAACCGGTACGGCTACGCTGGCGCCAACCCGATTGTGAACGTGGATCCGACGGGCCTGTTGTGGTTCATCATCGGTGGTGGTGTCAAAGCGGCGATCGGTGGAGTTCTTCCGACTCCACGGAGTTCACGACCGACACGCTTGCTGCCACCATTGGCAGCGTCCTATCCCTTTGGCGCGACGGAAGATTTGTCGAGTAGTTGATCGATGGGAAGACCCCTGAGTTACACGGTCGCCGCGCCACCGGAGCAGGTTCTCGAGTCCATCGCGCGTTCCGTCTCGCGGAGCAGCTGGATCGGCTTCTCGTTCGCTGACCGCGGTTCGACCAGATTGGTAGGGGGTCTCGGCCGGGAGCCGCGAACCTTCAGCTTCCGGCGAGCGCGTGGCTTCCTGACGCCGCCGCGCGTGGTCGTGCTTCGAGGTCGGGTCGAGCCGACGCTCGAGGGCGCGAGGGTCAACGCAAGGTATGCGTACCATCCGTTGGTCCAGGCAACCCGCATCGGTTGGTTGGCGTTCTTCGTTCTGGTCGCCGCGGTCAGCTCCTTGGCCGCAGCACGAGAGCCGGGGATCTGGTTGTTCGTCGCGATCATCGGCGTTTGGTCCCTCTTGCTGCAACTGCCCTTCGAGTACGCGGCGCATGGAGACCGCGCCGCGCTACGGGTGGAGCTAGAACGCATCCTGCGACATGCCGGCTCTGTCTCGGATGAGGCCGGTCGGCTTTCCAGTGTGCCGCCCGCGAAGTCTTGATAACGCCCCGCGAAGTGCTCCAGGGCTCGCCGCGGACGCGTGAGCCGCTTGGCTAGTGGATCTCCTGCCGCCACACCTCGAAGCGCTTCTCGATGCGCCGGACGCCCTCCCCGAGGATGACGCCGAACGTGCCCAGGAGCACGACGCCCAGCATCACCCGCGCGGTATTGAGGAAGCTCCCGTACAGCTCGATGTAGTGGCCGATCCCCGCGTTCGCGGCCAGCTCCTCCGCCACGACGACCCCAACGAGCGCGCGCCCGGTCGCGATGCGGATGCCGGTGAGGATGAATGGGAACGTGCTCGGTAGGACCACCGATCGGAACCGGAGCCACGGGGAGGCGCCGAAGCTCTGCGCGAGGTCGAGATGCCGCTCGGCGACCGACCGGACACCCGCGACCGTGCTCACGATCACCGAGAAGAACGTGAGCAGGAACACGAGGATCACCTTGGACTCGAGGCCGATGCCGGCCGTGATGATGATGAGGGGCGCGATCGCGGCTTTCGGCGTCGAGTAGATCCCGAACAGCAGGAGGCTCATGAATGCGTCGACGCGTCGGAACATCCCGATCGCGAAGCCCAGCGGGATCCCGAGCCCAAGGGCCGCGACGAATCCGAGACCGAACTCCAGTCCGCTGGCGAGGAGGTCCGGCCAGATCACGCCGGAGCCGAAATCCTCTACCGCGGCGGCCCACACGAGCGATGGAGAGCTCAGGAGCGACCGGCGATACAGACCGAGATCGGCCGCCGCCTCCCAGACGATGATGAAGACGACGAAGCCGAGGATGCCGTAGAAGAGGCGCTCGTTGGCACGCACGGCTCGCGCGAGACCACGGAGGCCGACGGGCCCGATCGCGGCGGAGGGAGCCGGTACGGTCGCCATGCTCAGCGCTCCTTCGGCGAGGCGACCGAGGCGCGCTGGCTCGCGAGAAGCGTCCAGATCCGATCCGCGTAGGTCGTGAAGGCCGCGCTGCGCTTGACCTCGAGCGGTCGTGGCCGGGGGAGGTCGATCGGGATATCCGCGAGAACGCGACCTGGCCGGGCCGACATGACGATCACCCGGTCGGAGAGGTAGACCGCCTCTTCGATCTGGTGCGTGACGAAGACGACGGTCTTCTTCGCCGCGTTCCAGATGCGGAGGAGCTCGGCCTGCATCACCTCGCGCGTCTGAGCGTCGAGCGAGGCGAACGGCTCATCCATCAGCAGGATCGAGGTGTCGACGGCGAGCGCCCGCGCGAGATTCGCTCGCTGCTGCATGCCGCCCGAAAGCTGGTACGGATACTTCGTCTCGAAGCCGTGCAGGCCGACGAGCTCGACGAGCGGCGCCGCGCGCTTCCGGGCCTCACGGTTCGAGACTCCGGCGCACACGAGGCCGTACGCCACGTTGTCGAGCACGGAGTACCAGGGAAAGAGAGCGGCGTCCTGGAACACCATCGCGTCCTCGCGGCCTTTTCCGTTGCGACGCAGTCGGATCTCCCCCGCCGTCGCTTTGAGCAGTCCGTTCACGATCTTCAGGAACGTGGATTTTCCGCAGCCACTCGGTCCAAGGAGGCTCACGAACTCGCCGTCGGCGACGTCGAGATCCATCGCTTCGATGGCGACGAGCCTCGCGTCGGAGCTCCGATCGCGGTACTCCATCCGTACGCCACGGGCGCTCAGGGCGAGATCGGGATCCGCCACGCTACGCCACCCCCTCCTCGAGATCGACGTTCGCGCTCGGCCGCCAGCGCTGGAAACGTCGCTCGATCCGCCCCGCCGCTTCGGTGGTCAACACGCCCATGAGCGTGAACAGCAGGACACCGAAGAGCATCCGGGCACTGTCGAGAACGTCGGCGGCACGCTCGATCATCACGCCGATGCCCTGGGTCTGCGCGTAGAGCTCCGCGATGACGACGCCGATGAGCAGACGGCCCAGAGCGAGCCGCACGCCCGCGGCGATGAACGGAACGGTCGCCGGGATCACGACCGATGTGAACAGTCGACGCTGCGACGCTCGGAAGCTGTGCGCGACGTCGAGGAGCTGCTGATCGACGGTCCGGACGCCCTCGACGGTCGGCAGGATGATCGAGAAGAAGCCGCCGAGGAACACGATGATCGTCTTCATCTCGATCCCGAGGCCCACCCACAGCACCACGAGCGGGATGAGCGCTGGGCGTGGTATCGCGTTCAGGAAGTTGAGCCACGGGTCGAAGGAGAACGACACGCGCCGGTACCAGCCGATCGCGAGGCCCAGGGGCACCGCAAGGACGAGCGATGCGACGAAGCCGACCGTGACCTCGGTGAGGCTGTAGCGGACGTCCACCCAGAAGCGGGGGACCTGGACCTCGGTCACGGCCGCGGCGAAGACGGCGGTGGGAGAGCTGAAGAAGAGCGGATCGATCGCGCCTGTGGCCGATCCGACCTGCCACAGGACGAAGAAGGCGACGAGTCCGGCCACGCCGAGCACGGTCCGCTCGTTGCGTCGGTACCAGCGGACGAGCCGCGGACGCCGCCGACGGACCCGTGGGTAAATGACCCTATATGTGACGGCGGATCCGACCGACATGCATCCCATCTCCCGCGCGGACGTGCTCTCGCGTGCGGGTATTTATCGACGCCGACGTGGACAATGTCAACCGATTTGTATGCGCTACGCGTCCTCCGCGCGGAGCGCCTGGCGGCCGAAGCCCTCGCGAAGCACGATCTTGCCATCGTCGAAGATCGCGGTACCACGCAGGAGCGTGTGGACGGGAACCCCCTGGATCTCGCGACCCGCGTAGGGCGTCCACCCGCACTTCGAGAGCACCTCCGCATCGGTGATCGTGTGACGTCTCGCCGGATCGGCGAGGACGATGTCGGCATCGGCGCCGACGCGGATCGCGCCCTTCCGCGGATACAGACCGAAGATCTTCGCCGGCCGGGTCGCCGTCGCGTCGGCGACGCGCTCGAGCGTCAGCTTCCCGACCGCGACGTCCGTGAGCAGCAGCGAGAGGTAGAACTGCTCCGAGGGCGTCCCGGTGTGCGCCTTCCAGCCGTCGGTCCAGCCAGGCTCCTTCTCCTCACGCAGGTGCGGCGCGTGGTCGGTCGCCATGATGTCGACGGTCCCGTCGCGGAAGGCCGCGTAGACCGCGTCCGCGTGGTGTGGCTGCACGTAGTACGAGAGCGCATACGACCCGAGCCGTTCGATGTTCGCCCAGTCGTTGTCGAGCCAGAAGCACCATGGGTTCACCTCGGCCGTCACGGTCTGCGCCGCGGCCTTCGCCGCCCGCAGCATCTCGACGACGCGCCTCGTCTGGGTGTGCAGCAGATGCAGGCGGACGCCCGTCGCCTCTTGCAGCCGAAGCAGCATGCCGACCGCCGTGTCCCAGATGACGCCGTCGTCGTGCGCGTACGCGCGCGCATAGGCTCGGAAGTCACGCTCGCCCCGCGCCCAGTACTCCTGCTCGATCGCATCCATGAGCGACTGGTCGTGCGGATGGATCATGAGCGGCAGGCCCGTCTTCTTCACGGCCTGCATCCGCTTGTAGAGCTCGCCGTGCTCGTGCAGGCCGATGCCCGGCATGTGCGGGTATGACCGGCCCGTGTCGACGACCATGAAGATCTTGAACGCGAGGATCCCGCGCCGCGCGAGCTCGGGGATCTCGTCGAGCTGCACGCCGGAAGCGTTCACGTTGTAGTCGAACGCGGCGCGCTGCCTGTACAGCTCGAGCATCCCGTCCAGGTCCGCCGCGGTGGTCGGCGGCGGGCTGACGTTGGGCATCGCGACGGACACCGTCACCCCGCCGGCCGCGCACTGCCTGCCGATCGCGGCGAGATCCTCCTTGTGGGTGAAGCCCGGCTCGCGATGGTGCGAATGCATGTCGATGAGCCCCGGGAGGGCGACGAGGTCGGTCGCGTCGATCTCGCGCCTGCCGGCAGGGAGCGATCCGGCGCCGCCGGTCGCGGCGATGCGCTCGCCGTCGATCCCGATGTCGCCGCGCCGCACGCCGTCCTCGAATACGACCGTGGCCCCGCGGATGACGACGTCGTGGCTCACCTCGGCGCCTCGGCCGGTCCATCGATGTACCGCACCGTCTCCTCCTCGCCGAGCCGCTCGCGGGACTCGATGTCGTCCTGCCGCAGGACGAGGGTCCGGAGCCACTCGACCATCAGCGGGATCACCAGGCCGGCGTACTGCTTGTACGCGGCGTAATGCGTCGTGTTCCGCTGGAGCACGAGCTTCTTCGGACGGGCCGCCGCCTTATACAGCCCGACCGCGTGGTCCGTCGGGGTGACGGCGTCGTCGACGACGCCGATGACCATCAGGCCGCGCACCTGCGACGCCACGTCGAGCGGCCGGTACTCGAGGATCCCGTGCGCGGAGCTCAGCGGCACCGCGGTCGGGATGCGCGAGTCGACGTCGGACTTCACCGCCGTCGCGCGGCGCTCGGGCGTCTCGATCATGATCCCCTCGCGCGGGTGCACGAGCGTGCCCGTGCCGGTCGTCGCCCGGGCACGCCGCTCGGTCTCGACGCTCGCCAGGAAGGCGACCCACTCGTGCTCGGCCCGCATGCGATGCAGCCAGTCGCGGCCGTCCGCGACCGGGACCTGGCTGATCGTCGCTCGCACGTCGGGCTCGTGCGCCGCGGCGAGCACGGCGTTACCACCTCCGGTGCCGCCACTGCCAAAGATCGCCGCGCGCGTCTCGTCCATGTCGTCGCGCCCGCGCATGTACGCGAGCGCGTTACGCCAGTCCTCGAGCTGCCAGGTCGGCGAGATCGTGCCCCGATCGCCCTCGCTCTCGCCGAAGCCGCGGTAGTCGAAGATGAGGACCGCGAAGCCCGCGGCGGTGAACGCCTCGTGGTAGGGCTGGTACAGCTTGGCATCGGCGAGGCCGAGCCAGCCTGGTCCCTGGACGACGAACGGCAACGCGGCGCGCGCGTCGTCAGGACGGTGCAGGAAGCCCTGCAGCCGCGCGCCCTCGCTGTAGAAGCCGACGCGCTCGGTCCTCACGCGATGCTGCGGTCGGGCGGCCGCGTGAGGCGAGGGAGCACGACGGCGTCGCGGTCGGTTCCTCGCGTCACGTTGTCCCTCTCATCCGCGTGGAGCGCGACGAATTCCGGCACCGTATTCGTTCCACGAGCCGTCGGTCAAGGCGGCATGATGTGTTCGGATGCCCGGAGCGTTCGTCATCCTGCTTGCCGTCGCCGCGGCGATCACGACGACGAAGGGGACCGCCGAGATCGTCTTCCCGCCGTACCTCGCGAGCTACGGGTATCCGCTGCCGCTGATCGGCCTCTTCACATCGCTGTTCGCCGTCGTGCAGCTCGCGTCCCGTCTGCCGATCGGCCTCGCGTACCGGGCCGAGCGGGCGAAGCGCCAGCTCGCGATCGCGCTCGTCGCGCTCGGGCTCTCGACGAGCGGCTTCGCGTTCGCGGCCGGGCAGCCGGTCGCGGTCGGCGCGCTCAGCCTCGTCCACGGCTTCGCGTTCGGCGCGGTCGGGACGCTCGGCCTGGCGCTCGCGATCGACGTGACGGGCGGGCGCCGGGCCGGACGCTCGATGGCCTGGTACACCGCGGCGATCTCCGCGGGGTACGCGCTCGGGTCCATCGTCGGCGGATCGCTCGCGGACGTCATCGGGATCCCGGCAACGCTCGGCGCGGTCGGACTGCTCCCGGTGGCCGCGGCCGCGGCGATCCTGACTCTGCCCGCGGTCGAGGGCGCGCCGCTCGCCCCGGATCGTGGCACCGGCCTGCGGGCGCTCTTGACGGCCGGCTCGAGGCTCGACGGCCGGGTCTGGCTCGCCTTCGTGATCGTCCTGTACCTCAACGTCCTCTCCGACAGCATCGACACGTTCTTCCCGGTCTTCGCGCCGACGATCGGGATCTCCCTCGCCGTCGTGGGGCTGTTGCGCGCGCTGAAGAGCGGGTCCGCCCTGTTCATCCGTTCCAGCGGCATGCTGCTGCTCGAGCTCGTCGACCACCGGCTCGTTACGCTCGCCGCGGTCGTCGCCGCGGCGGTCGCCGCGATGCTCCTGCCGCTCTCGACCTCGCTGCTGGTCCTCGGGCCGATCTTCGTGGTCCTCGGACTGACACGAGGGGTGCTGCGCGCGACGAGCGCCGCGACGATCGCCGAGCTGCGCAACGAGGGCCGCGACGTCGGCCTCGCGTCCGGCGTCTACAACTCCGGCCTCGACATCGGCGCGATCATCGGTCCCGCGCTCGGCGGGGCGGTCGCGAGCATCGTGGGGATCGGGCACATGTTCCAGGTCGTCGCGGCGATCAGTCTGCTCGCGTGGCTGGGCGTCGCGCTCTCGAGCCCGCGGACGAGGGCCGCCGCCGGATTCGCCCGCCGTCGAAATGTCATACCTTTGGACCAACGGAACGTGGAGGTGTAGCGGTGAGTGAGGACGGCCGCGTCTTCCTGCGGGGGATGGACTCCCCGACCTATGGGTTGAAGCACTACCGCGACCGGCAACGCGCCAACCCGCGGGTCCGTCGCGCCGGCACCGTGGTGGACGACGCGAGCGTCGGCCACTCGGGCGACGCCGACCCGAGCCAGTCCCGCACGTACTGGATGCTCGGTCCGGGCGACGAGGAGTTCCTCACCCAGAGCCTCCAGGTGCACTTCGTCGAGCTGATGCCCGGCGGCTCGAACTTCGGGCACGGTCACCAGAACGAGGCGCACTTCTACATCCTCGAAGGCAGGGGCTACGAGATGCACGATGGCCAGCGCTACGAGTGGGAGAAGGACGACCTCGTCATCGTGCACACCGACTCCAAGCACCAGCATCACAACCGGTCGACGACGGAGCGCGCGCTCGCGCTCGTGATGAAGGCGAAGACCTCATGGATGGTGCTCGGCCTGCTGCAGCAGGGGCGCTCGGGGAAGATCGCCGACGAGGGGAAGTTCGGGCCGCGGGAGGATTGGTCGCGGCTCTGGAGTCCGGGCTGGGAGCGGAAGAAGAAGGTCATCAAGCCCTCCGACACACGCTGGGAGGCCACCGCCGACGGCAAGGTACGGGTCATCCTCTCCCCGGAGCGCACCGACACGCGGACCCACAGCCTCGACCTGTACCAGCAGGAGATCCCGGGCGGTGGCCGGTCGGGGAAGCACTGGCACATGGCCGACGAGACCGTCTACGTGATCTCGGGCAGCGGCTACAGCCTGCACTGGGACGTCGAGGCGGAGATCGACGACCGGTACTACGCCCGCGTCGCGAAGGAGCCCACCCGCTGGGAGTTCGCCAAGGGCGACCTGCTCTACGTGCCGCAGAACACGGTCCACCAGCACTTCAACAGCGATCCGAAGGAGCCGCTCGTCGTGCTGTCGGCCCAGAACCGCCTGTTCAAGCATCTCGGCTACGACAGCGTCGTGCACCTCGAGCCCGCGCCCGAGCAGGCCGAGTCGGGCCGCACCGCGGTCGGCAGCGCGGCGGGGCGATGACCGCGGGCGCCGACGGAGACGGCGCGCGCGACTTCTACCGCGACTGGCTCGAGACGAGCACCCGGCTCGAGTCGGCCCTGCGCCGAACGCCGGTCGTCGCGCGCGGCCGCGACCGCGAGTGGATCGAGACGGCGCAGGACGCGCGGACCGCGATGCTGATCGGCGAAGCGACGGGCTTCCCGACCCAGGGCACCGCCCTCGTGCAGAGCGAGATCCCACCGGGCTGGCACACCGGCCGCCACGTCCACGGCGAGGAGGCGATCCACATCCTCGCCGGGACGGGCTTCAGCGTGATCGACGGCGCCCGCTACGACTGGAAGGCCGGCACGACGCTCCACATCCCGTACCGCGCCGCGCACCAGCACGTGAACAGCGGCGCCTCGCCGGCGATGTACCTCTCCGCGCTGACGCAGGATCTGGACTTCGCGGTGAAGCTCGGACGTCTCGAGCAGCTCGAGGAGAAGGGTCCCGATCGCGGCGAGCTCTCGGCCCGGCACCCGGATGAGGCGTCCCAGTTCGCGCCCGACGGGCGACGGATCGCGCTGCACCTCGAGGACGCGATCGACGAGCGCGAGCGCCGCCTGGCGGGCCACGCGCACCCGAAGGCCGGCAAGGGCGCCCACCGGCACGCCGGCATCTGGATCCTCATGGGCGGGAGCGAGAGCCCGAGCGACGAGACGAACGGCTTTCGTGCCAGGGCGGCGGCGATGACGAACATCTTCGAGGAGACGCCGGGCTCGAGCAGCCACAAGCACGCGCACACCGAGGCGATGCTGTACGTGCTGGAAGGCAACGGGTACTCGATGATCGACGGGGAGCGCTATGACTGGGAGGCCGGCGACGCGGTCCACGTCCCACCCCGCATGACCGTCCACGAGCATTTCAACGACTCCGACGCCCGCACGCGGACGCTGCGGATCGAGTTCGGGATCCGTTACTTCTACGAGTCGCTGTGGAGCGGGTACGAGAAGGTGCAGGACCGCCTGGAGGCGACCGCGCGGACGTAGCGCCTCGACCCCACGCGATCTTTGCCGAGCGAGTCCTACACCGGAGTGAGTCCTAGCGGAACCAGCACTCCTCGAGCACCCGCATCACGTTCCCACCGATCGCCTTGGCGATGTCGCCATCGGAGTAGTCGTGCTTGACCATCCAGCGGACGATGTTCGGGAACGCTTCGCCGGGGTTCTCGATCCCGTCGACGAACTCCACCTCTTCGAACTGCACCTGCCCGTGCGCGGCACCGATCGACAGCTGCTTCGCGAAGTAGTGGTGCAGCCCGACGTGATCGCCGAAGAGCGTGTCCGGTCCGAAGGCCACGTGGTCGATGCCGACGAGGTCGGCGCAGTACGCGAAGTGCTCCATGTAGCTCTCGATGGAATGCTTTGGGTGCTCCTTCGTGAGCGTGGTGTGCGGCGCGGCCTCGATGCCGATCACGCCACCCTTCGCCGCACAGGCCTTGATCACCTCGTCCGGCTTCATCCGCTTCGTGTCCCAGAGGGCCCGCGCGCCCGCGTGGGTGATGAAGATCGGCTTC